>Ga0209579_10003698_pt1 | contig 10984 bp, 10 predicted proteins | sample Coa_R1_2_FD_187152 | JGI IMG/M metagenome (GOLD analysis project Ga0209579, IMG submission 187152) | Surface soil microbial communities from Centralia Pennsylvania, which are recovering from an underground coalmine fire - Coalmine... | ecosystem: Environmental > Terrestrial > Soil >... | reverse complement strand
CGAATGAGATAAGCCGGTGACGAAAACCACCCACGCCAAGCTCGTGATCATCGGATCGGGGCCGGCGGGTTATACGGCCGGCATCTATGCGGCCCGCGCCATGCTCGAGCCAATCCTGATCCAGGGCGTTGCCCCCGGCGGCCAGCTTACCGTGACGACTGACGTGGAGAACTACCCGGGCTTTGCCGATGTGATCCAGGGCCCTTGGCTGATGGAGCAGTTCCAGAAGCAGGCGGCTCATGTGGGGGCCAGGCTCGTTGCCGATCACGTCAGCAAGGTCGATCTGGCGCGGCGGCCGTTCCACATCGAATGCGATTCCGGCGACATTTATTTCGCCGAAGCGCTGGTGCTGGCGACCGGCGCGCAGGCGCGGTGGCTCGATCTGCCGTCGGAGCAGAAATTCCGTGGGTACGGCGTCTCCGCTTGCGCCACCTGTGATGGTTTTTTCTATCGCGGCAAGGACGTGCTGGTGATCGGCGGCGGCAATACCGCGGTCGAGGAGGCTTTGTTTCTCACCAATTTCGCCGCGAAGGTCGTACTCGTGCACCGCCGCGACAGACTGCGTGCCGAGAAAATTCTGCAGGACCGCTTGTTCAAGCACCCCAAGATCGAAGTGGTCTGGGACAGCGTGCTCGATGACATCACCGGCAATCAGGACCCGCTTAAGGTCACGCACGCGCGTCTAAAGAATCTGAAGACCCGCGCCGTCAGCGAGCGGCCAGTCGACGGCATCTTCATCGCCATCGGTCACTCACCATCGACCGAGCTGGTCGCCGGCCAAGTGGAGATGAAGCCGTCGGGCTACATCAAGACCGCACCGCATTCGACGGCGACGTCGGTGCCCGGGCTGTTCGCAGCCGGCGACGTTGCCGACGATGTTTACCGGCAGGCCGTGACGGCTGCCGGCCTGGGCTGCATGGCGGCGCTGGAGGCCGAGCGCTTCCTTGCCGCGCATGCACATTTCCGCGCCGCGGCGGAGTGAGCGTGATCGAAAGTTCAAAAATGGATTGGGACAAGCTGAAGGTATTTCACGCCGCTGCCGAGGCCGGCAGCTTCACGCATGCGGGCGAGCAACTCGGGCTGTCGCAGTCGGCGGTGTCGCGCCAAGTGAGCGCGCTTGAGCAAGAGCTCACGGTCTCGCTCTTTCATCGTCACGCCCGTGGCCTGATCCTCACCGAGCAGGGCGAACTGCTTTATCGCACCGCGCACGATGTGTTCATGAAACTCGAAGCCGCGCGGGCCAAGCTGACCGACAGCCGCGAGCGGCCGAACGGCGACCTGCGCGTCACCACCACGCCGGGCATCGGCGTGCATTGGCTGACGCCGCGGCTGGGCGAATTCGTCGACCTCTACCCGGATATCCACATCACGTTGCTCACGACCGACGAAGAGCTCGACCTCGCCATGCGCGAAGCCGACGTTGCCATTCGGCTGCGGCAGCCGACGCAACCCGATCTCATCCAGCGCAAGCTTTTCGCCGTGCACTTCCACGTCTACGCCTCGCCCGAATATCTGAAGCACTTCGGCACGCCGCGCACGTTCGAAGATCTCGACAGTCACCGCATCCTGGTGCTCGGCGGCAACGTCCCGCCCTACCTGCAGCGCTCGCGCTGGCTGATCGAAGTCGCGCGCGACGGCAAAGGGCCGCGTATTCCACATTTAATTATCAACAACATTCTCGGCATTTTGCGCGCCTGCCAGCGCGGCCTCGGTATTGCGATGCTGCCGGATTATCTGGTCGAGGAGAACGGCGGACTCGTGCAGCTGTTCGGCGAGGCCGAGGCTGTGGCGCTCGACGCCTATTTTGTCTACCCGGAAGAGCTTAAAAGCGTCGCACGCGTGCAAGCTTTCCGCGATTTTCTTGTCGCCAACGCGCAACGCTGGAATTTCTGAGCTTCTTTCATCGCGCGCGAAGCGATCTAATTCGCCGCACAATCATGCGACGCACCGCCGCAACGCGCGCGCATATACCCGACGTAAATTCCGCTGATGCCGCGACACTTTTCGCATGGCTGACATGTAAAGCGTTACGTTGTGCATCGCGGGCGCACCTCGCATAGTTAACGCGCTGCGAGGCGAGTCGGTTGCCCCATCCTCCCAGATGGCAACCACAATGCAGGCAGCAGTTCCCCTCTGGAAGGTGATCGTCGGCGCCCCCACGCTGGCGAACTGAGCCGGGCCCCCGTCGGGCCCGGTTTTCTTTTGCGCAATAGGCGAATAGGGAATGGCGAATAGCAAATCAGCAGGACGAAGCTTCGCGCCCTCCCGATGAAAATCTCCATCCTCGACGATTACCACGATACGCTGCGTACCCTGCCCTGCTTCAGCAAGCTCGCGGGACAGGACGTCACCATCTGGAACGATCATGTTCAGGACACAGACGCGCTGGCCGAACACCTGCGCGATACCGATGCGCTGGTGCTGATCCGCGAGCGCACCCAGATCCGCGCTCCGCTGCTCGAGCGCCTTCCCAATCTCAAGCTCATCAGCCAGCGCAGCGTCTATCCGCACATCGATATCGACGCCTGCACGCGTCTCGGCATCATCGTGTCGTCAAGCCAGCACCCCGGCACACCGTCCCATGCCACCGCGGAAATGACCTGGGCGCTGATCCTCGCCGCCGTGCGCCAGATTCCGCAGCAGGTGGCGGCGCTCAAAAAGGGCAAATGGCAAATCGGCGTCGGCACGACGCTGCGCGACAAAACTCTCGGCATATACGGCTATGGCCGCATCGGCAGCGTCGTTGCCAGCTACGGACGAGCGTTCGGCATGAACGTCCTGGTATGGGCGCGGCCGAAGACGCTGGAGGCCGCGCGCGCCGACGGCTACGCGACCGCATCGAGCAAAGAGGCGTTCTTCTCCGACTGCGATGTCATCACGCTGCACATGCGGCTCGTGGATGCGACGCGCCATATCGTCACCGCTGCCGATCTGGCACGCATGAAGCCGACAGCGCTGCTGGTGAATACCAGCCGGGCGCCGCTGATCGAGCCCGGCGCGCTCGCCGGTGCGCTCCAGCGCGGCCGGCCCGGCATGGCGGCGGTCGATGTCTATGAGCAGGAGCCCGTGCTTGATACGGGCCACCCGCTGCTCACCATGCCGAACGTGATCTGTACGCCGCACATCGGCTACGTGACGCGCGACGAGTACGAAGTGCAATTTATCGACATATTCGACCAGATCGTCGCCTACGCGGCGGGCAACCCGATCAACGTAGTCAATCCGGACGTGCTCAAGGGCAAGGTGCGTTGAAGGCAAAGAACCGCAAGATAGTCACCGTCAACGACAAGATGCAGAAGGGTTACCGCTACGCGCTCACTGCACCGGTCGGGCGCAACTTTGATGCCGAATTTCGCCCCGATTTGACACCGGCGCAAATGCTGCAGCTCGGCGTGTTCTGCGGCAAGTACATGACCGATTGCATAAAGGAATTTCCAGCGAGCTGGTTCACGCGCGCTAAGCTTGCCGCCAAGCATCGCGACTGTTCGCTGAATTTTTTCGGCGTCGACGCCAGCCAGCCGTTATCCGTCTGGCGCAAGAAGGGATGGATTTATCCGGACGATCCGCGCGGCTGGTTCCAGTGGTATTGCCGCTATTACATGGGGCGGCGCATTCCGGCCGAAGATGCGCGCCAGATCAAGCGCTGGAAAGCCATCCGCCGCCACGTCCGTCAAGTGCAGCGGCACTGCGAGCCCGGTGACGTCACCTGCCGGCCGCGGCAACGCCAGGCGTTGCTGCATTGGGCCTACGACAGCCGCAAGATATGACGTCAGGCCGGATCGAGGCCCTTCGCCTTGATCACGGCCTTGGCGGCCGGTGTGGTGAGAAACGCAATGAGCGCCCTGCCCTCCGCTGCGTGACTCGCGTTTCCGGGAATACCCGCAACGAACGGCGTGATCATCTGAATCTCCGCCGGAAGCGGCCCCACCACATCGATGCCGTCGACCGCCATCAGCTCGGCCATCTGCTGAATGCCGATGTCGGCCTCCCCGCGGAGCACCACGAGGCCGGCCAGCCCCGCGGCACCGCCGGCGCCATACTTTGCCTTCGCCGCCATCGCCTCGGCAATGCCGAGGTCGGCAAACACTTTGGCAATGTGCACCCCGCTTTGGCCGCCCCCGACCGGTTTGGAGCAGGCGATCGAGTTGGCCGCGAGCATCGCGCGCTTGAAGCTCTCGACCGAAGAAAGGTCCGGTTTCGGCGCCCCCTTCGGCACCGCAACGCCGATCGACGACTTGGCGATCTCGCTGATGCTCCCAGAAACGAGCTTGCCTTGCCCAGCCAGGTCCCGCGCACCCGAGGCTGAGACGATGACGACATCGGCGGGCTCGCCTTCGCTGAGTTGCTTCTCGAGGCGGAGCGACGGGCCGAGGGTCACGTCGAGCCGATGGCCGGTTGCCCGTTCAAAGGCTGGCGACAACTCCTCGAACACTGTCTTCATCGCGGTCGTGGACAGCACTTTGATATCGACCTGGGCCAAGTCATGATCTCCCGGGACACAGCAAAAGAAACGCAACGCTCCGCGCAATCATAACCAAATCCTGACGGGTCAAAAACAGCACTGCGAGCTTTCCTGCAGCGGTCATCAACTCCGCGTGAAATTCGGGCCGGGCCGCATCAAATAGCGCTTGGCCCCGTAACTCCTGCAGAGAAATTAAGCTACAAGAGTGCAAGGTCACGCACGCAGCCACCATAGGGGACGAACATGCTCACACGCAGAGGTGCTTTATACGCAGGCGCCGCCGGACTGGCGGTTTTCGGAATTGCCCGTCTGATGGGTCCGCGTACCGTCAATGCTGCCGCGCACCCCTATGAGGTCACCCACACGGACGCCGAATGGCGCAAGCTGCTAAGCCCCGCGCAATACAACGTCCTCCGCCAGGAGGGCACAGAGCGCCCATTCACCAGCCCGTTGCTTGACGAGCACCATAACGGCACCTTCGCCTGCGCCGGCTGTGACCTGCCGCTATTCTCCTCGAAGACGAAATTCGACAGTGGCACCGGCTGGCCGAGCTTTTGGGCGCCGCTCGATGGCGCAGTCGATGAAACCGAAGACCGCTCGTTCGGCATGACCCGAACGGCAGTCTCATGCCACCGCTGCGGCGGCCACCTCGGACATGTGTTCAACGACGGACCGAAGCCGACAGGGCTGCGCTATTGCATGAACGGCGTGGCGCTGAAATTCGCGCCGGCGCCTGCCGGATCGAGCTGATTTTTTAGATTACCGCCAAGCGCTTCGCCATGATCCGTTGAGGCTGATCCAAACTTCGGTGCGGGCGTCCGGTCCGGAACCACGCGGCGCATCCCATCCAGCGATGCGCAGTTCGATAGCCGGTGTTTCGTTCACCTCCGGCCCCTGTTGAGGCAAAACCAACGGCCGAGCTTCTGCACCGGGGCTCCTCGCCGGAGCGAGTCCGGCGAGCAGCGAACCGCATGAGATCAGAAAAAATCTACGGCCGAGCATGGGTCGGCTCCTTTTGCCTGTCGCCATTCTCCCAACGTTGACTTGCCTCGGCGGCAAGTTGATCCGCGATACGGTACGCGCCGGTGGCGTGCGCAGCTCGCAGCACCAGCGCGAACGCACGCAAGGTAGGACGGTTGGCGAGATTCAACCGCGCCAGTTCGAAAGCTCTTGCCGGGTCGCCGCCACCGGCCAAATAAAACTCAGTTGCGTGGTCCGCGAAAGCGAGTGGGTGCTTTGCCAGCAAAGACTCAAAGCCCAAGCACGCCGCTTCCATAAACGTTTGGGCCTCCGCAGTGTTTGCCGCCGCGGCCGCCACTTCAGCCAGCCGCCAATAGACTTCCGGATCACCACTCGCAGTCACTGGATGCAGCAGATTTCCAGCCTCTGCGATCTTTCGGTCATGAAGCAGGATTTCGGCCAGATGGACGCGCGCCTTCACATACTCTGGCAGGTAGCCAAGTGCTGTGCGGTACCACTGCGCGGCGAGGCCCATGCGTGGCGTGGGAATGTGCTCGCCTAAGAGCACCCCAAGTTCAAAGCACACCCACGCCGGGGCGAACGGCGAGGCATCGCAATATTCCCCCAGCGCCTGGTGATAGGTCCGCTCAGCCTCATCAAACTCGCCCAAATCGGCAAGCAATGCGCCGAGCGGCACCAACTCTTCCCAGCGGCCCGGCTGCGCGGCCCGCTTACGGCGGGCGGCAAGAACCCGGTCCAAGTCCAGTCCGGTGGCCTGATCAACGCTGAGCAAAATCCGTTCGACAACATTCGGTGGTGCTCCGCGCGCCGCCGCTCGTGCAAGACTTGTCCGCGCTTCTGCAAATCGATGAGTTGCACAGGCAACCTGTGCGGTGATGAGTAAGGTCTCTGGCCCTTCCGGACTCACGCGGTCGAGCTGGCTTACCAGGGTCTCGAGACGATCGAGCGCAGCCGCATCGCCACAAAACTGCGCCATCAGCAGCTCTTGCTCGACGATCGTCTCTGCGATTCCCGGTAGCTCAGGCGTGCGCCAGAACCGGCTCCAAGATTGCAGACGCGCGCTCTTCAGATTGATGACCGCGATGGGGCCGTCCGTCACCGGTGCGAGCTCAATTGAAAGGTCGGGCCATTCGATCATGGAACAGCTCAGCCGAAGCGCTTCTTGAGAGAATCCAGGCCCACTTTTTCCAGGGTGCCGACGATGGTCTTCACCACAAGATCGGGTTGGCCGTCCGCCCAGTACTGCACGCGCCATTCGACCGAGCTACCGCTCCCTTTCGGTTTGACATCCAACGTGCCGGTGTAGTCCGCGGCTGGCACGCCGCTGATCATGGTGTAGCGATAGAACCTGCGAGCCGAATCGATCGCATCCAGGCGTTCGATGATGCGCTTGCCATCAATCGTCTCGATCGTGCGCAACTGGCCGACGCCTGTTCCGGTGAGCTTTATGTTGGCGATCAACGGATGCCACATCGCCCCGAATGCCCCAATGAGCGCCCATACCCGATCCGGCGGGGCGGCAAGGTCGACGCTGGCAACCATGGTTTGCGATTGTACGTTCGGTGCAGCCAAATAAGGAAAGGTTTTGCTCGCCGGCTTGGTCGCGCCCGCCGCTCCGCCCTGCATGAACTCGCCTTTGTCGCGGTTCACCAGCCAAGTGAGCAAAATGTCGAAGTCGTGCGTATCAAGGGTACGGCCGCCGCCGGTCTGATAAGCGAGCCCGTTGAGCGTGCTCTTCTCGATCTCAAGAAAGCTAGTGTCGGTAATCGGCTTCGTGACGTCGAACAGCAGATGATCGTCGAGAAATACCTCGGCGCTGGCGGCGAGCGCGGCAGGCGTCCAGTCCACCTTGCCGTCGCGCATGTCGTCGTTTGCCAGGCTGGCCAACAGGCGCTTGCGGAACACGGGCTTGAATTCTTCGGCGATGGCGAACGGCGTCTGCTGATTCCACAAATCGCGCAAGTCGTCAGCGTCGGCCAGACCGGGATTGTTGAGGCGCAAGTTGGTCTGCTCCGGCCGCCCGATCCAGTCGAAGCGCGAAGGATCGTGGTCGACGGGGCTGGGAGGTTTGGGCACTGGAGTAGTTTCGACGATGGCCGCAAACAACGAGCCCATGGCGGGCTCGAGCATACGCTGCGTATCGAACTCAACGACGATGGACAGCACGTTATCGTGCTGCAGCAGATTGGGACACTTTGTCAGCGATTGTTCGCCGACGATCCAGGCCAGCAGGAACGGATCGGACCGCAAGCCGGCAAAGATACGGAATGCTCCGTCCGGGGTCGCTGCGCCTAGTTCGTCATTGACCACGAGGCGCAGTTGTTGCCCTCCAGGCAGCGTGCAGGTCCCGCGCTGAATGGGCTTGCCGTCAGGCCCTGGTTCAAGAGTGTCAAATCGGCAACTGAAGCGGAATTCCTCGGGGCCGGTCTTGAACCTCGTGGCGTCACCTACTCCAGCGATACTCGCCCGGCGAAACGCAATCGCGTAATTGGCCGCGTTTGAGAACACCGCGCTTGCGCCCGCCGAGGGAAAAGCATTCGCCGCGAGCACCGTTCGGCCGGCGTCCTCCGGATTTGTGAAAGCGAACAAGTCGGTGAGATCAATCGACGGGTCGCCGATCTGTCGTGGTCCATCGATATGATCTGACATCGCTTGATTCCGCTGCGGGCCCGTAAGATAAAATGACTGCCAATACGGTGAGGCCTACAATGTCATATTGTTTCTACCATGAAGGCAAAGGGCACACGCGAGAAATCATGCGGCGAGCGAACGAGCGTTCGCTTTGGAGTGTGTTGCAATCCTTCCTCGCCGTCATCGCATTGACCGCGGCGACGGTCGCCTTCGCCGCGGACGACGCGCCGACGAAGCGTGTCACTGTCGATCAGCACATCGATCAAGCGACGCTGCACCGCTATCATTTCACCGATCAGGGCACGCGCCTCATCCCCGCGGCGTGGCTTGATGCGCTCGTCGACGAGAAGGGCAAGAGAATCATGGATCCCGAGGCGCTGGGCCGACTGGGATTCCTATTCGACGACGTGAAAGACGACGCCAGCAATCCTTATGGCTGGCCGATCGGCTTCACCATCAGCGATCCGAAGACGACCGGCGGCATCCCGATCGCCGGCTTAAGCTGCGCCGCGTGCCATACGGGGCAGATCGAATACAAGGGCACCGCCGTCCGCATCGAGGGCGGCCAGTCGATGATCGACCTCGCCGGTTGGGCGCAGAATATCCTCGGTGCGGTGGCGGCTCTCGCGCGCGATCCCGCGCGCATCGCGCAATTCCGCGCCGATGCAGTCAAAGCGGGATATCCGGCTGACCGGATTGACCAGGACTTGGAAGCCGCGGTCGAGGCCATCAAGAGTCTGGGCGGCGGACCGTCCTTCTATGAAGTCCACACGGTCGTAGCGGGCCGGGGGCGCTACGACGCGGTGCAGGCGATCGGCAACCAGGTTTTCGGCGGGGACCTCGGCGTGGCCTCGAACTCGTATCCGCTCGACGCCCCGGTGAATTATCCGCAGCTTTGGGACATCTGGCGGCTGAGCTGGCTACAGTTCAACGGCTTTCTGCCGCCGAATTCCACATCACGGAACATCGGGGAGGCGCTCGGCGTGCGGGCGGAAACCCACATTATCGACCGGCGCACCGGCCAACTCAACCCGGAGCCGCTGCGCTGGCAGACTTCGGTACAACTCGACAACATCATCTGGATTGAAAAGACGCTGCAAGACCTGAAGGCGCCGCCTTGGCCGGCGGACGTGCTCGGGCCGATCGATCAGGCCAAGGCGGAGCGAGGCCGGGAGCTGTTCGCCGCGAATTGCGCGCATTGTCATCAGATCAGAGAACTGCCGAGCGGACTGTGGGACGTGGTCGTCGTTCCTCTGCGCGAGATCGGCACGGATACCGGCCAGGCGATGCATTGGGCGGGACGCACCTATGACGCTTCCAAGCTCGGTTTGGGCAAACAGGCAAGAGCCCACCAGCTCGATGTCGCCATCAACGCAATCCGCAAACAGCTCTACGTCGATTACAAGACGCCGGCCGACGAGCAGGAGCCGGATGTGCATTTCGAAGCGCCGTGCGGCTACAAGGCGCGGCCATTGATCGGCATATGGGCAACGCCGCCGTTTCTTCACAACGGCTCCGTGCGCACAGTGTTCGACCTACTCAGCGACGCCCGGCCGGCCCGCTTCCGCTTCGGCAGCCGCGAATATGACCCCGTTCACCTCGGCTACACGGAAGACAACGATCCCGACTCTCTGATCCTCGAGACATCAATTTCCGGCAATCGCAACACCGGTCACTGGTGGACGGACGATACCAAACGTCCGGGGCGGATAGGCCGCAAGCTCACCGACGACGAGAAATACGCTCTGATCGAATACTTGAAGTCAGCAAACTACGACAACTATCCGAGGATCAAAGTTGCCAAGGAGCAGGCTTTGCCTTGCGTCAACGACAAGGACTGGCCAAAACGATTTCGTCCTGCTCGGTAACGCACACCACGTATGCGATTGGCGCGACCAGGCTAGGCCGCGGTCACCGCTGATGCGGCTCGGCCACTCTGTTCCAGCCCGTGCTGACGATCTGCTGATCGAGCGGCCGTTTGAGCAGCTTGAACCGGTTCGGGTCGATGCCCTGAGGTTGGGTGGCCGCTTGCTGCTCCGGTACGGCCTTTGCCGACTTTCCCTCGTCAGCTCCACGCTCAGGCGCCGCACGTTGCCTGATCGCGCGGCCACGCCAGCGGTCCACGACCGCCGACAACATATGCTGATCCGTTGCCTCCTCGTCTTCGCCGGGAGTGACGGTTTCGCTTTTCGGCAGGAGCTGCACGGGCAATTGCCCGAACTTGAGCCGCGTTGGCAACGCCACACCTTCGCCGAACGCGAACGCTTCGCCGGTGCCCAGCGACGGCAGGAAGGCGAGGAAGTTGGCGGCCGTATCAGCCACCGCCGAGCGCAACAACGCCTGGTCGCGATCGTTGGTCATGCGCATCGCGAACAGCGTGCTGCATTGTGACAGAATCGTCGAATCCAATTCCGCCGGCCGCTGCGACACCAGACCGAGAAAGACGCCGTACTTGCGGCCTTCCTTGGCAATGCGGGAAATCGAGCGGCGGGTCGGAGCAAAGCCGATGGAGTGATCCGCTGCCATGTAGCGATGCGCTTCCTCGCAGAGCACCAGCAAGGGGTTGGCGCCGTCGCTCCACAGACCGAGGTCGAACGCCATGCGGCAAGTCACGGACACTACCGCGTCCACGACCTCGGAGGGAAATCCGGCCAGCTGGAGAATGGTGACGGGCACGCCGTTGGTCGGGAGCCGGAACAGCGTGGAGAGAATCTCGACCATCGTGTCGCCGCCAACGTTCGCATTCTCGAACATGAAGGCGTAGCGCGGGTCGTTGCAGGCGGTCTCAATGCGGGTGATGAGCTTGTGATAGACCATCCGCGACGAGCGGTTTTCCAGCTTACCCATGCGCCCATCGAGCAGACCGATAAGATCGGAAATCCGATAAGGTACGGGCACGTCCACAGTGTA
>Ga0209579_10003695_pt1 | contig 10986 bp, 9 predicted proteins | sample Coa_R1_2_FD_187152 | JGI IMG/M metagenome (GOLD analysis project Ga0209579, IMG submission 187152) | Surface soil microbial communities from Centralia Pennsylvania, which are recovering from an underground coalmine fire - Coalmine... | ecosystem: Environmental > Terrestrial > Soil > Unclassified... | reverse complement strand
TCGGCAACCGGATTGCCAACGAGACCATGGTGCTGGCGGGCTCGCAGCTGCTTGTGATCACCGTTACGGTGCAGTCGAGCGTGCTGCTTGCCGGCTATCTGACGCCGCTGACGCTGTTTGTGCCGGGATTCTTTCTCACCATGTCGCAGGGCCTGTCGCTATCCTATGCGCAGGCCGGTGCCATGGCGACCAATCCGAAACTCGCCGGCACCGCCGCCGGCATCGGCATCTTCATGCAGAATTTCTGCGGTGCGACGTTCGTGCAATTATACGGCTTCCTTGCCGACGGCTCGGCGATTCCGTTGACCGAGACGACAGCGATTACCGCGCTGTGCGCAATATCCGCCGGTCTCGTGCCGTTCCTGATGGCGCGGCAGACGCGGCCCGCCTAGACTTTTCCATAACACGGCAACAGGAGCGGCGATGACCGAGCAGTGGAACAAGTACGGCCCGACGGCGGCGCGGACGCATGGCAGGCCGGGGAAGCAGGCGCGGCCCAAGAGCGTGACAGTCGACATTCATTCCCATGTCGCGGTGCCGGAGGCGGCGCAATTCGTCGCGCCGCATCTCGACTTGGTGACAATTCCGCTCGCGCATTACGCCACGGCCGAGACCAAGGCGCTGAACCAGAAGCAGGAAGCCGATATCCGCGCACGCATCGGCCACGAGCACCGCATGGCCGATCTCGACGCCATGGCGATCGATATCCAGATGATCGCGCCACCGCCGCCGCAATGCTATTACACGGTGCCGCTCGACATCGCCGTGAAGGCGGCGCGGATCGTCAACGACGGCATCGCCGCGTATTGCGCGAAATATCCCGACCGCCTCAAAGGATTCGGCACGGTGCCGATGCCCGATGGCAACGAGGCGGCGAAGGAGCTGGAGCGTTGCGTCAAAACGCTCGGCTTCACCGGCGTACAGGTCCTCACCAACGTCGCCGGCAAGGAGCTGTCGGACCCGGATTTTGCGCCGTTCTGGAAAAAGGCCGAGGAGCTCGGCGTTCTGGTGATGCTGCATCCCAACGGCTTCACCGAGGCGAAACGGCTCGAGCGGTTCTATTTCAACAACGTCATCGGCAATCCGCTCGAGACCACCATTGCGCTGCATTACCTGATCTTCGACGGCGTGCTGGAGCGGCACCCGAAATTGAGAATTCTCGGTGTACATGGCGGCGGGTATCTCGGCGGCTATCCGGGCCGGATCGATCACGCCTGGGGCGCGCGCTCCGATACTCACGGCGCGTTGCCACAGCCGCCGACGACCTACCTCAAGCGCATCTATGTCGACACGGTGGTGTTCACTCCGTATCAGCTTGCCGAACTGGTTCGCGTGTTCGGCGCCGATCACGTCGTCATGGGCACCGACTATCCCTACGACATGGCGGATTTCGATCCGGTCGGCCATATCGCGGGCGTCGAAGGTTTTGACGTCGCGACGGTCGCCGCGCTCGCCGGCGGCAACGCCAAAAAACTGCTCGGGCTCTAGGGAGGACGTCATGCATGCTGCAGGGACAATCGTCGACATTTCGCTCGAGCTCGATCCGAAAAATTTCGGCATGCGCACGCCCGCAGGCTTCACCAAGGATCTTCAGTTCGCCATGGAAACGCTCAAGGAGCACGACGCGCCGGGCGGCGCCGGCCAGATCGTGCGCGGCGTGCATATGCGGCTTCATGCCGGCAGCCATGTCGATGCGCCAGAACATAATGTACGCGGCGGCACGCAAATTCATCAGTTGCCGCTCGAAACATTCATCGGCGACGCGATCGTCGCCGATCTGCGCGACAAGATGCCGGGCAAAGCCATCACCGAGAACGATCTTGAAAGGACGATCGGCGGCAAGGTCAAGCGGGGCGATCGCGTGCTGTTGCGCACCGATCACAACAATTCCTACGATGGCGGATCGGACAAGTGGATGAAGCTATCGCCGTATCTGACGATCGACGCCACCACCTGGCTGATCGAAAAAGGCGTCGTCATTGTCGGTTACGACTTCTATCACGGCAACGATGAGCCGGTTTCGCCGCGCGTCTTTCACAATTCCAGGACGCTGAGCGAGCACGGCGTCATCACCATGCCGTACCTGAAGAATCTCGATAAGATCGGCAAGGAGCGCTGCACGCTGATTGCGCTTCCGCTGAATATCATCGGCGCCGAAGCCTCCCCGGTGCGCGCTGTAGCCTTGGTGTGATAGGGTCCGCACGCAATGCATCCCGAATACAAGGGTGCGGGCGGGAGGGAACGTCATGAAACTCGTCAGGCTGTGCGCATTCGCAATGGGGCTCGTCGTGTGCGCTCATGGACTGGCGCGCGCCGAAGACCATTATCCCTCGCGTGTCATCACCATCGTCGTACCGTTAACGCCCGGCACCGCCATCGACATCCAGGCGCGGCTCTATGCCGATGCACTGGCGAAGCGCTTCGGCTATCAGGTCATCGTCCTGAACAAGGCCGGCGCCGGCACCGCGATAGGCGCCGAGACGGTGGCAAACGCCAACCCCGACGGCTACACCATTCTGCTCACCAATTCGGCGCACGCGATGTTGAGCACGATGAACAAGAATCTGACCTTCGATCCGTTCGCCGACTTCGCGCCGATCGAGCTGATCGCGAAGGCGCCTTCCGTGGTCGCGGTGGCGCCATCGCTCGGCGTGCACAATTTGCAGGAGTTCATCGCGCTGGCGAAAGCGAAGCCCAACACCATCAATTACGGCTCGGCCGGCATCGGCACCGCGACGCATATCGCGGGCGCCTATTTCGCGCTGCAAACCGGAACGCAGCTCGTCCACGTGCCCTATACGGTGAGCCAGACCATCCTCACCGACCTCATGGCCGGCCATATCCAGGTGACGTTCTCGCCGGAATCTTTCATGTTGCCGCTGTTGCAGGACGGCAAGTTGTTGCCGCTCGCCGTTTCCGACAAGGAGCCGGTCACCGAACCGATCAAGATTCCGACCGCGCTGTCGCAGGGTGTCGATTACATCAGCGCCACATGGTACGGATTCCTGGTGCCGGCCAAAACGCCGCGCGACGTGCAGGAAACGCTGCATGCCGCCATCGTCGAAGTCGGCAAGGATCCGGAGCTTCAAGCCAAGATTCGCCTGCTGGGTTTCACGCCGGTCGACATCGGGCTCGGCGATTTCGATGCCTATCTGCACAGCGAAATGAAGCGGCTCGGACCGCTTTTGGCGACGATCGGGCAATCGCACTGAAAATTAATGGGTTGGGAGTGAATTCATGAGCGAGACCGGAATCGCCGGCGTCCATCTGGTCGGCAGCATCGGCCTCGACACGGTGGACGATGTGTTCCGCACCGTCGGCGAGCTGCTCGGTCCGCACCTTCGGCGCGTGCCGGACGGCGAGGTCGGCGGCCGGCGGCTCTGGATCAGCTGGCAATATCCGCTGCTGCGCTCGAACCCGTTTCTGCGCCCCGATCCGAGCGGCGCCATTCGTCCGACCAACCGCTTTCCGCTGCTGGTGCCAGCCGAGGGGGCGAAGCCATCGGACGTGCGCTTTGGCGAACTCGGTTACACGCGCGAGGCACGCGCTTCCTATCTCGATTTTGTCGCCGCACGCGAGCGGGGCGAGCTGCCGAGGGGCATCCGGTTTCAGGTCTGCCTGCTGACGCCGTTCGCCGTTGTCGGCTCCATCGTGCTCAACGAAGACTTGCCGGCGATTGAAGCCGCCTACGAGCGCGCCATGATCGCCGAAGTCGCCGCGCTGTGCCGCCACATTCCGCATCGCGATCTTTGCATCCAGTGGGACGTGTGCAACGAAATGTGCATCTGGGACGGCCAGAAGACCGATGCCGTTCCGCATGGCGACGAGCCGCACGATAAAATTCTGGCGAGGATGGAGCGCCTGTGCGCGGGTGTTCCGGCCGATGTCGAGCTTGGTGTGCATCTGTGTTACGGCGACTTCGGCGCCAAGCATTTTGTCGAGCCCAAGGACGCGGCGAAGCTGATCGAATTCGCCAACGCGCTCGTGCAAAGGATTCCGCATCCGCTCGCCTACATCCACATGCCGGTGCCGATCGCCCGCAGCGACGACGCGTTCTACCGGCCGCTGCGCGACCTCAAGCTCAAGGACGGCACCGCGCTCTACCTCGGCGTGATCCATGCCGCCGACGGCGCCGACGGCGCCATCGCTGCGGCGCGCCGCTACGCGCCGGCATTCGGCATCGCCACCGAATGCGGCATGGCGCGGGCGCGTTCTGAAGAGACCGTGCGCAAGCTTCTCAAGATCCACGCCGACGTACTTGCCGGTTGAGCGCCGCCGTGCCGCGAAACGCCTATCTGGTCGGCAGCGTGCCATTGGCAAGCGCCCAAGACGTGTTCGAAACCGTGAGCGCCGCGCTCGGGCCGTATTTGCTGACGCTGCCCGACGGCGAAACCGGCGAGCGTCTCGACTGGATCACCTGGCTTGAGCCGGTGTTCGCCGATAATCCGGCGTTCGAGCCGAGCAGCGAGGTTTTTCAGCTTCATGCCGGCGTTGCCGGCCGGCGGCGCTACGGTCTCAGGCCCGGCCTGTCGCCGAGCGACGTGACATTCGACAATCTGTTTTATGCCGATATCGCGCGTCGCTCGTTTGCGACATTCGCCGAGCTCAAGCACCAGGGCAAAATTCCCGCACGGGTCAAGTTTCAGGTCGATCTGGTTCCGGCTCATTCGGTGATCTGGCTGTTCGTCGAGGAGAAACTCCAGCGCGCCATCGATCCGATCTACAACGACGCGGTGCTGCGCGAGATCGACAAGATCGTTGCGTCGATTCCGTCCGGCGAATTGGCCATCCAGTTCGACATAGCGTCCGCCGTCTTCGCCCGGCTCGAGCGCAACGAGCCGGGGCCATACGGCGCCACCAAGGAGGAGATGCAGGAGAACTTTTCCCGCATCGTCGTCCGGCTTGGTGAGCGGGTGCCCGCCGACGTCGAACTCCTGTTTCATTTCTGTTACGGCGATGCCGGCCATCGCCATGTCGTCGAGCCGACCGACATGGGCGATATGGTCGACTATGCGAACCGGCTTGCGGCGCACCTCAAGCGGCCGATCGGCCAGATCCACATGCCGGTGCCGCGCAGCCGCTCGGATGACGGCTATTTCCGCCCGCTGGCGCGGCTGAACTTGCCACGGCAGACCAGACTCTGCCTTGGTCTCGTGCATTACACCGACGGCATGCCCGGCACGCGGGCGCGCATCGCCACGGCTGAAAAGTACGTGCAGGATTTCGGCATCGCGACCGAATGCGGCTTTGGCCGGCGCGATCCGGGCACCATTGCCGAACTGCTGCGCATCCACGCGGAAGTCGCCGGCGATTGATTGCACGCGCGGGCTATGCCGAGACGCGCCGCAACACGCCGAGCAGGCCGCGCGGAAAGAACAGCACGACAAGAATGAAGATGGTGCCGATGAACGACATCCAGTTCACCGTCATCGACGATATGTAATCCTGCAAAACTACGAACACCGCGGCGCCCAGCAGCGGTCCCCAGAACGTGCGCATGCCGCCCATCACGCACATGATGACGAAATAGCCCGATAGCGAATAGTGCAGGGCGAGCGGGTCGGCGAAATTGTTGAGCAGCGCGTAAAGCGTGCCCGCGAGCGCCGTGAAGAAGCAGGATATCGAGAACGACATCCAGATGTGCCGTGCGACCGGAATGCCGAGAAACAGCGCCCGGCGCTCGTTCTCGCGGATGGCGAGCATGGTGCGGCCGAACGGCGAGCGCAAGATAAGGCCCATCAGCGTCACCGCGGCGGCAAAGATCGCCAGCAGAAAATAATAGAACGACGTCGCGTTGCCCATAATGTCGAGCGTGAACGGAGCAAAGCCGATCGGCTCGCGGTGGAAATCGCGCAGGCCGTCGAAGCCGCCGGTAAAGTCGTTCCAGCTATAGGCGAGGTAATACCAGAGCTGGCCGAAGGCGATGGTGCACATCGCGAAATAGACGCCGCGCCGGCGCACGATCAGCATGCCGAACAGCGTGCCGGCGAGTCCGCCGAGCAGTGTGCCGGCGATCATGGCAAGCGGCGTCGAGTGCACCAGATAACGCAGCGTCAGGCCGGCGCCGTAGGCGCCGAGCCCGAAATAGGCGGCGTGCCCGAAGCTCAGCACGCCGGTGAAGCCGAGCAGCAGGTTCAGTCCCATCGCCGCCAGGCCGAACACCAGCACGCGGCCGGCGAGCGCGGTATAGCCGCCGACGAGCGGCAGCCAGAACGGCGCCGCGAGCAGTACCATCCAGATGGCGACCAGCGTCACGAGGCGCCGGTTTATGCGCAGTTGCGGCTTTTCGACGGCGACGGCGGTGGTACTCACGACATCATGCCTTCTTCGCCAAGGAGGCCGCGCGGACGCAGCAGCAATACCGCCATCAGGATGGCGTAGATCACCGCTTCGCTTGCCGAGGGGTAGAAAACGGTGGTCAGCGCCGCCGCGAGCCCGATCAACAGGCCGCCGCATAATGTGCCGATCAGGCTGCCGACGCCGCCGACGATGATGGCGATGAAGCTCGGCATCAGAAGGTCATCACCCATGTTCGGATTAAGTCCGATCTGTCCGGCGGCAAGCACGCCGCTCAGGCCGGCCAACAGGCAGCCCACGGCGAAATTGAAAGTGCGCAGGTTGCGCACGTTGACGCCAAGCGTCGCCACAGTTTCGAGATCGAGCGTGCCGGCGCGGATCCGAAGTCCGATGCGCGAATAGCGCAGGAAGGCGAACAGCCCGACCACGGTGACAATAACGACGGTCACCATGAAGATCCGGTACCAGGTGATGAAGAACAGGCTCTCGGTGATCGGTTGGGCCAATGCGTCGGGCAGGCCCATCGGCAGGCCGTTCGGCCCCCAGATGTAGCGCGCCACATCCTGCAGGACGAAGGCGAGCCCGAATGTGAGCAACAGGCTGTAGACCGGATCGCGGTTGTAGATGCGCCGGATCATCAGCCGCTCGACCGCCACGCCAAGCAGCGCCGTGAGCAGCGGCGAAACCAGAAGCGCTCCCCAATAGCCCAGCGCCGGCGACAGCGTGAATGCCAGATAGCCGCCGAGGGCCAAGAAGTTGCCGTGGGCGAAGTTGATGACGTTCGACAGATTGAGGATGAGCGACAGGCCGAGCGCCATCAGCACGTAGAAGGCGCCGATGATCAGCCCGTTCGTGACGTTGAATAGAACCACTTGCCACATCGGCCGCTCTCCGCGTTACGCGCCATTGCGAGGACTGAAGCGGCAAAGCAATCCGGTGACGGTGCCGTGAGCGCCGGATTGCTTCGCTTCGCGCAATGACGAGGTGGATCCCGAAAGCGGTGGATCAGCTCGGCTGCTGCATTTTGCACCCGGTGTCTGCGACCGAGCCGGCGGCTTGTTCGCCGGGTACGACCGCGCCAATCGTGAAGACGTTGTCGGGGTTCCCCTTGGGCGGATGCACTTCGCCGACGAAAATATTGGGCATCAGCTCGTGATCGCCGGCGCGATAGCGCACCGGACCGGGTTGCAGCGCCACGTCCGGCGGCAACTCCATGTCCTCCAGTGCCGCCGCCAGTTTCGGTCCTTCGAGCGACTTGGCTTTGGTCGCGGCCAGTCGCACCGTATGCATCGACACGTAGCCGAACCAATCGCGCGCCGATGGCGTCTTCTTGGTCGCCGCGCGGAAGTCGGCGACGAACTTCACGACCTCGGGGACTTTCGGCTGATCCCACCACCACTCCATGTCCCACCAGCCGGCTTGCGCGTCCGGCGAGACTGCCTTGACGGTCTCCAGTTCGAACAGAGCGCCACCGAGCGCCATTTCCTTCTGCATGCCGAACTGGGTGAATTGCTTCATGCAGTTGATCTGGGTCAGCCCGCCCATGTTGTTGAGCAGCACATTCGGCTTGTACGCCTTGGCCTTGATCAAGGTGGCGGAGAAATCGGTGTTGTTGATCGGCAGATAGTCGCCGTCATAGGTGCCGCCGAGCTTGGTCAGCGCCTTGATGAAGGCGTCCTGCAAGGTGTGGCCATAGGCGTAATCCGGGGTGATGAAGAACCATTTTTTGCCGAATCGCTTCACCAATTCCGGGGTGACCGCGTTGGCATCCATCGACGTCGTGTTGCAAACGCGGAACACGTTCCATTTGCAATTGGTGCCGGTGATCGGGTCGGTATGACCGCCGCCGACGATATGGAAGACTTTCTTTTCATTCGTCACCTGCGACATGGCGTAGGCTATGCCCGAATTGACATCGCCGATGATGACGCTCACCTGATCGCGGTCGATCAGTTTGTTGGTCTTTTGCACGCCGGTGCCGACATCGTTGGCCGAGTCCTCGACCAGAAGCTGGACCGGGCGGCCGAGAATGCCCCCATTCTTGTTGATCTCGGCTTCGGCATATTTGGCGCCGTCGGCCTCGCTTTGCGCTAGCGCCGACAGCACACCGGTCAGTGGATTGACCATGCCGATCTTGATCGGCTCGTCGGCTAGGGAGGGAATGACGAACGGGGCGCTGACGATCTGACTGGCGCCGAGCGCAACACCCGCTTTGAGCAGGGTACGGCGATGGATCGGCGGTAAATACCTGGACATTGGACATCCTCCCTGGTGGCTTTGCTTATTTGTATCCGGGCTCGTCCCCAGGCCCGGCTGCGGTCATCTTCTACCGCGGCTTTAGGCCGGTCAAGGAAGGCACGATGCGGCCATTGCCCGCCCCCGGCGGAGCCGTTAAACGGGGCTTTGCCGCCGCAAATCAAGGTCGTGACCGGTCGCAAAAAGACTCGGCCGCCGCAAAAGGGTTTTGGCCGGTCGCAAAAAGGTCATGCCGTCATGCGACGGACCGGCGCCGATTGAACAATTCTACTGTCGGGCACTAAGGCTTCTGGGGCACCATGGCGACTGCCGACATTGTTTCGGGTTCGCAGCCGTCCGCTGGCGCGGTGGCGTTCCTCGGCAAGGAAAGTGTCTATTGGCGGCTGCGCATCAAGGGCGCGGTGCTGGTTCTCATAACGCTCGGCATTTACCGGTTCTGGCTCGCGACCGACATACGCCGCTATTTGTGGTCGAACACCGAAATCGCCGGCGAGACGCTCGAATACAACGGACTGGCAACCGAGCTTCTGATCGGCTTTCTGCTCGCCATCGCCATCGTTGTGCCGCTCTATACGGCGTTCGCGATCGTCGCGCTTGCCGACGCCGTGACGCCGCTGTCTGTCGCGTTCGGCGCTCTGCTGGTGGCGTTGCTTGGCGAGTTCGCGCTGTACCGGGCACGGCGCTATCGCCTGACGCGCACGGTATTTCGCGGCGTGCGTTTCGATCAGCATGGTTCGGCCTGGAGCTACGCATGTCGCGCGGTGGCGTGCTGGGCGGCCGTCATTGTCACGGCGGGGCTCGCTTATCCGTGGGCGCAGGCCTGCCTGCAACGTTTCAAGATGCGCCATACCAGCTACGGCGATCTGCCGGGCGCGTTCGAAGGCACCGGCGCGGCGCTTTTCATGCGCGGCTTTCCGATCTGGCTGTTGGTCGTGTTGCCGCTCGTGGTCGGCTTCATCGCGGTTTCCGGTCTGGTCGACTGGGATACGCTCAGCAAGGCCTTCGGCCAGGACGATGATGACGCCATCGACCATCTGATCGAAAACAGTCCTCAGCTTGGTCTTGCCTTCGGCATTGGGCTGACTGCGATCGTCACCGGCATTACGGCGTTCGTCGCGCTCTATCCGTTGTTCCAGGCAGTCGTCCTGCGCTGGTGGATATCCGGCTTGCGCTTCGGCAGTGTCGCCGTAACGTCGACGTTGCGCCCCGGCGCGGTGTATCGGGTCTATCTGCGCTTCGTCCTTTATCTCGCACTGTTTGTCGTTGCTGCGCTCGGGCTCGGTTTTGCGCTGGTCTACGCCGTCGATTTTTTGCTGGCGCCGGCCAACGATTCCAGCCTGTCGGAACTGGCGGCAAGCGCGATGACGCTCTGCCTGTATGTGGTGATCGCGCTCGGTGCCTCGACGATCTACCAGGTCGTGGTGACGGCGGCGCTGTGGCGGCTCGGCGCGCAAACGGCCGAGCTCAACGGCGCGCAGGCGCTCGACAATGTGCGCGCGACCGGCGCGGAAAGCTCGGCGCTCGGCGAGGGGCTCGCCGACGCCTTGGGCGTCGGAGGTGTCTAGCCGATGACGCCGCTTATCCCCCAAGCCGGCCCGGCTGTGACCTCAGGCCCGGCGATTCTCTTCGACGGCACGTGCAGCGCGCGGCACGACGTCATGGTGGAAGCTACCGCGACCGGGCTGACGATCATCGCCGCCGGCCGGCGCGTGCTCGACGAATGGCTTTATCCCGAATTGCGCCGGCAGTCGGCGCCCGACGGGGTTCTCCGGCTCGGCCGTGAAGGCGAGACGCTACTGGCACGGCTGGAAGTGCGCGACCGGGCGTTCGCCGCGGCCATCGAGGATCGCGCTGTCACGCTCGACCGCGGCGGCGCGGCGGAGCGGGCGTTGCGGCGCAAGGTCGTCGGGCTCAGCCTCGCTGCGGTGGCCTCGCTCCTGCTCACCGCGATTGTCGGGGTGCCGGCATTGACCAACAGGATCATTCCGCTTGTCCCGTTTGCGGTCGATCAGAAGCTCGGCAACGCCGTCGACAGGCAAATCCGCTCCGCGCTCGACAGCCATCATCTTGGCGCGGGCTTCGTCTGCGGCGACGGGCCGGGTGAGACAGCGGGACGCGATGCGTTGCGGAGGCTGGTGGCGCGGCTGCAAGCGGCCGCCGATCTGCCGTTCGCGCTGCATGTCGAGGTGGTGCGCCGCAATGAGCCGAATGCTTTCGCGCTGCCCGGCGGCCACATCTATCTCTATCAGGGGCTGATCGACCGGGCGCAATCGCCCGACGAACTTGCCGGCGTGCTGGCGCACGAGATCGGTCACGTCGTGCATCGCGACGGCGCCCGCACGGTCTTGCAGGCCGCGGGGCTGTCGTTTCTGTTCGGCCTGATGCTGGGCGATTTCGTCGGCGGCGGCGCGGTGGTGATCGCGGCAAAGACCG
>Ga0209579_10003694_pt1 | contig 10987 bp, 10 predicted proteins | sample Coa_R1_2_FD_187152 | JGI IMG/M metagenome (GOLD analysis project Ga0209579, IMG submission 187152) | Surface soil microbial communities from Centralia Pennsylvania, which are recovering from an underground coalmine fire - Coalmine... | ecosystem: Environmental > Terrestrial > Soil >... | reverse complement strand
GAGCCATTCGCCGACGAATCATCCCCTTGCCTTGGGTAGCCAATATCATCGGATTATTGCCTGGCATAGTGGGGAAACACCTAATAGCGCCACGCACCCGTCGGCAGTAGCCTTCGTCATGAAAACCTTGGCCCCCACACTTCCATGAAGGAGGCCTATGGTTTCTCAAAATTTCAGACCTTTGGGGATCTTAACCTTGGTCGTGCTCCTGGGAGTCTCCACCACGCAATCTCAGGCACAACAATATGCCTCCCTATTTAGATTCACAGCCGATCCCAAAATTCCAGTCCGCCCAAATCTGGAGCTATATTATCACACCAATTCATTATTTGTAGTGATCAGTCTCCGGTGGGACGAGGTTACCCTGGAACCGAAACCAGACTTTGAGGAGAAAGATGAAAAGAGCCTTTCCTTTATCCTTGAAAAAGTGGGAACCCAAAAAGCGGAATCAGCCCTGATGTCGGCCAGGGTGCTCATCGAAGATTCCCTGCTATACATGAATCGTGACGCTTCATTCCTGAGAAGTCCCAACGACCTGGCCACCAGTCGTGGCGCATCAGTTTTTAGAAGGACGGCCGTTCAATCCCTCGGGGATTACCTGGATGCAAACTATCATCCGGGCGGCATCATCAGAATCGTTCGGGAAACGTTTCTGAATGATGGCTATGACAAGAGAATTATCTCTCCGCTGTCCCCGGCTGACGCGGGGTATCCGGGAATGGCCAATGCCAGAAAAGACGACATCCACGTTGGGTTGCGAGATCTATTGAGCACCAACCCCAGAGGCTTTGTCACTTTCAGTGATAAGGTTGAAATCGACGTGGCGATCAATGGTCCGTCGTTAATCCTGCGAAATCCTATCTCTATTGACGGTAAGGTTTTGACCACTGCGCTGGCGGTGGAATATCCCGACTGGAAGGTGAATGGCTGGTCCCCACCGAAAGTTGGCGCAACACTCGCCTATGTTCATGGCAAACACGGTGTCTATCTCACGGCCAGCGCCGGCAGGGATAATTTCCAACCAAGCCAGAGTGGCATCACAAGCCGGTATGAGGAACAAATCATGTTATACACGCAGTATAAATTCTGAAAAATAAGTTCCCGGCGTGGCTGGGAAAGAAAAACGTTCGCAATGAAAATCATTCATCAGGCAGTTCTTCCGCTCACCGCGTGGCTCGTCGTGTGGCTAGCTCCAATTGTCGCTTTGCCGATTTATCTTGTCGCTTTTATTGATGCGGGCTGGAGCGCATCCGGCCCTCACTTTCCCATTGGTGTTTTGATTCTTCTGGGCATCGCTCCGTTTATGGCGGGACTGGCATTGCTGGGTATCCTTCGTTTTGGAAAAGTCACGCTTTGGGGAATTATGGCGCTGCTCATACCCGCATTGTTGAGTTTTGCCGAGCTGAGCATCGTCTTCGTATTATGGAAAACGGGATGGCAGATGAACGAACCATGACGACCACATCCGCCTGTTCTTCGGTGTTCAAACCATTGCGGCGGCCATTCTTCCGCCGCCGGCAACGTGCAACAAGCTGCCTTAACCTTACGGCGAGTGGAGGCGAGAGAAACGACTTGGATAATTCATCCAGGCAGGGTCGCTGAAACAAGACGGGCCATCATTGAGAGTGCTGGTCGATATCGGCAACCAAACGGAATTGGACAAGCTCGTTGAGGCGCCATCACAATCACCCGGTTATTTCATCAACCCTATGAAACTATTTCACTCGCTCGCTTATTGATACCCCGACAACGCACTTTTCAAGCCGAAAATTTCGAGCCCATACCTTATAAGAAGATTGCTGAAAAGAGTCTTTTGAAGGAGCCGCCGCAGCGGCACAAAAGATCGTTTTGACGGTACGAAAAACTTTGAAATCCGTATGGCGTCCCGTTGCTTCTTCTTAGTCACGGCTTGGAGCGTTTTTTCGTACGCGGCAAACGCGGTACGGTAATCGCCGCCGTGGCGCTCCAGTTCCTGTGCAATAACGTAGGCCTCCGCCATCGCCAAATGCGACCCCTGTCCGGCAAGCAGGGTAAGACACGCGCACGCGTCGCCGAGAAGAGCGATGCGCCCCTTGCTCCACGCTGGCATGACAATCTGTGTGGCCGAATCGAAAAAGATCGGTTGGGTTGCGGGAAAATCGGCGAGGATGTTCTCGGCAAGCCAACCCGCGCCGCAATATGTTTCCTGTAGCAGCGGCAGTCGTTCTGCGGGGGGAACGTACCCGATGTTCTTGTGCCGGAAAACGTATATTGCACTCAACCTATTTTCTCCCAGTGAGTAAACCCACAGGGAGCGATTCGGTTCCTCGTATATGGCTAGCGACCTGCCGATGTTATAATGGTGATGTTCGATATGGAACGCGGCGACATAATAGCCGAGGAAGCGGTCGAATTGCGACTCGGGGCCGAACGTCAACTCCCGGACGCGCGAGTGCACGCCGTCTGCGCCGAAAACCAGAGCGTAGGATTCTTTCGTGTCATTCTGGAATGTGACGACCACCTCGGAAACATTTTCTTCGAGTGATTTGATCGTCGTGTTGAAACGAACCGAGAAACCGACCGTTTTGGCGCGGTCAAAAAGGACGCGCTCAAGATCGGAACGCTGCATATAGGTATATTCTCCGTCGAGCGCGTTTCTCACGCTTTCAATGGGGAGCGAGAGATATGGCCTGCCGTCCGCGTCCACATATTCCAGAGAATCAATCGGGTAGATTATTTTCCGCAATTCCCCGATCAGGTTCATGCGCCGTGCAACATCCCACCCGGTGCTGAAGAAATCTATAACGTAGCCTTCGGTACGGATCGCAGGGTCGCGTTCAATGATTGTCGGTTCATACCCCTTTTCTTTCAGGAGGATTCCGAGGGTGAGTCCCGCGATGCCGCCACCGGAGATCAACACTTTCCCGCCTTCCATGGTTGAACTATACCATTTGCTTCAACAACTTCAATGATCCACTGTGGGTGGGGGGATACTAGAAACGAAAGAATGCCCGCCGCGATGGTTTGACCATCGAAAAACCGGCGACTCCTGTCTTCTCCGCGTAGAATTCTTGAATTGCGACGCATTTTTGTAAATATATTGACGTTGTGTTTGCTACATCACTATCGGGTTATTTCGGAAAACTGCCCAAAAACACCCGTAACATCCTGCAAACCTGCCTTTACGGGCTCGGCGCGGGTTTAGCAGTGGTCGCATTTCAATTGTTGATCAACATCCTGTACAACGCGACCTTCGTCCGGCTGGCCACGCAATCTCACGCCACATTTTTAGCCGGAAGTTTTGTCGTCATGGTGTCCACCGCCCTGGCAGCGGGATATTTGCTGAATACATTCTGCCGGGAAGCAGCCGGCAGCGGCATCCCGCAAGCCAAGGTGGCTTTCTGGAAGGATTTCGGTGTCATCCCGTGGCGCACGGTGTGGGTGAAATTTTTGGGTGGCGTGTTGAGCATCGGTGGCGGCAGCAGCCTGGGCCGGGAAGGTCCCAGCGTGCATGTGGCTGCCGGGTTGGCATCGCAACTGGCGGGTCTGACGGGGGAGGCGAAACAGAACCGTCGTCGTGCGACCGCTTCAGGCGCGGCGGCGGGCCTGGCGGCGGCCTTTAATACGCCAATAGCTGCGGTGACGTTCGTGATGGAGGAAATCATCCAGGATTTGAACAGCAATCTGCTCGGCAGCGTATTGCTGGCCTCGGTGATCGGCGCACTCATCGTGCACGGTTTGGTCGGCAGGCAGCCTGCGTTCTCCATCGCAAATATCGAAGCGCCAACGTGGCGGGCGTATGTGCTGACGCCGTTCGCTGCGACACTGGCAAGTTTGATGGGCGTTCTGTTCCAGAAGACAACCCTGAACTTACGTGAAAGACAGCGGCAACCGGGCAAAATTCCTGGCTGGCTGAAACCCGCCATCGGGGCAACGTTGGCATGGGGCATCGGCGCGACCGTGTTCTTGCTGACTGGACGGCTCGGCGTGTTTGGTTTGGGCTATGGCGACCTTTCCGCTGGATTGAACCAGCAATTGCCCTGGGACATTGCCGGTGTGCTGCTGGGGGCAAAATTGCTGGCGACGGTCCTCTGCTATGGCTTCGGTGGTTGTGGCGGGATTTTTTCTCCGACGCTGTTCTTTGGTGGTATGAGCGGATTGTTGCTGGCTGGTGTGGTCGGGTTGGTGACACCGCTGCCCTCCGAGGATTCACTTACGCTGGCGGTCGTCGGCATGAGCGCCTGTCTGGGTGCGGTGGTGCGTGCGCCGGTAACGGGCATCCTTATTGTATTCGAAATGACGCATGAATTTTCCCTTGTGCCGGTGCTGATGATCGGCGCACTCATCAGTCAAGGCGTCAGCCGCCGCCTGACGCGCGCGAATTTCTACGACGCCATTTTGGAACAGGACGGCCACAAGCTGGAGAAGCTGCTCCCGCCGCGTGACCTGCAAAGCTGGGAAAAGCTGCCCGTCTCTGCAATTGCGAATTTGCAGCCCATTGTTTTGAACAGTTTGGAACCTGCGGAAGTGGAGAAAGTTTTGAAAGCTTATGCGTTCACGTGCTTTCCGATCATGCGGGAGGATAAATTGGCCGGCGTTGCCACGCGAACTGAACTGACAGAGGCGATGGCCGAAAATCGGGCACCAAAATTGGCTCCCGTCGTTCGCTGTGGTCCACGCCAGACCATCCGCGAATTGCAAGCCCTGCTTATTGAATCGCCGACCGGCACGGTGCTGGTTTGCGATGCTGAAAGCGGCAAGCTGCTGGGCATGGTTACATTGCACGATTTACTGCGTGCCCAAATCAACGCCGCACAAAGCAGTCTCTGACCTGAAACGCCACCGACAAGTAACAACAGACGGACGGCCTCGGCCTGCGTGCGTGGGAATGGAGGAAGCGGCGAGCATATTTGCTGGCCGAATTAGTACACGCCGTTCCTGGTGCGAGCCTGGCATCTCAAGCCGTCGGGCAAGCCGCCGCAGAACGCCCGCAAATGGTTTGCCACCGTTGAGATCGAGCGGATGAGCTGCGACGAAGCTTGGCTCGACAAAGCTATTCGCATCGTCGAAAAGCAGATTCAGGAAATGAACCGGAAACAGAGGGACAGGGGCGAGGAAGTTGGGATAGCCAAAACTGAAGAGAAAAATTCCGAGGTGCAGAATACAACCCAGACCGTCCGCTTCCGAAAACCGGCTGCCGTGAAAGTATGAATGTCATCTGGCCGCGGCGCATTGCCAGCGTCGAAATAAAAAATTGTCCCCTTTTCACGAGTGCGTCCATATATGGGTAAGATGATGACCGACGACATAGCGTTGCTGCGGGAATATGCCCAAAGCCATTCCGAGGAAGCGTTCACCACACTGGTATCGCGGCACGTCAATCTCGTCTATTCCGTCGCGTTGCGGCAGGTGCGTGATTCGCATCTGGCAGAGGAAATCACGCAGGCCGTCTTTATCATTCTGGCGCGCAAGGCGGATAAATTGCCCCGGCACACCGTGCTGTCCGGCTGGCTTTGCCGCACCGCCCGATATGCTTCCGCTGATGCAATAAAAATTCAACGGCGGCGGCAACACCGAGAACAGGAGGCATTTATGCAATCCACTTTGAATGAACCCGAAAACGACGAGTGGCCGCAAATCGCCCCGCTGCTGGACACGGCTTTGGCTGAACTTGGAGAAATAGATCACAACGCTATTGTGCTCCGGTTTTTTGAAGGCAAAAGCATGAGTGAAGTAGGCGCGGCTTTGGGTGCAAGTGAAGACGCGGCCAAGAAGCGCGTGAACCGAGCGGTGGAAAAATTGCAGAAATTATTGATGCGACGCGGCGTGAATTCGACGACGGCAACTCTTGCCGGAGCGATTTCCGCCAATTCCGTTCAAGCCGCGCCGGCGACGTTGGTGAAAACTATTACTGCCGTCGCGCTGGCCAAGGGCGCGACGGCTTCCATCTCAACTTTGACCCTCGTAAAAGCAGTGACGATAAAAAGTGCCGCGACTTTCGGAGCAGGGTCAATCGGCGGATTGTTTGCGACCGTTGGCAGCGCTTACGTTTCTCTCAAGGCACACGCCGACGACTCCAAGTCTCCGCGCGAACGGCAATTTATGGTTCGGATGTTCAGGAAGCGGGCGACTGTCTATCTGCTTTGGTTGGCGGTGTATGTCGTTGCCATGAAATGTGATTTTTTTCAGGTGCCAATACACTTTGATTTATTCCTGGCCGCATTCATTTTTTATCTCTTCTGTGTTGATTTGTTGATATTGACCCGCGAACAACATCTTCGTCGGCAACAGATACAAATTGAGGATAACACCTATATGGCAGCCGAATGGACCATGCCAAGAAAGGTTACTGATCCCACAGCCGGTCCGGTTAACGTAAAAAATATGCTAAGAGCGCTAAAGTTTTGGATATTCGGATTGATCTTGATATGCACGATCTGGTTCCAACTCGGCGGTGCCCACGCTCTTTACCAGGGATGGAAAGTGCGTTCGCAAAATCCGGTGGCAGAAATGTGTTTAATCATCTCGCTCTCAATAGCGGCGGCGAGTCTTGCGGTGGCTCCATACACACGTTTTTTACAATGGCAAAAGCGTCCGCGTTTTAGGCCAATACGTGGGGATGACCCGCCACCACGCGGCTTTGTGGTGTTTCCGATCATGTTTCCAATCGTGATCGGATTGTTGACGCTGGCCGTTTTTGACCTTTATCAGTGCCTGGCGAATGATGGCCTGCATGATTCCACCACCTTGGTATCGCCGGCTGAGGTTCTGGTTTTCAACCTTGTAGTGGTGTTGGCTTATACCGCATTCACCATTAGAACTATTGGAATCATTGCCAGAAGGCACAAATATAGTGTGGACAAAAAATGAAAACCGCAGTGGTTGTTGTCATTAGTCCAAAGCGAAATCATTCCACGCGTTTCGGGTAGGCGACTTTCACCTTGGCTTTTGCTCATATTCTTCCAACGACGGAATTTTCATCAAGGCGCGTTTGGCGTAAGCGCGATGTACCGCCTTGCTGTTGTGGCCCAAAGCCTCCTGTGCGAACCGTTCGGGATAGCCGACGGTCTTGGCTCGTTCCGCCCAAGCGTAGCGGTAGCTGTGCAATGTGACGCCGTTAAGGCCAAGCTGCCGGCAACGTGATCTAAATTCCGTCGCCCGGTCGTTCGCCCGCACACGCGACAGATACGGGAACAATGCACCTTCGCTGGGCAAATCTTTGAACAGATTCAGCGCCTCGCCGCCCAAGTGGACCAGCACCGGCACGCCGGTCTTTTTGCGGGTGAAGCTCACCGTGCCGTTGGTCCAGTCCACGTCCTCGCCCTTCAAGTTCGCGATGTCGCCCTGGCTCGCGCCCAAGTGCCAGCACAACTGATACAGCGTCTTGCGCTCCGGGTTGACCTCGGCGGCGATGATCTTCTGGTGTTCCTCAAGTGTGATGGCGCGTTTCTCCTTGTAGTGGATGGCGGGCCATTGCCGGCGGGGAATGACCGTCGCGGGCAGCCAATTCATGTCCACGGCGAAGTTGTGAACCTTCCGCAGAAACGCATTCGTCGAAACCGTGCCGGTGCGCAACACGGCCAGCAAATGTTCGCCCTGTGTTTCAATCAGGACGCGGCTGCGGATCAGGTCGAACGCCTTGTCCTTGGCGGCGGATTTCCAGCGCGCCTGTGTCGGGCCGGTTTTGATGGCGATGATTTCATCCAGCACGTTCTGCCAGGTGCGCGTGGACACCAGCGGGTCGCTGTGGCGGAGATAGACGCGGGCGAGACTCAAATTCATGGCGGGTTGGTGGCCGGCTTCGTTCATGGCGACAAGCAGGCGCGCGGCCTCGGCCTTGTCCTTGGTCTTGAGGCTGGTGAAGGTTTTGGTGGTGTCGTCAAAGGCGTAGTAAACGCTTTTGCGGCGTAGGAATAGGCGGTAACGCAGTTTCATGTTCATGCGTCGTCCATCCTACCTTGGCGAAGATTCCGGCAGTCAGGCAATAGCGGGACAATCATCCCGAATACTGAAACAATTTTGGAACAATCCAAAAGTTGTTAGCCAAACTGTTAGCCATTGGCTTTCCGAACCTCCTAATTCTGTGCTGCTCAAGCAGCTAGAGCTGGAGGCGAGGGTCGGAATCGAACCGACGGATGAGGCTTTTGCAGAGCCCTGCCTTACCACTTGGCTACCCCGCCACACAGAATCCCAAGCTAATTTCAATTTGTAGCCGGAGCAAGTTCAATCGACGTAACCCAGCCGCTGCCGCTGCCTCCACAATGCCCGGGGGGTGAAAATCCCCACCGGGGTAATGATCCCCGTGATCAATTCCGGCGGCGTCACGTCGAAACCCGGGTTGCGCGCCCCGCTTGTGGGATTCGCCACGCGAACATAGGTTCGCCTGCCCAATTGCGGATTGCGGATTGCGGATTGCGGATTTGAAATCACTCCCCAAGCGCCGAGCACTTCGCTTTCGTGACGTTCCTCGATCGGAATACCGAAACCGGATTTTAACTGCCAATCAATGGTCGAAAGGGGAATCGCCACATAAAACGGAATCCCATGTCGCTTCGCCAAAACGGCCTTGGTGTAGGTGCCGATCTTGTTCGCGACTTCGCCGGTGCGCCCGAGTGTGCGGTCGCTGCCGACGATGACCAGATCAATCTCGCCACGCTGCATCAAATGGCCGGCCGCGTTATCGGCGATAATCTGGTGCGGGATTTTTTGCTGCGCCAGTTCCCACGCGGTGAGCGTCGCACCCTGCGAACGCGGACGGGTTTCATCGCAAAAGACATGAAACTTTTTGCCCTGCGCCTGCGCAGCATACATCGGCGCGGTGGCCGTGCCCACGTCCACAAACGCCAGCCAGCCGGCGTTGCAATGGGTGAGAATTTTCGCGCCGTGGCGAATCAGCTTCGCGCCATGGCGGCCGATGGCTTCACAATGCGCCACATCTTCCCCGGCGAATTCCCCGGCAGCGGCCAGCGCGAGCCTTTGTTGCTCCTCAACGGTTTCGCCGGCGCGCATCGCGGCGCGCACACCGTTCATGGCGTTGACGGGGTCAACCGCCGTGGGCCGCGCGGCTTTGAGTATCCGATAAACGGCCTCGATATGGCGGTGAAATTTCCGCAAATCGTGCCCACGAAAGGCCAGCGCGCCCTGGGCCAGACCATAGGCTGCGGTCGCGCCGATCGCGCCCGCGCCGCGCACCACCATGTCGTGGATGGCCCCGGCGGTTTCGCGAAAATTCTTCGTGGCTACGATTTTGAATTCGTGCGGGAGCAGGCGTTGTTCAATGAGCCGGACGGCGTTCCGCGTGGGATCGAAAGCAACGGTGCGATACTGCCGGGTACGTCCGCGGACGGTGACGTTCATATGTTTGCCAAAGCGTTCAGCCGTTTGACTGTCAAATCAACCGCGTCCAGGAACGGTTCGACGCGACCACCGGCCACGATTCAACGGACCTCAACCTTCATCCGCCGGATTTTGGCTTGAATATCACGATAAACCGGTTGCTGACGGAGTTTGCGGAGATCCGGGTCTTTGGCGAGCCAGTCGAAATCGCGATAGCCGAGGTTGAGCGCCTTCTCCAGGGCGAGGACGGCGCGGTCGAAGTGTTCGGTGAGGGCGTAACTGCAAGCCAGGTTGTAATAGACGAGCGGGTTGCGCGGTTCGAGCCGGGCCAGACGTTCATCCACTTTCAGCCCCTCCAGATAACGGCCGCGCTTCGTGAAATGGTCGCCCAAAAGCTGCAACGCGTCCACGTAATCGGGATCGCGACGAACCAGTCCCTCCAGGAATTGAATCTTGGTATCGAGATCGCGCTGACCGACGCGGCTCAACTTCTTTCTGGCACTGCTTTTAACCGGCATACAACGCAACCAGTTTTTCGCAGTCGCCGTTCCAAGTCAAGTGGCCGGATGTAAAATTTTGTGGCGTCTTCCGGGGCACGACCCCAGAATCGCCCCGTTTCTGCCATAATGAAATGTTTTGTCACCGGGGCTGCCGGCTTCATCGGCTCGAACCTGATTCGCGAACTGCTCGCGCACGGGCATCGCGTCAAGGCGTTGCTGCGACCGGAAAACAACGGGCGGGCGCTCGCCGGCCTGGAATTCGAACGTGTGACCGGCGACGTGAGCGACGGAGCCATGCTGAAACGCGAAATGGCCGGATGCGATTGGTGCTTTCATGCCGCAGCGAGTTACCATTTGTGGCTGCATGATTACCAATCCATGTACGCCACGAACGTTGACGGTACGCGCAACGTAATTGAAGCCGCCGGCATGGCCGGCTGCAAACGCATTGTCTATACGAGCACCGTCGGCTGCATCGGCCTGCCCCAAATGCTGAATGGCACCGCTGTTCCATCGGATGAATCGGCGACCGTTCCCGAAGTGCAATTGACCAGCCCTTACAAGCGTTCGAAATGGCAGGCGGAGGAAGTGGCGGCCCGGCTGGCGCGCCAGGGCCTCCCGGTCATCATCGTCAATCCCTCCGCCCCCATCGGTCCGCATGACGCGAAACCGACGCCGACCGGCCGGATTATTGTGGATTTTTTGAATCGCGAACTGCCCGCGTACCTCGACACGGGGTTGAACTGGATCCATGTCCGCGACGTGGCGGCGGGGCATATTCTCGCAGCGGAAAAGGGACGGATCGGCGAACGCTACATCCTGGGCCACGCGGAGGGGAACTGGACGATGCATGAGACGCTGACGGCGCTGGAAGAAATCACCGGCATCCCGTCGCCGAAAATTCAGATCCCCTACTGGGTCGCCCTGACGCTGGCGCATGTTAACGAGGGAATCGCCTCCCTCACCGGCACATCACCCAAGGCTCCCCTGGCCGGGGTGCGCATGGCGCGGGACAAAATGTGGTATAACCCCGCCAAGGCCATCCGGGAACTGGGCCTGCCGCAAACGCCGCCAAAACAGGCGTTCGCCGACGCCGTGGCCTGGTTTCGTGCCAATGGGTATGTGAAAAGGTAATTTTTTGTTTTTTTGGAGTAGTCCTTGTTGGCTTATTA
>Ga0209579_10003693_pt1 | contig 10990 bp, 10 predicted proteins | sample Coa_R1_2_FD_187152 | JGI IMG/M metagenome (GOLD analysis project Ga0209579, IMG submission 187152) | Surface soil microbial communities from Centralia Pennsylvania, which are recovering from an underground coalmine fire - Coalmine... | ecosystem: Environmental > Terrestrial > Soil >... | reverse complement strand
AGCAATGCGATCGCATTGCTGAACAGTTAAACAACCGTCCCCGACTTCGATTGGGCTTCAAGACTCCCAACGAAGTCTATTACTAACCTTTTTGTCGCACTACAATTGTGAAACTAAACGTCATGGTTTTCCTCCCAATGTGCTTGGACATCTGACTTGGCAATCAACTGGACAAGATGGTCATGACTTATCAATGCAAAATGACGACTTTCCTTGTGAATCAAACTGGACAGCTTCAACCATTCAGAACCCTCAATGAGTAGTAATGGGAATGTTTGTGATGGGGCGACCATCGGAAGCGGGCGTGGAAGCGGGTCAAACCATCCCGGACCCTCCTGCTCAAATCGAAACATAACAACTCCTGAAAAATGAAGCACCAAAGTCCGAGAACCAATCATGCGCACCACCATTGCGTCATCTTGGAACGAATAAGAAATAGACCCAAACGCCGAATCAATATCGGAAACAGGCTGCCACTTGGTTGCGAGTGTTGCCATAAGACGCCTAACTATGGTTATACGACTGGCCGTGCACAAGACCGTGTACAGGTGCTTTTCCCAGCGCGGCTGTCAGCATGGCTCTATCAAACCAGATTTGTAAATTTCCGTCAACGTCATCGCCACAGTTTGAATTCGTCCATCTTGACGCCGCCGCCAACCCGTACGCCGCCGGTTTTTTCTGGTTGTTGGTTCGCCCGGACACCCTTTTCTTGTTGGTGGTGGTAACGACTAACAGGTTTCATTTTGTACCCTTGACAGATTTTAACAACGCAGACGACCGTACAGTGTGAAACAATTTACTGACTCAAAGCTGACGGTCGCGGCACCGGCGGGCGATGGCATGTTCACCACCACACCAATTATTGTGCCTGTTGCAAATGCCCTGGATTCTTCTGATTGGCTCCGGCTGCCACGGCCTAAACAACGGCTTTGGGGCATGAGCCGGACAACTTGGAACGAACTGCTTGATAGCGGCAAAATCAAATCCATTACCATTCGCAAACCGTACGCCCAGCGCGGCATCAAACTGATTCACCGCCCCAGCGCAGAAGCCTACCTGGAAAGCCTGCTGAAATGAATGCGACCGAACGGTTCTGTGAAACCATGCGCCTTACCGGACTCGAATTCGCCGGGCCGATTCTTGCAGATGGCAGATTTCACCGTTTCCGCGCCGAAGGTGACCACAACCGGAACGCATGGTATGTGTTTCGCGCTGGGCCGCCCGCCGCTGGCGCGTTTGGTTGCTGGAAGCGCAACAAAAAGGAAACGTGGTGCGACCGGAAACAGCATTGGTCGCAAGCGGAATGGGAACAAATCCGCCGCCACTGGCAGGAAGCGGAACGCGAACGCGAACAAGCCGAAACGGAGCGGCACGTTAAGGCGCGGAAAACTGCGGCATGGATTCTTGAACGCGTCAAGCCGGTCACAAAACACGGCTATCTAACCGCGAAAAGCGTACAACCGCATTGCGGCGTGCGTGAACGGCACGGCAATCTGGTCCTGCCGTTGCGCGATGCCAATAACGAACTTCACAGCTTACAATTTATTTCGCCGACCGGTGACAAACAGTTTTTGAGCGGCGGACGTGTGGCAGGCTGTTTCTTCACCGTGGCGGACACTCCCGGCAACCCGCTGGTCATAGCCGAAGGGTTTGCAACCGCTGCGAGCATCGCGGAAGCAACCGGGCTTTCAACCGTGGCCGCGATGAACGCGGGGAACTTGCTGGCTGTGGCAAAGGCACTGCACGTAAAATTCCCGGCGCGTGAAATCATTATCGCCGCCGACAATGACCAATTCACGGACGGCAATCCCGGTTTAACCAAGGCCCGCGAGGCCGCGCTCGCAATTGGAGCAAAGCTTGCCGTCCCGACGTTCGGAGACACCACCTCCAAGCCAACCGATTTCAACGACCTGCAACAATTGGAGGGACTAGGTACTGTGAAAACACAAATTGAAAGCGCCGCAACGCCGACGGAAACCGATGAAGAACGTTTTCAACGGCTGGCGAAACTCACACCCGCTGAATACGACCGCGTGCGCGATAATGAAGCCCGGCAGGCCGGAATCCGGGTTGCCACGTTGGACAGCGAAGTAGCCAAACTTCGAGCGAAAGACCAACCGGCGGACACTGTGCAAGGATCGAAGGTGTTGTTTCCAGAGTTGGAACCGTGGCCGCAGGCTGTTAAAGGGGCCGAGTTGTTGAATGAAATTGCTGCCACTGCGAAACGGTTTGCCGTTGCGCGAATATCGGCCATTGTTGCCGCGAGCTTGTTCGTGCTGCACACCTACGCCTTTGACCTTGGCGAAATTTCACCCATCCTTTTCATCACCGGCCCGACCAAACGGTGCGGTAAGTCAAAATTCCTAGCCATACTTTTACGGTTGGTTTTCCGTCCGTTCGCCGCCGCGTCCGCCACCGCCGCCGGTATTTACCGCGTTATTGAGTTGTATCATCCAACGCTTGGTATTGACGAAGTGGACGCCTTCGTGGCTGGCGACGATCAATTACGCGGGCTGATTAACTCTGGTCATACACGCGATGCCGCATTTCACCTTGGTTGCGCCACTACTGCGGACAAGGAATATGAACCGCGACGCTGGTCAACTTGGACGCCGAAAATCTTTTCGGGTATTGGCAGACTGGCCGATACAATTGAAGACCGCTCCATCATCATCAAGATGGTACGGCGGCGTAAGGACGAGCCGTCCGAGCGGCTGGGACACGGGATGCGGTTTGAAGACGTTCGCCGGAAGGCCCTCCGGTTCGTGAATGACAATGCCGAAGCTATACGGAATGCCAACCCGTCACTGCCGGACGCATTGAATGACCGGGCGGCAGACAATTGGTTGCCCCTGTTAGCCCTTGCAGACTTGGCTGGGGGTCAATGGCCAGCAATGGCCCGCCAAGCCGCCATTGAACTTTCAGGTGGCGATGACGGGGAGTCACTTGGTCTCAATGGCCAGTTGCTTGCTGACATTCGTGATGTATTCGCGGCTGCGGCTGTGGACAAACTGTCGTCAAAGGACATGGCTGAGCGCTTGGCACAGATCGAGGGTCGGCCTTGGGCAGATTATGGGAAACCCCGCCGCCCGATTTCCTCGAACCAAGTGGCCAACTTGTTGCGCGGCTTTGGCGTGTCATCCCGGACTGTTCGCATCGGGGACAGCACGGCGAAAGGCTACAATGTGTTGGATTTTTCAGACGCTTTTTCACGTTACCTGCCCAAGGAAGGACTTCTGAAAAGTAACAACGTAACATCGCCCGCAAACATTGGGGAAAGTCCCGATTTGTGTAAGGTAACAATTGAAGGTTGTGATGTTTCTGAAAATCGGGTTCCGACCAATGAAAACGCGGGTTGTGACTGTGTTACGGTTCAGGAAGCCGAAAAGCAGGAGATGTTGATATGACACCGCTGGAACTATGCCACGAAGCCGCCCGGCACGGACTTCGGCTGGAACCACGCGGGGACAAGCTTGCCGTAATCCCCGCAACACGCGTGCCGCCCGCCTTTGCCGACGCATTACGCCAGCACAAGATCGAGCTCCTGAACTGGCTTTCCCAAGCGCCATGCCCCGGTTGGCAGGCCGTTCCGCCAGACAATCTCCCGTTCAACCCTGTTATGCCGCGTCCCCTGCCACATGACCGTGAACGCGTGATTGGCTACCTGCTCCGGCAAGGTTGCGGCAGCCACGACCCCTTGACCGCGTGGCTGCTGCGCCGCGAGTGTGCGTACTATGATGGAACAGGCCAACGTTGGGACTGTGCCTTGCACGCCTACGCCGCTGCCCGCGATGCCGCCTGCTGGCAACTTAAACGCAGTGAACGCGACGTGCTGGATTTACTTGCAGGCTTTGATGAATGCAGCCGGATAGGGAGAACAGAATCATGAATGTCGCTGTAATGGATAACCAATACCCGAATCCAGTACCACCACCGGCCAAGAGCAAACACGCCGGAATTCAACAACGACATCAAGCCGCTGCGTTACAACGTCTTGCCTTTGATGGAGCGATGAGCTTGAAAGCTGCCTGTACAGACAAAGAGAGTGGCCGCGTCACGATGGATGTCAAAACCGCTGTGGCCGTTCACAAGTTGATTGGTGCTTGGGATACAGCAGCAGACCGCTTGCGGGTATTGCGTGGGCGCGGCCTGCCTGCGTCAGAGCGGCGCAAACCGAAGCGGGAAGTGCCGATAGAACCGCTGGACCCGGCGTGACCATATAACCGATCACTGCGTGCAACCAAACAATCAGAGCACCAATGCCAGTGACCGCTTCTTGACGTTGAAGGAAGTGCAAGACCGGCTTTGTGTGTCGCGCAGCACTATTTGGCGCTGGCAGGCCGAACAAGGCTTAAAGGTAGTCCGTGTTGGTAATGTCGTGCGGGTGCGTGAGCGTGAATTGGAAGCGTTCTTGAACCGGCATGAGACTGCGGGCGTTTCCAGCTTGCCAATAGAGAATGGAGCTTGACATCACAAGCCGCTTGTGATATTGAAGGGGCGGAGTGAGCGAAGAAGAAATCAAACGTTACTTGGCTAGCATCGGCGGCAAGGGCGGTAAGGCCGGAACCGGCGCAAGCAAACGCCGGGGCGGGACGGATTATTACAAGCGCATTTCAAAACTGGCGGCGAAAGCGCGCAAGGCGAACAAATTCACAAAGGGCAAAGGAGCGGCAAAATGAATACAGACCAAACCACTATTCAGAAAACAGCTTTTGAACGAATCGGCGAATCTATTTACCGGAAAGGCGGGACGATTTATGCGCGGGTGCGGATAAATGGTCGGCTGACGTGGCGAAGCACGGAAACGAATGAACCGGCAAAAGCCCGCAAGTGGCTGGCCAAATGGCGGAATGAGGAATGGACGGTAAAGAACGGGTTTGAATTGCAAGGGGTCGCTTTACACCGGCAGCGTGTGACGGTGCGGGAGTTAGTTGCTGAATATTTAGCGGCAGGTTGCCCAACTCGTAAAATGCGATCAAAATCACCGGCCACAGTTCGCAATGAACAGTTTTTTCTTAACCCAGTTCGCGCCTATTTTGGCGATAAAATCGCTTCGTCAGTAACATTGGCGGACTGCGATAAATACCGGGATTGGCGTTTAAGCGGCGGTTACGTTTCAAGCTTCAAAGTGCGCGGCGGTCATCTGCGGACGGTAAAGACCAAAGGTGGGAACCGCAGCGTGGATTTGGAACTGACCATTTTGAGCAACGTGTTCAATCTTGCGGTGCGCCGGAATGTACTTCAATCAAATCCATTCTATGGACGTGGACGTTATTCGGTCGCCTCGGACGTGCGGCACTGCCGTGAAGTTGCCCCAACACCGGACGGGTTGAAGAAAATCGAAGACTGGTTGCGCTCAAGGAATGAACACGCGGTTGCGGACTTGGTTTGCTTTCTGGCTTTCAGCGGTTTGCGGATTGGCGAAGCGGTGCCTCTGACATGGGATGCGGTGAACAGGGGCGAACAAATCCTGCATGTGACACGGGAAAAGCGCGGGATTATGCCATGGGTGCCAATTCTGCGCGAAATGGAGATATTGTTGGAGGACATGGAGAAACGCGCAACGGGTGATTTACTGTTTCCATCACCGTTTGACCCAAGCAAGCCTCGCGATATTTCGGCCATCCGGCATCGCATAACGGCAGCTTGCAAAAAGTTGGAGATCGGGCACGTCACCCCGCACGGCCTGCGCTCCTATTTCGTCACGCAAGCGCGCCAAAGCGGGCTTACAGATGCGGAGATTGCGGCCTTGATTGGTGACAAGACTGGACCAGCCATCATCGCACACACTTACGGCGATTTACGGCCTGACCATTTGCTTGCACAAGCGCAACGGATACGGCTTACTGTGGCCGTTCCGGTGGCAAGCTGACGACGGTGAGTAGTATCAAGAGTAGTAACACCGTGCTCCGTGTTTCGAGTGGTTTCACGGAGTTTCAGCGTGACATGCAAATCAAGAAAGCCGTTGGAAACAAAGAAGTTTGATGCACGTTGGGGCAACAATTAGAACCTGCTAGAAACAAGCTGGCCTTTACTACGGATCAGAAGGTTTCAGGTTCAACTCCTGATGGGTGCGCCAGTTTGGGCGCCGCAAGCGCATTGACAATGCCGCGCGCTTGCGTAGGTTGCCCCAACAAACCGCAACCATTGTGAAGTACACAGCAAACCGTGGCTGAAAAAGACGATTATTTGGCAGATGTGCTGGTGGACCTGGGCGTTGTCAACGCCGACCAGGTCGCCAAAACGCGCCAGGAGGCCGAAACTTCCGGCGTGGGCGTGGTGGATTTGTTGCTGGCCAACAAGCTGGTCAAGCCGTCCGATGTCACCCAGGCCAAGGCCGCGCAATTCGGCGCGGAGGTCATCCAGCTCAGCGGCTTGAAGATTCCCGACGACGTCATTTCCATCATCCCGCGCCATATCGCCAAAAAATACCGCGTCGTTCCCGTTTTCAAAAGCGACGGCAAGGTCGCCGTGGCCATCGCCGACCCGTCCGATCTGAACACCATTGACACGCTCACGCATTTGCTGAACGCGGAGATCGAGCTGCGCGTGGCGGCGGAATCGGACATTGAAGCGGCGCTGAACAAATATTACGGCGGCACGGGCCAGACCGTGGTGGACAAGGCGATCCAGGAACTGACCGAAAGCGAAGTGGAAGTCCCCAAGGGCGCGCTGGATGACGACAGTGCGGTGGTGGACGCGGACGCGCCGCTCATCCGGCTGGTCAACCAGATCATCGTGGACGCCTTCAAGATGCGGGCGTCGGACATTCACCTGGAACCGTTGAGTAAACGTTTCCGGCTGCGCTTCCGCATTGACGGCGTGCTGCACGAGATGAAGGCCCCGCCCAAACGACTGCAGGCGTCCATCATCACCCGGCTGAAGATCCAGTCGAACATGTCCATTTCCGAGCATCGCATTCCGCAGGACGGGCGCATTCAGAGCAAGGTGGGGAGCAAACTCATCGACCTGCGCGTGTCCTGCCTGCCGACGAACCATGGCGAGAGCATTGTCATGCGTATTCTCGACAAGGAAGGTCTGCGGCTCGGCCTGCCGGAACTGGGTTTTTTCACGGACGACCAGCAGACCTTCGAACGCATGATCGGGTTGCCCGACGGCATTCTGCTGGTGACCGGCCCGACCGGTTCGGGCAAAACCACCACCCTTTATTCCTGCCTGCACTTCATCAACCGGCCCGACCGCAAAATCATCACGGTCGAGGACCCGGTGGAATATATCCTGTCCGGCATCAACCAGGTGCAGGTCCATGAAGCGGTCGGCCTGACGTTTGCCGCCGCGTTGCGTTCGATCCTGCGCCAGGCGCCGAACGTGGTGATGATCGGTGAAATTCGCGACATGGAAACCGCGTCGATTGCCATCAATGCATCGCTGACCGGTCACCTGGTCTTCTCCACGTTGCACACCAATGACGCGCCGAGCGCGGTCACCCGTCTGGTGGACATCGGCGTGAAACCCTTTTTGGTCGCCTCGTCCACGCGCTGTCTCATGGCGCAACGCCTCGTGCGCAAGGTCTGCCGCAAATGCGGGCAGCCGTACCAGCCCACCGAGCAGGAGATACGCGCGTTGAGCATCACGCCGGAGGCTTTGCAGACCGCCACCATGCAAAAGGGCCGGGGTTGCAGCGATTGTTCCAACACCGGCTGCCGCGGACGCTTCGGCATTTTCGAAATTTTCATCATCGACGACGAGGCGCGCAAACTGATTTACGACAAGGCCTCGTCGTCCGTCTTGCGTGCCCGCGCCCGGGAAATGGGCATGCGCACGCTGCGCGAGGATGGCATTCGCAAGGTGCTCGCCGGCCTGACCACGCCCGAGGAGGTCATCCGGGCAACCGTCGGCGACGAATCGTAAAAATGGCGAATGACGAATTTAAAATTTCGAATGAAACCACTCTGTTAATATGAAAGATTCGACATTCGCCGTTCGCAGTTCGTAATTTGAAGTTATGTCATACTCCATGTCCGATTTGTTGCAGTTGGTGGTGTCGGAGGGCGCCTCCGATTTGCACATTCGCGTGGGCACGCCGCCGACCATCCGGGTGCACGGCATTCTGCACCGCGTCGAGGGCCCGTCGCTCAAGCCGGAGGATTCCGAGGAATTGATGCGCAGCATCACATCCGAGGAGCACATCCAGAGCACGCGCGAACACGGCGGCGCCGACTTTGGTTTTGCGTTCGGCGACGTGGCGCGGTTCCGGGTCAGCGTCTTCAAGGAGAAGGGCAATTTTGCGCTGGTGCTCCGGCAAATTCCCAACAAGCTGCTGACCCTGGAGCAAATCGGCATTCCCCCCAGCTGCAAGGAACTGCTCTACAAGCCGCGCGGCCTCGTGCTGGTGACCGGTCCGACCGGTTCGGGCAAAACCACCACGCTCGCCTCCATGCTCAACGTCGTCAACGAGGAGCGTGACGAGGTGCATCTCATCACCATCGAGGATCCGATTGAGTATTATCATCACCACAAGAAGGCGCTGGTCACGCAGCGCGAGATCGGGGTGGACGTGCCGAACTTTGCCGAAGGTCTGCGCCGGGCGCTGCGCCAGGATCCGGACATCATTCTGGTGGGTGAAATGCGCGACCTGGAAACCATCGAGGCGGCCATCACGGCGGCGGAAACGGGGCATTTGGTTTTCGGCACGCTGCACACGACGGGCGCGGCCAAGACGATCGACCGCATCACCAACGCGTTCCCGACGAACCAGCAGGAAATGGTGCGCATCCAGCTTTCCACCGTCATGCAGGCGGTGATCTCGCAGTTGCTGATTCCCCGGATCGACAAGCCGGGCCGCGTGGCGGTTTTTGAAGTCATGGTCAACACCCCGTCCATCGCCGCCCTGATCCGTGACAATAAAACGTTCCGCATTCAGTCGGACATCCAGACCGGCGCCAAATACGGCATGGTGACGCTCGATTCCTTCCTGCTGGACAAATATCAGCAGGGCATGATCGCGCGCGAAGAAGTGATCACCAAGGCGCAGGACCCGGTGACCATGCAGCAAAAATTGCAGGAATTGGAACTGGCCCAGTCCCTGAGCGCCCCGGCGACGCCGTCCAAACCCAAGAAATAACACCTCCCTGAAATGGCCGAAGAAGTTTCCAGTCCGTTGCTGTCGCTCGTCAAAGAGCTGGGGCTGATTGACGACCTCCAATACGAGGAGGTCGCCGCCGAATTCAAACGCGGCGGCGCGCCGGTCATCCAGTTGTTGCAGGATTTCGGCATCATGCAGCTCGACGACGTGCTGCAGGTGATGGCGAATTATCTGGGCACCAAGGTGGTTTCCCTGCGCGACGTCCAGTTCACCCCGGAACTGCTGCAGACCGTTCCGGCCAACGTCGCGCGCATGTACCAATGCCTGCCGGTCGCCATGCAGGACGGCACGGTGCAGGTGGCCCTGGCCGATCCGCTGGACCCGGCGCGCTCCGATGAAATCAATTTTGCCGTCAAGAAGACGGTGCAGGTGGTGGTCGCCGACCCCGCCGAAATCGAGAAGGCGATTGAGCAGCATTACGTCCAGGAAACGGAGGATGTCTCCGAGATTCTGAAGGAGCTGGGTGCGGATACCGACATCGCCCGCGAGGTGAGCGAGGCCGGTGAGGACGCGAAGGCCGCCGAAACACTGGCCAACGAGGCGCCCATTGTGAAATTCGTGAATCTGGTCCTGTTCCAGGCCATTCAGGACCGCGCGAGTGACATTCATTTCGAACCCTTTGAAACCGAATTCCGCATCCGCTACCGCGTGGACGGCGCCCTCTACGAAATGTCGCCGCCGCCGAAACATCTGGCCCTGCCGGTGATTTCGCGCATCAAGGTCATGTCCGGCCTGAACATTTCCGAACGGCGCGTGCCGCAGGACGGGCGCATCAATTTCCCGATGGGCAACCGGCAGATCGATATGCGCGTGTCCACGCTGCCGACGCAGTTTGGCGAATCGGTGGTGTTGCGCGTGCTCGACCGCGGGGCGGTCAGCCTGGACATCGAAACGCTGGGCTTCCCCAAATACGTGCACGATTATGTGACCGAGGCGATCCTGCGTCCCAACGGCATCATGATTGTCACCGGCCCCACCGGTTCCGGCAAAACCACGACGCTCTACTCGTGTTTGCGGCGCATCAACACCATGGATTCCAAACTGCTGACCGCCGAGGACCCCGTCGAATACGACATCGAGGGCATCATGCAGGTGGCCATCAACGACACGGTGGGCATGACGTTTGGCAAGGCATTGCGGTCGTTTTTGCGCCAGGACCCGGACATCATCATGGTGGGGGAAATGCGCGATCTGGAAACCGCGCAGATTTCCATCCAGGCGTCGCTGACGGGCCATCTGGTGCTAAGCACGCTGCACACCAATGACGCGCCGGGCGCGGTGACGCGCCTGCTGGACATGGGCGTCGAACCGTTTCTCATTTCCTCGACGTTGATGGCGGTGCTGGCCCAGCGGCTGGTGCGGACCACCTGCCCCAATTGCCGGACGCCGTTTGAACCCACGGAGGAACAACTGGCGCTGTTGAACCTTTCGCCCCACGACCTGGGCGACAAGGTTTTTCACTACGGCCGCGGCTGTTCCAACTGCAACGACACCGGTTACAAGGGGCGCAAGGGCATTTTTGAATTGCTCATCATCAGCGAGGCGATTCGCACCTTGATCAATGAGCGTTCGCCGACGGTGGTGTTGCGCCAGAAGGCGGTTGAACTGGGAATGGTCACCTTGCGTGAAGACGGCTTGCGCAGTATTTTCGAAGGTGATACCACTATTGAGGAAATCGTCAAATACACATGAGCCCGCGGCCGAAATCGGTGAATGGTTCCAGCGTTGAAGCGTTAAAGCGGTTCAATTCGGGGGCATTTCAACGTTTCACCGGTGCAACGCTTCAACCCATTTAGTTATGCCCAAATACAGTTATGTGGCGCTGGATGCGCACGGCAAAGAAACCAAGGGCACCATTGAAGTCGCCAGCCAGAATGAGGCCAT
>Ga0209579_10003692_pt1 | contig 10991 bp, 4 predicted proteins | sample Coa_R1_2_FD_187152 | JGI IMG/M metagenome (GOLD analysis project Ga0209579, IMG submission 187152) | Surface soil microbial communities from Centralia Pennsylvania, which are recovering from an underground coalmine fire - Coalmine... | ecosystem: Environmental > Terrestrial > Soil > Unclassified... | reverse complement strand
TCGATGCCGCCGAAATTCACGTCTCCGCCAAAATCCAGCTCGAAAATCTGGGCCTTCGCCGAGCGCAGCTGGATCAGGTTAAAATCTCCGCCAAACTTGAAGGTGTGGTTGCCGTAGGTCTTAGCAACCGTGTCGGTAAATTCGTAGCGCCGCTCGATGCGGTCCACGGTCGAGTATGGTTCACGACCGAAGTATGCGTAGCCCGGGATATTGACGCCGATGCAGCCGCCGCCTGGCAGCTGCGAAAAGCCAAAGTGCAGGCCGCGGCGGGCGAACTGGAAGCGGAACTGATTCACCGAGGTATCGCTCGTGATGGTGTCGTGTTGAAAGGTAATATTAAGGTCCCGCGACTGGTTGTAGCCCGCCCGCGTTCCCGAGTTTTGTCCGAACACCTGGTTCTGCGACGTGGAAGGCAAACCGGTCACCAGGGATGGCGAAACTCCCACGCGCAGGAAGGAGTGATTGTTGGCGTTCCAATCCTCGTCCAGCTTGAAGGACCATAGGCTGGTCTTTTCTTCCACCGGATAATTGCCTCGGATGGAGTTCAATCCCACATAGGAAGCGGGCAGCGGCGCCACATAAACGCCGCCCAACGAGCACGTTGCACCGTTGTTCACCGGCTGCCCGGCCGGGCAGGTGACCGGAAGCGGAAACTGTTGCCCTGGGCCAGGATTCAGAAAGCCGCCGGTCAACCCCGGTGCCACCAACCCGAAATCCAGCTTGTTCAAGGCTACGCTGGAGGCAGAGCCGAGCAGCGCCGCGTATTGCGAGGCCAGCGCCACCTGCCCTTGGCCCAGCAGTTGGAGCACGGCGGCCGACTGGTCCGAGGTAAGCATCAGACCTTGCAGTCCACAACCGCCGCAGTTAAAGGGCGACATTCCGAAATTATCGATGCCGATGCTGGAGAATCCCGTTTCTTCCCGCTGAGTGTACTCATAGGAGCCGAAGAAAAACGTCTTGTCCTTCTTGATCGGTCCGCCGAGAGTCAGCCCGGTCTGCACGCGGGTGTACGGCTGCTTGACCGGCACCAGGTCGCCCGATGCGGGATCAATCTGGCCCGAAAACGGGTTGCGGGCCTGAAACGCCTTGTTGCGACCAAAAATGAAAGCATCGCCGTGGAAGTCGTTTCCGCCGCTCTTGGTGACGATGTTGATGACGCCGCCAGTAGCGCGGCCGTACTCGGCGTTGTAGTTGCTGAGAATGATCTGGAATTCCTGCACCGCTTCCTGAGAGACGGTCGCGCGGATGCCGTTGATGGAGTTGTCCACGGCGTCCGCGCCATCCACGCTGACCATGTTGGAGCGGGCGCGGGCGCCGCCGATGTTCAGGCCGCTGTTGGGAGCCGGGCCGATCGTGGGGGAAACGTCGCGGGTAGTGCGGGAGTCAATTAGAGTGAAGTTTTTATAGTCGCGGCCATTGATGGGCAGGTTGTCAATCTGGCGCTGGTCGATGGTGTTGGACTCCTGGGTCTTGCTGGGCTCGATCAGGGCAGTATCCGCGATCACCGTGGTGGTTGCCGCCACCCCGCGCAGGCTAAGCCGTGCGTCGAATTCCGCTTCGTCACCGACGGCCACTACCAGGTCGTCTTTCTCGAACACGTTGAATCCGGTCCCGGCATCCACGGTGATCTGGTAGGTTCCAGGCGCCACCGACACAAACCCAAACCGCCCGTCGTCGTTGGACACCGTGGTGCGCTCCGCGCCGGTGCTCTTACTGGTCAGGGTAACCTTGGCGGCTTTGACGCTGCCGCCCTGGGGATCCGACACCAGGCCGGAGAGGCGCCCGGTGTTCTGGGCCGTGACTAGCCCCGCGCTCCCAAGCGTCAGCGCGAGCAGAATCAACAACGCGGACATAACATGGCTGCGTTTCATCACTTCCTCCGGTTTGTGGCCTTCCGAAGCTACCGCTACCCCTAGCGGCCGCAGTCCATGACCCCACACATAAACTGCGAAAGACGGCTAAATGATTGGCTACTCGGCTTTTACTTGAACCCCAGGCCCTTTGCAACTGCAAAGTTCCTGCTTCACCGGGTGCCGCGCCCATTCCGTCAAGCCCTCGGCCACGGGCGCAAACTACTCCGGCTATCCGCCCCAGATCAAGCGACAAGCGGCGTCACGCCACCGGTGACTTCCCACTGACGTGGGTTGTCGCGGCTGCATCGCCAGGTTCCCGGGAACGCCCGTGCCGGTGTTGGAGGATATGTCTGCTCGGTGTCGCCCCCTGCTTTGACAGCCACAGACAGGACCGCCGGTTGGAAAATCGGCGTTCCCTGTGGGAATACCCCCGGGATTTTTTCGTAAGTGTGGCAAATAAAGGACTTTAAGTCCTTTGTTTTTGTAAGTGTGGCAAGCAAAGGACTTACAGGCGCGTTTTTCGTATGTGTGGCAAGGAAAGGACTTAGCGGAAGTGAGCGGCTTTTCACGAAACAGGCTATCACATTATTAGTAAAGAGTCAAGACCTTTTATAGCTCTGAGAAAGCATGGAGAAGATAGAACGATGACCGGATCGGTTATCGCGTATAGCCTGTCGCTATAGCCCGTCGCTTGTGACTTATTGACCTGCGGTTATAACCGGCACAAAAAAGCTGGGCTAGCTTTTGACGACGAGCTTGCGCTGGACGAGCTTGCGGAGTTTGTCGCGGTCGTCGCCCTGCATGTGGACGATTTCGACGCCATTGCCGTCCGGGCCGGAGTTGCGGACCACGGCGGTAAAGTGAATCTTGCGGAGGCCGGAGCGGACTTCGAGGCGGATGGTATCGCCGACATTGAGCTTCTTAACCGACTCGAGATAGGCGCCACCCAGGCTGATGGTCTTGACTCGAGCCATGGCGGGCTGGCCGCCCTCGATCTGGGCGCGCAGCGGCGACTCCAGGGGCACGCGGGAGTAGCGGCGCGGGACGTTGAAGCTGACCCCCGCCTGAGGGGCATACTCGTAGGCCGCGCGTACCTGGGCCGATGCCGGGCGGTTCTCCATGAGGGCGAGGGCGTCGGTAGCCACGGAGCGCAGACCGGACGGTTCGGAGTAGGTGAGGCCGTCCCGTTTTTCGCTCAGCAAGTGCAACAGTTCACTGGCTTCGGCGACGCGCATGCGGGCCAGCGCTTCAATCGCCTTGATGCGGACAAACTGGTCGCGGAGTTGTTCGTGAGTGCCGCTGGCGATCTGCATCAGTTCGGGAATTGCGGAAGCTTCCTGCGCCAGACCGATGTGGTCAATCATCATGGGGACGACGAGAGCGTTGGCGTCGCCGAGCAGCGTGGAAAAGACAAAAGCAGCACTGCGAGCGGAAGTGGCGTTGGCGGGACGGGAAAGTTCGCTGACGGCCAGATCTTGCAGGTTCCATTCCCAGCTGGCCAGGGCGCGCGGCAATCCGCGCAGCAACCGTTCGGGATCGGCGGTGGCGAGCAATTTGATGGCGGCGCTGACGCGCGTTTTGCGCGCTTCATACAAGCGCGATTCGAGAAGATTCAAAACCGGGACGCCGATGGTGCGCAGCAAGCGGGCCATGGCCGGAACCAGTTCGCTGCCGCGCGGTTCGTTGAGCAAAGTGGTGAGGCGATCGAGCAACCGCTCGGGATCGCGCACCAGCAAACGGGGCAGCACCGGATCGAGGGCGCGATTGGCCAGGGAGGCGTCCACCAGAAGATGCCAGCGGTCCTGGGCGATGAGGCGCTGAGCCAGGGCGTGCATGTGCTCGAAGTGCCCTTCGCGCGGGGCCTTTTCCAGGCTAAGGAGAATGTTTTCCAGCCCGGCAAAATCACCACGGGTGACGGCGACGCGGCCGAGCATTTCGAGGAAAGCGGAAAGCATGGCGGCGGTGTCGGGCGCGCTTTCCTGTTCGAGGGTTTTGAGGGCGCAGCGGCTGAGCTCTTCGGGGAGCTGGTTGGGCCACAAGGACTCGACGACGGCGGAAAGTTCGCTGAGACCGACGGCCACGCTGTGGCGCGCTTTGGGATCAGGCATTTCGAGGCGGCGGGTGTAGTTCAACAAGATGTTACGGGCTTCGCGGCGCGGGGCGTCGGCGCCGGCGTCGGCGAGTTGCGATAACGCCGAGCGAATAGCGGGAACGGGAACACACCAGACGTCGGGGCCGCGCAGGGTCTGCGATTTTTCACGGGGAGGCAGCTCCATCCAGAAGCGCTCCAGCAATTTTTCGTGATGCTTTTCTTCGGACCAGACGCGCGCGAGAGAAGTAAGATGCTGCGAAGAGTGCGGACCGGTGTAAGCGCCGGAAGAGATGAGGACTTCACCAAGAGCACGCAACTGCCTGGCGACTTCCTTAGGAACGAGGGCGCCGGCGGAAAATTCGGCGTTGAGAAATTCGAAGATGATCTGCTCGGAGAGGCGGACTAAATAAGGTTGCGGGGCCTCGGCTTCCCTGGGAGCATGCTGCGAAACGGCACTGAGCAAAAGATGAACGGTGTCGCGATTGGCTTCAGCGAGGGCGCCGTGAATGGCGCGAGCGGCTTCTTCGGGGGAAAGGCCGCGGGCGCTTTCGAGAGGGGGCGTGAGCCGGGCAATCAGGCGCAGCACTGCCGAAAGGTTTTCGGCGTTGGGCGCGATAATTGGGGCGTCAGCGTTTTCACTGGGAGTGTTTCCGCCAAAAGCCACCAGCGCGGCAAAAAGGCTTGCGAGGACGGTATCCACTTTGCGATCGGTCTGGGCGTTCACCTGAATGCCTTCTACCCCGAATTCGAGAAGCTTTGCGGTCCACCAGGAGCCGCGCTTCTTGCGGAACGACTCATCTGATTTTAGCAATGAAGCGCGCAGAAGTTGTGCGAGGGTGTCCAGTTCACCGACATGGAATTGGCGCAGGATGACCAGGGTCTGAATGCCCGAGAGCTGAAAATCGAGGGCCAGGTGGCGCAGCTCGCCTTTGGGATCGGGAACGGGAGCTTCGCTGAGCTTGGGCACGACGATGGCGTCGCGTTCGACGCGGATTTCAAGGCCGTTCATGTTTTGCGCGAGGCGCTGCAAATTGTCGTAGGCGTGGTCGAGAGTTTCCTGATTCTTGGGGTGGGTGTGGTGATACAGGCGCTTGTTGTGGAGAAGGAGCACGAGTTCGCGGAGAGCGTTTTGAACGTCCAGGATGCCAACGCCGGAGGCGGGTGCTGGGAATTCGGCGATGGAAGCGAACGAGGAATTTGAGGTGTCGGGGGAGGCGCCCGGAGCGGACAGGGGGAGTTGTCCCGGAGGGATTGAATGGGGCTTGCGAAAGAGGTTCATCAAGAGTTTGCCCGTTCTGGAGCGGATGGCCGGCCGGCAGTGAGGGCAGGAGACACCCGCGAAGGCTGGAAGGGCAATTAGTTGAGGGCAATCGGGCTGCCTGGGCGGTGAGGTCGTAATCTACAGAAAATAAGGCTGTTAGCTTCTATAGTACTAAAACCATCGTGGTCTATTGTTACATTTTGTTACGCAAATCGTCGTGGACTACTGTGTTCTTGCCGAGACTTCAGGACGCGGCAGCGTCGGAAAGGCCGACCAGTTTGCGGAATTCCGGGTCGTCGTGGAGGCAATCGAGATCGGCGTCGCGGGCGGCCCAGTTGGGATTGCCCCACCCGGCACAGATGGCTTTCTTGAGGGTGGCCAGGGCTTCGGCTTTTCGAGTCAGGACGCCGTAGGTGCAAGCGGCATTGTAAAGAATGTTGGGGTCGTTGGGACGGAGAGCGACGGCGGTCTGCAGGTGTCGAATACTTTCGTCCACCTCGCCGGCTTCAGCCAGGCCGCTGGACAAGAGCACGCGGGCGCGCACGTCTTCGGGAACCAACTCTAACTGCTGGCGGAGAACAGCGACGATGCGGGTGCGCAGATGTTCGGCGTCCTTGTCGCGCCCCAGGCGCTTCATGGAGGTGCGGTAAGGAATGTAGGTGTTGTAGTCGTCGCCGTTGGCTTCCAACGCCTCTTCGGCGAGATTCGCGGCTTCTTCGTATTTGCCCTGGGAGAGTAGCGCCCGGCCAAGGATGTTCCAGGAACCGTCGCAATCGTGCTTGCGCTCGATGGCGCGGCGAGCCATCAGCTCGGTTTCGTCAAACTTCTTCTGCGCGTAAAAAAGACGAGCACGGGCCACCATGACCTCGGGCAAATCCGGGGCCAGGGCCATGGCACGATCGCAGGCGGAAATGCCGCGAGAGAGCCAGTCGGGATTCTGATCGCGCAATTCAAAGATGAGGCCACAGAGATGGGCGATCCCGGCATAAGCCAATGCGAAATTTTTGTCGAGCTGAATGGCCTGCTCAAACATCTGCAGTGCGTAGTCGGTGTTTTCGCGACGGGTGTAGCTGCGCCCGCGCAAATAGAAGTCATACGCCTGGGTATTTTCGGTGGGTTTGAGGCCGATGATTTTTTCTTCCTGCGGGGTGAGGGTGATCCGCAGGGCGTGAGCGATGCTGCGGGCGATCTCATCCTGGATGGCGAAGACGTCCTCGAGCTGGCGGTCGTAGCGTTCGGCCCAGACGGAATGACGGGTGGCGCCTTCCACGAGCTGCGCGGTGATGCGCAAGCGGTTTCCGGAGCGACGAATGGTGCCTTCGAGGATGAAGGTAGCGCCAAGCTGCTGACCGACCTGGGAGGCATTGGTCGGTTTATCGCGGAAGGCCAGCATCTCGGAACGAGGGAAAACCTGCAGCTGGGTGATTTTGGAAAGTTCGGTGATGACGTCTTCGGTCATGCCGTCGCGGAAGTACTCGTCTTCCTTGCCGCCGCCTTGATTTTCGAAATAAAGGACAGCGACGGATTTGCGGGCGGGAGGGGCGGGAGCAAGATGGGAGCTTGAGGAGTCGGATTTGTCGGTGCCGGGGCGACGACTGGATTCCAGGTCGCGCTTGAGGCGTTTCAGATCGGCGCGCAGTTCGGCGGCGGTCTGGTAGCGCAGGTCGCTATCCTTCTCCAGAGCTTTGGCGAAAATATTGTCGATGGCAAAGGGCAAGCGGGAGTTGAGGCGTGTTGCAGGCGCGGACTCCTTGTGCAGGATGCCGTCAAAAATCAAAGCGGATGTGGTTCCTGAAAAGGGAACTACGCCGGTAGCCATCTCATACAACACAACGCCCAGGGAAAAAATGTCGGAGCGGGGATCGAGAGCTTCACCGCGAGCCTGCTCGGGAGACATGTAGGCGACGGTGCCGACCGAGCTGCCGGGGCTGGTGAGAAAATCGGCGCCTTCGACGACGGTCTGAGACTGCGAAGCGGAATCCGCGACGGTATCGGAGGTGTCGCCGCGAAGGACGGCGAGTTTGGCGAGGCCGAAATCCAGAATTTTTGCCGGGCCACGATCCACCAGGAAAATGTTGGCGGGCTTGATGTCCCGATGGACGATGCCTTTGCCATGGGCGGATTCGAGGCCGTCGGCAATCTGGATGCCGATTTCAAGAAGCTCGGCGATGGCCATCGGCTTTCCGGAAATGCGGTGTTTTAGTGTCTGGCCTTCGAGGAGTTCCATGGCAATGAAAGGGCGGCCCTCAAACTCGCCGACATCGTGAATGATGCAGATGTTGGGATGGTTCAGGGCGGAAGCGGCGCGTGCTTCGCGACGGAAGCGTTCGATGGCCTGACTGTCGTGGGAAATGTCGTCGGGAAGAAATTTAAGAGCGATGTTGCGGCCGAGACGGGTGTCTTTGGCTTTGTACACCACGCCCATACCACCGCCGCCAAGCTTTTCAAGAACGGTGTAATGGGAGATGGTGCGGCCAAGCAAGGAGGAAGTATCGGTCACGAGGGGATGGAGTTTAACGCAGAGAATGGAATGGGGCAATTGCGGAGGACCGACGTTATGCAAACGGAGGCAAAGAAAGGAGCAAAGAAGGAGCACCGACAGGATTCATCTCGCACAATGCGCGAGATGGCGCAGCGGAGTCTGCGCTACTGCTTTTTGGTGAGGGTTTGCGAGATGGAGACGGTGCCGCCTTCGCTGGCCTGGACGGGGCGGCGAGCCACCTGATAACCGTCGAGCTTGAGGGAGATAGTGTCGATGCCGGAGGGAATTTCGACGCGGGCTGGAGTTTTGATGCCGGTGGAAGCGCCGTTCACCCAAATTTCGGCGCCATCCGGAGAGGAACTGATTTGTGCCCAGGCGACATGGCCGTTTTTCTGGTGGAGTTCGGCGTCAATTTTGGCCTGACCGTCGGAGCGGACTTCGACCTGATTGGAGTAGGCATCGTAGCCGGAGAGGCGGAGGACCAGATTGTATTTTCCTGGAGCGAGGGGAAGGGTGACGGGAGTCTGGCCGGATTGTTTGTCGCCATTGATGAAAACGTCGGCACCGGCGGGATTTGAGGAGACCAGAAGCCCTTGTGCAAGAGGCTCGAGTTGGATTCGCTGGTCCATGGAGTCGCCGGAACGAAGTTGCAGGGCGGTTTGCACTGGCTGGAAGCCGGACTTCATGACCTGCAAATTGTAATCACCGGGAGGCAGGCCGGAGAAGCTGCAGGGAGTTTCGCACTGCCGCGCGCCGGCAGAAGTCGCGCCGAGGTAGGCGGTCGCGCCGACGATGTTGGTAATGATGTGAACCGCAGCGTGGCCGGGGACAGCGGCGGGATGACCGGCGGCTTCATTGACAGCGGAAGCAGCCACAACGCTGTCGTCGTACTGGATGTTGTCCACGACCTGAACGCCGGAAGGAGCGTTACGAAGAAATTTGAGCAGGTCATTGTATTCGGAGGGGCGGAGCTTGCCGGAAAGGGTCAGTGTGGAGGCGGCGCCTTTAATAGAGAGGCGAAGATGCTTTTCCGCGGCGACCTGTTCGAGGCGCCCTTTATATTCGGCGGCAGAGGCAGAAAGGGCGTTGGAAGTAGTGGCCGGCGCAGGCTTGCCCGAAGGCGGAGTGGCGACGGGCCTTGCTGGCTGAGGATCCACGGATGTAGTGGAGTTGTCCGAAGTCGAGATGGGCACCGTGTTGGCGTCAGAGGCGGCCTTGTCCTGGCTAACGGAACCTGGCGCGGCGGCGGCTGACGACCGAGCGGAGTCAGGGGTGGTCTCACCCGCGGCGGATGGATGGGTCTGCCGGGCGGCCTGAAAGACGGGGCGGATTTTTTGCGCGCCAAAGACGATGACGGCGAGAAGAAGAACCGCGGCAAGAACGGTGGCCAGTGAGCTGCTTTTCTTCGCTTCGGGCGGGGGCGCCTGAACGGGAAGGGCACCGGTGCGCCGAACGACGGGTGTCTGCGACGGATTGGCGGCGCGAGCGTTCAGAGAGCGAGAGGTTTGCGTCAGCTGAGGGTCGAGATACTGGGTCGTGGCGGACTGGGGAGCGTTAGCAGCGCCCAGCGGCAAGGTGGCGTTGGGATTTTCGACGGTGGGAAGAGAACGATAGTTGCGAAGGTCGTCAAACAAGTCGCGGCAACTCTGGTAACGCTGCGATGGTTCCTTGGCGAGCGCTTTAAGGATGACGGCGTTGAGCCCGGGATGGATGGAAGGATCGAGCTGGCGCGGGGCGACCGGTTCTTCGTTGACGATTTTGTAGATGACGGTGGTGATGTTCTGGCCGGGGAAGGGCTTTTCACCGGTGACCATTTCGTAGAGCAGAACGCCGAGAGAGAAAATGTCGCTACGGCCGTCCACCACTTTGCCTTTAACCTGCTCGGGAGACATGTAACTGGGCGTGCCCATGACGTGGGCGGTCTGCTGAACGGTGCCGAATTGCAGAATTTTGGCGGTGCCGAAGTCGGTGACTTTTACCGTGTCATCGGGAGTGAGCATCAGGTTGGCGGGCTTGATGTCGCGATGAACGATGTTGCGGTCGTGGGCGAACTGCAGGGCGCTGCAGGTTTGTTCCATGATGCGGAGAATGCGGGGGAGCGGGAAGAGTTGACCGGAATCGAGGAGGCCTTGAAGGCTTTTGCCTTCGACGAGTTCCATGGTGATGAAGAAGATGCCGTCTTCTTCGCCAGCGTCGAAAACGACCACGATGTTGGGATGGGTGAGGAGGCCGGCGGCGCGCGCTTCGGTCTGGAAACGGGTGAGGAGTTCGGGTCTGCTGAGTCCGGTGCCCGCTTCGGAGAGCTGGAGAGTTTTTACGGCGACGGTACGGCCGATGACTGGATCGTTGGCGCGATAAACGACGCCCATGGCGCCGCGGCCGAGTTCGCCGGTGATCTCGTAGCGGCCTGCTTTGGTTAAAGTAGCGGTCTTCATAGCGATACCGAAGTCGGCACCCTTGAAATCGAAGGTGCAGCACCCGGCGACGTCAAAGAGAAAAGTGACCCAATGTGGATGTCGGCAGGCCGCTGGGCAAAATGCCAGAGGCCGGAGACACCCGTTCGCCCATATTGACGGTAGCGAGGGAAATTTTGCAGGGTCAACGGGACTGGGGTACTAGTGTAACGGAGTGGGTACGGGGAGGGCGCAATGATGTCTTTATATAGAGGGAAAATGACTCCGAGCAACGCCGGATGGGGCGAGGCCATCTGAATAGCAGTCGGCTGCCCAGCCAGCGAGGCGCGTCAGGTGCACGAGGTACCGAGGATGCTGGGTATGCAGAGCAGAGTCGAGAAGCCAGACCAGAAAAACTCCATGACAATCAGAATAATAGTGAGCATCGCGGCGATGATGCTGGCGATGATGAATCCGTATTGCGCGACGGCGTCGCTGGGCGGGACGGCGGATACGGTACAGGCTGATCGGGCCCGGATGCAGGCATCGTTACGCATGACGAAGAAGGATTTGTACGCCGTGCACGAATTGAGCGCGCCAAATCAGGTGGTAGTGCGGGAGTTTGTTTCGCCGACGGGAATCGTGTTCGGCGTGGCATGGCAGGGACCTGTGCGGCCGGACTTGCGACAGTTGCTGGGAGGATACTTCTCGCATTTCGTGGAAGTGGCGGGCACGCAGAAGAAGCAGGAGCCGCGAAGACGGCGAATGATGGTGGAGGAGCCGGGATTGGTGGTGGAGGGCGCCGGGCACGCGCGGGCGTTTGCTGGGAGAGCCTACGTGCCACAGTTGGTGCCGGCGGGAGTGCAGGCCGAGGAAATCCAATGAGCAAGGCTGGAGCGAGAAGCTTTGT
>Ga0209579_10003689_pt1 | contig 11002 bp, 10 predicted proteins | sample Coa_R1_2_FD_187152 | JGI IMG/M metagenome (GOLD analysis project Ga0209579, IMG submission 187152) | Surface soil microbial communities from Centralia Pennsylvania, which are recovering from an underground coalmine fire - Coalmine... | ecosystem: Environmental > Terrestrial > Soil >... | reverse complement strand
CCTCATGCAGATCGGCATGATTGACCGCACCCCCCGCGGCCGCGTGGCTACCCGCCGCGCCTACGAATATTTCAACCGCGAAGCCCCCCGCCGCCAGCCCCGCCTCTTCTAAGCTCTCTGGTTAGGGGCATACTCTACTTCTTTAAGCTGTCATCCCGAGCGAAGCGAGGGATCCGCTTTCTGCCGATGCAAAGGAAACCTGAACCCCAAAGGCCACCGTCCACATGACCACCGCCGCCACCATCTACCTCTCTCTCGGCTCCAACCTCGGCAACCGCGCGGCCAACCTGCAAGCCGCCATCGCCGCCCTGCCCTCCGTCGGCGTCCAACCACAAAACCTCTCCTCGTTCTACGAGACCGCCCCCGTCGATTACCTCGACCAGCCCTGGTTCCTCAATTGCGCCGTTCAAGCCGAAACGCACCTCGCGCCTCTCCCGCTCCTGCACGCCCTCCGCTCCATCGAAGACCGCCTCGGCAGCAAAAAAGCATTCGCCAAGGGTCCTCGCCTCCTCGACATCGATATCCTTATATATAGCGACCAATCCATCGCCATGCCCGAACTGCAGGTCCCCCACCCTCGCATGTTGGACCGCAAGTTCGTCCTCGTCCCGTTAGCCGAAATCGCCCCAAACCTCACCCACCCCTCTTGGCCGCCCGGCCTGACCGTCGCCGAAGCCCTGCGCATCACTTCCGACCATAGCGAGGTGTTCCCATTTCCGCGCGCGTAGTCATACGCTTCAGCTCGTCCGGTGGATCATCAGCCGGTGCAGCGTCATCAGCTTTGGCTCCAGCGCGTCCAGCTCAATCAGCGACAGGCGTCCCTCATTCACCTGCCGCCAGCGATACACCCCTGGCTCCGTTTCCTCCTGGATCCGTCCATTCGGCGGCCGCAGAAACTCCTCTGCATCCCCATGCGACGCCACTTTGCGGTACCCCGGCCGCGCCAGTGCTTCGACCACATAGCTCCGCAACAGTTTGGGCCAATACTCCCGGAACAGGTCGTTTGACGCGAAGATGTCGCTCCACGCCACGTCTCCGCCATAGGCTACGATCACTCCTACCACCTGTTCGCCCTTGAGTCCGCCTGTCTCCCGCGCAAATCGTCGCTGGATCTCATCCACATATCCATCCACCGACCCGCGCACGCCCCGCGACTCATAGATCTTCTGATACGATTCCGTAGGCGCATCCATCTGCACCGCCGCCGAGATCCGGGGGGCAGCCAGCACCGCCGGCGCTGGCGGTGGACCTCCGCCTGCCATTCCTGCCTCGGGCCTGGCCGTCGTCCCGGCGCGCACCGCGTTCCACACCCGGCTCTGGTCCTCTGCCACTGCCGCCTGTTCTCTCACGCTCGGGTGCACAATCGTCTTGGCCTCATTGAAACTCGCGCCCGCCGACCACCGCCCGTGCTCCACGCAAAATACATCCAGCGGCAGCGGCTCCGCTTCCACCGGTACCACTCGGTCCTTGCCGATGATCCGGTCCTGCTTACCTCCGCTCACCAGCTCTCCCGCCAGCAGCAGCAGCGGCCGCTTGCTGCGGTTGATCAGCACCAGTTGATTGACCGATGCTCCGCTCCCGTAGTCCGGCCGGAGAATTCCGTCGCGGTCCCCGCGGTTCCGCACCATCCCCTCGGCTCCGCGTTCCCGCACTTGCACTTCCCCACTCGCCAACCCTTCATCCAGCGTTAAAAATCCGCTGGTGTCATAGGAATTCCCGCTGACCACGGGAAACACGCTTAGATTTTCATAAGTAATCGGGTCCAGCAGCCGCCAGTCGCCGCCCGGCTTCCCCGCCAGTGTGGCCCCCGTCCCTGCCCCCGAAAACACAAACCCCAGCGCGCCCAGCGTCCCCATCGACGACAATCCCAGCACCCCGCCCATCAATCCGTATAGCCAGCTCCGTTCCACGCTCCACCTCCGTGCGTTGCCGTATCGCAACTCCTCTTGACGGCATTCCACGCAGCTAGAACGGAGCCACCCAAAAATCTTGCAGATTTTTTTGTGAGGACGCTATCTAACAGGGTTTATCGAACTGGTCAGGAGTTCTGAATTGGCCAGCCCGCTCTTGCCGCGCAAACCCCACCCGGCGTAAGCTGTCGCGGCACCTTCAGGAGGCTCCCCCATGACAACGTTAAGCCGCTTCACCAGTTCCCTGCTCGGCCTGGCTCTCGCTCCCGCGCTTTCCTTCGCGCAAGCTGCCGCAGCGCCTTCCGCCAATCCGCTCAGCGACGCGCTCCGGCAGAGCCTCGCCCGCGCTTCCAAGAACATGACCGCCGCCGCGGAAGCCATGCCTCCCGAGAAATTCTCTTTCAAGCCCACCGCGCCGGAGATGACCTACGGCCACCTGGTCATCCATATCGCCGAAACCAATTTCCGCTTCTGCGGCGCGGTGTCCGGCACGCCCGCTCCCGAGCAGCCCAAATTGACCGAAACCGATTCCAAGGACAAGCTGGTCGCCGCCGTCCGAGCTTCTTTCGACTTCTGCTCCACTTCCCTGGCCAAACTCGACGACTCCAACCTTGCCTCTCCCATCGAGCTCTTTGGCGGCCACTCCTTTTCCAAAGCCGCTTCCATCCTGATTCTTTCCGGTTCCTGGGCGGACCACTACTCCGCGCAATCCATTTATCTGCGCCTCAACAACATTTTGCCGCCCTCGGCCCAGCCGCAAAAATAATTGGATTTAACTGTTAAAAGGGGAAGTTGCCACGCAGTTGCGTGCGATTTTCTTTTCTTGCGGAGACGGAAGAAGCGCCACCGATCACCGGCAAACGGTCAGTGCATCGAGCACGTCAGCGTTTCGGCCGGCTTGATCAGATGATCCACCATGCACGCTACCTTCTCTTTCGATGGAGCATTAGCCTGCCCCAGATAGGTTCGTAGCTCGCCCACGGCCTGGTCTGTCTGGTTCTGCTTCAGATACAGGTTCGCCAGCACCAGGTGCGCCGCGGGAAACTGTTCCTGGGTCTCGCGCAGCAGGTCCATCGCGTTGCCCAGTTCATGCTCCTGGGCCACTAGCGTCCGGCCCAGAAAATAAGTGGCAGTCCCGTTGGCCGGATCACGTTCCAGCGCTCGGCGCGCCGCGTTTTCGCCTTCGTGATATTGCCCCTGCAAGAAATAGGCGCCAGCCATACTCACCCAGGGCGACACCATCTTCTCGTCCAATGAAGCCGCCTTCTGGAACTCGGCTATAGCCTTGTCGTACTGCCGCATCCGCGCGAAGCTCTGCCCCAGATCCTGATGCGCGGCGGCCCACTGCGGAGAGATTTTCAGCGCCTTTTCCGCGTGCCTGGCAGCCTCATCCAGCTTTCCTTCGTCGAATTTTTTCTGGAATTCGTGCATCTCTTTCAGCGCCGCTTCGGGAATCTGCAGGGTGTCCACCGAAACGGTGCTCCCCGCCGCTACGCCGCCATTCGCGCTAGTGCCGTTGCCGGCCGTTCCGTTTAGAGTCGGCGACTTGGACCCCAGAGTCGATCCCGTCGCCATGAACAACATCATCTGCGAAGGATCGCTGGCCGTCGCATATTGTCGGAACGCCGCATTGCGATCGATTCTTTGTTGCCCTTGCGCCGCGCCCACGCACGCCAACATTACGACCAAACCGTAAGCCGTCCGCTTCATCACAACCCCCTGCGGCAACCACCGGCAGGGTCACGTCGCTCCGCTGCAAAGCCGCGTCAAAGCCACATCCGGGCATCCCTGGGCACACCTCACCGCAAGACCCGTATCCCCGCATCGCCTGTCTCGCCGTTTTTTGCGGCGATCCCGCGCCTCGCGCTACGGATCTGCTACGCCCGTACTTGGCTTTCGTCGTTGCTCCCTACGTGACCTCGTCCACTACCCCTGACCTAGTCTTGACCTAGTTTTTCGCGAACCACCCGTTTCACTCGACTACCCGCTCAACCCCACTGCTGTTCGCCCACTCTGCTCCGATAGACGAGGCTGCCCCCAATTTTGTTTGGTACCGCCCGGTCAATTGCCTGTTAATTCCTTCTCAACCGCTCGAGCATAATCACGAAAATAGACCAATTTTGTTTCTAGTTTGTCTGGGACACCGCTAAGAAAAGCTCAAAACTGCCGGGACCAAGGACTAGGACGCAGCAACTTACGCCGCCCGCAGGTGGCCTTGGTTGTGGCGGGCACATTCAATATTTTGACGCGTAGCGCAACATAAGCACTCTGACACCTTAATCTGCTAAGGATCTCATCTCGTTAAGTCCACCAAATACATCGAACAAAATCGCCAGAAAGCCGGCCTCAAGAACTGGCGCCCATTCCCGGTGTCTTCCTCCGCCTTTTGTACCGCCGGCGTCTCGCCGGCTCTTTCCTCTCGGTTCTGTCTCCACCACCCGCCCAGGCCAGAGTCCGGCGCTACAAAAGAAACCCGATGGTCACCGCCCCGTCCAAAACCCGCGTCTATTCCCGCGACGCCGGCCTCGTGACTTCCGACACCAGTCTCGAGAGCGAAGTCCGCGAAGCCGCCGAACGACCTGACCACTCGAAGGCCTCGGCTTCGACCACATCAGTCCTGTATTTGTCACCCTTACGAAAACACCCGGGGTTGGGGCCCGTCGTCGGCCATCCTTCCACTTGCGCACCGCTTTCCCGTTTCTCATGCGCTCGCTGCGGCGTGGTAGGCTCGAAGTTCCAATTTGGGAATGGAGAGGGTTACATGCCAGACAGTCTTGAGGAGTTTCAGCGGAGCCGGGCGGATTTGAATGAGGAGATTCTGGGTTGTGGGCATCTGGGGATCAAGAGGTTCTTTGCGCTGGACCACCAGGCCTATGAACCGGGGCCGCTCGGGACGAAGACCAAGGAGCTGCTGGGGCTGGTCGCGTCGGCAGTGCTTCGGTGCGACGATTGCATCACGTATCACCTGGTGCGCGGCGCCGAAGAGGGCTGGACTCGCGCGGAAGTGATTGACGCTCTGAATGTGGCGCTCGTTGTGGGCGGTTCCATTACCATCCCGCATGTCCGGCGGGCGTTTGCGCGGATGCGGGAAATCGAAGGGTTGAAGCCGGAAGGCAGCCAGTCGCCGGTGACTGGCTGCTGACCTGCCGCGACTGAAAAGTAGAGCCTGAGAGAACTGAGGAACATCTAATCTGGGAAGCCGCCTGAACAGCTCCGGCGCCGCGGCTTGCCCCAAAAAGACCGCACGAAAAGGGCACGAAAAAGGCGGCAACCCTGCTAACATATGAGTCCCCAGACCCGCATGAACGAAAACTCCCATCCTCCGCTCTTTCCCGGCGACCTGCCTCCCGCCGAAGCAGTGTCGAGCCTTTCGCGTTTCCGCGACGCCTTCGCCGATTCTTTATTTCAGGCTTCCGTCGGTTTTCCAAAACTGCTGGCGTTCCGCTCGACACCCGGGGCTTGGACGATATTTCGGATTTTGTTGGGGGCGGCCGGCGCCGCTCTGGTCGTTTTGCCGCTAAGCCTTTGGAACGCCTGGGCTTTCGCTCCCGTTGGGCTGGTGCTTTTTCTTCTGGCGGTGCTGCTGCCTCCGCTGCGCCAGGACCGCGGAACAGCCAAAGCCATCCAGCAACTGGGCGCTTATCTGGTGCTGGATGGGGGCCGGGCACTCCTTCCCGCCGCTGAGCCGGTGCAGGTGAAATTTTATCTGACGGCAACCCGGGTGTGGGTTCTCGACGCGGAGCTACGGCCGGTAGTGGTGATTCCGGCCAACGAGATTACGCTGTTGACCGCGTTCCCTTCGCACAGTGATTGGCTGCTGCGGGTGAACTGGAAGTCCGGCTCCGCTGAATTTACGTTCTCGGGACTTTTTGCCGAACGGCGCGCGCGGCTGGCGGAGGAAGGCTTGTTGCATCTGGTGCATCCCGCGGAACCCGTGCCGCTGAAGGCCAGGGCGGCCGGCGCATCATGATGCGCTTGCGGGCTTCTTTCACTTGATGCCCTTCCCGGCTTTTTTAGGAATGCCCTTCTAGGCTTCTGTAGGGATGCCCTTCTGGGCCTTTTTTGGGATGCCTTTCTGGGCAATAGAAATTTCTACTGCGCCGCCGCGGTGGGCGCGCAATGTGGCAAAATCAGAGTATGGCACGCGGCTGGGAAAGCAAGGACGTAGAATCTCAGGTAGCGGGCAAGGAGACCATGGCAGCACCAGGCAAAGCACCAGGCATAGCACCAAAAACCGCCGAGCAACTGGAGAAAGACCGCGAACGCGCCAACATTGAATTGTCGCGCAAGCATATTTTGAACGATCTGGAAACGGCCACGCACCCCAACCACAAGAAAACGCTGGAAGCGGCGCTGGCGCACCTTGAAGAACGGCTCACGCAGTTGAAGTAAGAGGTAAACGGCAGCCAGATCGGATATCGCTGTTGCAGCGCGGACGCTGTTTATTCCGTGAAGACCACCCCCACCGCGCTTTGCCCCTTCTTTTCGTCCGCATCAATTCGCACGACATAACCGCGCAGCTTCATGGTTTTGGTGCCATCGGCGCCCGGTGTTTCCATGCTTACCTGAAGTTCGGACTGCAGCCGAGGGCAATGGGCCAGGGAGATGAGCGCGCCCTGCAGCGCCACATCGCGCACGATGGTTTCCTCTTCAAAAGGATGGCCGCCTTCGGTGATGCCGCAGACCCGGGCGCGGAACTGCGCTTCGCGACGCATGGCTGTGCGGGTTTCCGGCAGGTGGGCCTCGAATTTGCCGTCGCTTGAGCCGAGCGTGATGACCATGCCTTCGCTGGCGGCGAAGACGGAGTCAAATTCCTCGCGAGCCTGACGGAGAAGGCCGTCCACGATGCGGTCCGTGGAGTCGGGATCGTGGTGGAAGAGGACCAGAGTCTTGGCGCCGGCGTTGCGGGCGACCTTGACGCCTTCGCGCCAGGAGGAATGGCCCCAGCCCTTGCGGGTGACTGCGAGCTGCTCGGGGGTGTACTGCGCGTCGTTAATAAAGATGTCCGCGCCGGCGGCCAGCTCCTGGAGTTCGGCGTCGAGCTGGGGGTCGCCGGGTTCGTTGTCGGTGGCGTAGGCGATGACGCCGCCGGGAGTTTCGATGCGGTAGCCGAGGCAGCCCTGCGGATGGTTGAGGTAGCGGGCGGTGACCTTGTTTTCGCCGATGGTGAAGGAGTCGCCGCCGGAGACTTCCATGAAGCGCTTTTTAGCGGCCATCGCGGACATGTTCACGGGGAAATAGGGCATGGCCATCTGGGTTTCAAAGACCTGCTTGAGACTGTCGGGGCCAAGATGCTTGGAGCGGAAGCTGTAGAAGTGGAATTCGTTATTTTCGGCGTAGAGCGGGGCAAAAAAGGGGATGCCCTGAATATGGTCCCAGTGGTAGTGGGTGACGAAGATGTGAGTTTCGGGATTGCGGCCGTTGGGAACCGGGGCGGTCCAGCGGCTGCCAAGCACGCGCAGTCCAGTACCGCAATCGAGAATGAACTGAGTGCCGTCGGGTGCGGTGAGTTCGAGGCAAGGAGTGTTCCCGCCATAGCGCCAGGTAGCCGGATCGACGGTGGGCGTGGAGCCGCGGACGCCCCAGAAGCTGAGCTTGGTGACGGGATTGGCGGGCGGATTGTGGGTTGCACTGCTCATGGCTGCTTGTACGTTTGTGCTTGCACCGAAAACACAAAGGCACTACGCCGCAAAAGGCGGATGGCGCAGGACTTCATTGATACTCGCAGCGGCGGAGGGGAGCGTCAATTGATTCGCGTGGCGGAGTTGTCAAACTGCCCAATAACAAAGAGGATGGTCGTGGAGCGGGAGGAAGCGCGGGTACAATACCGGGAGATGGGCACGCAGAGTCACAGCCACGGCGACGAGCAAGGGCGCGAAGACTGCGCGGGACACACTCCTCAGGAGCGTGGGCATGAGCACGAGCACGGACATGCGCATGGACATTCTCATGAGGGGGCCCATGCCGGGCACGCGCACCCACCTATGTCGCCCGGAGTGCTGGGCTGGGCAATGGTGGCGACGCTGGGGCTGGTGGTGGCGGAAGTCTTTGGCGGATGGCTGGGGCACAGCATCGCGCTGCTGAATGACGCGGTTCATAACCTTTCGGACGTGCCGGCGCTCGGCATTTCGTGGCTGGCGATGCGTTGGGCACAGCGGCCCGCGGATGAAGAGAAAACGTACGGGTACCGGCGAGCGGGAGAGCTGGCGGCGTTCACCAACGCCGTGCTACTGGTGCTGCTGTCCTTATGGCTGGGATGGGAGTCCATTCAACGGCTGCGCGCGCCGGTGGAGGTCGTGGAGTCCTGGATGATCTGGACATCGCTGGCAGCGCTGGCGGTGAATGGCGGGATAACGCTGGCGCTGGTGCGCGGGCGGAACGACCTGAACCTGCGCAGCATCCTGGTCCATAACTTTGGAGACGCGCTGTCGAATGTGGCGATCATTGCCGGTGCGATTGTGATCGGTTACACCGGATGGCACTGGGTAGATCCGATTTTAGGATTGGCGATTGGCTTGTTGGTGCTGTGGTCGAGCATCGGAATTTTGCGTGCGTCGGCGCATGTGCTACTGGAAGGCCGGCCGAAAGAGATGCGGATTGAGGAAGTGGCGCGGGCGATCTTGAAAGTGGACGGGGTGATGGAAGTCCATGATGTACACGTCTGGTCGCTGGGCGGCGGAGAGATTGCGATGTCGTGCCACGCGCGTGTGCCGGACATGCATATGGACAAGTGCGAAACGATCCTAGGGCGGATTCGAGAAATGCTGGCGAGCGAGTTTTCGATTGGCCACGTAACGGTGCAACTGGAGCGGGCGGGATTGCCAGCGCACAGCGGCTATGTGATGCCCGAGCCGGCGAAGCGGTGAGGGCTGGCTGGCGTGGTAAGGCCCGCTGAACCTTAAGTCGCTGGCTTAGTGGGGATATACGCGACAATCGGGTGGTCGTCGCGCCTTTGCGGGACTGGCTTGGGAACTTTCTTTTTGGGCTTGCGGATTTCGCGTTTCCTTGCGTTTTTGTTTCCCATAGACAGCCATGATGGCACAGACCCGTCTTTTTGATAAGCGCGCAAAGCCAGGACAACTCAAAAATAAACTGCGGCGCACCGAACGGAAAGCGCGTGGACTAGCCTCGCTGAGTTGGAAAGCGGTGGCGGCCAAACGGAAAAATTGGCTAGGATAGGTTCACCGCAGAGAGGTTGTTCGGGAGGCTGAACATGGGCCGGATTTCACGGAGCTGGGATCTGGTTTGCGCGAGTTTCGACATCTTGTGGTCGGACAAGCCGCTGCTGTTTTTCCCGGTGCTGTCAGGACTGAGCTGCGTGGTCGTGACGGTGCTGCTGCTGGCGAGCGGAGCTGCGATTTTTCAACCGACCGCGAGCAGTCTGGCGGCGATGCTTCCGCGCGGAAACCCGAATGCGCTCGTGCGGTCGCCGGAGGCGATGGGGACGCTGTTCGTGCTGTACATGGCGAACTATTTCGTGATTATTTTTTTCAATGTGGCTCTGGTGGGAGTGGCGAACAGCCGGTTGACGGGCGGGAACTGGAGCCTGGACCAGGGATTGCAGTTGGCGTGGAAAAGGAAATGGGTGATTCTGCAGTGGGCGTTTATCGCAGCGACGGTGGGCATCGTGCTGCGCACGCTGAGCGAGCGCGCCGGATTTCTCGGGCGGATCGTGGTGGGAATGATCGGCGTGGCGTGGAACCTGGCGTGTTATTTCGTGGTGCCGGTGCTGGCGTTTGAAGATTTGAGCCCGGGCAGTGCGCTGTACCGGTCGGCGGAACTTTTCAAGTCAACGTGGGGAGAAAAGGTGGTTGGCGGGTTCAGCCTGGGGCTGATTTTTTTCCTGCTGATGCTGCCCGGTTTTGCGATCTGGGTGGGCGCGATCCAGTACTGGGGATCAACGGGAATGCTGATCGGCGGCGTGGTGATGGGCGCGTACTTTCTGGTGCTGTCGGTGGCCAGTTCGGCGGTGCAGGGGATTTTTAACGCGGCACTGTACCGGTATGCGTGCGACCAAATAGTGCCACCGGGATTTTCGAAAGAGTTATTTCAGGACGCCTGGGTGGAGAAGGGCGAATAAACAACCGGAAGTTCCTCGGGCACGCAAACTTCAGCGGTCGTTTCTACAAGTCAAAATAAACTCAGAACTCGCCACAGGTACGGGTGTATGCGGGTACTGTCCTTTCAGACAGGCATCGAAATGGAAACATGCCTGCCGAAAATATACGGAAGCGAAGTCCACTACACGTAAAGTTAAATGATAAGTGAAAGAGGTGATGGCAAGACCGTGTCCAGCAAGAGAATTCTTGTAGTGGAAGACGAAGTCAGCGTCCGCCAGATGATCGCGAATTTCTTCCGGGAATCTGAATTTGTCGTGGAAGAAGCCGATTCCTGCGAAGTGGCCTTCCAGACCTTCCAATCTGTTAGACCCGATATCGCGCTGCTCGATTTTCACCTGCCCGACGGCGACGCGCTGCGGCTGCTGCCGCGTTTGCGGCAACTGGAGCCGTCCATCCCGATCATTGTGATGACAGGTTACGGCTCGATGGAGCTGGGCGCGGCTTTAATCAAAGGCGGCGCGGAGCAGTGCCTTTCCAAACCGATGGAACTGCAGGCGCTGGGGATGACGGTGGAGAAGACGCTGGAGCACAAACGCAACCAGCAGAAGCAGATTGCTTCCAAGAGCGTGCGTAAAAGGGCTTCGATCGATCCGTTTCTAGGGGAAAGCGCGGTAATTCGAACGCTGGCGCTGGATGCCATTCGGGTGGCGCATTCACACAGTCCAGTGCTGCTGCGCGGGGAAACCGGTTCGGGCAAGGGAGTGCTGGCCAACTGGCTGCACGAAAATGGCGAGCGCTCCGAAGAAGCGTTTGTGGACCTGAACTGCGCGGGATTGTCGCGCGAATTTCTGGAAACGGAATTGTTTGGTTACGAGAAAGGCGCCTACACGGGCGCGGTGAACTCCAAGCCAGGCCTGCTGGAAATCGCGCATCGCGGCACGCTGTTCCTCGACGAAATCGGCGACGTCGATCCGCTGGTACAGCCTAAATTGCTGAAAGTGGTGGAGGAAAAACGCTTTCGCCACCTGGGCG
>Ga0209579_10003687_pt1 | contig 11005 bp, 11 predicted proteins | sample Coa_R1_2_FD_187152 | JGI IMG/M metagenome (GOLD analysis project Ga0209579, IMG submission 187152) | Surface soil microbial communities from Centralia Pennsylvania, which are recovering from an underground coalmine fire - Coalmine... | ecosystem: Environmental > Terrestrial > Soil >... | reverse complement strand
GTGTCGAGCCTGGCGCCGTTCATCATGCCCGAGCGCCTCGCCAAGACCGACCCGTTCCAGCAGGTCAAGGAGATGGTCGGCTCGGGGCCGTTCAAGTTCGTCAAGGAGGAGTTTCAGCCGGGCAACAAGATCGTCTACGTCAAGAACGCCGATTATGTGCCGCGGCCGGAGCCCTCCGACTGGGCCTCGGGCGGCAAGGTGGTGAAAGTCGACCGGGTCGAATGGCACGTCGTGCCCGACGCGGCGACCAAGACCGCGGCGATGCAGAACGGCGAAGACGATTGGTGGGAGAACCCGCCCGCCGACCTGTGGCCGGTCCTGGCGGCCAATCCCGACATCGAGCTGACCCCGTCGGACGCGCTGCGCGGCATGGGCTGCCTGCGCTTCAACTTTCTCTATCCGCCGTTCGACAACGTCAAGATGCGCCAGGCGGTGCTGATGGTGGCGAGCCAGGCCGATTTCATGACCGCCTTTGTCGGCGACAGGGCGAACTGGGACGTCTGCGCCTCGTATTTCACCTGCGGCGGACCGATAGCGAACGATGCCGGGTCGGCCGCGATGACCGGCAAGCGCGACTACGACAAGGCGAAGCAGCTCGTCAAGGAGGCCGGCTACAACGGCGAGAAGGTGATCGTGCTCGACGCGGTCGACCAGCCGCTGATCCATGCCGAGGCGCTGGTGGCGAGCGACGCAATGAAAAAGCTCGGCCTCAACGTCGAGCTGGTGTCGACCGACTGGGGCACCGTGGTGACGCGCCGCGCCTCGAAAAAACCGCCCGCCGAGGGCGGCTGGAACATGTTCGAGACCGGCTGGGTCGGCTCCGACCTGCTCGACCCCTCAACGAACGTGATGCTGCGAACCAACGGCGACCAGGCGTGGTTTGGTTGGCCGAAGGACGACACGCTCGAAAAGCTGCGCACCGAGTGGCTGAAGGCCAAGGACCTCGAGGATCGCCAGGCGATTGCCGCAAAGATCCAGGAGCGCGCTTTCGAGATCGTGCCCTATGTCCCGACCGGGCAGTTCGTCGCGAAGACCGCCTTCCGCAAGAACATCAAGGGCTATGCCAGCGCGCCGGCGCTCTTCATGTGGAACATCGAGAAGAGCTGAGCGGCCTGGCTTGGCGATGCGCGACAGGGGGTTGAACTTCGGGTAGATTGCCGGCCGGCAGATTGACGCCGCCCGGGTGACGCGTGCTGGTCCACAGCCTGTTCGATCTATTGGCGGCGCTGACGGGGCTCCTGGTCTATCGCCTGCTCCCGGTGGCGGCGCCCGGCGCGCCGGCGCAGCCGTGGCTGGTGCATCCGCTCTACATCGCCGCCGGGTCGGTTGGCGCGACGCTCGGCGCCTACCTCGCCGGTTCCGCCAATTTGTGGCTGAGCGGCGTCGCGGGCGTCGGCCGCAGCATCGAGGGCGCGATCGCCGGCGGCGTCATCGCGATCGAGATGCTGAAAAGGCGCCACGGCATCCGCTTCTCGACCGGGCTGCGCCTGGTGGCGCCGCTGGCGGCGGCAATCGCGGTCGGCCGCATCGGCTGCTTCCTCGCCGGCCTCGACGACGAGACCTACGGCACGCCGACGGCGCTGCCGTGGGGCGTCGATTTCGGCGACGGCGTGCCGCGCCACCCGGTGCAGCTTTACGAATCGGCGACGATGGCGGCGTTTTGCGTGGTCTTCGTCGGGCTGGCGCGGCGCGGCAACGCGACGCTGCTGCGCACCGGCTTTTACCTCTTTGTCGGCGTCTATGCCGGCCAGCGCTTCCTGTGGGAGTTCCTGAAGCCCTACGGCACGGTTGTCGGACCGTTCAATCTCTTCCATCTCTTGTCGCTGTGCTTGATTGCCTACGCCCTCCTATTTTCTTGGCAGGAGATCCGCCAGCCATGCCCGGCCTTTCCATCGCCGAGCCGGTGACGCGCGCCCCGAGCGCCGCGCCGCGCAAATCCCGGCCCTACATCTTTCTCGGCCAGACGACTTCGCTGTGCGAAACCTGCCTCGCGCTGATCCCGGCGAAGATCCTGGAGGAGGGCGGTGCGGTCTATTACCAGAAGCGCTGCGCCGAGCACGGCGTGCAGAAGACGCTGGTTTCGAGCGAGGCCGCGTACTGGAAGCGCTGCCGCGATTTTCTGAAGCCGGGCGACGTGCCGCTCAAATTCCACACCCGGATCGACCAGGGCTGCCCCTACGATTGCGGCCTCTGCCCCGACCACGAGCAGCACAGCTGCCTCGCCCTCATCGAGGTCAACGAGCACTGCAACCTGACCTGCCCGACCTGTTTCGCCAGTTCGTCGCCGGCCAAGACCGGCCAGCGCAGCCTCGCGCAGATCGAGGCGATGCTCGACCTCCTGGTCGAGAGCGAGGGCCAGCCCGACCTCTTGCAGATTTCCGGCGGCGAGCCGACGCTGCACCCGCAGATCCTCGACATCCTGCGCGCCGCGAAAAGCCGGCCGATCCGCCACGTGATGCTGAACACCAACGGCATCCGCATCGCCGGCGACCCCGATTTCGTCGCGGCGTTGGCTCAGATGAAGCGCGCGTTCGAAATCTACCTGCAGTTCGACGCGCTGTCGGAAGGGGCATTGCAGACGATCCGCGGCGCCGATCTGCGCCGGGTGCGCGAGCGGGCGCTCGACGCGCTCGACCGCGCCGGGATCTCGACGACGCTGGTTTGCGTCATCCGCAAGGGCGTCAACGACGGCGAGATCGGCGACATCCTGCGCCACGCGCAGCAGCACCCTTGCGTGCGCGGCGTCACCTTCCAGCCGGTGCAGGACGCCGGCCGCAACGACGGCTTCGAGCCGCAGCGCGACCGAATCGTGCTGTCGGAAATCCGCCGGGCCATCATCGACCAGTGGGGCGTCTTCGGCGACGACGATCTGATCCCCTTGCCGTGCAACCCCGAGGCGATCTCGATCGGCTACGGCATGCGCGTCGGCGGGCGGGTCGAGCCCTTGACGCATCTCTTCCCGCAGGAGGTGCTGGTCGCGGCGGCGCCCAATTCGGTCACCTTCGAGGCCCGGCCCGAGATGCGCAAGCTTTTGGTCGAGCTCTTGTCACTGTCCTGCGCCGGGCAGCAATCGGCCAATGTGCTGCGCGAAATCCTGTGCTGCCTGCCCCTGGTCGAGGTGCCGGCCGAGATCGGCTACGACCGCATCTTCCGCGTGACCGTGGTCAGCTTTCTCGACCGCTTCAATTTCTGCCTCGCCGGCGTCAAGCGCTCGTGCATCCATTTCGTCACCGACGACGGCCGCATCATCCCGTTCGACACCTACAACATGTTCCACCGCCCGGGCCTGCCCGCCCTGGCAGGGGCAAGAAAATGAAGGCGGCGGCGGGCTGCACCGCGGCGTTGCTGCTTCTGGTGGCCTTCTTCTTTCTGTTCGTCGGAGGCGTCTGCGCATCGTCGAACGGGCACGGAGGGTCAGGAGAGACCCCTGGTCTGGCGTTGGCAATGGAGGTGATCGGCGCCGTCCTTCTGCTGCTTGCCGGATTGATGCTCTGGGCCGTACTCCGCAACCCGCCTCCCCCAGATTCCGGCGGTTCTCTGCCACCACCCGTCGATCCGGAAGCATGACAGGCCGGCGGCTGCTTTCTGTTTTTCGGCGTGACGGTTTTGCCGCCGCTGGCCCTGGTCGGCATGATCATCCTAAGCTTCGTAGTGTGGCTCTTTGCCATCGCCAGCTTCGTAGTGTGGCTCTTTGCCATCGCCCTCTGCAAGCCGCAACCCGCTCGCGGCAGCGAGGCTCCGCCATCCTCGCCGGATGCGGAACGATGACGCGGGGCGGGAGGTGCGGATGAGCGGCGGCCAGATCGCGGCGCTGATTGGCGCCATCGTGCTGCTGCTGCCCGGCGGCGGCTTCGTGCTGTTCGGCGCGACGGTTTTCCCGCCGCTGGCGCTGGTCGGCGTGATCATCCTGGGCTTGGCGGTGTGGCTGTTTGCCATCGCATTCCGCAAGCCGCAACCCGCCGCCGCCGGCGAGGCTTCGCCATCCCCGCCGGATGCGGAACCATGATGCAGGGCGGGAGGATCGGATGAGCGGCGGACAGATCACGGCGTTGATTTTTGCCCTGTTGCTGCTGCTGCCGGGCGGCTGTTTCCTGATCCTCGGGATCAGCCTGACGACCGACCGCCAGTTTGCCGACATGGCGTTTGTCGCGCTGCCGATCGCGGCCGCGATCCTGGCGCTGGCCGGCTTTCTGTTCTGGGTCGCCTTCCGCCGCCGCCCGCCGGCCGACGACAACGCGCCGCCGCCGCCCGACATCGCCGCCTGAGACCCTGCTATTTGCCGAGCAGTTTGGCGCCGGGCGGGGTCGGCACCTCGAAGGTGTTGAGGGTCACGGAGACAAAGGAATAATACCCGATGAGGCCGGCGAGATCGACGATTCCCTTGTCGCCCCAACGCGTGACGACGCGCTGGTAGGTCTCTTCGTCGACCCGGTGGTCGGCGTAATAATCGCGGCAGAAATCGTAGACCAGCTGGTCGTCGGGATCGGCGAAAGCCGGCGTGCGGCGCTCGCCGATCGCGTCGATCTGTTCTTGCGAGAGGCCGGCCTGCAGCCCGAGGCGGACATGCGCGGCCCATTCGAACTGCGCGGTCCAATAGCGCGCCGTCATCAGGATTGCGATCTCGGTCTGCTTCGGGGTGAAATCGGTGCCGAAGCGGACATGCGCACCCAATTTGTGGGCGTGCTCGGCGAGGCCGGGGCTCTGCAGCCAGACATGCACCGGCGGCGGCACCGAGCCGCGCGGGCCCGCCTTGCATTCGTTGAAGACGCGGCGCTGCGTCGCGTCGAGCTGCGTTTCTTCCATCGGCTGGTAGCGCGGCATATCGGCTCTCCCGGGTTGGCATCGTGGCGGCGGGATCATACTGTGCCGCGCCGCATGGCCAAGGAGCGTGAGGATGCAACGGCGCAGGTTGGGCGAATTGGAAGTCTCGGCGGTCGGCCTCGGCTGCGCGACGATGACGCCGTTTTACGACCAGCCCGATCCCGCATCGGGGATCGCGACGATCCACCGGGCGCGCGAACTCGGCGTCGACCTCCTCGACACCGCGGACGGTTACGGCGCCGGCCGCAACGAGGAATTGATCGCCCGCGCCATCGCCGGCCACCGCGGCGACTATGTGATCGCCAGCAAGTTCGGCAATGTCGGCCTCCTCGGCAATCCGCGCTTCGCCGACGGCCGCCCCGACTATGTCCGCGACGCCTGCGAGAAAAGCCTGCAGCGCCTCGAGACTGATGTCATCGACCTCTATTACATCCACCGCGTCGACCCGACCGTGCCGATCGAGGACACGGTCGGCGCGATGGCCGAGCTGGTCCGCGCCGGCAAGGTGCGCCATCTCGGCATTTGCGAGGCCGGCGCGGCGACGATCCGCCGGGCCCATGCGACCCATCCGATGAGCGCGGTGCAGGTCGAATATTCGCTGTGGTCGCGCGATGTCGAAGCCGAGATCCTGCCGCTGTGCGAGGAACTCGGCATCGGCTTTGTCGCGTACAGCCCGTTGGGGCGCGGCTTTCTCACGGGCGCGGTGACCAGCCTCGACGCGCTGCGCGAGGGCGACGCGCGGCGCAACATGCCGCGCTTCCAGGGCGATAATTTGCAACACAATTTGGCGCTGGTCGAGGAGGTGAAGGCGCATGCCGCCGCCGAGCGCTGCACCCCGGCGCAGTTGGCGATCGCCTGGGTATTGTCGCGCCGGAAGTTCATCGTGCCGATCCCCGGCACCAGCCATGTCGAGCGGCTGGAGCAGAACGCCGCCGCGGCGGGCCTGCAGCTCTCCGCCGATGCCCTCGACGCGCTCGACCATGTCTTCGCGCCGGGCGCCGCCGCCGGCACGCGCTACCCGGCGGCCCACCTGGCCCGGCTGCTGATCTAACGGACCGACACCGACAGTCGGTTCCCATATCGTCATGCCCGCTTTCGCAAGGGTGACGGACTCTCACTGTAAGCGTCATACTACTCGCGCGCGATCTGGCGCGCCGAAGGTTGACGCGGCGGGCCGGCGGGCGCTTATTTGAACTATCCGCCGATTGCCTTTGCCGCGAGGAGTTTGTCCATGGCCGCGCAGCCTTTCGCCGGGGTGCTGGTCCCGGTCCTGACCCCCTTCACCCGCACTGGCGAGCCCGATGCCGGGCGGTTTGTCGCGTTCTGCCGCTGGCTCTTGGACCAGGGCGCCGACGGGCTGGCGATCTTCGGCACGACCAGCGAAGCCAATTCGATGTCGGGGGTCGAGCGCATGGAGTTGCTCGACCGCCTGATTGCTTCCGGCATCCCGGCGGCGAAGCTGATGCCCGGCGCCGGCGCCTGCTCGGTGACCGAGGCGGCGGCGCTGTGCCGCCACGCCGTCGGGCACGGCGTGGGCGGCGTCCTGATGCTGCCGCCCTTCTACTACAAGGGCATGGACGACGACGGCCTCTTCGCGTTCTTTGCCGGCGTTATCGACCGGGTCGGCTCGGCGGCGCTGCGGATGTACCTCTACCACATCCCGCCGCAGACCATCCTCGGCCTGTCGCTCGACCTCGTCGGCCGCCTGATCGAGGCCTACCCGGAAACCGTTGTCGGCCTCAAGGACAGCTCCGGCGACTGGAACAACACCGCCGCGCTGATCGAACGCTTCCCCGGGTTCGCGGTCTTCCCGGGGTCGGAAGTCTTTCTGCTCGACGGCTTGCGCAAGGGCGGGGTCGGCTGCATCACCGCGACCGGCAACGTCAACGTGCCCGGCATCCGCAAGGTCTACGAGAACTGGAAGACGCCGCAGGCCGACGCGCTGCAGGCCGAAATCACGCTGGCGCGCAAGACGATCCAGGCCTACCCGATGGTGCCGGCCCTGAAGCGTATCGTCGCGCATTTCCATCATGATCCGGCGTGGGCCGCGGTGCGCCCGCCGATGGTGCCGTTGAGCGAGGCGCAATCGGCCGCGCTGATCGCCGACCTGGCGAAGATCGGCTTCACCCTCGGCGAGCGCCCCCGCGAGGCCGCCGAATAAGCGAGGTAGCTCACCGCGGGATTGCTTCGCTGCGCTCGCAATGACAGCGCTTTTTCGGTCGTCATTGCGAGCGAAGCGAAGCAATCCCGTCAACAAGGAGGAGCCGCGATGGCGGCGGAGTCGATCCCGGCACGCACTCCCGAGCGGCAGGCGTTCTACGAGAAGCTCGCGCCGCTGCACCTGGCGCCGCTGTGGGAAAAGCTGCACCACCTGGTGACGCCCGAGCCGGTGACCGACAGCCTGCCGCACCTCTGGCCCTACCGCGAGGTGCGGCCGCATCTCTTGCAGGCGGGCGGCCTCATCACCGCGATGGAGGCGACCCGCCGGGTGCTGATCCTCGAAAACCCCGGCCTGCACGGCAAGGCGCAGATCACCGATTCGTTGTTCGCCGGCCTCCAGCTGATCCTGCCGGGCGAGGTCGCGCCGGCCCACCGCCATACGCAATCGGCGCTGCGCTTCATCATCGAGGGGAGCGGCGCCTACACCGCGGTCGACGGCGAGCGCACGGTGATGGAGCCCGGCGATTTCGTCATCACCCCGTCGTGGACCTGGCACGACCACGGCAACGACAGCGCCGAGCCGATGGTATGGCTCGACGGGCTCGACATCCAGATCGTCCGGCTGCTGGGCGCCAGCTTCGCCGAGCCCGGCGCCGCCGACATGCAGGCGGTGACCCGCCCCGAAGGTGACAGCGCCGCGCGCTTCGGCCACAACCTGCTGCCGGTCGACTGGAAGCCCGAGGTCAAGACCTCGCCGGTGTTCAATTATCCCTATGGGCGCAGCCGCGAGGCGCTGGCGGCACTGGCGAAAAACGCCGCGCCCGATCCCTATCACGGCCACAAGCTGCGCTATGTCAACCCGGCGAGCGGCGAGCCGGCGATGCCGACGATCGGCACCTTCATCCAATTGCTGCCGCAAGGGTTCGCCAGCCTGCCCTACCGCTCGACCGACGGCGCGGTCTATGTCTGCGTCGAAGGTGAAGGCGAAACCAGGGTGAGCGCCCCGGGGGTAGGCGACACGGTATTGCGCTGGGGGCCGCGCGACATCTTTGTCGTGCCGGGCTGGATGGCGCACACCCATCATGCGGCGAAGGAGGCGGTGCTCTTCAGCTTCTCCGACCGGCCGGTCCAGGAAAAGCTCGGGCTGTGGCGCGAGGCGCGCGGCAACGCTTAAGCAAATGCAAATTGCCTTGCGCCAGCATCGTCGCCCCCACCCCAACCCTCCCCCGCTTGCCGGGGAGGGAGGGGAGAGAGGCTCGCAGCGCGCCGCGTTCGTCCCCTCCCCCGCAAGCGGGGGAGGGTTAGGGTGGGGGAACGCGGCGATGGTGCGATTGAGTGGGGCGGCATGATTCATCCGGTGATCCTGTCGGGCGGCAGCGGCACGCGGCTGTGGCCGATGTCGCGCTCGCTTTATCCGAAGCAGCTCCTGGCGCTGACCGGCGCGCGCAGCCTCTTGCAGGAGACCGCGCTGCGGGTCGCGGCCGACGCCGGGTTCGCGCCGCCGCTCGTCATCGCCAACGAGGAACACCGCTTCATCATCGCCGAGCAATTGCGCGAGATCGCCGTCGCGGCCGAGGCGCTGATACTGGAGCCGGCCGGCCGCAACACCGCGCCGGCAGCGGCGATCGCGGCGCTGCGCCTCGCCGCCCGCGAGCCCGACGCCTTGATGCTGGTGCTGCCCTCCGACCACCAGATCACCGATCTCGCCGCCTTCCGCGCCGCGACCGAGCGTGCCGCGGCCGCCGCGCGGGGCGGCCATCTGGCGACCTTCGGCATCGCCCCGGAGCGCCCCGAGACGGGCTTCGGCTACATCGCCCGCGGCCAGCCGATCGCCGGGTGCGCCGGCGCCTTCGCGGTCGCCGCCTTTGTCGAGAAGCCTGACCCCTCGACCGCCGCGCGCTACCTCGCCTCGGGCGATTATTTCTGGAACAGCGGCATCTTTCTCTTCCCGGTGGCGCTCTACCTTGCCGAACTCGAGCGGCTGCGCCCGGAGATCGTCGCCGCCTGCAAAAAGGCGCTGGAGGGCGCGCGGGCCGACGATGATTTCATCCGCCTCGACAAGGCGGCCTTCCTCGAATGCCCCGGCGATTCGATCGACTACGCGGTGATGGAGCACACCGGCCGCGCCGCAATCGTGCCGGTCGCGATGGGGTGGAGCGACCTCGGCTCGTGGGACGCGCTGTGGGAGATGAGCGCGAAGGACGCCAGCGGCAACGCGCTCGCCGGCAATGTCGTCGCCGAGGCGACCAGCAATTGCTACCTGCGCTCGGAAGCCGGGCTCGTCGCGGCGGTCGGGGTCGCGGACCTCGTCGTGGTGGCGACCGACGACGCGGTCATGGTGGCGCCGCGCCACCGCACCCAGGAAGTGAAGCAGCTGGTCGCCCGCCTCCTCGCCGAGAAGCACGACGAAGCCGACGCGCTCTCCACCGTGCACCGCCCGTGGGGCACCTACCGCAGCCTGCACCACGGCCATCGCGTCCAGGTCAAGCACATCATGGTGCGGCCCGGCGCCAAGCTGTCCCTGCAGATGCACCACCACCGCGCCGAGCACTGGGTCGTCGTCCAGGGCACCGCCAAGATCGTCCGCGGCACGGAAGAAATAGTGCTGACCGAGGACCAATCGACCTACATCCCGTTGGGCACCGCGCACCGCCTGGAAAACCCCGGCAAGATCCCGCTGCACGTCATCGAAGTGCAATCGGGCAGCTACCTCGGCGAAGACGACATCGTCCGCTTCGAAGACCATTACGGCCGGCAGTAGCGAGCCCGCCCTTTCTCCTCTACCGCCATCCCGGCGAAGGCCGGGACCCATTTATCAACCGCTGGGCTGCTGAAGAATGGGTCCCGGCCTGCGCCGGGATGGCGGTTCCTTTTGCTCGCGTTACACCTCGGTCTTCGCGCCGGTGCGGCTGGTGATCAGGCCGTAATGTTCGATGCGGCGGTGTTTGGCGAAATTGAAGACGGTGCGCTTGAGATAGTCGCCGAGGTCGAGGTCCAAGGTCGTCGTGATCACCTCGTCCGCTTCGCTGAGCGCCCGCGCCGCGATCTCCCCGGTCGGCGCGACGATCGCCGAGCCGCCGATCATCGGAAAACCGTCCTCCGCGCCGCATTTCGCCGCCGCCAGCACCCAGGCGGCGTTCTGGTAGGCGCCGGCCTGCAACGACAAGAGGTGGTGAAACATCCGCAAATGCTCGGGCTCGCGGTGGTGGATGTTTTCTAAGGGCGTGTTGTAGCCGAGCGCGATTATCTCCACCCCCTGCAGCCCCATGACCCGGTAGGTCTCCGGCCAGCGCCGGTCGTTGCAGATGCACATGCCGACGATTGCGTCCTGCATCCGCCACACCCGAAACCCCTCGTTGCCGACATCGAAATAGCGCTTTTCCAAATGCTGAAACGGCGCCTGCGGCAGATGCTCGGAATGGCCGGGCAGGTGGATTTTCCGGTAGCGCCCGATGATGTTGCCCGCGGGATCGACCAGGATCGCCGTGTTGTAATGCCGCGCCTCGCCGCGCTCCTCTGTCAACTCGGCATAGCCGAGGTAGAACCCGACCCCGAGTTCCTTCGCGAGGTCGAACAGCGGCCGCGTCGCGGCGTTCGGCATCTCGCGCTCGAACCAGCGGTCGATTTCCTCCCGGTCCTCCATCCACCAGCGCGGAAAAAAATTTGTCAGCGCCAGTTCCGGAAAGACCACAAACCGCGCTCCGCCGCCGTGCGCCTCGCGCAGCAGCGCGCACAGGCGCGTGACGACCGCCGCGCGGCTGTCGGCGCGGTGAATGGGGCCCAATTGCGCCACGGCGGCGCGCAGCGTGCGGGACATCGCGGTTCTCCCTCGGGGGCGCCCCCGTTAGATATCAGCAAAACCGAACCGCGAAAACCGCGCCCGATCCGCGCGCCTCAGGTCGATTTTGCTGTTTCTACAGCGGATTTACAGCCAGCCCTGCGCCAAACCCGCAGAAACCCTCACCCTTCCGGCAAACCCAAGCGCAATTAACAGCGACACACAAATGCCATTCGCCAAACGCAC
>Ga0209579_10003686_pt1 | contig 11008 bp, 7 predicted proteins | sample Coa_R1_2_FD_187152 | JGI IMG/M metagenome (GOLD analysis project Ga0209579, IMG submission 187152) | Surface soil microbial communities from Centralia Pennsylvania, which are recovering from an underground coalmine fire - Coalmine... | ecosystem: Environmental > Terrestrial > Soil > Unclassified... | reverse complement strand
CACGCGGCGTTCGCGGTGTTCAGCAACAACACCACGATCACGTCGCAGCAGTTCGGACAGATCACGTCGCAGGCGACTACGCCGCGCCAGATGCAGTTCGGAGTGAGGCTGAGTTTCTAGGAAAATGAGAGGTGTCCCATCTTTGCCGCGCCCTTTGCGGCAAAGGTGGGATTCGCCTATTTCTGAAGTTGCTTATCGCTCCACCGCACCAAAAGCGAAATCGTCAGACCAATGCAAAACAATAGCGGCAGCAACCTGCCAGTAAGCCCGGACACGACCAAGTTTTCTTTTCCTACCGCAGTGCCTAGCGGTACCACTTACAAGATTGCGGTAATGACTCAGCCTACCAACCCAACGCAGAGCTGCGTGGTGACAGGCGGAAGCGGTACGGTGAATGGAAACGTCACAAGCGTTAGCGTCGCCTGCACGACGGCGACATACACCGTCGGCGGCTCGATCACGGGCCTGGTGGGAACAGGGCTTGTGCTACAGGACAACAGCAGCGATAGCTTGCCGGTTAGTGCCAACGCAACTGCATTCACTTTTGGAACGGCAGTTGCCAGCACGGCTGGTTTCAAGGTCTCAGTACTGACCCAGCCTTCAAATCCGACGCAGAATTGCGCGGTGACCGGCGGCAGCGGAACCGTGAACGCGGATGTCACGAGCGTGAGCGTCGCCTGTACGACAACGAAATATACGGTTGGCGGCACCATCACTGGTCTAGCCGGGACGGGGCTTGTGCTCCAGGACAACGGCGGCGACAACTTTACAGCGAGTCAGGGCGCTACCGGGTTCACGTTCGCAACAGATGTGGACGGCGGCGCGGGATATAAGGTCTCGGTTCTTACCCAGCCTACGAATCCGACACAGAGCTGCGCGGTGACCGGCGCAAGCGGAACGTCGAATGTGGACGTTACGACTGTCCTTGTTACCTGCTCGAACATCAGCCAATGGACTTGGGTGAACGGACCAATCGCCGACGACCAGTCGGGAGTCTACGGCGTTCTGGGGACAGCCGACAGCACGAACATTCCCGGAGCGCGTTACTGGGGATCAAGCTGGACCGACGGTAACGGGAAGTTCTGGCTGTTCGGCGGGTATGGTTACGATTCGATCGGAACGGTCGCGGATGTGAACGATCTGTGGCAGGGTAGCTACGACTCCACGGGAACTTGGAATTGGACCTGGGTTGGTGGATCGAACCTTTCCGGCGCAGCCGGCACCTACGGGACGTTGGGAGTTGCGGACACGGCGAACATGCCGGGAGCTCGCGATTCGGCCAGCACCTGGACCGACTCGTCAGGAAATGTCTACCTGTTCGGCGGCCATGGTTACGATTCGACCAGGACTGCGGACAATCTCAACGACCTGTGGAAGTACAGCGGTGGCCAATGGACATGGGTCAGCGGCGCGAACGTTGTGAACCAGCAAGGAACGTATGGTACCCAGGGTACAGCGGATCCAAGCAATACACCGGGTGCACGATACTCGGCGACGAGCTGGACGGATAAGCAAGGAAACTTCTGGCTCTTCGGTGGTATGGGATACGACTCGACAGGGACCGTCGGCTATCTCAACGATCTGTGGAAGGGTGGTTACAACTCTTCAGGCCAGTGGATATGGACGTGGGCGGCCGGGTCGAACGTGGCAGATACCAAGGGCTCATACGGAACCAAGGGAGTAGCTTCAGCTAGCAATGCCCCTGGTGCGCGGTACTTGTCGTCGAACTGGATGGATAAGCAGGGAAATCTCTGGCTGTTCGGTGGATACGGTACGGACTCAGTTGGCGATACCGCGACCCTCAGCGACCTGTGGGAGTTCAACGTCAGCTCAGGCGAATGGACGTCCATGGGTGGACTGCAAACGGCTGGCGCCACCGGGGTTTATGGAACTCTCGGAGTTCCTGACCCTGCCAATATCCCGGGATCGCGCAAAGGTGCAGTTACCTGGGCAGATTCGAACGGAAACAGCTGGCTGTTCGGTGGAATCGGTTTCGACTCCACGGGAACGGCGGGCGAACTCAACGATCTGTGGGAGTACAACCCCACGACGGGCTACTGGACGTGGCAGAGCGGATCGAACCTGGTGGGTAGCGCGGGAGACCACGGAACCCTGGGTGTCGGTAGCTCCACTACGGTTCCGGGAGCACGCGGAGGCGCACCGAACTGGATTGATGCTGCCGGGAATCTGTGGATGTTTGGCGGAAACGGTCCCATCAGCGGAGTGAACGGTTCGTTCAGCGACCTGTGGAAGTACGTACCGTAGGATCAAGCGCGGTTGGACGGGAAGTCCAGCCCCACATCACCTTCGCGGAAGATTGCGAGGCTGGTGTGGGGCTTTTACTTGCGGGCTGTGGTGATTTCGAGGCGAGTCAAACCGTTGCTTCTTACAGTCGGAATTCCCCGACGGGAACGGTCTCCTCATTCCTCTCCTTCAGATAGTCTTCATGTTGCTCGTCTAACGTTGTCTTGAAATTACCCGGCATGTCTACTGGAGGACTTCATGTACCGTCGAAATATTCTTGCGGGTTTAATGATCGCAGCCATCTCGTTCGGGCTTAGCGGCCGCGTCCTCGCGCAGGGGACATGGGCGGTCGAAAAGACGTTTCACATTGGTGGCGAGGGCGGCATGGACTACATCACCTTCGATGCCCAGAGTCATCGGCTCTACGTTCCTCGAAGCACGCACACAATGGTCATCGATGCGGATTCGGGCAAGACGATCGCGGATATTCCTGGGCAGAAGCATAATCATGGCGTTGCGGTGGCGCCTGAGGCTGGACGAGGATTCATCACCGATGGGGAAGGCTCAGTTGTCATTTTCGATCTCAAGACGAACGCTGTTCTGGGGACGCTCAAAGCGCGGCCCGATGCCGATGGCATCATTTACGACAAGGCCACTGGGCTCGTGCTCGTGTCATGCGGCGACGACGGATCGCTGGTGACGATTAGGGCCGACGTCGATCCGAAGACGGGATCGATCGATACGCCGATTGAGCTGGGTGGCAAGCCTGAGTTTCTGGCCGCAGACGGTGCTGGCAAGGCTTACGTGAATCTGGAGGACAAAGACCAGATCGCAGTCGTCGATCTTAGGACACGGAAAGTATTGGCTCACTGGCCGGTCGCTCCCGGCGGCTCCCCGGTGGGGCTAGCGATTGACACGGCGAAGCACAGACTCTTCGTGGGATGCCGTAAGCCGCAGAAGATGATTGTGATCAGCACGGACGATGGCAAGGTGCTTGCGGACCTTCCGATCGGCGCGGGTGTGGATGCCACCAAGTTCGACGGTCATCAGGCATTCGCGAGTTGCCGCGACGGCAAGATGAACGTCGTGGGCGAAACCGCCGGAAAGTTCGAGATCGTGCAGACCGTAACGACTGCGCTTGGCGCCAAGACCATGGATATTGATCCTGCGGCGCACAAAGCGTATTTGCCGACCTTCGAATTTGAGGAACAGAAACCGGGAGCGACAGGTCGTCCCGCGGCCAAGCCGGAGAGTTTCATGATTGTTGTTGTCGCGCGACAGTAGGAACTTAGTGACGCCGATTGTGCTCGCTCCCACTTCTCGCAGATTCGGCGAGAAGTGGGGCACCCTTTTTCTTATTTCTTTTCGGGAGATTTAGCGGGGAGCAGGTCGCGGCCGAAGGCGGTTATGGTGACGGCGGCGACGATTGCGATCCAGGCGGCGAAGAAGATTGAGCCGGCATTGAAGAGAAATGTGTCAGCACTCATTTGAGTCCTTCCTAGCGGCGCTTATTTTTGGGTGGCGAAGATCCCTAAATCTTAAGGCTAAGATCAGAGGCGCAACGCGAGGCTGCGGCCAGCCAGCCTCGCGTCGGCGACAACTCTCGGCAAAAATCCCAAGGCGAGAGTTACCCCCTCATGCCTTCTTGCGCCAGACATACTCCGGGAGTCTTATTCTTGTGGAGCGGCTGCCGGAGCGTCGTGCATGTGGGCTTGCATACGGGCTTCGTGCTTCGCTTCCATCTCCTTCAACTGAGCACGTTGTTCGGTGGTCAGCACCTGATAGAGCTCGTTGTGGATGCGAGTGTGCGCGACCGTGAGTTCGACCTGAATCTGAGACTTCTGCGCGGCGAGGGCGCGAACTTTGGCTTCTTCGTAGGTGCCTTCCACGTACTGGCGAAGCTGAGTGTCAATCTGGCGCTCCTGCTGCATGAGAGGCTTCATCGCGGGGTGCTCTTTTTGCATGATGGCCTTCATCTGCGCCTTCTGGTCGTCGGTGAGATTCAGGGCCTTGGAGAAGAATCCCATCATGTGGTCATGCATGCCATATGCGTGTGAGTGGCCATGCATGGGTGGCGGCGCGGTGGTGGCGTCATCGGAGGTCTGCGCGTTGCCGATGGCGCTGGCGAGCAAAACCGCCATGGTTGCGATCAAGAGACGAAAGCGAATCGATTTCATGTGAACTCCTGGATTTCTCCCGGACCTGCCGGGACTGTGCGTACATAGATAGGAACACGGAATGAGGGGAAAAAGCGGTAAAAAGACGGTCAACCGGAGTAAAGTTTTGTCAAAGGGGAATGGGGCGGCTTGATGGTTTTGGGAAAGGCGTCATTCTAAAAGAACCCCACTCGAACGCCGCACAGAACACGACGCTAGAATGGCCACCTTTGATCCTCTGATTTGTTTATGTTTGACAATTCTTTACTACGGGGCATTCTATGCGGGTGCACAATGAAGGTGCGATGGAAAGAATATTGGTGATCGATGACGATGTGGAGCTCTGCCACCTGGTAGGGGAATATTTGCGGGCGGAAGGGTTCACGATTGAATGTGTACACGATGGCGAGAGCGGGCTTAAAAAAGCCACCGCGGGGGAGTATCTCCTGGCAGTGCTCGACGTGATGCTGCCGGGGATTAATGGATTTGAAGTGCTGCGGCGGATCCGCGCGACTTCGCGACTGCCGGTGCTGCTGCTGACGGCGCGGGGAGAAGATGTAGACCGGATCGTGGGGCTCGAGATTGGGGCCGACGATTATCTTCCGAAGCCGTTTAATCCGAGAGAATTGGTAGCGCGGATTCGAGCGGTGCTGCGGCGGACACGCGCGGACGGCAATGCATCGGCCGCAGCGCCGGACGTGGTGAGCGTGGGTGATGTGGAACTGGATCCTGCGACTCGAGTGGTGCGGCTTGAGGGCAAGCCGGTGGATCTGACCTCCGTGGAATTCAATTTGCTGGAAGTATTATTGCGGGAAGCTGGACGCGTGGTGCCGCGCGAACGGCTGGTGAACGCAGTGCTGAGCCGAAAGTTTTCGCCGTTCGATCGCAGCATTGATATGCATGTCAGCAAAGTGCGCAAGAAGTTGGGAGATACCGAGAGCGACGAGCACATCAAGACGGTGCGGGGTGTGGGATATATTTTTGCGCGGCCGAGAGAGAAGCTGAAAGCGTAACGTGGCCCGGAGCGACTAAAGCCGTTAATTCCCGAACGGCTTATGGCGCGGCTTTTGGGCCGCGCCCTTTCAAAACAAGGCGAGTTGAAGAGTCGAGTGTGAAGAGTCCAGCATGAAGAGTCTTTTCTTACGAATATTTTTGTCGTTTTGGATGGCGCAGGCGCTGTTCGTGGTGCTGGCCATTCTGTTGACGTTGGCGCTGCGTCCGCGGCCGTCGACGTGGGAAGCGTTGCGCACCACTACCCTCAACGAGGCAGTGACGGCCTACGAGGAAGGCGGTGAGGCTCAACTGCGAAAGTATCTGGACGGCATTGATGAGACTCAGCATGTGCGGGCGTATCTGTTTGACGAGCATGAGAATGAACTTTCGGGCCGGGGCGCGCCGGATTGGGCGATGCGGGTGGCGTCGGGCGGCCCGCGCAATCCGCGGGATGGATTCATCATCCCGGCGCCGCCGGTAAACCGGGATTCGCGCGCGTCTTCGGACGGGAAGCATCGCTACACTCTGGTGTTGGGATTGCCGCCGGGGCCCAGGGTATTTTTTGGTCCGCGGGGATTGCCGGTTCCGGGACTGATTATCGCGATTATTTCTTCCGGGCTGGTCTGCTATTTCCTGTCGTGGTATCTGACCAAGCCGATTGTGCGGCTGAGGGCGGCGACGCGGCAATTGATGGCGGGCGATCTGACGGCGCGCAGCGGGGCTCCTTCGAGCAGGAGGCGGGATGAGGTCGCGGGATTAATGCGCGATTTTGACGCCATGGCGGAACGGCTGGAGTTGCTGGTGAAGGCGCAGTCGCGGTTGCTGAATGATATTTCGCATGAGCTGCGTTCGCCGCTGGCGCGATTGAATGTAGCGCTCGGCCTGGCGCGGCAACGTGCGGGCGTTGAGAGTTCCGACATGCTGGACCGCATTGAACTGGAGGCCAGCCGGCTGAACGAGTTGATTGGCAGGATTCTTACTCTGGCGCGTTTGGAAGACGGAGAGCAGGGCGTGCCGCAGACTCCGGTGCCGCTGGATGAGCTGGTCGCGAGTGTTGCGGAGGACGCGGAGTTTGAAGCGCAGGAGCGGCGCTGCCACGTACATACGACGATTGACGAAGGCGACTGGGGCGTCCGGGGGAACGATTCGCTGCTGCACAGTGCGGTGGAAAATGTAGTCAGGAATGCGATCCGGTATACGCAGGAAGGCACGTCGGTGGAGATCGCGCTGACGAGTGAGGCTCGGGGACTGACCCGGGAAGCTGTGTTGCGGGTGAAGGATTCGGGTACGGGAGTTCCGGAGGATGCCCTGGGGAAATTGTTTGAGCCGTTCTACCGGCTGGACGACGCCCGCGGACGCCTGACTGGGGGAGTTGGACTCGGCCTCGCGATCACGGAGCGGGCTGTGCGCTTCCACGGCGGAAGGGTTTCGGCATTCAATCGGGAAGAGGGTGGGCTGATGGTGGAGATTCGGCTGCCGTTGATTTCGAATGTTGTGGGGAGTAAGGAGCGGAAGGACGCGGTGCCGTTGGCGCGGCAGGGCTAGGGGCGTTTGATAGAGATTTAGTTTGGCCGAACATCCTCGATCAAAGTCCGGGTTTGTGATGGAAACTCCTCGATAGGCCGCCAGCACTGCAAGGGTGCAAGGGGTCCTTCGACTGCGGTTTGCTCCGGTATGCCGGAGCAAAATCCTCGCTCAGGATGACAGGTCTTCTAGGGTCTCCGGGTGTTCTGGCATCCGGCAGGTTTCTGGAACCTCTCGTATACTTAGAACTGCTGGGGAAGCGGGCAACTCCGCGGCGTTCCTAGGGTTCCAATAGCGGTTGGGGGAGTTTGCTCTTCCCGCGCTTTCCTGATACACAAATGGGTTGAGATTTTCCCGCTTATTATAGAGTGCAGCACCCGGTCCGGCGGGGCGCCGGGGGTGTGTGCGCCTTAAACCTCACGTAAATATGGAGATCAAGCAGAGAATGTCGAAGCGACTTGGGTGGCTGCTCGGGGTGGTGGTGCTGGTTTCAATCGGAGTGCTGGTGGCATGCGGGACCACGTACAACTCCTCGTCCGACGGGCTAGTGATAGTAGGCAGTCAGGGGTCAGGGCTGATTGAGACGTTCAGCTTTAATCTGAGCAACGGTAAAGTAGCTTCGGTGAGCAATTCGCCTAACGATACTTCAAGTCAGACTTGCGTCTTGAACGGCGTTCCTTCGTCGCTGGTGGTGGATCCGGCGGGGGCGTATGCTTACGCGATCATCAATGCCAATTCCGCATGCAATACAGGTTCGACGCCCAGTACAACAGGAATTTTGGCATTCAAGGTGAACTCTGACGGGACGACGACGGTGGTCGGCAGTCCGGTTGCGTTTAACCCGGGCCTTGTAGCCGTGGTCCCTGGAATGATGGTGATGGATTCGGCGGGGAAGTTCTTGTTTGTCGCCGACCGAGCGATCGGCGACGTGCCGGGTTCGGTTTCAGTGTTTGCGATCGGAAGCGGCGGAACTGTAACAGAAGTTACCGGTTCGCCGTTCTTTGTCACGAGTCCCGTTATGACGCTGCCCCAACAAGGATTAGACATTGTCAGCGTCGCGCCAACGCCTACGGTATTTCCGGCGATTGGCATTAATGGTGTGCAGAATTCGGTGTGCTCGACCGTGGGTCTCAACCCGCCAACATCAGAATATCTTTACGCGGTTGATGGACTCGGGAATCAGGTGTTCGAATTCTCAGTAGACACGACTACCGGTGTTTTGACGAATTCAACTGCACTCGGTGTGCTGCCTGTTCCGACTGGAACGACGCCCGCGGGAGTCGCAGTTGATCCTTGTAACCGTTTCGTCTATGTGAGCAACAGCCTGACGGTCAGCGTTAGCGCGTACACCATTTGCAATGGTTACACGACTCAAGGTCCAAGGTGCCCGACAACTCCCGACGGAAGTCTGGAAGAAGTCGTGGGTTCACCGTTCCCGTTGTCGGGAAGTCCGAATGGTCCGGGGCCGTTGGTGGTGGATCCGTTTGGGAATTACGTGTATGTTTTGGGCACGCTCTCGAACACGATCAATCCGCTGAAGATCAGTCCGATTACAGGGAGTTTGACGGCGTTGAGTCCAGCGACGGTGGCCACCGGTGTCGGCCCGAAGTCGATTGTGATTCGGAGCGATGATAACTGGATGTTTGTGACAAACTTCGGGTCCACGTCTCTTGGAGGCAAGACTGTGTCGCAATATTCGATCACGCCTGCTACGGGGGCGCTTACCGTGCAGGAGGCGATTGAGACGGACAACTATCCTTGGGGCGTGGCGGTGAAGTAGGGCAGTGGCTAGTGATTAGTAGTTAGTGGGCGCTGGTCGATTCGGGAAAGTTTGCCTCGAATCTCCTTACAGATTTCCTTCGCAGTTCCCGCACTTCAGACAATAAACCTGGTCTGTGGTCGGACTCGCCTCGCTGCGCTTGGCTAGCCCTTCGACTTCGCTCAAGGCAGGCCTGCGAATGCGCCCGTCCCTAGACGAATCGTGATCCCCGCGAATGCGTGAACCCTTCTCTTGCTTCTTACGTTGGAACTTTCAGGATCAGGTAGCCGCCGGCCAGGACGAAGATCAGGTCAGGCGCCCATGCCGCCAACGCCGCCGGCAGCAGGCTCTGATCGCCCATGGCTTCAAAGACGCGGGTTACCACAATGTAGAACGCGGCGATTCCGACGGCGACGGCGACGCCCGCGATCGCTCCTTTTTTCCCGGATGACAGCGCAAATGGAATGGCAAGAATGGCCATGATGAAGGTCACCAGAGGATACGACAGCTTCTTCTGCAGTTGGACGCGCAGGCGGACGACGTCGAATCCGCTCTGCTGCAGGTCGCGGATATATTTGCGCAACTCCTCGTAGTTCATCTCGGTGTACTGCTTGACTTCCTTCTTGAAATACGCGGGCGTCTCGCTGAGTTCTGGAAAAGTGGAGACGTCGAAGGTGCGGTAACCGTCGGCGGCGATGGCGGAACCGAGCAGAGTGCGTTGCCATCCTTGCTCGTAGACCCAGCGATTCAAATTGTCTGCCCAGTGGGCGCGGTCGGCGTGAATGCGGCGAGTGATGGCGAAGCTGGCGCGGTCGAGTTGAAAGATGGTGATGTTGGCGAACTGATCCCGGTCCGTATCGAAGAACTGGTAGTAATAGATGTCGTTGTGCTGGCCGAAAATCCACCTGCGATCTGGGCGCAGGTAGGTTTGCGGAGGCTTGCCTTTGATCTGGTTGTGCAGAGCTTCCTGGCGCTTGTTGGTGCGAGGCAGATAGAACTGGTCGGCGAAGAAGATTCCTACCGCCATTACCCCGGCGGCCACGATGACGGGCATGACGATGCGATAGATGCTGGTGCCGGTCGCCTTGATCGCAGTGATCTCATTGCTGCGCTGCATGACGCCAAAGGTGACCAGCACGGCGAGCAGCATCACCAGCGGTGCCACGTTATAGATCAAATAGGGTGCGACGTTGAGCAGATATTCGGCGACAACGGTGGCTGGAACCTGATTGCGAAGGATGTCGGACAGTAGTTCGAATAAGGTGAAGACGATGACCAGCACAAGGAACGTGGAGAGGATCAGACCGAGGTAGACAAAGAAGTCGCCGAGGACATAGTCATCGAGCAGAGTGGGAAAGCTGGCGCTAAACACGCGGCGGCGAGTCGAGGCGCGCTCGAAGGCATTTTCGTGGCGTACGCGGCCATTCATGGGCTGGAAGCCGGGAGCATCGCGCTTCCAGACTGCGCGAAACGACGCCAATTCGATGGGCCGCTTCTCGGCCCGCAACAACAGAAAAATTGCCAAAGCTAGAAACGCGATGTCGGCCAGCCATGCGCCGAACCACGGGGAGACTCTGCCTTGGCGCGCCAGAGAAACTCCGATTAGCGAAATCACGTAGTACACAAAGACAAGCAGGATAGTGAGAACAAATCCGCCGGACTTGCCGCTTTTTTTCGACGACAAGCCCAAGGGAATGCCGACCAGCGCGAGCATCAGGCAGGCGGTCGGAAGAGCGAATCGCTTGTGGAATGCGATGAGATACCAGCGCGCGGAAATGGGATCGACGCGAGCGGCCTTTTGCCAGAGTGCGCCGGTATCCATTACGTCGGCCGGAAGCGATTCGTCAGGCTTGTTCTCGGTCGACGGGAGATCGAGCGGGATGTCGGTTTGTTGGAAGGTGGAAATCGTGTATCGATCCGTATCTTTGGGATCGGTTTCATGCTGGGATCCATCGATCAGGTGCAGGTGCAAGCGGTCCTGCCCTTCGCTGACGACGATGGCTTCGCGGGCCAGTGTAATAGTGGGGTTGGTGGCGTCCGTCAGGTCGGCCATGAAGACGCCCTTCCACACGGCCGCACCCTGCGCGGTTTTTACGTCCTGTACGTAGAGAACTTTCTTGGGAAATCCTTCGTAGAAAACACGAGGCTGGATTTCGAAAGATACTTGCGAGCCCTTGAGGCGGTCCTCCAGGTGGCCGAGAGCGGCTTGCGCACGGGGCGCGATGTAGAGTCCGTTGAACAAAGCCAGGAACCATGTGGCCACGACGAAGAGCGAGAGCGAGCGGAGGAAAGTCCAGATGCCCATGCCGCTGGCGCGCATGGCGGTGATTTC
>Ga0209579_10003685_pt1 | contig 11009 bp, 9 predicted proteins | sample Coa_R1_2_FD_187152 | JGI IMG/M metagenome (GOLD analysis project Ga0209579, IMG submission 187152) | Surface soil microbial communities from Centralia Pennsylvania, which are recovering from an underground coalmine fire - Coalmine... | ecosystem: Environmental > Terrestrial > Soil > Unclassified... | reverse complement strand
GCGCCCGGTGCTGATGCGCTTCGTGGCCGTTCTCCACGGGCGCGGCCTGTCCGGACGAAGCCTTGCGCGGATGCTCTCCGCGTGGCGGGCGTTCTTCCGTTTCATGATCGAGCGCGACCGCGCGATCACCGAGGACCCGTGCGCCGGCATCAAGGCACCGAAATCGCCACGGCGATTGCCCTCGGCGCTATCACCCGACGAAGCGGCTCGGCTCGTTGCGATCGAGGGAGCCGATCCGCTGTCGCTTCGCGATCGCGCACTCTTCGAGCTCGCGTACTCCTCGGGGCTGAGGCTCGCCGAGCTCGCAGGCATGGACGTCGATGCGTGTGACCTTTCAGGCGGCGAAGCGCGCGTGCTCGGGAAGGGCGGCAAGGAGCGGATCGTTCCCGTCGGTGCGAAAGCGCGCGAAGCGATCAACCATTGGATTGGCGCGCGCTCGGCATGCGCGAAGCCGGAAGAGCCTGCGATGTTCGTCGGGCGTAGCGGACGGCGTCTTTCACCGCGCGCGATCGAGCAGCGGTTGGCGCAGTGGGCCGTGCGCAGTGGATTGTCGCGGCACGTGCATCCGCACATGCTGCGACATTCGTTCGCCTCGCACGTGCTTCAGTCGTCGGGCGACCTGCGCGCCGTGCAGGAGATGCTCGGCCACGCGTCGATCGCGAGCACGCAGGTGTACACGCATCTCGATTTCCAGGCGCTCGCGAAGGTGTACGACGCGGCGCATCCACGCGCGAAGCGCAAGTAGTCGTTCAGGCAGCCGCGCGCCTTGTGCTTCGTCTCGACGCGGCGAGCAGCGCGTCGACGATGTCGAGAAACGCCGCGACGACGCGCGCCTCGCGCCGCTCGACGAGGCACGCGACGTGCGCGTGCGTCTCCACCGCGGCGTCGACGATCGGGATCGTGCGAAGCCTTGGATCGGGCACGAACTCGATCTCCGAGACCGCCGCGATGCCGAGGCCGCGGATCACCGCCTCGCGCACCGCCTCGCGGCTTCCGATTTCCAGCGCGATCGTCGGGGAAACGCCCGCGTTGCGAAACGCTTCTTCGAGCGCCTTCCGCGTCGTCGATCCTGGCTCGCGCACGATCATCGGCTCGCTCGCGAGCTCCGCGAGCCGCACGCCGCGCCTTCGCGCGAATCGATGGTTGGTCGGCACGAACATGACGACGCGGTGAGATCGGTAGGGAACAAAGTGCAGCCGCGCATCGCGCGCGTACTGCGCGAGCACGGCGACGTCGGTCGACCGATCGAGCAGGGCTGCGACGACCTGCTCGGAATTGCCGAGCGAGACCGACAGCTCGATCGCCGGATGTCGCGCGCGAAAAGCGGCGAGCATCTCGATCACGTGGTACGGGCCGACGGCGCCGACGCGAAGATTTCCGGCGCGCAGTTCGCCGGTGTTCTGCAAAAGCGCGAGCGCCGCCTCTTCCTGCTCGAAGATCCGCTCTGCGATCGCGTACAGCGCTTCCCCGGCCGCTGTCAGCACGACGCTTCGTCCGCGGCGCATGAAGAGCTCGATGCCGTACAGGCCCTCGAGCGCCCGAACCTGAGCCGTCACGGTCGGCTGGCTCACGTGCAACGCGCGGGCGCCGGCCGTGAAGCCGCCGTGGCGGGCAACTGCGAAGAACGAGCGGAGATGGGCGAGACGCATAGACGCCTTCTATGAGTCTGCCCCAAATTTTGTATTGGATCAATGCGGCCCCGCTCACGATACTTGGCGACCCGTTGCGTCAGGGGGCGCTTCGCGTGGGGTGGACGTACCACAATCCGGTCGCGGTGACATTCGGCAGCGGCGCGCTCGCGCGACTCACCTCGATGCTCGGTGCGCGCCGCACCGTGCTCGTCGCCTTTCCGGAAGCCGCGGCGCTCGGGCATGTCGACGCGATTCGGCGTCACCTCGGGGGCGCGCTCGCCGGCGTGATCGACGACATCGAGCCCAATCCCGACGTCGTCCATCTCGCACGACTGCATGGGCGCTTCTGGAGCGCGTTCGGCGACTGCGAGGCTATCGTCGCGCTCGGCGGCGGCAGCACGCTCGATACGGCCAAGGCGCTGGCCGTGACACCCGCGGACAATCGTTTCGCGACGCTGGTCGCGCATCTCGCCAGCGGCGAGAATTTCATCCCCGCGCGCGCGAAGGCATTGATCGCGATTCCAACGACCGCCGGCACGGGCAGTGAAGTGACGCCGTGGGCGACTGTCTGGGAACGCGCGACGAATCGCAAGCACTCGCTTCATCTGCGCGAGACATGGCCCGAAGCCGCGATCGTCGACCCGTCGTTGACGCTTAGCGCGCCACGGTCGATCACGCTGCAGTCGGGGCTCGACGCACTGTCGCATTCGCTCGAAGCGATCTGGAACGTCAACGCGAATCCGGTCTCGGACACGCTTGCCGTCTCGGCCGCGCGCCGCATGCAACGGACGCTGCCGCGCCTTGTCGAGCGTCTGTCCGATGCGTCGCTCCGCGAGCAGGCATCGCTCGCTGCGCTCGAAGCGGGGCTCGCCTTCTCGAACACGCGCACGGCCCTCGCGCATTCGATCTCGTACGAAATGACGCTCCGCCACGGTGTGCCGCATGGCATCGCATGCTCGTTCACGCTGCCGCTCGTGCTCGAGCGCGCGATCGGACGGCGGCCGGATCGTGACGCGGTGCTCGCGCAGGCGTTCGACGTTCCGCTCGCTCGCGCACCGGAGCATCTCGCGTCCTGGCTTACCTCGCTTGGCGTCAGCACGCATTTCGAAAGCTACGGCGTCGCGCTCGAGGAATCGCAGGCGATGATCGAAGGGGCGCTTCACGGCGCGCGCGGCCGCAATTTCATCGGGGCGACGGCCGGCTGACCTCGGTCGAGCAGGATCGTTCCGAATCACCTGGAGGGACCGATGGAAGCAACGCTGGGTAAGACGGCGCCTGTCGCGGGGCCGGTCACCGACGAGCGCAGTCGCAGGCTGGTGACGCTCGCGAGCCTGATCGGCACGACGGTCGAGTGGTACGACTTCTTCATCTACGGCACGATCACCGGGCTCGTCTTCAACAAGCAGTTCTTCCCGAGCGGCGACGTGTTCGTATCGACGGCGCTGGCCTACACCGTCTACGCGGTCGGCTTCGTCACGCGTCCGGTCGGTGGCATCGTGTTCGGTCACTTCGGCGATCGGATCGGCCGCAAGCCGCTGCTCGTGCTGACGCTTCTGATCATGGGCATCTCGACGTTCCTGATCGGCTGCATTCCGAATTACGACTCGATCGGCATCGCCGCACCGCTGATCCTGCTGCTTCTGCGGCTTCTGCAAGGGTTCGGACTCGGCGGAGAATGGGGCGGCGCGGTGCTCATGTCGTTCGAGTACGCGCCACGGAACCGGCGCGGGTTCTACGCGTGCTTCCCGCAGGTGGGGCTTGCGATCGGACTCTGCCTTGCGACGGGCGTCGTCGCGCTGCTCTCGTGGACGCTCACCGACGGACAGTTCCAGTCGTGGGGCTGGCGCGTCGCGTTCCTGGTGTCGATCGTGCTCGTCGCCGTGGGGATCTTCGTGCGGTTGCGCATCCTCGAGACGCCGGAGTTCACCCGGGTGCGCGAGCAGCACAAGATCGTGTCGGTGCCGGTCGGCGAAGTCATTCGCGACTACAAGAAGAACGTGCTGCTCGGCTGGGGCGCGCGCTGGATCGACGGGGTCGTGTTCAACGTCTACGCGGTATTCACGATCGCCTACCTCGCCGGCATACTGAAGTACGACAAGACGGCGATCCTCGTGTCGATCTCGCTCGCGGCGTTCGTGCTGATCTTCACGATCCCGGTCGCGTCGAACTGGTCGGATCGCTACGGGCGCCGGCGCGTGTACGGCTGGGGCGCGTTTGCGTGCGGCGTCGTCGCGTTCCCGATGATGTGGGCGATGCACTACACGGGGAGCGCGATCATCGCGGGGCTTGCGATCGTCATCGCGCTCGGCGTGATCTACGCGCCGGTCTACGGGCCGGAGTCGGCGCTCTTCTGCGAGCTCTTCGACACGCGCGTTCGCTACACCGGCATCTCGACCGTGTACCAGGTGTCGGGCATCGTCTCGAGCTCGATCACGCCGCTGATCGCCACGACGCTGCTGCACGTCAATAACAACCAGCCGTGGTACATCGCCTGCTACATCTTCTTTGTCGGGATGGTGAGCGCGATCAGCACGTACTACATGCGACGAACGTTTTAACTAGTCCCTCACCCGCTCGACGCTACGCGTCTCGCACCCTCTCCCGCAAGCGGGAGAGGGTAGTAAGGGTTGCGTCACATCCGATACGCCGATTCGCCGTGCGACGTGATGTCGAGCCCTTCACGCTCCTCGTCCTCGGGCACGCGCAAGCCGACGAGCATGTCGACGATCTTGTACGAAACGAACGCGACGATCGCCGACCACACGATCGTGATGCCGACCGCCTTCGCCTGGATCCATAGCTGCGCGAGATAGCCGGGATAGTCCGTCTTTCCGGTCACCCAGTCGCTCACCACGCTCGGACCGCCGAGCGCGGGCGAGACGAATATGCCGGTCAGAAGCGCGCCGAGGATGCCGCCGACGGCATGCACGCCGAACACGTCGAGCGAATCGTCGACGCCGATCAGGCGCTTCAATCCGTTTACGCCCCACAGGCAGACGAGTCCCGCGGCAAAACCGATGACGAACGCGCCCGGGATGCCGACGTTGCCCGCGGCCGGCGTGATGGCGACGAGCCCGGCGACCGCGCCCGATGCGGCGCCCAGCATCGACGGCTTGTCCTTGAGCCACCATTCGCCGAACGTCCACGAGAGCACCGCGCACGCGGTCGCGAGAAATGTATTCATGAACGCGAGCGCGGCCGAGTTGTTGGCCTCGAGCGCCGAGCCTGCATTGAATCCGAACCAGCCGGCCCACAGAAGCGATGCGCCGATCATCGTCATCGGCAGGTTATGCGGCGCCATCGATTCGCGGCCGTAGCCGACGCGCCTGCCGATGACGATCGCGCCCACGATGCCGGCAATCCCCGCGTTGATGTGAACGACGGTACCGCCTGCGAAGTCGAGCGCGCCCATTTGCCAGATCCAGCCCGCCTTCGCGTTCGTCGCGTCGACGACGCTCGCGCTCGTATACGCATCGGGTCCTGGCCAGAACCACACCATGTGCGCGATCGGGCAATAGGCGAACGTGAACCACAGCACCGCGAAGAGCAGCACCGCGGAGAAGCGCACGCGCTCGGCGAACGCGCCGAGAATCAGGCATACGGTGATCGCGGCGAACGTCGCCTGGAACGCGACGTAGACGAGTTCGGGCAGCGGCGTGTTCTTCGAGAAGGTACTCGCCATCGAGAAGTCACCCTTCACCGCATCGAACGTGCCCTTCAGGAAAACGCGGTCGAAACCGCCGAAGAACGCATTGCCTTCGGTGAATGCGAGGCTGTAGCCGTAGATGCACCACAGCACGGTAACGAGCGAGAACACGACGAACACCTGCATCAGCACCGACAGCATGTTCTTCGAGCGCACCATCCCGCCATAGAAGAGCGCGAGGGCCGGAATGCTCATCATCAGCACGAGCGCCGTCGAGATGAGCATCCACGCGACGTCGCCCTTGTTCGGCGTTGACGTAGCGGCCGGCGCAGGTGATGCCATCGCTGCGGCTGCTGGCGGGACGGCAGCGGACACAGCTGGAGCCGGTGACGGAGCAGGCTGTTGCTGTGCAGCGAGCGGCGCCGCAAAAAAGAGCGCGCCAAGCATCGCAAGCGCGATCGTGAATGCCTTCATCTTTGAGCCTCCCGTTAGAGCGCATCCGCGCCGGTCTCGCCGGTGCGAATGCGCACGACCTGCAACAAGTCGAACACGAAGATCTTTCCGTCGCCGATCTTGCCGGTCTTCGCGGCTTTCTCGATCGCCTCGATCGCGCGGTCGACAAGCTCGTCCGCCATGGCGGCCTCGATCTTCACCTTCGGGAGAAAATCGACGACATATTCGGCGCCGCGATAGAGCTCGGTGTGGCCCTTCTGCCGCCCGAATCCCTTGACCTCGGTAACCGTGATGCCTTGCACGCCGATCGACGACAGCGCTTCACGCACTTCGTCGAGCTTGAAGGGTTTGATGATCGCGAGAACGAGCTTCATCGTGGGTTAAGCTCCTTGCGGCTGTTGGGGAACATCGATCAGAACGTCTTCTGCACGAACACGGTGCCGGTCGCACGCCCGATGTTGCGGCCGGCGAGCGTGTAGCCGGAGTCCTTCGCGTTGGTGTCGGTGTAGTACGCGCCCAGGTTCCAGCCGTTGACGGCCCATGTGAAGCCGAGCTTCCAGTCGGTGTAGCTCAGCGTGTCGCCGTTGCTGACGCCGTTGTTGCTGCCCGCGAACTGCTGGCGACCGACGTGCGCGTTCAGCGTGATCGCATCGGTGATCGGGTAGTTGGCCGATAGATCGACGTACCGGCTATTGCGCGAATCGGGAACGCCGAACGTGTTGCTGACCGCATGCGAGTACTTGAGCGACAGCCATTTCCACGAAGCGCCGACGTAGAGCTCGGCCGTATCCGGGTTCGTTGCGCCGGCGACATAGCTTCCCGGGTAGTAGTAATAGAGAACGCCGGCGTCGAGGCCGAAGTCGTCGTTGATCGCGTACCTGTAGCCGCCGTAGAAATCCCATTCGAGGCTGCCGCCGTGCGCGACGACACCCGAATCGTGCAACCAGCTTATGTTCGACGCCCATGTTCCCGCGTAGAAGCCGTTCGAATGCGCGAAGTCGAAGCCGCCCTGGAGCGCGGGCTTGCTGTCGGTTTGCGTGAGGCCGCGGAAGACGTACTGGCTGTAGAGGCCGACGTTGCCGGTGAACGTGTACGGCGGCGCCGCCGGCTTCGCGTCGGATGGCGAGCCCGGCGTCTGCGCGAAGGAAGGAACGCCGATGACGGCCGGGAACGCGAAAGCCGCGATTCGGATGGCAAAATGACGCTTCATGTCGTTCTTCCCAGGAACTCGAAGGACGTTTGCGCTGCGCTTTGCACGCGGCGTGCCGAAGCGAGGAAAGGCTTGTGGGTCAAGGGCATGGCTCGCTCGCGATGCTCGCGCGACGTGCGGACAAGTTTCACGACGCACCATTCGCGGGCAACGCGTCGGGCGATTGCACAGCCTTCGGGCGGGACATCCAATGAACGAGGAGGATCGGTCATGCTGAATTCGAAAGCGCTGGACGAGCTGGCGGCGCGCATCGGGAAGGCCTTCGAGGCATCGCCAGCGAAGGACATCGAGAAGAACGTCAAGGCGATGCTCACGAGCGGACTGGCGCGCCTCGACCTGGTGACGCGGCAGGAATTCGACATTCAGGCCGAAGTGCTGCGCAAGACGCGCGAGAAGGTCGAGCGGCTCGAGGCGCGCGTCGCGGAGCTCGAGGCGCGAGCGTCTCCGCCTGCCTGAAGCGTCATGCGCGCGGTCGGAGCTCGATCGCGAATGCCGGCGACGGCTCCCAGTGGAGCTCGCCGTGCCGCCGCGCACCGTCTGCGATCACCTTCCAGTCGAACCCGCGCGTCAGCTCCAGGACGAAGATCGCGGACAACCGAACGACGAGCGATGCCCCGAGGCATTGATGCTCGTCGATGCCGAACGGCGCATAGTGATCCGTCGAATAGCGACGGCCGAGGAACCGTTTCGGTCGAAAGACATCAGGGTCGTCGAAGACGCTGGGATCGCGATGCGACTCGCGGATCAGAATCGACACCCAGCTTCCGCGGGGAAAGCGGAAGCCATCGAACGTGAACGTCGAAAGCGCCTTGCGCCCCAGCAGCTCCGCCTGATCGAGTCGAAGCGTTTCGAGGACGCACGCCTGCGCGAGATCGGGATCGGCGTTCGGCGCGCGAAGCTCGGCGATGATCGAGGGATCGTCGCTCAGGTACTTGACGATCCAGCGCAACAGATCGCGCAGATCGTGCCGCCCGCGCTCGACCATGTAGATCGCGTTCCCCATCGCGGTCTCGTCGCGCGCGGCCGCCGGCTCGGCGGCCCGCATTCGTCCGAGCATCGAATGCTCACCAGCGCCTCCATCGACGATTTCGCCCAGTAGCCGGCGAAGATCGGCGAACGCCGCAATTTGAGGCGGACCCACGTGCGCGACACGGCCGTCGGGCCCCAGTCGGCCGAACGCTTCGCGCAACGACGCGGCCGCCCTCGAATCCGGCGCGACGCCCCACAGCACGAGAAGCAGCGCGTCGTTGGCGATCCGATCGAGCGCGGCGTAGAAGCGCCGCGGCGGGGAGAGATCCGTCGGCGAATTCTCGGCGAGAACATTCAGCGCGTCGCGCACGATGCGTCGGTAGCTCGTTTCGTCCTGGGCGACGAGATCGGCGTGAAGCGCATTGCGGAAGAGTCGCCGGTACCGCGGATGGATCGCGGGATCCATGCTGCGCAGGTACTCGTCGGGGACGAGCGACGTGATGTCGGTCGTGTTGACCAGGCGCAATTCGCCGCGATGCTGGTTCAGCAGTCGCCGACCGCGCGCAAAGCCGACGACGCAAATTTTGAGATCGCCCGATCCCCAGAACAGCTTGAAGATCGGTCCGAGAAGCCGATGCTGCCGCAGATAGAAGCGATCGTCGCTTCGCGCCTCGCGTAAAGACGCGGACGACAGCGATCCGGGCGGCAACGGATTGCGCCGGGATGATGCATCGCGAACGATCATGCGGGCGCGCGCGAGTTGCCATGAAGCTCCGCCGACGGCGTGTCGAGCGCGATCAAGTAGCCACCGCAGGATCCTGCGGCGATCGCAATAGGCGAGCGTGCGTCGGATCGCGGATGCCATCGATTCGCCTACCTGCGGGACGGCGCGCTGTCCATCACCCAGCGCAGCGCTTCGATCAGCCGCTTCGCTTGCGCATCCTTCGAGTACGGTGCGAGCACCGATTCGCGCGCATTGCGCCCGATGCGCCGGCGCTCGTCCGGCGAGCGCAGATGGTCGAGGGCGGCGCTCCACTGCGCGGCGTCACGCGCGAAGAGCGCGTTCTCGCCGTCTTCGACCACCGGAAGGTATGACGGAATCGGCGTCGCGACGACGGGCAGGCCTGCGGCCATCTTCATCGTCAGCCTGTTCTCGGACTTGATCTGCCAGACGGGTACGCCGATGGCGCCATCCCCGTCCATCTTTCGCGCAATGGGAAGGATGGCGATGTCGGCGGCAAGCAGCGCGTCATAGACGCCGTCCGCGTGCCACGCAACTCTGCGAACGCGCGGATGTGAGACGAATCTCAGCACGCGCGCGCGGCGGCGCATGCCATTGCCCGCAGAAGCGACGATCGCGCAGTCCTGGCGAATGCGATCCGCGAAGCGAGGGGATTCGCGATAGTCGCCGACCACCGTCAACTCGGCCCACGCCGGTATGCCGTCGAGCACCGGCAGGTGATCGAGACGTCCCGACGTGACGAGCACCAGCGACAACGGCCGCGCACGCGTTCCGCGATGGCGGGTTGCGTCGCGCCCTGCGACGTCCGGCCGCTCGATGCCGTCGTGGACGACGCGGATGCGGTCGCGAACGTCGGACGGGTGAAGCGCTTTCAGGAATTCAGTGACCGTGATCGTCAGATCGGTCGCGCGCACCATCGGAAGATCGACACGGTCGCAGATGCCGAAAACGGTTCGGATGCCGGCCGTGGCGAGCGCGTCGACCTCGCGCGCAACGCTCGCGCCGTGCACCTTCTGGAAGTACGCGATGCCGCATCGCTCGCGAATCATTCGTTCCGCGACGCCTGTGACGTCGGGGACCTCGGCCGGGACCAGTGGCTCGAAGACGATCGAGGCGTCGAACCCCGCGCGTTCGAGATACGGCAGCATGTTGAGGACCGACGTCCGCGTGCTCGCGAGCGGGCGCGTGCGCGGCGATGCGAGCACGAAGCCGAGCCGGATTCTCCCTGCCATCGCTGTCCTGCGTCTCCCCTGAGACGGGCATCGGAGGTGCGCGTCGACGGCTTCTCGACGCGATCGAGACTAGCACGCTCGTCCGAACGGACGAATGCGTCGATGGCTCCGCGCGTGTAGCGTCGCTTCCCGTGCGAGCGGGTTTCGTCGAGCGCTCGCGCAACGAACGGAGTCGCTTTGTGGCGGTCGCCATCGTTCACAGCCGCGCCCTGTCCGGCGTCAGCGCGCCGAGCGTGCGGGTCGAGGTGCATCTCGCCGGCGGTTTGCCTGGCGTGCACATCGTCGGCCTTGCCGAGACCGAGGTGCGCGAGGCGCGCGACCGCGTTCGCGCAGCCTTGCTGAACGCGCAGTTCGAATTTCCGGCGCGCAAGGTGACGGTGAGCCTCGCGCCCGCCGATTTGCCCAAGGAATCCGGCCGATTCGATCTGCCGATCGCAATCGGCATTCTGGTCGCAAGCGGTCAGCTTCCCGGCGACCGGCTCGACGCGCACGAGTTCGCGGGCGAGCTTGCGCTGACCGGCGAATTGCGCGCAATCCGCGGCGCGCTGGCGATGATGCTCTCCGCGCGCCACGACGGTCGCGCGTTCGTGCTGCCGCGCACGAGCGCCGCCGAAGCGGCGATGGTGAAGGACGCGACCGTACTGCCGGCGGACACGCTCCTCGCGGTGTGTGCGCATCTCGCCGGTTCCGAGCCGCTTTGCGCGATGGAGTGCGAGCTGCCTTCGTCGGCTTCATCCTTCGATGGACCGGACCTCGCGGATGTGCGCGGCCAGGCGCAGGCGAAACGCGTGCTGGAGATCGCCGCGGGCGGATTTCACTCGCTGCTTCTGATTGGTCCGCCGGGAACGGGCAAGTCGATGCTCGCGCATCGCCTGCCCGCGCTGCTGCCGCAGATGAGCGAGGACGAGGCGCTCGAATCGGCGGCGATCGCCTCGCTCGCCGGACGCTTCACCGTGAAGCGGTGGCGAACGCGGCCGTTTCGCGCACCGCACCACACGGCAAGCGGCGCTGCGCTGGTCGGTGGCGGAGGCGTCCCGCGTCCGGGCGAGATCTCCCTCGCGCACAACGGCGTGCTTTTCCTCGACGAGCTGCCCGAATGGGATCGACGCGTGCTCGAGGTGTTGCG
>Ga0209579_10003684_pt1 | contig 11010 bp, 12 predicted proteins | sample Coa_R1_2_FD_187152 | JGI IMG/M metagenome (GOLD analysis project Ga0209579, IMG submission 187152) | Surface soil microbial communities from Centralia Pennsylvania, which are recovering from an underground coalmine fire - Coalmine... | ecosystem: Environmental > Terrestrial > Soil >... | reverse complement strand
GTGGCGCGACCGCATGTGGCCGCCGGTGTCTCCAAGGCGGCCGACGATGCCGCGGCGCTAGCCGAGGCGCTTGATACGGGGGATGTGGAAAGCGCCCTGCGGCGCTTCGAGGCAGAGCGCCTGCCGCTCGGCAAGAAGATCATCGAACGCGCGCGGCACCTCGGCGCCTATTTACAGGCGACGCAAAGCGCCGAAGAGCGCGCCCGCTCAGCACGCCACTCCATTCCTGAGGCGGTGCTCGCCGAGACCGCGATGCTGGACTTTTTGTATCAGTGATCGGTTAACGATTAACCGCGCCAGAACAAGACAGTTGCCGGATCGGTGCCCGAGCGAACGCTCCATGCGCATTCGGGCGCATTATGGAAGCACTTTCTCGCACCGGTTTGTTATAAGCATCGCTTCAAAATCCGCGCGGAATTTGTTTGGCAATGCTGCAAACGAACCACCAAACGAGGCGCCAACCACGCCCACAAGAGAGCCCCCGAAACGGCGGCCACGAGCAAACAGATAAGACCGCTGCCGAGTGGGCTTGTCGGCTCGCCTACGCGAGCCCCCATGAGATCATCGAAGCCGCGGCGCGTGCCCTCCCCGGCCGCCTGGCGGTCGTGTCTTCGTTCGGCGCGGAATCGGCGGCGCTGCTGAAACTTGTTGCAGACGTGGATCGATCGCTACCTATCCTGTTCCTCGACACCTTATGGCTGTTCAAAGAGACATTGGCGTACCGCGACTTGCTGATCGCGCACCTCGGCCTTGCCGACGTTCGCACCATTACGCCTTCTCCAAGCGCGCTCGCGAATCGCGACCCCAAGCGCGAGCTATGCTTTCTCGATCAGGATGCCTGCTGCGGAGTGCGCAAGGTGGCGCCGCTTGCCCGGGAGTTGGAGCCGTTCGGCGGCTGGATCAGCGGCCGCAAGCGCTATCAGAGTGCTGGCCGCGCGAGCCTCGCCATTGTCGAAGCCGATGGACGCCGCCTGAAGTTCAACCCGCTGGCCACGCTGACGGCTGCCGAAATCGGCGCCGTCTTTGCCGACGCCGATCTTCCTCGCCACCCGCTGGAGGCCGCAGGCTTCCGCTCCATCGGCTGCATACCGTGCACGAGCCGAGCGCTGGGCAGCGCTGCGGCGCGCGATGGGCGCTGGAGTGGGCTGGTCAAGACCGAATGCGGCATTCACACTCGGGCGCTCAGCGCTGCCGCGCCGGAAACCTAACGTCCGTACCGGCTCGGCCCGCGCGAGCAGACTGAGACGTCGCCGCATGGCAAGCCTGTTGCCCGTAGACCCGCTGTACGCCGTGTCCGGCTTTTGCGTCGGCCTGCTGGTCGGCATGACCGGTGTTGGCGGCGGCTCGCTGATGACGCCGTTGCTCATCCTTTTGTTTGGGATTCATCCGAGCACGGCCGTCGGCACCGATCTGCTCTTTGCCGCCTCGACCAAAGCAGTCGGCACGGTCGTCCACGCCGCCGAGCGGACGGTCGACTGGCGGCTCGTCGGTCTGCTTGCGAGCGGCAGCGTTCCGGCGACGGTCATAACGCTGCTCGTCCTGTCGCGCATCGATCTCGGCGGCGCCAGGGCGCAGCATGCGGTGACGCTGACGCTGGGCTGCGTGCTGCTCGTCACCGCCGTGATCCTGCTGGCCGGCAGGCGCATCCGCGAACGCTTTTCCGATCGCCTGAGCGGCCTCGATCGGCGCACCACGAACCTGCTCACGATTCTACTCGGGCTGGTTATGGGGGTGCTGGTCACCAGCACATCGGTCGGCGCCGGCGCCATCGGCGTCACCGTGCTCCTGATCCTGCATCCGGAAATGCCTCCGGGCCGCCTGGTCGGCTCCGACATCGCCCACGCGGTGCCGCTGACGCTGCTCGCCGGCATGGGCCACTGGTATCTGGGCTCCATCAATTGGAGCCTGCTTGACGCCTTGTTGATCGGATCAGTGCCGGGCATCATCGTCGGGAGCTATCTCGCGAGCCGTTCGCGCGACGCCGTCTTGCGCATCACACTCGCCGCAGTCCTCTTCGTCGTCGGCATCAGGCTGATCGGATGAGCAAGGTTGGCGACGATCGCCTCACACGTGCTGGCCGCCGTTGATGTGAATTTCGGCGCCATTGACGTAAGACGACGTCTCAGTGCACAGCACGTAGATGATCTTCGCCACCTCGTCGGGCGTGCCGAGGCGGTGCATCGGGATATTCTCCACGATCTTTTCCGTGCCTGGCGACAGCATCGCGGTATCGATCTCGCCCGGCGCGATGGCGTTGACGCGAACGCCAACCGGACCGAAATCGGCGGCCATCTCGCGCGTGAGCGCGGCGAGCGCTGCCTTTGAGGTCGAATAAGCAGTCCCAGCGAACGGATGCACACGCGAGCCTGCGATCGAGGTGACGTTGACCACGGAGCCCTTCGCGGCTTTCAGTTCATCGAGCAGGCCGCGCGCCAGCATGATGGGCGCAAAAAAATTCACCTGAAAAATGTGATGCCAGTCGTCGCGCGACGTCTCGATGGAGCCGAGCCGCGTGCCGCCGTTGGCCTTGGGCGAGATCGCCGCGTTGTTGACCAGCGCGTGCAACTCACCGTGCAGGCGGCGCTTGGTTTCGGCGATGGCCTGCTCGGTGTTCTCGGGATCGGCGAGATCAACCTGGATGTGGTCTTCCGGCCCCGCCTCCCACGGGCAATTTTCTGGAAACGGATGGCGCGAACAGGTAATGACGCGCCAGCCGGCGGCGGAAAACCGCTTTACCGTGGCGTGGCCGATGCCGCGGCTCGCTCCGGTGAGCAAGAGCGTGCGGCGCGGCTGGTTGGTCGATGCCATCTGAACTACCTATCACCCTTTCATGGATAAAGCCGCGTCTTGGCCCACGGCCCAGACGCGCCCGCGCGCTTGAACACGATGCGGTCGTGCAGACGATAGAGCCGTTCCTGCCAGAACTCGATTTCCTGCGGCACGATCCGGTAGCCCGACCAGAACGGCGGCCGCGGTACCGTGCCGATGGCGAACTTCGCCGCGTTGCGCGCGATCGCCTTCTCGAAGGCCATGCGGCTTTCCAGCGGCTCGGACTGCTTCGAGGCCCAGGCCCCGATCTGCGCCATGCGCGAGCGTGTGGCAAAATAAGCGTCGGCTTCTTCCGCTGAAACGGCCTCCACGCTGCCCCGCGCGCGCACCTGGCGCTGCAGCGACTTCCAATAAAATGTCAGCGCCGCCTTAGGCGCCGCATCCAGCTCATGGGCCTTCACACTGCCGAGGTTGGTGTAGAAGACAAAGCCGTGCTGATCGAAACCCTTGAGCAGCACCATCCGCACATTGGGCAGGCCGGCCGCGTCGACGGTGGCGACCGCCATGGCGTCGGGATTGACCGGCTCGGCCTTCTTGGCCTCGGCAAACCAAGTTCCGAACAAACGAAATGGCTCGTCAGCCTCGGTGAAGTCACCATCTGTTAACCAAACCGGGTGCTCAATGGGCGGTGCGTCAGACATTGCTTCGAGGTGGCCAGGTGCTCATCTTGGGCGATCGGCGGGCACGCCGCCGGTCTTCATATAATGGAATCGCAGTGCTGCGCCTATGTGGGGCGGGGAGCCGGCTTGCCCCTATCGCCGCGATGGTTGGCGCGCTTGGCCTTGCCAGCTGCTCGTATGCGATCGAATCCATGTCGCCAAAATCGGACCTGGAGGCCAAGCAGACTTCCGCGACCGGCCAGCCGGTCGCGGACCGGACCGACTCAGTAGCTACGCCGCCGGCGGAAGCCGATCTCGCCTACGCGCGCGCCGCCGTAGCCGACGCGCTGGGAACGAGCGCCAAGGCCAACAGCGTGCCTTGGCAGAATCCCCAGACCGGAGTCGGCGGCAACATCACCCCGCTTGCCTCCTCACACAGCGAAGGCGGCCTCCCCTGCCGGGATTTCCTTGCCAGCTTTGTGCGCGGCAAAGCCCAATCCTGGCTGCAGGGATCGGCCTGCCGCACCGCGAGCGGGGAATGGCAGGTCAAAAGCCTTAAACCGCTGAAATCGAGCTAATCGCGCACTATAAGCGCGCAAAATGCGGGCGGCTTCGCTCCGCATTGCGTGTTGGACGCTTTGGCCCCACATTTGCTCGGAATATGAACGACCTGGGCGGGCGGGGCCGGCCCTATTACTCAAAAGCGGAGTCCTTGGGGATGCGTGATCCCTATGAGGTGTTGGGTGTCGATCGCAAAGCGAGTGCAGCCGAGATCAAGAGCGCTTATCGGCGGCTGGCGAAGAAACTGCACCCCGACGCCAACAAGAACGATCCGAAGGCGGCCTCACGCTTTTCCGAGCTGAACGCGGCGCACGAAATCGTCGGCGACGAAGACAAGCGCAAGGCCTTCGATCGCGGCGAAATCGACGCGGAGGGCAAGCCGAAGTTTCAGGGTTTCGAGGGTTTCGGCGCCGGCGCGGGCGGCCCGGGCCGCGGCTTCGGCGGCGGCGACGCCCAGTACGAGAGCTTCAGCTTTGGCCCCGAGGGCTTTCAACGCGCAACCCGGGCACGACGCGGAGGGGGCGGCGGGGGCGGCGGATTTGGCGGCTTCGAAGACATTTTGCGTGACGCCTTTGGCCGTGGCGGCGCGGCACGTGGTGCCCAGTTCGAGACCGAGGACATAGGCGCCGGCGCCGATGTGCTCGCTGAGATGACCGTGACGCTGCCGGAAGCGGCGCATGGCGTTACCAGGCGGTTGCGCCTGCCAACCGGCAAGGATCTCGACGTGAAGATTCCCGCTGGCATCACCAGCGGGCAGCAAATCCGTCTGCGCGGTCAAGGCATGGCCGGTCAGGGCGGAGCTGGCGACGTGCTGATCACGGTTTCGATTGCGCCGCATCCGCAGTTCACGCTGGACGGCACCGATGTGAAACTTGACCTGCCGATCACGCTTTACGAAGCGGTACTGGGCGCCAAAGTGCGTGCGCCGACCCTTGAAGGTCATGTGGAGCTGACGATCCCGCCCTGGACCTCAAGCGGCCGGACGTTTCGGCTGCGCGGCAAAGGCTTTCCGACGAAGGGCGGCCACGGCGATCTGCTGGCCACCGTGCGTATCACGCTGCCCGACAAGAGCGACGCCGATCTCGATACGCTGATGAAGAAGTGGCAGAGCAATAAGGCTTACGATCCACGCAAGGATATGTGAGCGCGACTCCGCTCGACAAAATTCAATAAGGCTTGCAAGTGCCCTTGACCGTGGTGCGTAAGAGCAGCCGACGCTGATCCGCAGGAAAGTCGGTGCGCGCGTGGCTGGAGCAGCGATTATCCCACACGATCAAATCGCCCTTGCGCCATGCGTGCGTATAAACGAACTCCGGTTTCTCCGAATGATCGAAGAGGAAGTTGAGAAGCTCGTCGCTCTCCGCTTCGGGCATGCCTTCGATGCGCACTGACATCAGCCGATTGACGTAAAGTGCTTTGCGCTTGGTTTCCTCGTGCGTACGCGCCACCGGATGCACCGCTTGGCTCGTAGCATCGACGGCCTGCTTGTCGTTGCGTTTCACCGAATTGTAGACATAAAAGTTCACCGCCCGCAGACCTTCGAGCTTCCTTTTCATCGCCCGATCGAGCGTGTCGTAGGCCGCAGTACCGCTGGCGAACAGCGTGTCGCCGCCATGAGTGGGAATCTCCACCGAATAGAGCAGCGTCGCCTTGTGCGGGTCATCGCGATGAATGGTATCGTGATGAAACATCATCTCGCCGTCGGGCAGAGCGCCTATGGTCTCGCCGTTCTCGCGAATGTTGGAGATCAGCATGATGTTCGGCAGAATCTTGGAAAAGCCGCTCGGCAAGGTGTGCTTCGGCCGGCCGAGCGGGGCGAACTCGCCGAAGATTCCGGTGACGCGGATCAAATCCTCCTGCGTCAAGTCCTGATCGCGGAACAGCAGCACCGCATGGTCGAGCCAGGCGCGGTAGATCGCCGCCGCCGCCGCAGGAGCCACCGGTTCGCGCAGATCGATGCCGGCGACCTCGCAGCCGATATATTTGGTCAGCGGCTTGAACTGCGGCGCGGTCGCTGCTTCACGCCCGGTTTGGGCATCGATCGTCGAAGTCATGCTCATCGCGAATCTCTTCGGTTCGGATTGGCTGCTGGTTGCCGTACATCCTAGCCAAAAAGATACGACGATTCACCCGGCCTTTCACCCGCCCTGTGGCGGCGTACGCACGTCGATCTGATCATACGCGGCCTGCGCGATGGCGCGCAGCTTGTCGCGTTCCGCCGGTCCGCTGAGCACATACGCGAGGTTGTGATCGACCCAGTAGTAGGCGGCGTTATGCTCCTTCGACGTGTAGAGCAGCGCGGTTTCCTGATCGCTGGTATGCCCGCAATAGAGCGTGAAGCGCTCACCCGAAGGCGCCTCGTACATGAAGAAGGCCGAGGCGCCGGTCGGACCCGGCAGCAGCCGGCCACCGACAAGCTTGAGACCCATCTTGTCCAACTCCGGCGCGCGCAACGGCGAGCCGAGCCGCTTCGACAGCCACTCCACAAGATGCGGACGCTGATCGCCCGGCACTTCCACCGGATGCCGTACCTCGACGACGTAAAGCCGATAAGCCTCAAGGGCGTCGGCGGTAAAACGCCTCTGGTCCGAGGACGTGACGGCTTCGGCGCCGCGCGCGAACCAGCCCGCGGCCGTGCCGCCGATGAAGGCTGCGATCGCGGCCGCAGCAGCCACCGCGGCCACGCCGCGCCGGCGGCGGCGCGCAAGCCTCGCCAGATTAAGCTGTCGCGGTGCCTTCTCGTTGGCGACGGCACCGTAGCGCGCGCGAATCAATTCAGCCTGGCCGCGCCAAGCGGCGACCCGGGCCGCATCGTCTGGATGTGCCGTGAGCCACAGTTCGACGACACTGCGCCGCTCTGCCTGCAGTTCGCCGTCCACGTAGGCGTGGAGCTCGTCTTCCGTTACGTTGCGATCTTGTTCTGTCATTGTTGCACTCTTTCAGTCATTTCACGCGGCGCAGCGCCGGGCGCTCGCCGTCGAGATAGGATTTGATTTGCGTGCGGGCGCGGGCGAGCCGCGACATCACGGTGCCGATCGGCACGCCCTGCACTTCAGCGACCTCGCGATAGGTGAGGCCCTCGAGCACGACGAGGAGCAACGCCGCGCGCGGCTCCTCGGCCAGTTCATCGAGCGCACGCGTGATGTCACGGCTGCCGGATTCCGGGCCGCCGGTCGCCGCATCGTTGTCTTTGATCTGCGTGACGACCGGGCGGCGCGACAACGTCCGCAACCGGTTGCGATTGAGGTTGGTGAGGATTGTGTAGAGCCATGCACGTACGTCGCCGCCGTGAAACAAATGCTCGGAGCGCAGCGCCCGCACCAGGGTGTCTTGCACGATGTCGTCAGCCGTCTCAGTGTCGCGGGTGAGCGCTCGCGCGTAGCGCCGAAGAGCGGGAATCGCCGCTTCGATCTGGTCCCGGAATTCACTCAATCATGTGCTCCGCCGGTTAACGACGATTTTAGGGACAGCGGCCATGAACATCGGCCGCATCGAACCCGCATCACAAGCCCGCCCTCGCTCTGACAACACCACCGGATGCCGACTATTCCGCAGGCTCCGAACGCGGTCCACGGCGCTGCGCTTGATGGGTCCCACGGGCCTATGCCATAGGTGATGGCGGGGTTTTTGTCGCAGTGGGATCGCGGGAGCATGCCGGAATTCTCAGGCCTGATGCGCGGCAAGCGCGGCCTGGTCATGGGGGTTGCGAACCAGCGCTCACTCGCCTGGGGCATCGCCAAGGCGTGCCGCGCGCACGGCGCTGAGCTTGCCTTCACCTACCAAGGCGACGCGCTGAAGAAACGGGTGGAACCGCTCGCCCAGGAGGTGTGCGGTGTCGTTGCTGGCGATTGCGACGTCGCTCAGCCTGCAAGCATCGATGCCGTATTCAAGAAGCTGCAGTCCGGCTGGGGCAGCATCGATTTCCTCGTCCATGCCATCGCGTTCTCCGACAAGGACCAGCTCGACGGCCGTTACGTCGACACTACGCCTGAGAACTTCAGCAAAAGCATGCTGATCAGCTGCTATTCGTTCGTCGCGATCGCACAGCGTGCCGAAAAGATGATGCCGAACGGCGGATCGCTGCTGACACTCACTTATTACGGCGCCGAAAAGTGGATTCCGCACTATAACGTCATGGGTGTTGCCAAGGCCGCGCTCGAGGCGTCGGTGCGCTATCTCGCCGCCGATCTCGGCACCAAAAACATCCGCGTCAACGCGCTCTCTTCAGGGCCGATCAAGACGCTCGCCGCATCCGCGGTGGGCGGTTTCCGCTATATTCTGAAATGGAACGAAGGGAATGCGCCGCTGCGCCGCAATGTCACCATCGAGGACGTCGGTGATGCCGCGGTCTACTTGCTTTCCGACATGTCGCGCGCCGTGACCGGCGAAGTTCATCACGTCGATGCCGGCTATCACATCGTCGGCATGAAGCACCCCGATGCCTTGGATATCGTGGTGAGCAAGGCGGATGAGGAAGGACGGACGGCGGACGACAGATAGTTTCGGCAACCCGGAGAAAATGCTGGGGGCCGGCGCCTTTCGTCCGTCTTCACCGTCCGTGATGCAGTTGTGATAAGATGCCCATCCTCTATTTCGTGCGCCACGGCGAGACCGATTTCAACATCGAGCAGAGGCTGCAGGGACAATACGAGACCTCGCTCAATGTCCGCGGCCGCATGCAGGCAAGAGAGTGTGGCGCGCTGCTGAATAATCTGTTCACACGCGAGCAACGCCAATCGCAGGATTACGCTTACATGTCGAGTCCGCTGCAGCGGGCGCGGGAAACCATGCAGCTCGCCCGCGCGACGCTCGGTCTCGATCCAAGCGCTTATGAGGTTGATGATAGACTCATGGAGATTTCCTACGGTGAGTGGGAAGGCTCAACGCTGCCGGAAATTGAGGCCCGCGACCCTCAATTGCTGGCGCGGCGCGAAGAGGACAAGTGGGGCTTCAAACCGCCCGGCGGCGAGTGCTATCGCGACGTCGCCGCGCGCGTCGGCGCCTGGTACGCCACGGTGACGCGTGACACGGTGGTCGTGGCCCACGGCGGCGTCGCTCGCGCATTGATGGCCAACTTCAACATCCTGCCCGAGGAAGAAGCGGCCCACGCCGACATCGCCCACGGTGTCGTTTATGTGTTCGCCGGCGGCACCATGGCGCGGTACGCATAACGCGTTGCCGACAATCATTGCCAAGAATTCATGGTGGCGACACCGGCCCGTAAGGACCGGCCGGTTACCATTCGGCTGCGCTAACGAACCTGCCTATTGGCAGCAACGGGAGTGACGGCGATGAGCTTCCACAATGGACAACAGGTCGTGTGCGTCAACGACGTGTTCTCGTCGTGCCCCTATTGGCGAAGCGCGATCAGCGCGTTCCCGAAACTGGGCATGATCTACACCATCAGGCACATGCGCGAAGCGCACGGTCTTCTTGGATTATGCTTCCACGAGATCGTAAGCCCGCGCGCCCAATTCTCCGAAGGTTACGTCGAGCCGGCCTTCAACAGCAAAAACTTCCGCCCAGTGAAGCGCACCAGCATAGAGGTTTTTGAAAAATTGCTGGCCCCGACACCGACCGCGCCACTTGACGTTACTTGAGACCGGTTGGACCTCTCACGCACCGGGTTGGTTCGGGTCGGCAGATGCCGCGCGGCGTCAACGTTCGTCCTTCGATTGAAAGACGCCGATGCTGATCCGCTCCACGCGGCCAAGGTTGAACGCCTCAACCTCCGTACGGCGATCATATTGCAGACCGATCGCCTGGGCGTGCGCAGCAAAGCCCGGCTCGTCGTGCATTTCGATGAAGGCAAATCGGCAAGGTCCTTGCTGCAGAAAATCGGCGGCGCCGGCGGCATCGACGAGCTTGGTCGAGGTGCCGGCGAGAAATACAAGGCTTGGCTCCTCGTATCCGGCGGCCGCGGCGGCGGGATGCGCGCAACCGGACTGCTGCAGCACGCGCGCAAGCGCCGGGCTCGGAAACAACAAGCCCAACGCGGGGATGGTGAGGCCCCAAATCCCGATCGAGAGCAGCACCGAACTCGCCACAGCGGACATCAGCGCCGGCTCGGTGTTGTCGCGATACAACTTCCAAGCCAATAAGCCACAAGCGATCGAGGCGGCAAGGAACGGCCAAGCAGCGAAAACCCACTCACCGGCGATTGCGATGGCGCCGCCGACGACAACGGCGCTCAGAAAGAGCGGCGCCAGAAACCACCACACCAGGCAGCGCACGAGCCAGACGCGGCGCGACAGCATGTTCCCTTCCACCGCCATGGCCAGAAGAACTGCGATGGCGGGATAGAGCGGCAGCACATAGTGCGGCAATTTGGTCACCGCGAGCTCAAAGACGATCCATGACGGGACCAGCCACGCCAAGAGAAACCGAATGGCAGGTTGCCGCCGTGCTTCCGAGACGATCGCGGGCGCGGCAAGTCCGGCAAGCATAGAGGCCGGAAAGAAAGTCAAAAAGAACAGCACAAGGTAGAAGCCGGGCGGTCCACCATGTCCTTGCTGCGAATTCAGTATCTTGCCCAGCGTGTCGTGGCCCACAGAATCGAGCAGGAAGGCATCGCCAATGCGCATGGAGATGGCGACCAGCCAGGGTAAGACAAGAAGAGCCGTCCAGGCGATTCCGAGGATCGGGCGAAGACGCAGCAGCCAGCGCGCTGAGCGGTCGAGGACCGAAAGCGTTACCGCCGTCAGTCCTGCGACCATCAAAATCGCCAGGCCCTTAATGAGCACACCAACTGCGATCGCAGTCCAAAAAATCACCAGCAAGCCAAGGCTTGGTGGCGCGGCTTTCGATTCACGAGATCGCAAATAGACGCGCGCCAGAGCGCCCATGGCAAAAACGACCGTGAGGAGCAGCATTGCGTCGGTCTTGGCAAGCCGCGCTTCGACGCCAAGAAGGATCGATGCCGCCATCATGAGCGCCGCCAGCATCGCCGCGCGCCTACTGACAAAACAGAGCGCACACCAGTAGGTCGCCAGAACCGAACCGAGTGCGCCGATGAGCGATG
>Ga0209579_10003683_pt1 | contig 11014 bp, 5 predicted proteins | sample Coa_R1_2_FD_187152 | JGI IMG/M metagenome (GOLD analysis project Ga0209579, IMG submission 187152) | Surface soil microbial communities from Centralia Pennsylvania, which are recovering from an underground coalmine fire - Coalmine... | ecosystem: Environmental > Terrestrial > Soil > Unclassified... | reverse complement strand
CAAGAAGGGTGACATCATCGCCGACGGTCCCTCGACCGATCTCGGCGAACTGGCGCTCGGCCGCAACGTGCTCGTCGCGTTCATGCCGTGGAACGGCTACAACTTCGAAGACTCGATCCTGCTGTCGGAGCGGATCGTGAAGGACGACGTTTTCACCTCGATCCACATCGAAGAGTTCGAGGTGATGGCGCGCGACACCAAGCTCGGCCCCGAGGAAATCACCCGCGACATCCCGAACGTCTCGGAAGAGACGCTGAAGAATCTCGACGAAGCGGGTATCGTCTATATCGGCGCCGAGGTACGCGCTGGCGACATCCTCGTCGGCAAGATCACGCCGAAGGGCGAGAGCCCGATGACGCCGGAGGAAAAACTCCTGCGCGCCATCTTCGGCGAGAAGGCGTCCGACGTGCGCGACACAAGCTTGCGCGTGCCGCCGGGAGTCCAGGGCACGGTGGTCGAAGTCCGCGTGTTCAATCGGCACGGCGTCGAGAAGGACGAGCGCGCGCTCGCCATCGAACGCGAAGAGATCGAGCGTCTTGCCAAAGACCGCGACGACGAGCAGGCGATCCTCGACCGCAACGTCTATGGCCGCCTCGCCGAGCTTTTGGAGGGGCGCCAGGGTATTGCCGGTCCGAAGAACTTCAAGAAGGACACCAAGATCACCCGTGCGGTGCTTGAGGAATATCCGCGCTCGCAATGGTGGCTGTTCGCGTCGCCCAATGACAAGGTGATGGCGGAGATCGAAGCCATCCGTAAGCAGTACGACGAATCGAAGAAGCGGCTTGAACAGCGCTTCCTCGACAAGGTCGAAAAACTGCAGCGCGGCGACGAATTGCCTCCCGGCGTCATGAAGATGGTCAAAGTCTTCGTCGCCGTGAAGCGCAAGATTCAGCCCGGCGACAAGATGGCTGGCCGTCACGGCAATAAGGGCGTCGTGTCGAAGATCGTGCCGCTGGAAGATATGCCGTTCCTGGCTGACGGCACGTCGGTCGACATCGTGCTGAATCCGCTCGGCGTGCCGAGCCGCATGAATGTCGGTCAGATTCTGGAGACCCATCTCGGCTGGGCCTGCGCCGGCTTGGGATTGAAGATCGGCAGCGCTGTCGATCTTTATCAAAGCAAGCACGACGCCAAGCCGCTAAAGGAGCTGTTGAAGAAGGTCTACGGCGAGGACGAGACCATCAAGTCGCTGGACGAGAAAGGTCTCATCGAACTCGGCACCAATCTGCGTCACGGGGTGCCGATTTCGACGCCGGTGTTCGACGGTGCCAAGGAGTCGGACATCGAGCACATGCTCGATCTCGCCGGTCTCGACCACTCCGGCCAGGTCACGCTGTTCGACGGCCGCACCGGTGAGAACTTCGATCGTAAGGTCACGGTCGGCCACATCTATATGCTGAAGCTGCATCACCTTGTGGATGACAAGATCCACGCCCGGTCGATCGGTCCGTACAGCCTCGTGACCCAGCAGCCGCTGGGCGGCAAGGCGCAGTTCGGCGGACAGCGCTTCGGCGAAATGGAAGTGTGGGCGCTCGAAGCCTACGGAGCGGCCTACACGTTGCAGGAAATGCTGACGGTGAAGTCGGATGACGTCGCCGGCCGCACCAAGGTCTATGAATCGATCGTGCGCGGCGACGATGCTTTCGAGTCCGGCATTCCGGAAAGCTTCAACGTGCTGGTCAAGGAGATGCGCTCGCTCGGCCTTAACGTCGATCTGCACAACTCCAAACAACAGCGCGGCGGCGGCGAAGTCGCCGAGGCGGCGGAGTAACCCGATCGTCATTGCCGGGCTTGACCCGGCAATCCATGGGCCGGTGAGGCAGCATGGATGCCCGAGTCAAGCCCGGGCACGACGAGGAGAAGAAATGCGACAGCGGCCGACATTGGTCGGCAAGCGGAGAAGACGATGAACCAAGAGATCATGAATCTTTTCAGCCCGCAGGTGCCGGCTCAGGTCTTCGACCAGATCCGGATTTCGATCGCGAGCCCGGAAAAGATTCTGTCCTGGTCCTACGGCGAGATCAAAAAGCCGGAGACCATTAACTACCGCACCTTCAAGCCGGAGCGCGACGGGTTGTTCTGCGCGCGCATCTTTGGCCCCATCAAGGACTACGAGTGCTTGTGCGGCAAGTACAAGCGGATGAAGTACAAGGGCATCATCTGCGAGAAGTGCTCGGTCGAGGTGACGCTCAGCCGCGTTCGGCGCGAGCGCATGGGTCATATCGAACTCGCCGCGCCGGTTGCGCACATCTGGTTCTTGAAGTCGCTGCCGAGCCGGATCGGGCTTTTGCTCGACATGACGCTCAAGGACCTCGAGCGCATTCTCTATTTCGAGTACTACGTCGTGCTTGAGCCGGGGCTAACCGAGCTCAAAGACCGTCAGCTTCTCACTGAGGAAGAGTACGTCAAGGCGCAGGACCAGTTCGGCGCGGACAGCTTTACCGCCATGATCGGCGCGGAAGCGATCCGCGAAATGATGAAGGCCCTCGATCTGGAGAAGATGGCCACAAGTTTGCGCCAGGAGATCGCGGAATCTAAGTCCGAGCTCAAGCCCAAGAAGCTCGCCAAGCGGCTCAAGCTGATCGAGGCCTTTATCCAGTCCGGCAACAAACCTGAGTGGATGATCCTCACTCACGTGCCGGTGATCCCGCCCGATCTGCGCCCGCTGGTGCCGCTCGACGGCGGCCGGTTCGCTACGTCCGATCTCAACGATCTCTATCGGCGCGTCATCAACCGCAACAACCGTCTCAAGCGGCTGATCGAGCTGCGCGCGCCCGACATCATTATCCGCAACGAAAAGCGGATGCTGCAGGAGGCCGTCGATGCCTTGTTCGACAACGGCCGCCGCGGCCGCGTCATCACCGGCGCCAACAAGCGCCCGTTGAAGTCGCTCGCCGATATGCTCAAAGGCAAGCAGGGCCGGTTCCGGCAGAACCTGCTTGGCAAGCGCGTCGATTATTCCGGCCGTTCGGTGATCGTGGTCGGGCCCGAACTAAAGCTGCATCAGTGCGGGCTGCCCAAGAAGATGGCGCTCGAACTCTTCAAGCCGTTCATCTATTCGCGGCTTGACGCCAAGGGTCTGTCCACCACCGTGAAGCAGGCGAAGAAGCTCGTCGAGAAGGAGAAGCCCGAGGTCTGGGACATCCTTGACGAGGTCATTCGCGAGCATCCCGTGCTGCTCAATCGCGCGCCGACGCTGCATCGCCTGGGCATCCAGGCGTTCGAGCCGGTGCTGATCGAGGGCAAGGCGATCCAGCTGCATCCGCTGGTGTGCGCGGCGTTCAACGCTGACTTCGACGGGGACCAGATGGCCGTTCACGTGCCGCTGTCGCTCGAGGCTCAGCTCGAAGCGCGCGTGCTGATGATGTCGACCAACAACATCCTGCACCCTGCGAACGGCTCGCCCATCATCGTGCCGTCGCAGGACATTGTGCTCGGTCTCTACTACCTCTCGATCATGGTCGACAACGGACCCGGGCAGTTCAAGCTCGAACTGCATTCCGAGGACGATCTCAAGCGCGATCCGAAGAAGAAGAATATCGTGCAGGGCTACTATCGCAACGTCAACGAGGTCGAGCACGCGCTCGCCGAGAAGACCGTCGGCCTGCACAGCAAGATCAAGTATATCTACGAAGGCGTCGACGAGAACGGTGTGCCGGCGCGCAAAACCTATGAGACCACGCCGGGCCGCGCTCTGCTCGGTGAGGTGTTGCCGAAGCACGTGAAGGTGCCATTCGACCTCGTCAACAAGCTGATGACGAAGCGCGAAATCTCCTCGATGATCGACACAGTCTATCGTCACTGCGGTCAGAAGGAGACCGTGATCTTTTGCGATCGCGTCATGGCGTTGGGCTTCTACCACGCGTTCCGGGCCGGCATTTCGTTCGGCAAGGACGACATGGTGGTTCCGCACTCCAAGAAAAAGATCGTCGAGGATACGCGCGAGCAGGTCAAAGAGTTCGAGCAGCAGTACAACGACGGCGTCATTACTCAGGGCGAGAAGTACAACAAGGTGGTCGACGCCTGGTCGAAGTGCACCAAGCGCATCGCCGACGAGATGATGAAGGAGATTTCGGCGTCGAAGCCCGCTACGGAAAAGGGCGCCGAGGCTCAGGTCAACTCGATCTACATGATGGCGCATTCCGGCGCGCGCGGATCGAGCGAGCAGATGCGTCAGCTCGCCGGCATGCGTGGCCTGATGGCCAAGCCGTCGGGCGAAATCATCGAGAGCCCGATCATCTCGAACTTCAAGGAAGGCCTGTCGGTGCTCGAGTACTTCAACTCGACCCACGGCGCTCGCAAAGGTCTCGCCGATACGGCGCTCAAGACCGCGAACTCCGGCTACCTGACCCGGCGTCTCGTTGACGTTGCGCAGGACTGCATCATCACCGTGGAGGATTGCGGCACCACGCGTGGCATCAAGGTGCGCGCCATCATCGATGCCGGCCAGGTGGTTGCCTCGCTCGCCACCCGCATTCTTGGCCGCACGACGGCTGAGGATGTGCGCGATCCCGCGGGGAACGAGGTCTTGGTCCCTAACGGGACCCTGCTCGGCGAACAGGAGATTGAGCGCTTGGTGACTGCCGGCGTTCAGGAGGTAAAGATCCGTTCGGTGCTCACCTGCGACACGACCTCGGGCGTGTGCGCGATGTGCTACGGGCGCGATCTTGCCCGCGGCACTCCGGTCAACATGGGCGAAGCGGTCGGCGTGATCGCGGCCCAGTCGATTGGCGAGCCGGGAACGCAGCTCACCATGCGCACGTTCCACATCGGCGGCGCGGCGCAGCTCTCCGAGCAGTCGTTCGTGGAGTCGAACTTCGAGGGTACCGTCAAGATCAAGAACAAGAACGTCGTGCGCAATTCTGACGGCGCCGACATCGTGATGAGCCGCAACCTCGTCGTGGCCGTGGTCGATCCGGACGGCACCGAGCGTGCGGTGCATCGCATCCCTTACGGGGCGCGACTGCGGGTCGCCGATGATGCCCATATCACTCGCGGTCAGCGCATTGCGGAGTGGGATCCGTACACGCGGCCGATCCTCACCGAGGTCGAAGGCTTTGTCGCCTTCGAAGACCTGACGGAGGGTCAGTCGATGTCGGAAACGCTCGACGAGACCACTGGCATCGCCAAGCGTGTGGTGACCGATTGGCGTACCGGGTCAGGCCGCGGTCAACAGGATTTGCGACCGGCGCTGGTGATCAAGGACAAGGACGGTAAGATCTTGAAGCTCGCCCGCGGGGGTGATGCCCGTTACATTCTTGCCGTCGACGCCGTCATCTCGGTCGATCCCGACGGTAAGGTTCAGGCAGGCGACGTCATCGCCCGTATCCCGACCGAAAGCGCCAAGACGCGTGATATCACCGGCGGTCTGCCGCGGGTGGCCGAGTTGTTCGAAGCGCGGCGGCCGAAAGAGTCTGCGGTCATCGCCGAAATCTCCGGCACGATCCGCTTCGGCCGCGACTACAAGAACAAGCGGCGGATCACCATCGAGCCGGCCGACAAGAGCGAGGAGCCCAAGGAGTACCTCGTTGCCAAGGGCAAGCACATCCACTTGCAGGATGGCGACGTCATCGAGAAGGGCGACTTCATCGTCGAGGGCAATCCCGCGCCGCACGACATTCTGGCGATCAAGGGGGTCGAGGAGCTTGCCGGCTACCTGGTCAACGAGATCCAGGATGTCTACCGGCTCCAAGGCGTGCAGATCAACGACAAGCACATCGAAGTGATCGTGCGGCAGATGCTGCAAAAGGTGGAGATTACGGACTCGGGCGAAACCGACATGATCCAGGGCGATCAGATCGACAAGGTCGAGTTCGACGAGACCAATGCGCGCGTCGTTGAGGAAGGCAAGAAGCCGGCGACCGCCCATCCGGTGCTGCTCGGCATCACCAAAGCCTCGCTGCAGACGCGTTCGTTCATCTCGGCCGCGTCGTTCCAAGAGACCACGCGCGTGCTCACCGAGGCCGCGGTGAACGGCAAGGCCGACACGCTCGACGGCCTCAAGGAGAACGTCATCGTTGGCCGGTTGATACCGGCCGGCACGGGCGCCATGATGAACAAGGTCCGCGAGATCGCGATCAAGCGCGACCAGCTCATCCTCGCCGAGCGCGAGAAGGAGAAAGAGGCGGCCATCAAGGCCGAGGCAGCCGCCGAGCCTGCGGCGTTGCCAGCGGCGGAGTAACGGCCGCGCTATCAATACGACAGGGGCCGCCCTCGTGGCGGCCCTTTTCTTTTTCGTAGTTCTGGCATGTAAAAGAATTTGATGACCGCAACTCTCAAAATCCTCAGCGGCGGTGCGATGCGTGCGCTGCTTGTTGAAGCCGTGCCGCTGTTCGAGAGCGCAAGCGGGATAAGGGCCGATGTGCGCTTCGCGCTGACCTCGGTCCTGAAAAAGGAGATTGAGGACGGCGCAATCTTCGACATCGCACTCCTGCCGCGCCCGGAGCTCGACGCTCTGGCAGAGCAGGGGAGCATGGCGGCCGGCACCCAGACCGACATCGCGCGCTCCGCGGTCGGGCTTGCTGTACGCGCCGGCGCGCCGAAGCCCGACATCGCGACGGTTGCGGCTTTCAAGCGTACGCTGCTGGCGGCGCAGACGGTCGGTTATAGCGACGGTCCGAGCGGCGCCTACGTGACCGGCCTGTTGCAACGCCTCGGCATCGCGCAGGAGATGAAGCCGAAAGTCAGGCTGACCAGCGGCCCGGTGGCCGAGCTTGTCGCCAAAGGCGAAGCCGAGATCGGGCTGCAACAGATCGTCGCCATCCTACCGGTCAAAGGCGCGGATCTCGTTGGTCCGCTGCCCGGCGAATTGCAGAACATCATCGTCTACGCGGCCGGATTGTCTGCGCGGAGCGTAAATGGCCACGCGGGGCGCCAGTTCGTCGCGTTCATGGCAACGCCGCCCGTTGCATCGATCATTCGCGCCAAGGGGATGGAGCCGGGATGAGCGGAAAACCGCAGGGGATAGCGCAGATGTGCTTGTGCCATCGCGCTTTTTTGCCCGGATCGTCTTGACTTCGGGCGGTTGCATCGATACTTAAGCCGAACTTTTCGGCAGGCGGTGAGCTTCGCCAGTCGGAACGGCCTGCCGGGTCCCCGTTCAAGCTATTGAAAGTCATTGGCTTTCTTAGTTCGCCGGATTCGGCGCGACGCCTCGACGAAGGAAGCTCAAACGCTGCCTCTGACTTCGAAAGGTCAGATACTGGAAGCATGACCGCGGTTATGCCGTGGTCCTCTGCGCAGACCAAGCGCCCTTCCGCAGCGGAGCGGATGGCGCGATTTGGTTTGCGTGAATGGATTCTTACCGGGGAGAACTCTCCCAGGAGTGAGGCGAACGGATGCCGACGGTCAATCAGCTCATTCGCAAGCCGCGGGTTACGCAGCACGCGAAGAGGAAAGTGCCGGCGCTGCAGCAGTCGCCGCAGAAACGCGGCGTATGCACCCGCGTTTACACGACGACGCCGAAGAAGCCGAACTCGGCGCTGCGCAAGGTTGCCAAGGTTCGTCTGACCAATGGCTTCGAGGTCATCGGCTACATCCCCGGCGAGGGCCACAACCTGCAGGAACATTCGGTAGTGATGATCCGCGGCGGCCGCGTGAAAGACCTTCCGGGTGTGCGTTACCACATCCTGCGCGGTGTGCTCGATACGCAAGGCGTAAAGAACCGCAAGCAGCGCAGGTCGAAATACGGAGCCAAGAGGCCGAAATAGTCGGCCTCTTCGCGTTCATAAGGAACGGAAGTCGAAGGAAATTAAGAGATGTCCCGCCGCCACAGGGCAGATAAACGCGAGATCCTGCCGGACCCGAAGTTCGGGAACGCCGTGATCACGAAGTTCATGAACTCGGTGATGCACGCCGGCAAGAAGTCGGTCGCCGAGACGATCGTCTACGGCGCGCTCGACCTCATCGAGGGCAAGACTCGTGGCAATCCGGTCAGCGTGTTCCAGCAAGCGCTCGACAACGTGATGCCGTCGATCGAGGTGCGCTCGCGCCGTGTCGGCGGCGCCACCTATCAGGTGCCAGTGGAAGTGCGCACGTCGCGGCGCCAGGCGCTCGGCATCCGCTGGATCATTTCCGCGGCCCGCGACCGCAATGAGAAAACGATGACCGAGCGGCTTTCCGCGGAACTGCTCGATGCATCCAATAACAGGGGGAACGCCGTCAAGAAGCGCGAAGACACGCACCGGATGGCTGAGGCCAATCGTGCGTTCTCGCACTATCGCTGGTGAGGCCAAAGGCAGCGAAGGAAATCCCCAATGCCCCGTACACATCCAATCGAGGACTATCGCAACTTCGGCATCATGGCCCACATCGATGCGGGCAAGACGACGACGACTGAGCGCGTCCTCTATTACACCGGCAAAAGCCACAAGATCGGCGAAGTCCATGACGGCGCCGCGACCATGGATTGGATGGAGCAGGAGCAGGAGCGCGGCATCACCATCACATCCGCCGCGACCACCGCGTTCTGGAACGGCAAGCGTCTGAACATCATCGACACGCCCGGCCATGTGGACTTCACCATCGAGGTCGAGCGGTCTTTGCGCGTGCTCGACGGCGCCATTTGCGTGCTCGACTCCAATCAGGGCGTGGAGCCGCAGACCGAGACGGTGTGGCGCCAGGGCGACAAGTACCGTGTGCCACGCATCGTGTTCTGCAACAAGATGGACAAGATCGGCGCGGATTACTTCCAGTGCCTCAAGGACATTGTCGACCGCCTTGGCGCCAAGCCAGTGGCCATTCAGCTTCCGATTGGTGCTGAGAGCCAATTCAAGGGCATCGTCGATCTGGTCCGCATGGTCGGCGTGGTATGGGACGAGGAGACGCTCGGCGCGAAATATCATGACGTCGAAATTCCGGCCGAGCTCAAGGACCAGGCCAGGGAGTATCGCGAGAAGCTGGTCGAGGCCGCGGTCGAGCTCGATGACGACGCCATGACCGCCTACCTCGAGGGCAAGGAGCCTGACGAGGCAACGCTCAAGCGGCTTATCCGCAAGGCAACGATCTCTGGCGCGTTCTTTCCGGTCTTCTGCGGCTCAGCATTTAAGAACAAAGGCGTGCAGCCACTGCTTGACGCCGTGGTGGATTATCTGCCGTCGCCGGTCGATGTCCCGCCGGTGAAAGGCGTCGATTTGAAAGGTAATGAAGTCGAGCGCAAGCCGTTGGACACAGAGCCGATGTCGCTACTCGCGTTCAAGATCATGGACGATCCGTTCGTCGGCACCATCACTTTCTGCCGCATCTACTCGGGCAAGCTCGAGAGCGGCACCGGCGTCATGAACTCGACCAAGGATCGCAAGGAGCGCGTCGGCCGCATGCTCTTGATGCACGCCAACAACCGCGAGGACATCAAAGAAGCCTACGCTGGCGACATCGTCGCGCTGGCGGGCCTGAAGGAAGTGCGCACCGGTGACACGCTTTGCGACCCGCAGAAGCCAGTGATCCTGGAAAAGATGGAGTTTCCCGAGCCGGTCATCGAAATCGCCATCGAGCCGAAGTCGAAGGCCGACCAGGAGAAGCTCGGCGTCGCGCTGGCCAAGCTCGTGGCCGAAGATCCGTCATTCCGCGTCTCGACCGACCAGGAGTCCGGCCAGACCATCATCAAGGGCATGGGCGAACTGCACCTCGACATCAAGGTCGATATTCTCAAGCGCACCTATAAGGTCGACGCCAATATCGGCGCGCCGCAGGTGGCCTATCGCGAGAAGATCACCCGGGTTGCACAGGTCGATTACACCCACAAGAAACAGACCGGCGGCCATGGCCAGTACGCCAAAATCAAGATCGTGGCCGAGCCCGGCGCGCCGGGGACAGGCTTCGTGTTCGAGAACGAAGTGGTCGGCGGCGCAGTGCCGAAAGAATTCATCCCGGCAGTCGAAAAGGGCCTTGAGGGCCAGCTGTCGTCGGGCGTTCTTGCAAGCTTCCCGGTCGTCGATCTGAAAGTGAGCCTGGTTGATGGCGACTCCCACGACGTCGACTCATCGTCGATGGCCTTCGAGATCGCGGCGCGTGCTGCCATGCGCGAGGCGCTGCAGAAGGGCGGATCGGTGCTGCTTGAGCCGATCATGAAGGTCGAGGTGGTGACTCCGGAAGACTACACCGGGTCCGTCATTGGCGACCTCAATTCGCGCCGTGGCCAGATTCAGGGCCAGGACATGCGCGGCAACGCCAACGTCATTTCGGCGATGGTGCCGCTCGCCAACATGTTCTCGTACGTGAACAACCTGCGCTCCATGAGTCAGGGGCGCGCCACCTTCACCATGCAATTCGATCACTACGCCGAAGTACCGAAAGGCGTAGCGGATGAAGTTCAGGCCAAATACGCCTGACCAACACTTGAAAGAGGTTCTAGAGAAGAGCCGGAACGGAGAGCCCCATGGCTAAAGAAAAATTCAACCGCAACAAACCCCATTGCAATATCGGCACGATCGGTCACGTCGATCACGGCAAGACCACGCTGACCGCGGCGATCACCAAGGTTTTGGCGGAAAAGGGACAGGCGCAATTCACCGCCTACGATCAGATCGACAAGGCGCCGGAAGAGAAGGCGCGCGGCATCACCATTGCCACCGCGCACGTCGAATATGAGACGGACAAGCGCCATTACGCGCATGTCGACTGCCCCGGGCACGCCGACTACGTCAAGAACATGATCACCGGCGCCGCGCAGATGGATGGCGCCATTCTGGTGGTGAGCGCCGCCGACGGCCCGATGCCGCAGACCCGCGAGCACATCCTGCTGGCGCGCCAAGTGGGCGTTCCCGCGCTTGTCGTCTATCTCAACAAGGTCGACATGGTCGACGATCCGGAACTGCTCGAGCTCGTCGAGCTGGAGGTGCGCGAACTGCTCGCCAAGTATCAGTTCCCTGGCGACAAGATTCCGTTCGTCAAGGGTTCGGCGCTGCAGGCGCTCGAAGGCAAGAATCCCGAACTCGGCAAGAATTCGATCGACGCGCTGATGGCTGCGGTCGACAGCTATATTCCGCAGCCGGAGCGTCCGAAGGATCAGCCGTTC
>Ga0209579_10003682_pt1 | contig 11014 bp, 7 predicted proteins | sample Coa_R1_2_FD_187152 | JGI IMG/M metagenome (GOLD analysis project Ga0209579, IMG submission 187152) | Surface soil microbial communities from Centralia Pennsylvania, which are recovering from an underground coalmine fire - Coalmine... | ecosystem: Environmental > Terrestrial > Soil > Unclassified... | reverse complement strand
TATAAGTGTTGCAGCAATATTCAAACTTCTGACCATCCAAAATAATTACCCGATTATGAAAAAATCACCAAAATACCAGCCTGTCACCCTGGTAATTACCAGTTTAAATGAACTGTACACGGCCCTTCTCACCGCGAAGAGAAAATGCGAGGATGTTGCGCTGAAAATTACGAATGAGCAATTAAAAAAGACAATAATCGCGCTCGAGCACCTTAATACGCAATATGCTAATGAGCTAGGTGCGCAGATTCAAAGCCTGGGTGGAAATGCCCTTGAGCCAGAGATGGTCTTTTTGGAGTCAGCCGGCGTTTCGAACCGGCTTCATCTCAATTTGGGTCTAGAAACAAAGAATATCTGTGCCAAGGTGGAATACCCCATAATCAAACTTTACCGCAAGATTCTTAGGCAACCTATATTGAATGCAAGCCTGAAAAAAATGATCCAGTACCAAATGAACGGGATTATGTGTACAACCCTGCAGCTTAAATTGCTAAGCGATTTTCTGAAATTCCAGGATGCGGTAACATGCTAAAATCCCGGTTAGCATTGTTAGCAATTTGACACAAGCAAGTCATTCATTTCACATTTCGTTCTTCGCAGCTTCATTTGCTGGTTCCCAAAAGAGGCAAAACGCGCTTCTGCATTCGCCTTGCATTTTGGCCCTAAACGCTTATTTTTAGATGAAAATCGCCTCATGCACCGCATTACTTTTATTCTCGTACTTTCTGTTATGGTTTTAGGCGCAACACTGGCCCAGACCAGCCTTACGTCTGGCGGAAAGCTTAAACCTGAACAAGCGATTATTGACATTCGCCACTATACAATTGACTTAAACGTTGACATCGACAATAAATCAATTGCAGGCTATGCAGAAATTGGGTTTGATCTGAAACAAAGTACCCAAACTTTACTTTTTGATCTTGTTGATTCCTTCAATGTCCGGCAAGTCCTCGTCAACGGTCATAAATCGGAATTTAAATATGAGAACAACGCGATAAGAATAAGCACGCCGATGGGGCTCTCTCCCGGCAAATCGCTGGTAAAGATTATTTACGACGGTAAACCTCACGTAGCACGTCGGCCTCCATGGGATGACGGGTTTACATGGAGTCAGGATTCTTCCGGAAACCCCTGGATCGCCGTCACAGCCGAAGGTTCCGGTGGCAAGCTTTATTTTCCATGCAAAGATCATCCGTCAGACGAGCCGGACGACGGCGTTGACCTTATCATAACGGTACCAAAAGGGCTAGTGGTTGCAGGTCCCGGACTGCTTCAAAGTGTCAAAAACAAAGGGAACAAGTCAACTTTTCACTGGAAGACTCAATACACGATTAATAATTACAGCATTGTATTTAACGTCGCAAAATATAAGGTGGTGACTAGAACGTATACGAGTATTAATGGTAACAAAGTGCCTCTTCAATTTTACGTACTCGAGCAGGACGCATCGAAAGCGCAGCATCATCTCGATGTTTTTGAACGAACGATCCATGAACAGGAAAAGTATTTTGGTGAATATCCCTGGATAAAGGAAAAGATAGCGATTGCTGAGACTCCGCATCTTGGTATGGAACATCAGACGATGAATGCATATGGCAACAGGTTCCGTTATACTAAAGTCGGAGGTGAAGACTATGACTGGCTACTGCACCATGAATTTGGCCATGAATGGTGGGGTAACAAAATGACAGCGAAGGACTGGGGCGATTATTGGATCCACGAGGGTATTTGCAGTTTTGGTGACGCACTTTACACGAGGGAATTTGAGGGTGAAAAGGCGTACATAAAATTGTTTCAGCAGACATCTCTTAGGATTCGGAACAACAAGCCAGTTGTGTTGGGTCAAGATATCGATGAAGAGTCAGCCTATAACGATGATATTTATTCCAAAGGAGCCTTTTTTATGCATACTTTGTGTTATGTGCTCAGTGATTCCATATTTTTTCCAATTCTCAGGAATTTCATCACTGACCCAAAATACACATACGACAATTTGGTATGTACGGATGATGTCCGGAACTTCTTTAGCAAATCGTCAGGAATAGACTTGAAGCCATTATTTCAAATGTATTTGTACACTACCGATAAGTTGGAAGTCAATGTAATTCGAAAAGGACTGAATACATATCTTGTGAAATTAGGAAACCTGGATATGACAATTCCTATGGAAATTGTCTCGGACAATGGAAATCAACGCTTAATGTTGGATGAAAGGGGAATTGAAATTAAAAGTTCTACGCCGCCGCAGATTGATCCTGATATGTTTTATTTGAAGCGGGTAGTTATGGAGTAGTTTATCACTTTATTTCCCGGCTATAAGATTCATCACACTTGTCTTGAAGCTAATTCCAATCGGTATAGAGGCGGTACCAAGATCAATCGTATTACCATATACGGATTTGATGTGCGCTACAGCGACAATAAAGGATTTGTGGACCCGAATAAATTGGTCAGGAGGAAGACACTTTTCCATTTCGCCCATGGTTTGTAAAGCCACGAGGTGAAAATCGCTTGTGTGAATTTTTAAATAATCCTTCATCGCCTCAATGTAGATGATTTCCGAAAAATTGATTTTGAAGAATTTGTTGTTTGATTTGATAAAAATATGTCTTGTTGAAATACTTTTTTCGCTTGGGTTTTTTGAGAAAAGGCGACCGTTCAGGATTTTGTTTATCGCTTTCTTAAACCTTTCAAAGGATATCGGCTTTAGCAAATAATCAATTACGCTGAATTCATAACTTTCGACACCATACTCTGTGTAGGCTGTCGTAAGAATAACGAGCGGCGGATTGCTCAGCGAGCGAAGAAAATTCAGTCCATTTATGCCTGGCAGCTGAATGTCGAGAAAGATCAAATCGACATCAAGGTTTTTCAAAGCTTCGAGAGCTTCGACAGCGTTGTTGCAGACAGCTACCAGTTGAAATTCTGGGACTTTGTACAGATGACTTTGAATCACTTGCTGTGCCAGGCGTTCATCCTCGACGATAATGCACCTGATCATTGGGCGCCGGGGTTTACAACAAGAGAGACCGTAAATGCATTATTGTTCAGAATCACATCCAGGGTATGCGCATCGGGATAAAACATTTTAAGACGATCCCGGGCATTTTTGATCCGCAGGGAGCTTCGTTGTTTCGGCTGGATGTCTGTTTGAATGATATTCAGTGCATGAGATTCGGGATATAATAGTTCGAGAAGGCTGCGGCTGTTTTTTATGCCAGTGCCATTGATGCGTTTTGCCTGCGTTTCGAGGTCTATATTAGTATTATTCACCACGTTCAGGGTGATCCGTTTTCCGTCTATTTTGATCGTGATATAGATAAATGGGCTTTTGCAATTGTCATTCATCGCATGTTTGAATCCATTTTCAATAAATGAAATGAAAAGGAAAGGTTCAATCATTATGTTGTCGGTTGATCCTTCGACCGTAAACCTGACATCTGCCTTATATCGAATCCTTTCAATTTCGATATAATTATTAATAAACGCTATTTCTTTATCGAGCAATATTTTTGGTTCATTGCATTCGTAAATGAGATAGCGCATAATATCGGCGAGCTTAACGATCACTTCAGCGGCCTGATCTGATTTTTGCAGGCAAAGTGAGTATATACTATTCAATGTGTTAAATAGGAAATGAGGGTTTAACTGAGATTGAAGGTATTTTAACCTGATCAGGTTATTGTCCTTCTGCAGATCAATTACCTTTTCACCTTCATCGAATGATTTTTTTAGTGCGGCCATCATCAGGCATAAAACCATATTGATGATGATCCAAATGAAGTCCCGGAACACCGAACGCGAAGAATAAGCCAGATAAAACTGTTCAGACGATTTCAGTTGGAATCCCGACAGAAAAGCGTTCATTCCGGTCACGATTATCGCAGTGAAAATTGCGAATGCGGCTGCCGCAATTGAGAAGTACACATATTTCTGCTCAAATAGCAACTTTGGAATAATTAATCGGGCAAATAATATGTATAATGGAAATGCGATCGCATGGATGAATAACAAGCCGAATACGAAAACGCCATCAAACCAGAAATAAGTGACTGTATTAACGATGGGGTTCAACAGTAGAAAAAAGATCCAAAAGACAATTTCAGACTTGTAAGCGGGGTGTATTTTACGATCGTTATCGAATTCCATACCAGTAGGTTTAAAGGATAAAGTTATTGCATCTTTCACGTCCATTCGGATGTTCGCGCGGGATATTTTTTCGTCGTTTGAAATGAAGAACTCATCGGAAAAATCGACGATAATAGCGATGTTTTTTCCAGCCCAAGTCCTAAGAAAGGAGGAAATCTTTCAATTGTCCAAAATCAGGGTTAATAACCAATCCTTGTTTTTTTGAGAGCATCAGCTCTTCTATTGAAGGAGGCCGAGAAATTTTCTTGCCTATTAACGGCTCAACGACATCAAAAAATTTTACGGGATGGGCTGTTTCCAGAAAAATGCCAGCATGGCCAGGATTCTTTCGGAGCCAATTACCGAGTGCCCGGTATCCGACTGCTCCGTGCGGATCCAGGACGTACCCTGTTGTTTCAAATACGGTCTTTATCGTTGACAGAGTGTCGGCTTCGGAAATACTTTCGCTGGAAAGAATTTCCTTTAGAGAATTAAAATTCCGATGAAACAATTCCAGCACACGGATAAAGTTGCTCGGATCCCCTACATCCATAGCATTTGAAACGGTAGTGAGCGCTTTTCTTGGACTATAAATTCCAGTTCTCAGAAAATCAGGAACTACACTATTGGCATTGCAGGCTGCAATAAAATGTGCGGCAGGCAGGCCAGACTTATGAGCCAGTATACCAGCACAAATGTTGCCGAAATTTCCACTTGGCACACAGAAGACTGGAAAGAAGCGCGAGAGGGTCCATACGCGGGCAGCAAAAAAATAGTAAAACTGCTGCGGAAGCCAGCGCGCCACGTTGATTGAATTCGCGGAGGTGAGAAAACGCTTTTTAGCGATGTCTTCGTCGGCAAAAGCTGTTTTTACCATCCTTTGACAGTCATCAAAAGTGCCTAGTATTTCCAGCGCGGTGATATTTTTGCCCAAACCAGTTAGTTGGCGCTCCTGCACGTCGCTCACTTTGCCGGAAGGATAAAGAATGACTACATTGACTCCTTCAACGCCATAAAACCCGCTTGCAACGGCGCCTCCCGTGTCACCAGAAGTCGCTACCAATACTGTAATCGGTGAACTAAAATCATTTACAAAATGGCTGATGCAGCGGCTCATGAAGCGGGCGCCCACATCTTTAAACGCCAGTGTTGGCCCGTGAAATAACTCAAGCGCAAAAACTGAATCACTTATTTGAACCAGTGGAAAATCGAAGTCGATGGTTTCATGAACGATATCCGCTAATTCATGTTTTGAAATCGTATCGCCTACATAGGGACTTATAACCGTCAAAGCGATTTCATCGGGAGAAATTTGCCGCAAACTCGAAATGAATCCTGCAGGAAGTTTGGGAATCTGCTCAGGAAAATAAAGCCCTTTATCGGGCGCTTGCCCAGAAATAGCCGCTTGTCTGAAATCCACTTTGCCAGCATTACCATTTAAGCTATAATAGTACATCTGTTCGCAATAATTTTTAAATCCGTGGCAGAATCTGACCTGTTTTCTTTAGCTGCCAAGCACTCTTACCCCATCAGCGTTGACAGCAGTCACGTAAGTATGGTAGGGCAGACCCATCCTGTCATATATCGATCGCATTTCCGTTTCTACGGCATTCGCCGTTTTCCGTTCCGAGCAGAGCATGAAAATAGAAGGTCCAGACCCTGATATGCCCCCTCCCAGTGCACCGGCTTCCTTGCAGCGTCTTTTTACTTCATCGAACCCTGGGATCAGCATGCTGCGAACAGGTTCAATAATAAAATCCTCTAACGATCGTCCAATCAAGGCATAATCATTTTTCATAAAACCCGCAACGAGCCCGGCAATATTGCCCCATTGGCGGATGGCATCTTTCAGTAACACCTCCTTACGTAATATTTCCCGCGCGTCAGAGGTACGCACCTCTATTTGTGGATGGACCAATGCGACGTGCAGGTCTGGAGAAGGAATCGACACAATATCCAGGGGAAAAATTGAACGGATCAAAGTTACCCCGCCATATATGCAAGGTGCTATATTGTCGGCATGTTTGACGCCCGACGCCACCTTCTCTCCAAACATTCCGAACCTTACCAGGTCTTTCCGGTCAAATTTGTTATTAAGCAGCTTATTGGCAGCCACTACTGCACCTGCAGCGCTGGCGGCGCTCGAACCTATTCCGCTTCCCGGCTTTATGTTTTTGACGATATTAACTTCAAATCCAATTTCATCGTCAATCTCTTCCAACATGGCTATCAGGGGAGCTCCCGCCGTATTAAGTGCAGGATCGACCGGCAATCCGAAACTGCCGCCAGGCGCGATAACGACTTTTTTTTCGTTAATGAGGCGGACGCGCATCGTATCAAAAGGTTCACTTAGGCATAGACCGAGGACGTCAAAACCACAAACCAGGTTGGCGACGGTGGCTGGTGCGTGAACTGTAATTTCGCTCATCAGTACGATTGGTATAATTCAAATTCTGGCAGCTCTAATGACATCCGCAAAAACACCGGAGGCCGTGACTTCGGCTCCCGCTCCAGCCCCTTTCACCACCAGTGGCTGCTCCGGGTATCTTTCTGTATAAAATAACACCACATTATCCTTTCCGTATAAATGGTATAGGTTGTGTGCCGGATCGATGTGTCGCAGGCCGACAGACGCTTTACCATTTTTGAAACTGGCGACAAATTTAAGTTTCATTCCTTTCGAGGCCGCTTCGTCATAAATTCTTTTGAAATGCGGCTCCTCATCTGCCATTGTCTGGTAAAAGTCGATTATGCTCCCCTTCATACAGGATGCTGGCATGAACGAATGGTTAGCAATATCTTCCATTTCAATTTTTTCGCCGGATTCTCGTGCCAGGATCATGATTTTTCGCATGACGTCAGTACCACTAAGATCCAGGCGTGGGTCGGGCTCCGTATAGCCTTCTTTTTGCGCACGGCGAACAACCTCTGCAAAGGGTTCCTCAGAGTTATAATTGTTAAAGACGAAGTTTAGAGTTCCACTAAGCACAGCTTCAATTTTATTGATTTTGTCTCCGCTATGAATCAAATCGTTTAGCGTACCGATAACAGGGAGGCCTGCGCCGACATTGGTTTCAAAAAGAAATAAGGCATTATACTCGCGGGAGAGATTTTTGAGTTTTTTGTAGTAATTGTAACTTGAAGAGCAGGCTACCTTGTTGCAAGCGATGACGGAAATGCTTTTTTGTAGGAGCCTTTCATAAGACATTGCCACCTCATCGTTAGCAGTGATATCTGCAAAAACAGCGTTGCCTAGATTCTTCGAACGAATTATTTCAATAAACTTGTCTAGTTTCATCGATTCCCCTGATTCCAGCTGCTCTTTCCATTTTTCAAGGTCCAGTCCTTCATCGTCGAATATCATCTTTTTGCTGTTAGCAAGGCCGATCACATTCACCTCTAATCGTAAATGCTCCAGTAAATGCTTTTTTTGCTGCTGAAGCTGGCTAAGAAACCGGCTACCGACATTCCCAACTCCTGTGATAAATAGATTAATCTGTTTGAAACTGGTTTCAAAGAATTCTTCATGCAGTACAGTGATCGCCTTTTTTACATCCACTGCCGACATAACCGCTGAAATATTTCGCTCCGACGATCCTTGGGCGATGGCCCGGATATTGACGCCGTTTCTGCCTAAGGAGCCGAACATTTTTCCGCTGATGCCGGTATGATTTTTCATGTTGTCGCCTACCAATGCAACAATCGCCAATCCCCTTTCCACACTTAACGGGTCGACTTTACCAGAGGAGATTTCATGTTCAAAAGCGAAATCAACTGCCGTTTTAGCCTGAACAAGGTTTTTTTCGTCAATGGCTACGCAGATTGAATGCTCGGACGAACTCTGAGTTATCAGTATAACGTTTATTTTCTGGTTGGCAAGTGACTCAAATAATCTCTTTGAAAAGCCAGGAATGCCCACCATACCACTTCCCTCAAGGCTGAGGAGGGCAATACTGCTCATGCTCGATATGCCGCGAATGCTGCTCCCATTGTATTGGACTATGCTCTCAATAACGGTGCCTCGATCGTCTGGTGCAAATGTGTTTTTGATCCAAACGGGGATGCTTTTTCTCATCATCGGCTGTATTGTGGGAGGGTAGATCACCTTGGCACCAAAATGGGACAGCTCCATTGCCTCTTGATAGGAAATCTGGGGTATTACTTTAGCAGTTTCGACTAACCGAGGATCGGCCGTCATCATTCCTGAAACATCAGTCCAGATTTCGGCCCGAGTGGCATCTACTCCTGCGGAAATAATAGCCGCGGTATAATCAGAACCACCACGTCCCAATGTCGTCGTTGAGCCTCGATTGTCCGACGCGACAAACCCTGGTAGAATATATAAGCTGCCGGGATCCTGGGCGAAATACTGTGCGATTTGCCCGTTTGTAACTTTGAAATCGACGCCTGCAGACCCAAAACGAGAATCAGTCCGTATTAGCGCCCTCGTGTCCTTCCAGGTACAATTCATTTCTACTGATGCAAAGTGTGCACTGATGATTTGTGATGACAAAAGTTCCCCAAAACTCATGATCTTATCCTTGGTTCTTTCAGACAGTTCGCCCAACATGAAAACCCCCTTACAAATGTCTTCAATCTCATTGCAGCTTTTTTTAACACGGCTGAGTATGCTGCTTTGATGCGTCATGGGAATCAGCGACCTGACAGCCTCGATATGCCGCAATTCTGCCTGGCGTAATTTTTCTTTATAAAGTTCGTTGGAAGCCTCAGCTAACACACCACATTGAAGGAGCGCATCTGTGATGCCACCGAACGCAGAAACGATAACAATGATTCGGTCCTCCTTGACCTTTTCCCTGACTATCGCTGCCACTTTTCGGATATTATCGGCGTTTGCAACTGATGTCCCCCCAAATTTTAAGACCTGCATATTTCCGCCATTTTGAATGAATGAATTTTTAAAAAATTGATTTATTAATAGATAAAGTTTGGAAACTCAGTGGATGATATGAATAGACGCAACCCTTCACAGGGTTGAAACGGTTCTAATGGCTGTCGACATAGCAGAATTAGCTATCGCAATAACGTCGATCGAGCTTCTATGTTGTTTTTTAATCACTTTGAATAAGACCGGGGCGAAGATAATTAAAGAAATGAGAGATATAAAGATTTCTGACCCATATTTTAGGCAAAATGCATTAAGTTCGTGTTCTGTTTCAAAAACATATTGCTTGCAGCGAATATTGTTGAAAATATTTTAATTCCATTGTATGCCATACCAATTGACGCATGGTCTGCAGCAATTCAGAAACCAGGTCGGAATAAAATTTCAATTATACAATAGTCTATTTACATCACTTCCTTTCCATCGAATTGAAAAAACTGGAATATTATTATCGCTCCTTTTGACGATTTGCGAAGAAGGCTATAAAAGAAAGCGTAGCCCAGAACAAATTATTGAGGAATTCTTCGACAAACATACTACCTACACCTCCGATCGAGATAAAGCCGATTTGCTTTTTCGATTTGTCCAATATGTGGAAAGACAGATCGTACTATTTGATGCGCTTGAGGATGCGGCATTTAAAGACGTAAACGACATGTCCGGTCCCGGCAGCTTAAAGCATTTGGCGTCAGAAGTAATTCAAACCGGCAAGGAAAAGAAGCTGTCTCAAAAGTTAGAGGATTATGCAGTTCGATTAGTGCTAACGGCTCACCCCACCCAATTCTATCCCGGTTCCGTCCTAGGGATTATCAATGATCTTTCGCGGGCTGTCGTGGACAACAATGCCAGCCAGATTAACATGTATTTGCAGCAGCTGGGTAAGACTCCATTTCTGAAAAAGCAGAAGCCGACGCCTTATGATGAAGCTGTCAGCTTAATTTGGTATCTCGAAAATGTCTTTTACCAGGCTGCCGGAAGAATATTTACTGCATTAAAGGACCAGTTCCCCACCTCTGTCCATGAAAAAAACCCTGTCATCAAGATGGGATTTTGGCCTGGAGGCGACCGCGATGGAAATCCTTTTGTGAATGTGCAAACAACATTGAAAGTGGCAGAAGCGTTGCGAGGTGGAATAATAAAAAGCTATTATCTCGATGTTCGAAGGTTAAAAAGAAGATTGACATTCAAAGGAGTCGATTCGATACTAGCCGAATTGGAAGTAAAATTATACAACAATATTTTCATACCTGGCCAGAAGACTGACTTAACCAGGGACGAGATCCTGGGTTCATTAAGGCAAATTAGGGAGACGATCATCTACCAGCATAATAGCTTGTTCCTTCCGTTGGTGAATAATCTTATCAGTAAGGTTGAAATCTTTGGACTACATTTTGCGACGCTCGACATCCGGCAGGATAGCAGTGTCCACACGAAGGTCCTGGGAGAAATAGCCCAGACAGAGGGACTGTTACCAAAAAATTATTTCGAGATGACGGATCCCGAGAAGATGGAAGTCCTTACGCGGGTCGATCGGGCCGCAACTCCTGAAATGTATGATAATGATCTCACCAGGGATACGCTCGAATGCATTGCGGCTGTGAAAACCATCCAGCAGTTTAACGGGGAAGAAGGCTGTGACAGGTATATTATTAGCCAATGCAATTCCGCTGTGAGTGTCCTGGAAGTATATGCATTGTTTATGCTGGGAGGGTGGAAGCCGACTGAATTGACCGTCGACATTATTCCGCTGTTTGAAACCGTAGAAGACCTGAAAAATGCGGCGGAAACAATGGAAGTGCTTTACGGGAATAAATTTTACCGTGAGCATTTAGAGTTCCGCGGACGCAAACAGACAATCATGGTGGGATTTTCCGACGGAACGAAAGACGGCGGATATTTGATGGCTAATTGGGGCATTTACAAGGCCAAAGAAGCGCTCACGAAAATTTCGTCGGAACATGATATTGATGTTGTTTTTTT
>Ga0209579_10003680_pt1 | contig 11015 bp, 5 predicted proteins | sample Coa_R1_2_FD_187152 | JGI IMG/M metagenome (GOLD analysis project Ga0209579, IMG submission 187152) | Surface soil microbial communities from Centralia Pennsylvania, which are recovering from an underground coalmine fire - Coalmine... | ecosystem: Environmental > Terrestrial > Soil > Unclassified... | reverse complement strand
TTCCGGTCCGAACCTGCATCCCATGGTGCGCGTACACTCGCGCCGCAATGGCGAGGCCACCTATATTTTTATGGGACCGGATAGCCGCTCCGGCCGGATCCTGGTCGCCACATTCGAGCGCAACGAGGCCACCGTGGTGGAAGTGAAGGCCAACACCGACAAGTTGATGCAGTTGGTAGACGAACCGGGGCACGCCGGCCACCTGCTGCGCGGGGACCAGCACGACCGCGATTCCGAAGAGTAGACCGGGCGCAAGTTTGTTACGATTCTCACGTGAGATTATGCCTTCTGCTGGCCGCCGCCGGTCTGGTTTGCGCGCAATCGAAACCGCCCAAGCCATTTCACTCCGACGCATCATCCGCGATCGACTATGGCAGCGCCGCGGATGGCTCTGAGACTGTCGTCATCCAGAACGTCTCGTATGAAGTGTCGGGTACCGGCGTAGTGGGCCGGCCCGCGGACGAACGCCTGCTGCTGCGCAAGACCATCCGCTCGCGTGAAGTGTTGGGCGACATCGGAGTGGAAGCCAGCGTCACACTGGATGCCTGGCGCTTCGGCGACGATCTCAGCCAGAAGCCGCTCTACACGTTCACCGTCGAGGGCACGGACGGCCACACCATGGATAACGCGCTGTTTGTGGCGGCGCGCGGCCTGGAGGAAGTTGAGTGGTGGTCGGTTTACCGGCTGGGCTCCGGCCAGCATCTCTTCGATACGGATGTGCCGCTGGTCAGCTTCTCGATCTCGCGCGAAACCGTGAAGACCAGATATGTGGGATTCGCAGCTTCGCCGGATGATTCAACCGATGCGCGCCTGAAGCAGCCCAATGTGGTCGGGGTGATCACTTATGCCGCGGGGGACCGCGTTGTGCGTGAAGCACTGATCACCTGCGACGACCCCAATCAGGCTGCGTTGTTGCGATCGTATGCGGATGCCAAGCGCACGCTGGCGGCGGCAGATCATACGCTCAAGCTGTCGTTCAGCCGGAACTATCCGTCGCCGGCCAACGCAGTGGAAGTGCGCATTCCGTTGCGGGGCGATGACCTGGATCTGGCGCATGCGCAGCTCGCGCCCAAGCTGCACATCACTGCCTGGCGCCGCTAGCGGTTACCTGCCCGCGTTGAGATGGCTGTAATTCATCACGGCGTTGAACAGCAGAAAGTAGCTGCCGGAGGTTTCATTCCGCCACATGGGATTGTTGGCGAACAGCACGATGTGTCCCTTACCGTGAGGCACGTCCACTACCGCGGGCTTCTCGGCGAGTTCGGAGCCGCCATCCAGCAGGCCGCTGACCAGTAAGTTGCCCGCATCGGCAAAACGCAGGATCACGCGCGGCAATTCGGCGGCCGGCGGAATGCGCCAGCTCAGATAGGCGCGGGCTTCCTCGGGCACGTACAGTTCCCGCTCGCGCGGCGTCCGCTTCGGTTGCTTCTCCGGCGGTGCATACGCGCGGCCCTGGATCACGTCGGGATCGGTGGCCGACCCGCGGCCGCTGCTGCGGCTCTCGCCGGCGTCGGCGCCGCCGCCAAAACCCAGACCTACGTTGATGACCGGATTCTCGCTGTAATACACGTAGAGCTTCTCACCGTAACCATAAGCGATGGGGCTTTTGGCATCTTCCACGTTGGCCAGCAGCACGTCGCCCGGACAGACCAGGCGCTGGGCCCTGCGCAGCGAAACCGCGCGCGTCATGCCGCCCTCCACGGGCAGCGCCGCCGACTCGCCCACCGCGACCAGCAGGCCGCCATCCTGCACGAAGCGCTCCAGGCCGGCGACGCCGGAGTAGCCCAGGCCGCCGCGGATATCGCCGGTGGAATCCAGCCCCGGCGCGAAGAAATTGGGGGTTTCGGGCGTACTTTTCCAGGGCATGGGATTGCCTTGCATAGGAATCCCCTGGATGGCGGAGGCCAAATCGCCGATGAATGGAGGGGCCACGATCACGTCGAACCGGTCGCGCAGCTTGGGGGTCTCTCGCACCTCGGTGTCGGCCAGGTAGGTGTAGGGAATCTTGAGTTGGTCGAGAGTGATGCGAAACCAGCCATCCTGCTGCGTGTTGGTCCAGTTGTGCAGCAGGGCCACGCGGGGCGCTTCGAGCGCATGCCGCGCCACGCTCAACTTAGCGTCCGTGGCGAAGACCGTCAGCCCCAAGTCGCGGGCGGCGGCTTCTATCTGGCTGCGATCCGCCCGAGGGATTACGAAAGTTCCGCGGTTGAATTTGCGGCCCTCGGCCTCGAAAGGCTCTTCGGCGGCTTCCATGGGGACGCTGGCGAAGCGGAAGCGGAAAGTGGCCAGCGCGCTGTCGGCATTGTTGTTCACCAGGTAGGTGGTGTGGCCCGCGCCGCGCAGACTACCCGCCGGGTTGATGGTACCGCCAACTTTAGACATGGGCACGTCGAGCACGGCCGCATCCATCACCCGCACGGTCCGGACGTTGGCCAGCGCGCCCATCGTCCAACCAGTGTCGTCGTAAGGGCGGGGATCCTTGGTGCTGAAGTACTGCGTGTCGAGCAGCGTGTCAGCCAAGCGGCTATAAGGCTGATCCATGCGGATGACGTAGCTGCCTTCCGCGAAATTCAGGGTGGTAGTGGGCGCCGGCTTTTCCTCGAGCTTTTTCTCTTCGGCCGGCTTCTTCTCCTCGGCTGGCTTTTTCTCATCGAGCTTGCCGGGGCCGCCGATGGCGGGGCTCTCGGCGTTCAGCACCGGCGCCGAGAAGGCTTTGCCGGCGCGCGAGATTTCGATGCCTTGCGACATCAGGACATTCAGCAGGCGCGCCTGATCGCCGGGCCGCGGATCGTCGGCGGGCAGCACCCAGGCCGCCGGTCCTTCTGTACGCGCCTTGGCCACCGCCCGCAGGCTCTTCATGTAGAAGTTGCCCAGAAACTCCCGCCCGTGCGTGGCCACGTTGTACAGGCCCAGCAGAAGGCCGCTCTGCTGCAGGTTGATGTTGTCGCGCGCCGACCACTTCACCTTGGCCAGCGGCGGATTGGGACGAAACCATTCGCGGCTGGTGGCGTTCGGCTGCAGCGTGCGCACCTGCGTGTCGGCCCCGCGATTGCCGAAAGTCTCGTAAAACCGGCCGATGGCATTGTGGCCCGTAGCGGCCCAGATCAGATAGTTGGGCGCCCATCCGTCATAGAAGCCGTGCGTCCAGACGCCCACCACCCCGCGCCGGGTCAGCTCTTCCACTTCGTAGAAAGCCAGGCGCTGCCACTCGCTGGTCACAATGGGATCCAGCCACGCATTATAGGGTCCCGTACCGGTCGAAATATAAAGGTACGGGACGGATTCGTGCAGGTCGTGCATCACGGTGGCGTGCCAGTCCAGATAAGTTCGCGTGACGTTTCTCGAAAGCGCCAGCGACAGCGTGATGCCGTCGCGATTGTTGTCGTGCGAGACGTAGTGTCCCCACCAGGTCAACGGGTACACTGCCGCGTCGGGATGATGTTTGGCGTGCATGTAAACGTCCACGAAACGGTCGCGGCCATCGGTTTCGATGACGGGAGTCAGCAGGACGATGGCATTCCGGCGAATCGCTTCGATGAACGGCGTCTCTTCCACGGCCAGCCGGTAGGCCAGCTCCATCAGCATTTCCGGCGCGCCGGATTCGGGCGAGTGGATGCTGCCGTCCGCCCAGTAGATTGGCTTGCCTTGTTGAATCAGCGCCTGCGCGTCGTTCTCGCTTAAACCGCGCGGATCGGCCAGGCGGGCGGTGATATGGCGGTAGCGGTCCAGGTCCCGGATGGCGGCTTCGTCGGCCACGGCCACCAGGATCATCTCCCGGCCCTCCTCGCTTTTACCCATCGAGAAGACCCGCACGCGTGGGCTGCGGCTGGCCAGCAGGCGCATGTACGCGTTGATCTGCTCCACGTGATCCAGCACGTCGGGCGCGCCGATGATGTGGCCCAGAAAAGTATCCGGCGCGGGCACGCACGAGCTCCAGGGCAGGTGGTCGACTAACTCTGTGGAGAAGTAGGTCTCCGTGGTGGCCTTGCGAATGGCGGCGGTATAAGCGGCGTCATCCTTAATCTCGCAGGCTCCCGCGGCTTGTCCGGCAGGGAGAGGCAGAGGAGATGCGGCCATAGCGAGAGCGGCCAGGCAGGATAGCAGCACAGATCGACTGGGCATAGATTCCTACCTATATCACAGGGGCGCGGAGAGGATGCGGCTACGATCCGCCCCAAGCGTTGGCTGCCAGCTTTTCGATTTTTGGCAGATTCTCGCGCACTATCGGAGCGTCGCCGGCGTTAGGCGCCATCTCCAGATACTTATGCAACCATCTCGCCGACTCTGCGTACTGCTTCTTGTCCATCAGAATGAGGCCCAGCACATAGTTCAACCGCGGGATCTTCTGGTCCTTGTCGAGGCGCAGGCCTTCGCGCACAGCACGCTCGGCTTCGTCGGGCTTGTTCAACCGGGCGTTGGCCACCGCGTTCAACAGGTAGGCGCCTGGGAAGTCTTCCGGATCGAGTTGAATCCACATCCGGGAATACTTTTCCGAATCCGCCCAATTTCCCTGGCGGTCGGCCAAAACCGTCAGGTTCTCGTAGAGCTTGATAAACTTCGGATCGCTGCTCTGCGCTTCCTTAAAGGCCGCGATAGCGCCCGCGGCATCCTTCCGGTTTTGCTTCACCAGGCCCAGTTGATACCAGGCCGTGGCGTACCGCGGATACAGTTTCACGGCCTTGTTGAATTCGGCCTCAGCCACGTCCCACTTTTGCGCCCGGGTGGCCTCCAGGCCCTTCTGGTAAGCTTTCTTCGCATTGGAAGGCGCGGCCAGACTGACGGCGCTTACCGCAAGGGCGCTGGCGCGCGACAAAGGATGCATGATAATGGTGCCCAGGCGGGTGCTGTCCAACATGCTCTTGATCGACAGGCTCACGCGGTCAGCCTGGTAGCCCGCGAGAACCGCTTGCAGCTCACATCCTTTCAACGAGCTGGTGACGGGCGTCGAATACTGGATCGCGCTGGCATTCATGGGCTTGTTCATATCGGCGGCTTGCTCGGTGGGGCGGCTGGCGTCATCCGTCGAAATGTCGTTCTGCGTGTTCTCGATCTTAAAGCTGAACCCTCCTTTTTCATCGGTCCAGGCGGCGAAAAGCGCGCGGCCATTGCAGGTCCGCTCCAAGCGCACCGGGTCGGCGGGTGGTGATCCATCGTCCAGCATTACTTTGCCGGAAAAGAAAACCACGTGCTCGGAACTCTTTTTGCTGAGGTCGGGCATCCCCGCCGCACGGGCAGCCGGAGATTGGCTCCTGGCCGTTACCGCGGCAGCCAGCATGATCCCCGCCCACCCCAATGTTCTGCAACCCATAACGCCTCCTGGTGCTCTGCATCAATTATGCACCTCCGGAGGCGGGCTGGCGAGCCTGAGGTTTCGCCGGGGCAGCCTACCGGACTGCGTGGCACATTGACACGCAGTACCGCGGGCAAACGTCGGTATCTCAAGCAATTGTTTTGGCAAACTACGTGCAACCTGGGACACCGTGCTGATCAAGGCGTTGCTGTGCTTGGGCCTGCTGAACGCGAGCGCTGCCTGGGCTGCCGCTCCCGGCTTTCTGCTCGGGATGGACTACTCGGAACGATTCGGCTTCGCAGGGCAATCCGTCGTCAGTCTGGCTACCGATGGATCGGGCGCGGTCTACCTGTTGGCCAGCACCTATGACACTACTCTGCTGACCCCTACCACGGCGCTAGGGCCGGTGGGCGGGAACGGTTCCTTCGTAGCGAAGCTGTCGTCCGACGGAAACCGGATCGTTTATCTGACGATCCTGGGGTTCGAGGCCAATGCCATGGCCGTCGATCAGGCCGGCAACGCGTACATCGCGGGGCCGGGCGGCGTGGCCAAGCTGAACCCCACGGGCACGGCTTGGGTCTACCAGGCGACCATCGGCACGGGGGTGCTCCCGATAAGCGTGGCGGTCGACCAGGGAGGCCATGCATTTGTGCTCGGCTTCACAACCACGGGTGTCATCCAGACCAGTTCCAATGCATTTCAGCGAACCATCCCCAATACGAGCTATAGCCATGCATTCGTGCTGCGGCTGAATGCCGCCGGCACGGCGTTCGACTACGCCACATATTTAACCGGCACGTACAGTGACCAGCCTTCGCAAATCGCCGTGGATGGGTCGGGCGCGGCGGTCGTCTCGGGACTCACGACATCCACGGACTTTCCGGCCACGCCCGGAGCGTATGTCGCAGCGAACGATGCCTCGCGGCCGACGGTGTTCCTGGCGCGACTGCTGCCGGATGGCTCGGGCCTGGTCTACTCGGATTTGCCGGCGTCGGCGTTCGCCCCATCGACCATGGCGGTGGACCCGAATGGGAATGCCGCGATAGCTCCCTCAGGCAACCTTCTACATTTCAATCCGGCCGGCGCACTCACATTTTCCGGGAGCACCGCGGGGCTAAGTCCGGTGGCGATGGATTCCGCGGGAAATACCTACGCTTTCGGCTACAGCACAAACGGGGGAGCGGCAGTAAGAAACAGCCTGTTTACCTGCCAACAGGACGCCTCGAGCTCTCTAACGGTTTACGATACGGACGGAAACATCCTGCAAGCGACTTATCTACCTCCGATCGGTTCCGCGAGTTCCGCGGCGCTGGGGCCGAATGCGGAGATATACGTGCTGGGCGGGACAAACATCAATTACACACCTACGCAGTCTCTGTCCGGCATGTCGAACATCCCGTTCTCCCTGACGCGCCTGGCGCAGCATGCGGGCGCATCGACGGTTCAACTGGCCTGCGTGACGAACGCGGCGAGCTATTACCCCGGGCCAATCGCCGGCGGCGAGATCGTGTCCCTGTTTGGACAAGCGCTCGGGCCGCCGCAAGGCACGGCGCCACAGGTGGACCTGCAAAATGGCTTCCCCACCCAGGTATCCGAGGTTCGGGTGACCATCAACGGATCGGCCGCCCCGCTGTTGTATGTCCAGGACGGCCAGGTCAACGCGATTGTCCCGTGGGCCCTGGCAAGCGCTTCCACGGCGCAGATCTGCGTCTCATACAACGGCTCGCAAACCAACTGTCTGCCATGGGCGGTATCCGGCGCGGCGCCCGGCGTCTTTACCGTGGATGGGGTTCATGCCGCCGCGCTGAACCAGGACGGCACCATCAACTCGGCGGAGAATCCCGCGGCGCCCGATTCCATCGTCTCGGTATTTGCCACCGGCCTGGGAGCCATTGGTCCGCCACAGAACGATGGCGCCATCGTGGCGCCCCCGCTTCCGGTGAATGACCTGCAATTCGTGGCGGCCGGCCGGGTAGGCGGTATCGTGTTCGTTTACGCGCCGGTGCCCACTGAATATGCCGGACCGGCGCCTTACCTGGTTGCGGGGGCCAGTCAGATCAATTTCACGGTCACAAACAGCGATCTGCGCCTGCAGACTGCGCCGGGTTCATCGGCGGACTTCTCCAGTCAATCGTTTACCGTCTATGTAGCCGGGCAGTAGACCGCGCACCACTCAATCGCGGCGCTCGCCTGCCGGCGGCTTGGACGATCCGTTGGAAACCTCGCGCAAGACGTCCGTCACCACTCCGTCCGCCTGGCCGGACTTCAGTTGATCCTGCATGCGGCGCAGCGCTACGCCCACGATGTCGCGATGGTGCAGCTTGGAGCCCAGCCCTTTTTCGGAGAGCTGCAGCCAAAGCTGATGCAGCAGGTCGATATCCTCGGGCCACAGGCGGGGCGGGTGCGGGCCAAGGTTGAAGAAGATGGATTCCTCTTCGCCCGGCACTACGATCTCGAGCGAGAGCGATGGCCGCGGCTCGGGCAGATCCTCCCACTCGCGTCCTACGGTGGCGCCCTGCTCGGCCGGGGTCATTTTCGGCGACAGCCCCATCACGATCCGCGAGGACTGCACACGCTCGGCTGTCTGCACGATGGCCGCGTAGGGATTGCCTCCCGGCACCACCATCAGCTCCACATGCTTGCCGGCCTTCTCCGCCAGGTTGACCACCTTACTGAAGACCTCGGTTTCATCCGCCGAAAAGATCTGGCTCAACTCCAGGCCATGCTCGCCCGAGCCGGCCTGGGTGACCTGGCGGACAGAGAGCACCACGATGTCGATGCGGCGCGTATCGGTCTTCTCCAGTACCCGCTGCAGATGTTCGAGGCGATTGGGGTTGCGCACTGCCACCAGGACGTTGCCGGACCGCACCCGCGCCGTGCCCGGCGTCAGGTCCTCTTCCGTAGTCAGGTTGAACTTCTCCATGTCCTCGGAGTGCGCCGCCGTGTGACTGCGATTGTACTTTTCGGAGAATTCAAAAACGATGAAGAAAGCAATCGTGAAGGTGACGCCGGAGATGGTGGCCACTTCTTTGGTGACCACGTTGATCAGCGCCAGGGCGAACAGGGTTACGGTGATGAGAAACAGTCCGACCGGAATCTCTGTGCCGCCGATGCGGAAATTCAAAGGCACTTTCCAGCCGCGGCCATGCGGCTGTTTATAGCGCAACACCAGCACCGACAGAGCCTTCATGGCGAAGCTCCAGACCACGCCGAAGGCGTAAGCCTCGCCCAACATGTAGACATCGCCCCGGCTGATGATGATGGTGATCAGTTGCAGGATCACGATCAGGTTGATCAGCCGGGAAGAGGTGCCGTATGTGTGATGCGGATGGCGGAACCAGTCGGGCAGCACGCCGTCCTCGGCCACCCGGTTGAGGACTCCGTTGGAACCGATGATGGCGGTATTCACCGCGCCGGCGAGAATCAATGTGCCCACCAGCACCACAAACGCATGGAACAGCAGCCGCAGCGACATGGGCCCCACCAGGTACATGGAGAGGCCCCCGATCAGGTTGTTCAGAAACTGCTGCCGCGCTGCGTCCGGAATGATCATCACCGCGAAGAAGGAGACCAGCGACGTGAACAGCATGCTGTAGATGAAGATCACGAAGCCGGCGCGTTCCAGGTTCTTCAGCTTGGGATGCGCGATCTCGCGGTTCACCTGCGCCAGACTCTCTTCGCCGCTCATGGCCAGCAGCGAGTGCCCCAGACCCACCAAAATAGCGATGAGGGTGATGGAAGGCGCCGCGGTTCCCCGCAGCCAGCCCAGTCCTTCCTTGCTGAAATGCAGGTTGGCCAGCGTGGGCAGCGGGACGGGCTGATAGCCGCCCTTAAAGATCGTAATGAGGCACCACGCGATCAGCAGGACCACCATGACCGTGGTGATCTGCATGATGCGCAGCGCCTTTTCGCTCGACTCGTGAATGCCGATGATGTTCTTGCGCCAGAAATAAACGGTGACGGCCGCCGCGAAAACGGCGGCGAAGTAAGGCGGATATACGTGGAGGCTGGGAATTTTCAGATACTCGCCGGTCTCGTTGATGAGGCCGCCCAGGTACAGTCCCGCGCTGACACCGCTGATGGGGCCTGTGAGCACGTAGTCGAACATCAGGGCCGAGACGGAGAATTTGGCCAGAGTGCCGCCCATGGCCTCGTGCACTACTTTGTATACGCCGCCGCGCACGAACATGCTGCAGCTCTCGATGTAGATCGCGCGCACCGCATACGAGAACAGCATGATGGCCAGGATGAACCAGGGCGCCGCCTTTCCGATGGCCTGCTCGGCGATGCCGCCCACGTAGTACGCGGAGGAAGCCAGGTCGCTCAGGACGATGGCTGCCGCCCTCCAGAAGGAGATGAACGACAGCATGACCGTGGTGGCGACGACGACATTAACGGCACGCGGCCGCTGGGGCTGGGTCATGCGTGGGGTACTCGGGATGATGTTGGCAAACACATGTTAACACGGGGTCCCGCACACGTATACACGCGGCGCGGCGGTGCGCTGCGCTTATATTAGGAATTGGCGATGACCTCCGAAGAACTGGCCCGCTCCATCGTCGCGCAGTTACGCTCCGCCGGGCACCAGGCATACCTGGTCGGCGGTTGCGTGCGCGACATGCTGCTCGGCCGCTCGCCTGAGGACTTTGACGTTGCCACGGATGCCCGGCCCGACCGGGTGAGCGAATTATTCGAGCGCTCCGAACAGGTGGGGGCGCACTTCGGCGTGGTGCTGGTGCGGGAGAACACTTCGCAGGTGGAGGTGGCCACCTTTCGCAGCGACGCCAGCTACAGTGATGGCCGCCGTCCGGACGCCGTGCGCTTCGAAAGCGACCCGCGGCGGGACGTGCTGCGGCGCGATTTCACCATCAACGCGCTCTTGCTCGATCCCGCGACGAACGAGGTGCTGGACTTCACCGGCGGCCGGGAGGACCTGCGACGCCGGGTGATCCGCGCCATCGGCGATCCGGAAGAGCGCTTTCGGGAAGATCATCTGCGGCTGATTCGCGCGGTGCGCTTCGCGGCCCGGCTGGGTTTCACTATCGAGCCTGCCACCATGGACGCGCTGGCACGCTTGCACGCGCTGATCCTGAAAGTTTCGCCCGAGCGCGCGCGCGACGAAATAGCGCGCATTCTGACCGAAGGCGGCGCACGGCGTGGTTTCGAGCTGCTGGACCAGACCGGGCTGCTGGGCGATATCCTGCCCGAGGTGGCGGCCATGAAAGGCGTCGCGCAACCGCCCGAGTTTCATCCGGAAGGCGACGTGTGGACCCACACCCTGCTGCTGCTCGAAAAGCTGCATCACCCCACCGTGACGCTGGCCATGGGCGCGCTGCTGCACGATGTCGGCAAGCCTCCCACATTCCGCGTGGCGGACCGAATCCGCTTCGACGGCCACGCGGAGGAGGGTGTCCGCATGGCCCACGACATTCTCACGCGGCTGCGTTTCTCCCACGAGCAGATCGAGCAGATCGAAGCGCTGATCGCCCACCACATGCGCTTCAAGGATACCGGCCATATGCGCGAAAGCACCTTGAAGCGCTTCCTGCGCATGGAGAATTTCGCCGAGCATCTGGAGCTTCATCGCCTGGACTGTCTGTCGAGCAACGGACGCCTGGACACCTACAAGCGCGTGCTCGCGCGCCGGGAGGAGTTGGGCGAGGAAGAGTTGCGGCCCAAGCCTCTGTTAACCGGGCGCGATCTGATCGAAGCGGGCTACGCGCCC
>Ga0209579_10003678_pt1 | contig 11020 bp, 17 predicted proteins | sample Coa_R1_2_FD_187152 | JGI IMG/M metagenome (GOLD analysis project Ga0209579, IMG submission 187152) | Surface soil microbial communities from Centralia Pennsylvania, which are recovering from an underground coalmine fire - Coalmine... | ecosystem: Environmental > Terrestrial > Soil >... | reverse complement strand
AGCCATTTCGAATTCGGCAAGGTCGCCTACGAGATCCTGGGCCGCGATCCGGGCGTGATCAAGCCGCTCCGCCGGGGCGCCGGAGCGCGGTCGGCCCTGCGTCCCCGCTACTCCGTGCTCGACTGCACGAAGCTCTCCAATGCCGGAATCCGGATGCGTCCGTGGATCGAGGCGCTGCGCGAGTACCTGGCCACGCCGGCGAAGAAGTGATCCTCAGCGCCTGACGAAGAGATCGAGCAGGGCTCCGGCCAGAATCACCGCGCTCACCACCGCATTGACGTGGAAAAACGCCTGGTTCACGCGACGGAGATCCTCCGGCTTGAGGATGGCGTGTTCGTAGACGAGAAGCAGGGCGATCGCGCCGACGGCTCCGAAGTAATAGAGGCCGAGGTGGGCCGCGAGGCCGGCGGCGACCAGGGCCCCCATGGCGACGACGTGGCAGAGGATAGACAGGACCAGGGCGTTCTTGATCCCGACGGCCGCCGGGACGGAGTGGAGACGCCGGGAGCGGTCGAAGTCGAAATCCTCGCAGGCATAGAGGATGTCGGCTCCGGCGATCCAGAACATGACGGCGGCGCCCAGGAGGTAGGGGAGCGGGGCTCCCGCGCGATCGGGCGCGATGGCGAGCCAGGCGCCGATGGGGGCGGCGGCGAGCGAAAGGCCGAGGACGAAGTGACACAGGGCGGTGAACCGCTTGGTGAAGGAGTAGCCCAGGGTGACGACGAGGGCGATCGGCGACAGCTTCAAGCAGAGGGGATTCAGCATCGCGGCGGCCAAGAGGAGCAAGCCGACCATGACGACGGCGAAGGCGAGGGTGAAAGGGACGCCGAGCCTGCCCGCGGGGATCGCGCGCATCTTCGTTCGAGGATTGTCCGCGTCAATCCGGGCGTCGACCGCTCGGTTGAAGGCCATGGCGGCGCATCGGGCAGCGACCATGGCGAGGAGGACCCACCCGAGCTTGCCCCAGGGCGGCAGCCCTCCTGCCGCGTAGAACGCGGCAACGAAGGCCCAGGGAAGTGCAAAAAGGCTGTGCTGGACCTTGATCATTTCGAATGTCGCGCTGACCTTGTGGACCACATTCATCTAGACGCTCCCCATCCAGCGCCGGATCCGATACTGTCCTTCGGAGAGGACGATCAGGAGAGCGGAAGTGCTTTCGAAATCCGCTGCGGTGGCCTCCAGAGTGGTCGTGAGCTCGGTGGCAATCTTGTTCCAGTCGAGAATCTGATAACGGAGGAGGATGACTCTCCCTCGGCCAGCAAGTGGGCCCAGTTCAAGGATCGCCCCGAAATCCTTGTCTGCGGTCAGGAGTATTCGAGCGTCCTTGTTGGCCGCTTTGAGCACGTCCTCATCGGACGCCCCCTGAAGGCCGAGGTCATGAATGGATAGGACGTCATGGCTTGCGGTTCGCAGGGCCTGGGTCAGCGCAAGAGGGATGTTTTCGTCCGAGAGGATCCTGGACATTTAGCCCGCACGCACCGGCTGAATCGACTCGCCCTCCATGACCCGGGCAGCGAAGTCCACTGCCGCCAGAACCCCCTCCCGCGTAAGGTGAGGATACGCGGTGAGGATCGCATCCACGGTCATACCGGAAGCCATGCTCTGGAGAATCAAGGCGACCGAGATCCGCGTTCCACGAATCACAGGTTTGCCGCCCAAGACGCCTGGCTGGCTGACAATTAGATTGCTCATCTGAAGTCGATTCTATCAGGTCTGCACGGGCGGAACAATAGGGCCTGGGATGCTCGGTCGTGTCCTGATGAGCAGGACGCTCAGCCATCCCAGCGAGTGTCCTAAAGTGTCCTAAATCCGATGGTTTCGATGATCCGGAGGTCACCCAAAGCGCGCAATGCGCTCTAAAGCTCGTGAACGACGACCTTGATCATCTCGAAAATGGTGCCGATGCGGCCGAGCATGGGGGATATTCTAGCGGGGAGCGGTCAAATTGAGAATTGCCGCCTTACAAATCATCGGTTAGGGCCGCGTCAACACCCAGCGCAGATTCATTGGGACGTTCTGCAAGGGAGGGCATGGTGTCCCAATTGCTGTCTTCGCGGGCGAAAACCACCATCTTCTCGTGTTGCGGTTCCTGATTTGACGGGAACGTGCCCAGCATCATAAGAAGTAAGGAGCTTATCACTTCCATTCTACCCGCCGGCGGGTGGGGAAGGAGGCGGTCCAAACCTGCCGCCCACGACATCGTAGAGGGTGGCGTGCAGTTGGTCGGGATTCAGTCGGATTGAAACCGTCATCCCGACCGCCGCGGCGTCCAGCCGCGTCTCGACCATGATCAAGCAATCGGTGGAGATGCGAAGGTAGCCCACGCCGTCCTCGTCCATGCTTTCAATAAGGCCGGTGACCTGCGTGCCCTCACCGAAGTGGATGAACCCGGCATTCGGCGGAGGGATGGTCCGTGAAATCATCGAAGTCTCAATGGGGATGAGGATGTCGAATTCGACATGGTACGAGCGGCCTTTGCCCGCGGGATAACGGTCAGCCTTCCATTGAACCATCCCATCCCCTTGCGGTGAGGAGAAGGTCGCCCAGACATTACCCTGGGAGCGCTGATGAACCTCGGTGACGGTGAGCCTCATGGTTCTACGGTGTCCTGGAATGCATGGCGGTCAGTGTCCACCCGACTCTGACAATCACATTGCAGGTCGCAGGATACTGATCAACATTAGGGTCTTCCCTGAACGTGGCTCCAAATCCCTGCCGAGTGGACTTGCCTAATATGTTCCTAAATCGGGACACTGATCGCTCCTTGTCACCGCTCGGCAAACGAGGATAGTCTGCGCGCGGGGTGGCGCATCATCTGCGTTCTCCGCCGACGAGGATGATGATTGCGCGTCTCGAATTGGAAGGATCCACAAATGCCACTGGGACTGCAAGGCGCTTCGCATGACTCCGCTCGATGAGGTAGCGCAACGATGAGAAGGTCTTACCGTCGACGTCATAGGCGTAGGCCGAAGTTAACAACCAGCTTGACCCGTTAACACGCCTAGCGGGAACCAAGCGACCGAGGGCAAGAATCCGGATTCCCCGTAGGTACACCGTGAGGTACCCGAAGAAGGGGATACCTGCCGGTAGGAAGATGACTGGAAGGCACGCCAGCACGTCGCGGACTTTACCAGACCAAACCCCGTAGACCGAGACAGCCAGGCTCAAGAAGTAAAGAATACCCATGAGGATCACGACTCGACGATGACTCCGTTTCCAATCGTCGACGGAGGCCTGGACGGTCGGATCCCCTGAATCTAGATGAATATCCATTTGAACATTAGACCGAATCCGGCAGTGATGTGTTCCTCCGTTTGCCAATCTGCTGGGACCTGACTTGGGGGAGGATTTGGGTATTTCGAAGATGAAAGACGAGCTCCATGCCAGGCTTTGGTCGGCTCAACAGCGGTTCCATCCCCTCGATATTATCTCGGATCTATGGACACTGATCGCTCATTACCTCCATTCATGCCGACCTCCTGACGGAGCGTCGGACAGTCATCGTTCGCCGGATGAGTGCCGTTTTGCGTTTTCTCGCCTTCCGGCGGATTCGTAGAGGACGCGCGGAGCGGTCGACGTTGAGGGGATGGTCTCGCCAGTCTCGGATCAGGTGGAGCCAGTTGACTCGCTTGATCATGTAATGGCGGCGACGCTTCGGGAGAGGACTTCAGAATTTCGAGCGGGTTTATCAGAGCCTGGTCGACGCCTGGGCGGTGTATGATAACTCGGGAGCAGTCCCCGTGCTGCTCGCGTCAGGAGAGCGTTCATGAGAAAGACCCTGGCAACATCGGACCCCGACATCATCGGATCTTTCGCCGCACTGAAGCGTGCGGCACGGAGCGCCAGGAGGATCGCGATTGAAACGAATACCCCCCTCTACATATGGAAGGACGGAAGGGTCGTCAATCTGAACCCGCTCCGTCGCAAGCCCGTTTCTCGAAGCAAGGGAACGCGGTAAGCCCCACCGGCCCTGTTCGAGGACGTCCGACGCTCCATTCCCCCGCTCAGAAGGTGTCCTAAAGTGTCCTAAATCCCAGGCTTTCGATGCTCCCGAAGTCACTCAAAGAGCCCAATGCGCTCTGAATGTCGCGAACAGCGACCTTGATCATATCAAGGACGGTGCCGACGCGGCCGAGCATGGGGTACGATTCTATTCGATGCCTCCCATTACCGACGAAGAATTCGACCGACAGATCGACGGTGTAGCCTCCGGTGTCGAGGCGGCCCTACACAAGAACTCTTGGAAGAGTTACGCGACTGTTGCTCAACTCCACTACCCGGACCGAATTAGTATCCAAGCACTTGTCTCGATGGATGGGAAGCCGGAGACTTTCGAACTCCTGTACGAATTCGGAAAAGCCCTTTCAACGAAGGGGTTCTCCGTGCCGACCGCCGTCTATGTCACGGCCGAGTCCGTGGCTGAAGACGGGAAACCCTGCCTCTTCATTTCCGGATGCACTGCTGATGGTCGCCAGAACGGCGTCCGGATCCATTTGATGCAAACCCGGTGGAGAAAGGTCCTGCGACCCACGGAAACGGTCCGATACCATTGTCGCAATTCGCAGTTTGAGGGTCAGACGCCCGTGAGGTGATGCGTGGCCTCGTGGAGTCCAATGCTCAGTCCGGTTGAGAAGGGGGTACACCTTGTCCGTGACCTTGGATGGTGATAGGATCGTATTATGACGACGAAGGAAGCCATTCTCGAAATGATCCGAAAGCTGCCGGACAACGTGACGGTCGCAGACATCATGGCCGAGCTTTACTTCCGTCAGAAGGTCGATCAGGGTCTCCGCGAACTGGATGAGGGCAAGGGCGTTCCTCACGATCAAGCCCGCGCTCGACTCCAGAAATGGCTCAAGTAAGCTGGTCGCCTTCTTCACTCCTCGATCTCGACTCAATTGCTGAGTTCATCGCGCGTGATTCAGCTCATTATGCGAGCCTATTCGTTCAGAGCATTGTCGCTCATGTAGAGAAGCTGAGTGAATGTCCACGATCGGGCCGTGTTGTCCCGGAGTATGGGAGGGAGGAGCTCCGGGAGTTCATCTTCGAAAACTATCGAATCGTCTATCGGGTGCGTGGGGAACTGATCGAAATTGCCACCGTCGTGCACGGGTCCCGTCAACTTCCACAGGCCCTTCCCTAGGTCAAAGGGTCAGTCCTCAAGTGTCCTAAACCCCGTGTTCTCAATACGGCAGGAGTCGCCCAAAGTGCGCAATGCGCTCTGAAATACGTGAACGACGACCTTGATCATTTCGAAGACGCTGCCTAGTCGAGCTAGCATTTGTGGTCAGTCCTGCCTGGGAGACCAGTCTATGACTCGATTCCAAGGTTCGTCTTTCGTGTCCCTCTCGAAGGCCGCACCCTCAGGCTCTCGAATGAATTGATCCAGCGTTGGCTCGAAGTCGAGGAGCCAGCCAACGTTGCATAGCCGAATATTCTCGGAGTTTGCGGTGTACTCGTCGTCCTCATTGCCTGTGAAGAAACGCCAGCCACTGTCTTCGGGTCGGTCCGCCTTCTCACGATAGGCAAAGAGAAGGAGCGCACCTTCGTCAAACGCCATCTTGGAGACCAGAGCTTTCTGGTTGGCGCAATCTACATGGCGAGGGTCACCTTTCCGGATCATGATTCCTGCAATATGGCGAGGCTCAAAGACGATCTCGTCCATCTGGACTAGACCACGAATGTGCGCGGGGTGATTGGTCAGAATGCCGACATAGTACCCCTTGCCGTCGAGAGGCTGACGGACTTCAACCCACATCCTTTCTGCCCCCGGCTGGTCCGCTGCTGGATTCTCGAGAAGGAAATGGAGTTTAACCAAGTCTCCGGGTTTCTGGGATTCCCGCTCCTCTAGCTTGGGGATGAAGAAACAGTCGGTAGCCTCACGTGCTGCCCGCTCAGCGTCCCTTAAGGACCAACTCTTCATTGTGGTGTTGCCTAAAATCTGCCTAATTCTGTTACGTCAATGGCGTCAATGCGCTGAAAACGGCCCGATAACGTCGATATCGCGATCTTCGGGGAATTGATCATTTCAAGGGTGGTGCGGATCCGCCCGAGCATGGGGCAATTCTATGGGTTGAATTCGCCCAGCGGAAGTCCCAATCGGTGTTCATATCACGGGGTGCACCGACCTCGCTGCCATGGGAAAGGATGATGACTGATTTCGCAATGATCAATGGGACCCGGACAGCGAAGCCGCATTCATCGCTCGCTTGGAGAGAAGCCGATCCACCCTTCGCGAGGCCCCATACGCTCTCCTCAAGGCCTTAATGACCGTCACCTCGCCCCCGTCTGCGGCGTTGGTTGGGTGAAGGAGGTGGCTGTTGAACGAGCCCGAGCCAAGCCCAAAGCCACCCCTGTCCCTTCACGGTCCTACGGTACCAGCGCTACCGAAGCAGCGCGTTTCCCCGCAGCCATAGGTCGAGCATCGCATGTTGAAGCGCCAGCAGTCGTCGTGATGGGGAGTTTGACAGGCGACGCAGCGCACGATCTGTTCCCGTAGTTCGCAGCCGCAGACGGAGCATCGAGCGCATTCGGGGTTGGGCACTTCGACCAGCTCGATCGGAAAGGCGGAGGCGGACCCGAAGAAGCATTCCATCATCGTTCCCATGGCCGAGGCGAGCTCAATCTGAGGAGACTCCTCGACCAGCAGGGATCCGAGCTCGAGAGACAGCGACTCCTTCCCGAGGTCGATCGTCATCGCTCCGAATCGTCGCAGTAAAAGGAGAGGAAGCGTGAGCTTCGTTTTGGTGCGAGGAGTGATCAACTCGGACATGAGCGATTCCGGCAGCGCCCGTGCCCGGACGAACCAGTCGTCAAAGTCCGGATCTGCGGGAGCGCTGCCCGCCCGAATTGTCTTCCGCCCCTTCGACTTCAGGGTCAGATAGCCCGGCGAAATACCCACCACATTCACTCGGATAGCGGTTCGACCATTCAGGGAGCGCGCATTCATCACGATGAATTGGAGAAAAGCGGTTCGACCGGAAAGGAGAAAATCGATCCTGGGGTGGTGTATTCCGACGGCTGGGCTGAAACGTCCCTTCAGGGCCCGGGCGCTCGTGGTCCAGGCGTCGTAGGCCCTGGTCGGGATCGGAGGGGCCGCGTACCCCAGGATCAGTCGAAGGAAGAGATAGGCCAGGAAGGCGACAAAGAGGAGCGTGCCAACCAAGCCGTAATACTCATCCACCTGAGCCTTACCCTCCTTGGGAGAGTCTAACAAATCCCGGGCGAGAGTCCGGGGCTGGCCGGGCGAGGAATGTCGCACCGGTCTCCGACCGCCGGAGCCGTTCTTCCGGACTTTGGCCCAAGCGGATCGGCGGCCGGAAGCGGCCGGAGATCGATGCGTCTTGGACCAGGATTCAGCGCACAAATCCATTGCCTTGCTCAGTCAGAGGTCCGCCAAGGAGAGAATGTTCCGTTAGGGTAACGTTGGAACAATAGGGGGTGGGTTCTTCAGTCGAGTCCCGAACGAGCCGACGATCCGCCCTTCCGGCAACTGTCCTAAAGTGTTCTAAATCCAGTGTTTTCAATGCGCTCAGAGGCATCCAAAACCGCCAATGCTCTTTGGAAGTCGACAACGATGACCTGAATCATCTCCAGGATCACTCGGATGCGACGGAGCATGGGAAGGCATTCTGGCGTGATCCTTTCGGGACAAGCAGTCTCAGTGCTGAGAGCATTTGTTGGTGGTATGACAGGCGGTCGGAAGTATACTGACGGGAGGTCACCCGAAGTTGATCGAAGAGGCGAGCCTGTTCGTCCACTCCCGGAAGGGAAGGAGGCGCCATGAACAGGAACGTCTCGACGCGAGTCCTCACTCCGGCGGCCCGGCCCGATCGACCCACCGGGCTCCGCAATGCAGCCCCACGATTCCAACCGAAGAAGAAAAGCATCGTCGGGCGCATCCTGCGCTGGGTCGTCTTCGTGAGCATCCTCGGCGCCGTCGGCGCCACCTTCTTGGTCAAAGCCCCCGACGGCAACACCTACGCTGATCTCTACACGATCCCCGCGTCCAAATGGGCGTACCACTGGGTGAAGGATAAGGTATCCCCGCCGGAGGAGGAGGAGGCCGAGATCCCGAAGAAAGCCCCCGCGCCCTCGGAGCTTGACACGAAATTCGACGAAGCCGTGGCCCAGCGCGAGAGGGCCGAGGGCGCGAAGGCGCCGGAGCCCGCGGTCGACGCCGTCGCCTTCCTGGAGAAGGAACTCGACGCGTCGGTACGGCGGATCGACGTGGTCCGCGAGGTCGGAATCGCTGCCTCGAAGTCCGCGCCGCGAAAGACCCGGGTAGGGCCCGCCCAGGCGGTGGAAGAACTGGCTGCCCAGGCGGCCGCCCAGAAGAAGTTCGCCGCGGCCCTGGTAAGGCGGAAAAGCGAGGTGGACGTGACGGCGGCGCTCGCCGCCGTCCCGCCGCCTCCACCCCCTCCTGCCCCGGCGCCTCCGCCGCCGGCCGTTCTCTTCTACGACCTCAAGAAGCTTCATGCGTGGCCGGCGCAGCCGGTCGGGACCTGGGTCCGATGGAAGAAGACCCTCGGCGAGACGGTATCGCACGAGGATCACGTGCTGGCGGCGCTCACCGAGGAGGCAGCCGTGGTCCGGATCGAAGCGGTCCCCGGCAATCAGGCGACCGCGGAACGCGTGTTCGTCTTCGGCCCCGACAAGGCGCGCCTCCTGCGCGAGGAGTCGCTGAAGGTGGGCGACGTTGAAATTCCCTGCCGCGTCGTTCAGTCGGGCTCGACGCTCCGCTGGATTCCGAAGGAAGGTCCCGGGGCTGACCGCGTGGCCCTCAAGGTGCAGATCGGCGACCAGACATCCCTCGTCACCGAATTGAGCGAAGAGGAGGTCCCGGTCAAGGGCGTGGCGAAGACCTGCCTCAAGTACACGGTCGGGGACGTGACGGTCTGGGGGCGCGACGAGGTCCCCGGGTTCGCCGTCCGGGTGAAGGCGGGAGCCGAGACCGCGGAGGCGATCGAATGGGCCTCCGATCCGGCGGCCCGGCCTGCGATGAAGAAGCCGGCCGAGGCCGAGGAACGGTCCGAGAAGCTCCTCTTGGCCGAAGCGGAACGGTTGAAAATCGAAGGGTGGGTGCTGCTCCGGGAAGTGATGGAGGCGATGAAGACCCCGCCCCCGGAGCCGGACAAGCTCAAGACGCTCTTTCTGGATCTGGAGTCGGCGACGGCGCTGCTGACCAAGTCACGGGAAGTCTTCCTCTTGGCGAAAGAAAAAGGGTCGGACCCGGCGTCGATCGACGAAACCATCTCGATTCTCAGCCGAATCCTCGATATCGCCGCCCGGCACATGGAATCAGTCAAGGGGCGCCTGAAGTAAAGTCGTTCCGAGCGGCCCCTTCGATCGCGCGCCATACGGGCGGGATCGACCGGAAGACGGACGAAAGGAGCATCGGAAGGTCGTTTTCGAGAACGATCGGGGAGCCGAACGCGGTGGCCTTGAAGTGGCGCCAATGGGGCCGACCCTGGAGCGTCGCCCCATGGGAGCGGCAGGGGCTCCCGGCGGTTTCGAACCGCGCTGCCGGGGGGCGGCGCCTGCCGTCCCCTCCTCCGGCTCCGGAAATCCTCCGGAACCCGACAAGCGCGGAACGTTATTTCAACGCACCGATGATCTCTTTCATCAAGGAGCCCATCGGCAGGTAGTAGCGTCCGGGCTCTTCGGGATCGAGATAGATGTCCACCGTTCTGCCGACGAAATCGCTTCCGGGCTTGAAGGGAATGGAGACGGATCGAAATTCTTCCGCGGTGGTCGCCCCGGGCCTAACGCCCTTGCAGATGAACTCGTAGAGGGGGGGGCCATGGCCGCCCAGGGCTTGAACGCGGTCGATCGTCCCCTGGATGTGGACCTTGAAATTGTACGACTCCCGGAGGTCATCCTGCACGAGGCGCTCGAGAGTCTCGGGGCTGCGGGCTTCGGCCAGGGCGGCCGAGAGCACCCGACCGCTGGCCACAAAGCCCAGGACCCCGGAGACCAGGAAAACCAGTCCCGCCAAGGCCATGACCAAGGGCCTCAACCACAATTCGGAAAACGTTCCAATGCAGGCGTTAGCGGGATTCCCCGGGTCGTAGTACACCCGGACCGTGGCTCCCGTGGCGATCAGGGGCTTGCTCGGGGCCGACACGCGACCCTGGAATCGGACCGGCTTGCCGTCCTCGGTGTGAAAGTCCACGATCGGAGAATACCGAACCCAGGACGAGCTTTTCGTATCGCTGAACAGCGTGTCGTCCCGGTTCCGGCTGCTGTGAGTGAGGGTCACGTACTCTTTGTGCTGATCCACCACCCTCCCTTCCGTCATCCGACCCCGGGAGGTGGTCAGCCGGTAGTGCTTCGCGATCCGGAACAGGCCCACGGCCAGAAGGCAGGCCCCCGCGCCCCCAACGACCATGAGCAGGACCCATTGAATCGCGGGCCACCTCGAGGAGCCCTTCGCGAGGGTCGGAACGAGACTGATCGCCCCGATCCCCCCGAAAATGCTCACCAGGATCCACCCCACGATCCCTTCCATGGCGGCTCTCTCCTTTGCACCTGAATCGGCGCGGACCCCGTCGACCCGGGCCTGCCTCCGCGGGCTCTGCTCGACCTCGGCCGTCGACCTGCTCGGAGGCCCTGGGGCAGGCCGAGCATGGGATGATCTTAGCAGACTTGTCCCTGAGACGGCCCAATTCCAAGAGCCTTCAGGATCCCGGTGCGACCCCCTCCACGGTCTCGGGGTCGGGTTCCGGAACCGGCTCTACTGGCGGCGCCCGAAAGGCTGGCCGCAGGGCGATTCCGAGGGTCCGGGGCAGGAACGTCCTCCTCCCCTTATTCGGCGCCGACGAGGTACACTAAGTCCCGGACGGATGGGTAAGAGCGAGGAGTGGTTCCGGAACGACCGCTGGGACGCGGCGGCGGAGAAGTCCTTTTTCGGGCGCCTCCGGCGCCAGCGCGGCCCCCTCAAGAAGGCCCAGATCGCCCGCGTCAAGGCGACCCTGCTCGAAGGGACCGGCGAGCCTCGAAAGGTGCGCGCGGCGGTGGC
>Ga0209579_10003676_pt1 | contig 11022 bp, 10 predicted proteins | sample Coa_R1_2_FD_187152 | JGI IMG/M metagenome (GOLD analysis project Ga0209579, IMG submission 187152) | Surface soil microbial communities from Centralia Pennsylvania, which are recovering from an underground coalmine fire - Coalmine... | ecosystem: Environmental > Terrestrial > Soil >... | reverse complement strand
GCGAGGCAATTGGATCTGCGCTTTACCGATATCCTCAGCCTGCAGCATCACGTTTCCTACCCGCTGAGCCAGGTCTCCGAGAGTTCGTTTGAGGACGGATTCGGCATGGATGGATCGAGCATTCGCGGATGGGCAGCCATCAACGAAAGCGACATGCTGCTGATTCCCGACCCCACCACCGCATTCATGGACCCGTTCGCCGAAACGCCCACGCTGGTAATGAATGGCGACGTCATCGACCCTATCACCAAGCAGCACTACGAGCGCGACCCGCGCTGGATTGCCAAGAAAGCCGAGTTGTATCTGCAAAACAGCGGCGTCGGCGACACGGCGTTCTTCGGCGCGGAAGCCGAATTCTTTATTTTCGACAACGTCCGCTTCGACCAGAACCAGCACTCCGGGTTCTACTTCATCGACGCCGAAGAAGGCCGCTGGAATTCCGGCCGCGAGAAAGACAACCTGGGCTACCGGCCGCGTTATAAGGAAGGCTACTTCCCGGTGCCGCCTACCGATCATTACCAGGACTTGCGCAGCGAGATGGTGCAGACCATGGAACGGTGCGGCCTGATCATCGAGTGTCATCACCATGAAGTGGCCACTGGCGGGCAGTGCGAGATCGATCAGCGCTTCAACACGCTGGTGAAATCCGCCGACAACATGATGTTGTACAAGTATGTCGTCCGCAACGTGGCTAACCAGTACGGCAAAACCGTCACCTTCATGCCCAAGCCGATCTTCGCGGATAACGGCAGCGGGATGCACGTGCACCAGAGCATCTGGAAAGGCGGCACGCCTTTGTTTGCCGGCGATGGATACGCGGGCTTCAGCCAGATGGGTCTGTGGTACATCGGCGGCCTGCTGAAGCACGCGCGCGCACTCGCGGCCATCATCGCGCCGACCACCAACAGCTACAAGCGGCTGGTGCCGGGCTACGAAGCGCCGGTGAATCTGGCTTATTCGCGACGCAATCGCTCGGCCGCGTGCCGCATTCCGATGTACTCCGCCAGCCCTAAGGCCAAGCGCGTCGAGTTCCGTCCGCCCGATCCGGCCGCCAATCCGTATTTGGCCTTCTCAGCCATGCTAATGGCGGGTCTGGACGGCGTGCTCAACAAGATCTCGCCCGGCGAGCCGCTGGATAAAGACATCTACGACCTCTCGCCGGAAGAGATGAAGAGCGTGCCCTCGATGCCGGCCTCGCTCGAAGAAGCTTTGAACTGTCTCGAAGAAGACCACGCCTTCATGATGAAGGGCGACGTCTTTACTGAAGAATTGATCGAGACGTTCATCGAATACAAGCGCAAGAACGAATGCGATGCTGTTCGTTTGCGGCCGCATCCATACGAGTTCGCACTGTATTACGACGTGTGACCGGTTCGGTCGTCCAAATCAATATCTCGCGCGGCGGAGTTCCCAAGCGCCCCGTTGCGGAATCTGTCGCCACGCATCTCGGTTTGGAAGGGGACGTCTGCGGGCATCCTGAAATTCACGGCGGCCCAAAGCAGGCCGTGCTGCTCATCGCTGCGGAAGCTATCGAGGAATTGATCGCGCGCGGCTATCCGCTGTACTTCGGTGCTTTGGGGGAGAACTTCACGACGCGCGGCCTGGACCGGCGCTCGCTGCGTCTGGGCCAGCGTTTTCGGATCGGCGCCGCCTTGATTGAGCTGACCAAAGTCCGTGCTCCCTGTTCCACGCTTAGTGTCTACGGCCCCACTATTCAGCGCGAGATTTACGATCAGGCGGTGAAAGCGGGCGACTTCGCGTCGCCGCGCTGGGGCATGAGCGGGTTCTACGCGGCCGTCATCCAGCCGGGCACCGTGCACGTGGGCGATCTGATTTCGCTCGAATCCGAACTAGCTTAGCGGGCTACGGCGTGGTGTCGGCCACAACCGTCTTGATCGCCAGACCTTTGATGCCGCCGTTTTCCAACAGAATGCCGGTGGCCTTTACCTTCTTTTCCACGAAGGGCATCAGCTTGTCGTTCTGATTCTTGTGATCGGCGGCGACAGCCATGTAGAGCTTGCCGCTGGCCTGGTCCAGAATAGCCAGGGGAACGCCTTTCTTGGCGCAGGCGGTGGCGCAGGTCTCGTGCTCGGAACCAGTGCTGTTGTGCGCCATGTAGCAGCCGGTATCCACCACCAGGCCGGTGACGGTGATCTCTTTGCCCTTTGCGTGCTCGTCGTGCGCGAAAGCCAAGGCTGCCGCGGCGAGGATGGTCAGAAAAGTTTTGGTCATGATTATCTCTGCTTATCACATGGTACCTGCTCGGCGCCCCCTCCCGCATTCAGCCGCAAGGCTATAATCAGCGGGGGGATTCCCCTGGACCATGGCCAGCCTGCTCACCGCGATCGAATTCCGCAACCCGCTCCGCGCCCGCGCCGATCTGGAGCGCCTGGGGCAAGGCATCGGTGAGGCCGCCCTCTCCCGGATTCAGGCGCTGTTGGCCGCATCCCCCGACCCCGATCAGGCCCTGCATTTTCTGGAGCGGCTGCGAGCGCAATCGCCCGCGGCGTTCGAGGAAATCTCCAATGTCCCGGCGGCCCTGCGCTACCTGGTAGCTATTTTTTCGTACAGCACGTTTCTTTCTGAAGCGCTGCTGCGGTATCCCGAGTGGGCGATGGAGTTGGCCACTGCCGACGATCTCGACCGTGTTCTCACCAAGGAAGAATTCTCCGAGCGCCTGGTTCGTTTTCTGTGGCCTGACGGAGCGATTCCGCAAGCTCTCGATCTGGCGCGTTTCCGGCGGCGTCAACTCTTGCGGATCGTGTTGCGCGACGTGCTAGGCATCGCAGCGCTGGCGGAAATCACCGAAGAGCTTTCCAATCTGGCCGATGCCACCCTCGATTTCGCCTACCAACGCATCCGCGATGCCCTGGTGCTGCGCCACGGCACTCCGCGCTGGGAGGACAATGCCTGCGGGTTCTCCATCATTTCGCTCGGCAAGCTGGGCGGCAAAGAGCTGAACTATAGCTCCGACATCGACCTGATGTTCATCTATTCAGCCAACGGCCAGACGGACGGCCCCGACCCGATCAGCAACAAGGAGTTTTTTAAAAAGGTCGCCAATCAAGCCACCGAGCTGCTTTCCACTTACACCGCCGAAGGCCAGTGCTACCGTGTGGATTTGCGCCTGCGCCCCGATGGCCGCTATGGCGAGGTGTGCATTTCACTCGACGGCGCGCGCGATTACTACTGCGAGCGGGCGCGCGATTGGGAACTGCAAATGCTCATCAAGGCGCGCGTTTCGGCCGGCGAAAAAGATCCGGGCCGCGAACTGCTGGAATTCGTCGAGCCTCTGATTTACTCGACTACTCTGGATTTTCGCGCGGTGGAATCGGTGTCGGAAACCCGCGAGCGCATTGCCGAGAAGCTGGCGGCTAAACGCTCGGCGCATGCCGGCCTCGACATTAAGCTCGCCCGCGGCGGCATTCGCGACATCGAGTTTCTGGTGCAATGCCTGCAGCGGCTGCATGGCGGACGCGAGCCCTGGGTGCGCCATGGCGGAACGATGTTCGCGTTATCCCGGCTGCGCGATAAAGATCTGCTCTCGGCGTTCGAATACACGCGTCTGGCTTCCGCGTACCAATTTCTAAGAAACCTGGAACATCGTCTGCAATTCGACGAGGATCGGCAAACGCATTCCCTGCCCACGGATCTCGAAGCTCTGGAGGTTCTGGCACAGCGCCTGCCGCGCTCCGGAGCGGCGGAGATTTCGACCGCCGACACGCTGGAGCGTGAGCTGGACGCACACCTGGGGGACGTCGAGGATCTGTACGAGCGCCTGGTGCACGCCGCCAAACCGGCCTCGAATGCACTTCCTCGAAGTCCGGCGTCCCCTGCTTTTGCGCTCGAGCGCGGCCGGGCAAGGCTGAATCGCGGACGCGATCGCTTCGAATTCTTTCTCGAAAAACTGGGCGCGAATCCACCCTGGCTGGCCCGCCTGGGCTCCGACCCGGATTTGATGGATTGCGCCGCCGACGTCTTCGAACATAGCCCCTACATTGCCGACCAATTGATTCGTTATCCGGGGCTGATCGAAGAGCTGGGCCTGGCCCGGCGCAGCGATGATTTCCGGCTTCAGGAGGAATGGCCGTCCGAGCCTGACGAGCTGCGCCGTGTGTTTCTGCGCCACATGCTGCGCATCCAGATTCAAAGCGTCTATCGCCGCGTGCCCATCTTTACGACCCTCGGCTATACCTCCGAACTGGCGGATTGGGCTATCGCCGCGGCTTACAAAATCGCGCTGGCGCAGAGCCTGGCCGCGAGCCCGCCCCGGAATCCGGCTTATACGCCGCGCGATCAGATGATGGTCATCGCGCTGGGACGTCTGGGAATGCGCGAATTCGACCTGGCTTCGGACGCCGACCTGATTTTCGTTTTGCCGGACGCCGATGCCGGCGAGCACTATTTCTGGACCGGAGTCGCCGAGCGCATGATCCAAGCCATCAGCGCCTACACCGGCCAGGGCGTGCTGTTTACCGTGGATGCGCGTTTGCGGCCCGACGGGCGCTCCGTGACCCTAGTGCAAACCGAGCGGCTCTATCGCGACTATTTCGCCACCCGCGCCGAGGCCTGGGAAGGCATCGCGTATATGAAGGCGCGCGCCGTGGCCGGGAACATGGCGCATTCCACGGAATTCCTGCATCAGCTTCAGGACATAGACTGGCGCAGGTACGGGCAGAGCGGCCGCTCGCGCCCCGAGCTGGCCCAAATGCGCGCCCGCCTGGAAAAAGAGCAGGGTGCAAAAAATCCGCTTAAAGCCGGCCGAGGTGGCTATTACGACATCGATTTTGCACTGATGTATCTGCGGCTTAAAGGCGCAGGCATCTTTTTCAAAGTGCTGAATACGCCGGAGCGCATCGACGTCATCGAAAAGATGGGCCATCTGGAGCGGGAAGATGCTGAGTTTCTGCGCGACGCCGCCACGTTTTATCGCGCCGTCGATCATGGGCTGCGGCTCTCGGCCGGCCACGCGGAAGGCCGCCTGCCGTCTTCGCCCGAGCAACTGCAGATTCTGACCGGCCTGGTATACCGTTGGGCGCCCGCGCACCTTCACGGGGCGCCGCTCGATGTTATGCTGGCGGAGATTCGGGCCAAGACCCGGGAATTCTTTGATCGCCTGTTTACATAGTAATGGGGTGGAACGGGTATCATAGAGGTGTGGCGTTATTGAGACAATCCGCATGGGTCTTGCTGCTGTGCTCCGGGCTGCAATTGGCCTCCGCCGCGGATGTGCCTCCCGCCCTGATGGACCGGGCGTTCAATCGCCTCTACAACACGGATTTCCCGGGCGCGTTTGTCCTGCTGGATGAATATGTCAACGCCAAGCCCGAGGACCCCCTGGGCTATGCCCTGCGCTCTAGCGGTTACCTCTTCTCGGAGCTCGACCGGCTCGGCATTCTGGAAGGCGAGTTCTTTGTCGATGACAAGCGCATCGCTGAAAAGAAGGGGTTGAAGCCCGATCCCGCCGTCCGCGAAAAGCTGATGCATGCGATACAGGACGCCCAATCGCGCGCCTCAAAGCAAATTGCCGCTCAGCCCGACGACCAGAATGCCCTGTATTCCATGGCTGCCAGCAACGGTGTCCTGCTGGATTACACCGCGCTGGTAGAGAAACGGCAGATCTCGAGCCTTTCCTCGGCGCGCACAGCCAACGAGTATGCACAGCGCGTGTTGAAGCTGAATCCCAAGTTTTACGATGCGTACCTGACTACCGGGCTCACCGAATATCTGGTAGCCAGTCTGCCGTTTTATGTGAAGTGGTTCGTCCATTTCGATGAGGTGAAGGGCAGCAAGACGCAGGCCATCGAGAATCTGCGTCTGGTGGCAACTTCCGGCCGTTACCTGAAACCGTTCGCCAAGATTTTGCTGGCCATTGTGTCGGCGCGCGAAAAACAGCCGGAGGAGGCCAGGCGCCTGCTGGCCGAGCTGGCTGTCGAGTTTCCGGAAAACAAGTTGATCCACAAAGAACTGGATAAGTTCACGGTACATATTGAAGGGCCGCGTCCCAACAGCCGCTAAGTGGGCAGTTCCCCGGCCCTCCGTTTCAGAAATCTTGGCGGGTCGGGGACCTGCCCCACGGTTAACATGCGAAAATGACACAGGATGGTGCGGGACGGTATCCATTACGCGTTAGGGCTGGTGCTGGCCGGAATCGTGGTGGCGTATTTCACCAATATCTGGGTGGGAGCTCCCCTATTTGTGCTGGCGGCGTTCTGCCTGTATTTTTTCCGCGACCCTGAGCGTGCCATTCCGTCCGGTCCGGTGGCTGTTTCCCCCGCTGACGGCAAAGTAGTTGCGGTGAAAGAAGAAGGCGCGAATACCCGCATCAGTATTTTTCTGAATATCTTCGACGTCCACGTCAACCGTACGCCGATCGCCGGCACCATCGCGGATGTACGCTACCAGAAGGGGCGATTTCTGGTGGCGAGCAAGGAACTGGCGTCCTCCCAGAACGAGCAAAATACCGTGGTCGTTCAAGGCGACGACACGCGCGTGACCTTCAAACAAATTGCCGGGCTGATCGCTAGGCGTATTGTGTTCAACAAGAAGTTGGGCGATGTCGTAGCGGCGGGCGAGCGGATTGGGTTGATCAAGTTCGGGTCGCGGGTGGATGTGATGCTGGGACCGGAATGGGAATTGGCGGTTCGCCAGGGCATGCGGGTGCAAGCCGGCGCAAGCATTCTGGCAAGGCGGCGCGAGCCAGCCCTGGCGGGGCGCGCCAGTGCCAGGCAGGAGGCGGGAGCATGGCGGGACTGAAACTACAACACTGGATCGAGCCGCAATCGCCGGGACGGCGCCCTCCGCGCGCGGCCTACGCGCTTCCGACGCTGTTCACCGCGGGCAACATTTTCCTGGGATTCCTTTCCGTGATGCGTACGGTGCAAGGCTCTATCCTGGCGTCGACGGGCGCGCCTGGCTCGGAACAGCATTTCGCTTTTGCGGCGGCAACCATCGGCGTCGCCGTCTTGCTGGACGGCCTCGACGGCCGTATCGCGCGCATGACCAACACCACCAGCGATTTCGGCCGCGAGATGGATTCGCTCGCCGATGTGATCAGCTTCGGCATTGCGCCGGCGGTGCTGGCATACGCCTGGGGCGTGCAGTCGGTGGATCCCGCGATAGGCGCCGGGATGCGGGAACAGCTTCTGCGTGCCGGCCATTTTGTGGCGTTTCTATTCCTGTTATGCGGATCGGCGCGCCTGGCGCGCTTCAACGTGCAGAAAAATCCCGTGCCCAAGAATCCCGGCCGGCCCAATCGCAAGTATTTTGTCGGCTTGCCCATTCCCGCTGGAGCCGCCATGGTTGCGGCCGTAGTTTACGCGTCCAACTCCGAACCCATCACCAACTGGGTGCTATCCGTTGCCTGGATCGCGCTGCTGGCCCTGCTTTCTTTTCTGATGGTGAGCACGTGGCGCTACTACAGTTTCAAAGACGTGAGCTTGCTGCGCCCGCGCTCGCCGCTAACCGTCATCCTGCTGGGCATTGTGATCTATCTTTTCTGGCACTATTCACAATTAGGTTTGCTGGCCATGGCTGTGGTCTACGTGGGCAGCGGCGTGGTGATTCGTATTGGCGGCGTGGTGCGCCGGCTGTTCCGGCCTTCACCGCCCCCGCCTCCGGAGCCGACGGTTGCCTAAGTCCGCCACCGTTGCGCTGATTGGCGGCGATTCGCTGATGGGCCGCGAGATTCGTGATGTCTTCGCTACCTCTGCGCCCGGCGTAAATCTGCGTCTGATTGCCGCCGAAGACGACGAAACGGGCCTGCTGACCGAGCATGCCGGCGAAGCCACTTTTCTAGCCGGCCTCGATGCCAGCAATCTGGAGGATGCTACCGCTGTATTTCTGGCGGCCTCGGCCGAATCCACGCGCCAGGCCATGAAGCTCGCGCCGAAGTCCGGTCTTATCGATCTTACCTACGCCGCGGAAGATTTCCCCGCTGCGCGTCTGCGCGCTCCGATGGTGGAACCGAAAGGCTACGCGACGCCGCGCGGCGCGATGCACGTCATCGCTAACGCCGCCGCGATCGCCGTCACCCTGGTGCTCAACCGGCTGCACCCGCTCTACATCGTGCGGCGTTCGCTGATGCATGTTTTCGAGCCGGCGAGCGAGCGAGGGCGGCGCGGCCTCGACGAGCTGCAGCAGCAAACCGTCAGCCTGCTGGCGTTCAAAGCCATGCCGAAAAAAGTGTACGACGCGCAGCTGGCGTTCAATTTGCTTGCGCGTTATGGCGACGAGGCGCCGCAATCTCTGGAGGAATCCGAGCTGCGCATCGAACGCCACCTGGCCACGCTGCTGTCCAATTCGAGCCAGGCGCCGATGCCGTCGCTGCGCCTGGTGCAGGCGCCGGTTTTTCACGGCTACGCCATCTCGCTGTGGATCGAGTTCGAATCCAATCCTGGCGTGAGCGCAATCGAAGCAGCGCTCGACGGCGGGCCCATTGATTTGCGGGTGAGCGATGCCGAGCCGCCCAACATCGTGGGCGCGGCTGGACAGCCGGGTATCGCAGTCGGAGGCGTGGCGCTCGACCGCAATCATACCCAAGCCTGCTGGCTGTGGATCGCGTTGGACAATCTCCGCCTGCAAGCGGAAAACGCCGTGGCGGTGGCTCAGGAGTTGGTGTAATGGGCGCGAAGCTGATGGCGTTATTGCTCTCCGTATGCCTGTTTGCAGGATGCGGCTACCACGTGGCGAACAACGCCGACGCGCTCCCCAAGAATGTCAAGACCATCGCCATCCCGCCTTTTGGCAACACCACGATCCGCTACAAGCTTTCCGACCAGATGGCGGCGGCTCTCACCCGCGAGTTCAACACCCGCACGCGTTATCACATCGTGGCCGAAGCCAACGAAGCCGATGCCGTGCTCACGGGCAGCGTGATCAATTACTTTTCTTATCCCACCGTTTTCGACCCGACCACCAATCGAGCCGCGGGCGCGCAAGCCATCGTGCAGCTTCAATTAACCCTGCGCGATCGCGTGACCAAGAAGGTTTTGTTTTCACGCCCGCATATGGATTTCCGCCAGAATTACGAAATCAGCGTCGATGCCGCCAGCTACTTCGATGAGAGCAACGTAGCCATGGAGCGTTTGAGCCGCGATTTGGCCCGCTCGGTGGTGAGCGCAATCCTGGAAAATTTCTGATGACACCGGCGCAATTCCTGGCACAAATGCAGCGCGAGGAAATTGCGCCCGCATACCTCTTCCTGGGGTCAGAGGGCTACCAGCGCGCCCGCTGCCGCACGGCCCTGCTGGACACCATGCTGCGCGCCGAGGACCGCGAGGAAGGCGTCTCGCGCCACGACCTGGGCCAAGAGTCACTCGCCGAAGTCATCGACGATGCGCGCGCCCTCTCGCTGTTCGCTTCCCGCCGCGTGCTGCTAATTTCCAATGCCGAAGCTGCCCTGCCCCGGCAAAAGGGCGACGAAGACGATAGCGACGGCGAATCCGCCGAAGATGGCGCTGCGCTGCTGGCGGCCTACTTGAAAGATCCATCGCCAGGCGTGGTGCTGTTGTTCGATGCGCAGCGCTACGATTTCGAAGGCGACGAGCGCAAGAAACTGGAGCGGGTGGGCAAATTCTATGCGGCGATCCGCGAGACGGTGGAAATGCGGCGCATCCCCGCTGAGGAAGCCCGCGCCGAAGCCAAATCCCTGGCCAAAAAAGCCGGGGTGACCATCGAGCCGACCGCCCTCGAGCTGCTGGTAGAATCCCTGGGCGCGGACCTGGCACGCGTCGCGGTCGAGATCGAAAAACTTTCGCTCTACGCCGGGAGCGGGCGCACGATTTCGGCCGAGCATATCTCCCTGCTGGTGCCGGATGCGCGCGCCACCACGATCTTCATCCTGGTAAATGCGCTAGGGCGCCGCGACCGCGCGCGGGGTCTGGAAATTCTCGATACGCTGTGCCGAGACGGCGAGTATTTGCCCCTGGCGCTGACGTTTCTTTCCACCCAGTTCCGCCTGGCGTTGGCCGCCCGGGTGGCAGGTCTGCGCAGCTCGCAGCAGGTGCAAGGGCATTTCTCGAAGGCGGGCGTCCCAATGTGGGGCTCGCGCGCCGAGCAGGTTTACCAGACGATGTCGCGGTTTACCAAAGAGCAACTGGAGAAGGCTTTGGAGCTGGTGTTCCAGGCCGACAGAGACCTGCGCAGTGCACGGCCCGACGACCGGATAGTGATGGAGCGGTTCGTGCTGGAGCTTACGGCGTAGGAACTACTTGGAAGCTAAGCCCTTAACCTGCGCGTGGATATGCGACTTATAACGGGCGGCCGTGTTCTTTTTGATGATGCCGAGCTTCACCGAGCGGTCGATGATGGAAAAAGCCGTAGGCAAGTGGGCCGTGGCTCCGGGCGCGTCTTTCGACGTGATCAGACGCCGCATCGCGCGAATTTCATGACGCAGCCGGGTCTTGTTGCGGCGGTTGAACTCGGTCCGCTTCTCGTCTTGCCGTACTCGTTTTAGAGCTGAAAAATGGTTCGCCATCTTGAATGCCTAGGATAACACAGGCGATGAGGGTTTCGCTCCGCCCAGCGACGCCGTGGCCAGTACGCCGCTTAGGCCCATTGTTTCGACAACCGACGACGGCACGATGACCATCGCGCCCCGCTCTTTGATGGCCTCGTAAAGCATATTCATCGCGCGCAAATGCAGGGCGACCGGGTTGTTCTCATACGTCAGCGCGGCCTGCGCGAAGCTTTCTGAAATTTCTTTCTCCGCCTGCCCCAGGATGTTGCGCGCCTGGCGCTCTCGCTCGGCCTGAGCCTGGCGCGACATGGCATCTTCCAGCGCCTGCGGGATACGCACATCGCGAATTTCAACGGACTGCACGGTAATCCCCCACGAATTGGTTTTCTCGTCCAGAATGCGCTGCAGCTCGTGCCCCATCGATTCACGCTCGGTAATCATTTGCGCCAATTCGTGGCGGCCGATCGATTCCCGCAGCGCAGTTTGCGCGCTCATGGTGATGGCTTGCACGAAATCCTCGACTTCGAGAATCGACTTTTCCGCGTTCCATACCAGCAAAAACA
>Ga0209579_10003673_pt1 | contig 11028 bp, 12 predicted proteins | sample Coa_R1_2_FD_187152 | JGI IMG/M metagenome (GOLD analysis project Ga0209579, IMG submission 187152) | Surface soil microbial communities from Centralia Pennsylvania, which are recovering from an underground coalmine fire - Coalmine... | ecosystem: Environmental > Terrestrial > Soil >... | reverse complement strand
GAAGTGATTCGCCTGGCGCGGCGCAACGGCGTGTCGATCTCTGTGGTGTACGTAATCGGCTTCGAGAAATATCTGTTCGACCTGCTGGCCAAGCAGACTGGTGGAACTTCTTACAATCTGAAAGACATGCGCAAGTCCCGCGAAGGTCCGCCCGGCCCGGTCATCTTTGAAGGGCTGCGGTCGTATTACACGCTGACGGTGAGCGGAGATCAGGCGCTGGGCGAGAAGATCAAGGTTGAAGTGAAGCGGCCGGAGAAAGTCTGGACGTCGGCGCTGCCGGTGGAATAGGGCGGTGGAACATGGTTGCGTAGCTCGCCGCGCGAATTTTACGAGTTAGATGAACAAGTCCACCGCAACGTTAAAAAATTCAGCCAGCTGCTTGGCATGGGCTTTGCTGATACCGCGTTTCGCGTGAACCACGTCGGAGACATAGCCTCGGGATTTGAAAATCGGCACAAGATCGGCTTGCTTCAGACTCCGTTGTTCCATCAGATACAGCAACATTTCGTGAGGACTCGGATCGGGCAGACGGTGATGCTCCTCTTCGTAGTCCTTGATGAGACGAACCATCAGGTCCAGCGCCGCGTCTTCTTCGGCGGTGCGATCCTCGCCCTTGTCCATTAGCTTTTCAACTGCCGTCAGCATGCGCTCGTGCTCTTGACCGCTTGTGATCACTCGGGGCAGGAGTCTGGCCAACACCCGCGCGTATTTTCTGTCGTCGATGACTAGCGTGCCCATTTTTTCCAGCCTCCTCGGGTGTATTCGTTGTGGGTGAGAAATTCCTTGACCATCAGAAGCTTGGCCCGATAATCCACTTTTACGATCAACCGGTAGAAGTTATGCCGAATGTTGAAAATCAGGAGAGACTTATATTGATCGGCATCCGGAAATTGCAGGCGAACGTCACCAAGATGACGCCAGACCGCGTGGCTGGCCGCCTTGTTCCAATGCAACAACTCTGCAGCCGCATCCGCGTGAAGTGTCATATAACGCTTGATGGTCGTGGCACTAATCACGTTCAAGCGTTAATGTTCGCATAAAGCGAACGTTAAATCAAGGAGACCAAACTGCCGTCGCCCGAGGCGGCGCGTTAGCCCTACTTTTGCTTGGCGATGATCTTGTCCTTAATCTTGGCGTAGACCCCGGCCGGCAGAATCTTCTTGTCCAGCAGTTCGTTCTTCGCCCGATACGGGCGGTTCTTGATGATTTTTTCGCTGTAGGCCTTGCCGATGCCGGGTAGTGCATCCAATTCATCAGCGGTGGCGGAATTGATATCGATCAGGCTGCTGGCCGGAGCTTTCGTGGTTGCCTTCGTATCTGATTTCGCCGGAGCCTTGGTTGCCGCCTGCGGCGCCGCCATTAGCGAGATCGCCGTTACTATTATCAGGATCAGTCGGGTTAGTTTCATGTTCCAGAGATTATAATTCATGAAGCCTATGAACCGCCGCGATTTCTTGTTATCCACCGGTCTGGTCTCGACCGGTTTCTCCCGCTTGCTTGCCGATGACGGCTGGCGCACATTCGAAGTGACGACGCGCGTCGAAATCCTGAAATCTTCCGGGGCTACGCGCGTGTGGGTGCCTGCGGTGCTGGTCGAGACGCCGTTCCAGAAGCCGCTGTCCAACGAGTTCACCGCCGAGGGCGGCACCGCCAGAATGGTCAAAGGCAAGACGGATGCCCTGGGAATGATCGCTGCGGAATTTCCCGCGGGCGTGAAGCCGGTCGTCACGCTCACCAGCCGGGTCTCGACTAAGAATTACGCGGTGGATCTCTCCGCGCCCGGCAAAGCGCCTAAGACCAATCTCGCCGAGCTCGATCACTATCTTCGACCTACCAAATTGCTCCCGACCGACGGCATCGTGAAAACCACCGCCACCGAAATCACCGGCGGGGCGAAATCCGATCTCGACAAAGCACGCGCGATTTACGAATGGATCGTCGACAACACGTTTCGCAATCCGAAAACGCGCGGCTGCGGCATCGGCGATATCCGCTTCATGCTGGAGTCGAGGGATTTGGGCGGCAAATGCGCCGATCTCAATTCGCTTTATGTGGGCCTGGCCCGCGCGGCTGGCCTGCCGGCGCGCGACGTGTTCGGCATCCGCCTGGCCAAATCGGAGCTGGGATACAAGAGCCTGGGCGCGTCGTCGGAGAAAATTACAAAATCCCAGCATTGCCGCGCCGAAGTGTACATCGGCGGCTACGGCTGGGTGCCGGTCGATCCAGCCGACGTGCGCAAAGTGGTGCTCGAGGAGCCGCCAGGAAACCGGCCGCTCAATGACGAGCTGGTGGCCAAGGCGCGCAAGCAGCTATTTGGATCCTGGGAGATGAATTGGATGGCGTACAATTTTGCTCACGATGTCGCGCTGCCCCACTCGACCGGCGCGCCGGTGAGCTTCCTTATGTATCCACAGGCGGAGACCGATGGCGGCCGCCTCGATTGCCTCGATCCCGACAACTTCAAATACGAGATCACCTCAAAGGCGGCTTAGAAGAGCACCCGGTTTTACTCGCCGCTCTCCGCACCCGCGGACGCGAGCGATACAGCGTGCCCGCGGGGCAGGTTCAGCGACAAAACGGCCGCTGTGAGTACCAGAACTGCCGAGCCCCAAAGGCACCCTGGAAACCCGGCGAACTGGAATACTAAGCCGGAGAGAAGCGTGCCCAGAAGCCGCCCGCATGCGTTGGCCATGTAATAGAACCCCACGTTCAACGCGACACTGTCAACGTCCGTGTACGCCAACACCAGATAGGAATGCACTGCCGAGTTGATGGCAAAAACCACGGCGAAAACTGCGAGGCCGATGGCCAGCGTCAGGCCTGGATCGATCCTGAGGCGCAGCGCGGCGACTAGTCCAAGTGGGACGAGCAGCAGTACGAATGCCCAGCGGCGCGCGGCGGCGCCGTCAATCGTGTTTCCGCTTCCAATTGCCCGCAGAATCTCAGGCACCGCCGCCTGGATGAATCCATAGCCAACGACCCACAGTGCCAGGAATGCCCCTACCGCATAGAATGACCAACCAAGCTGGCTCAGGAACACCGGCAGCCCGACCACAAACCAGACGTCGCGGGCGGCGAACAGGAACAGGCGCGCCGCGGAAAGCCAGTTGATCTCCGAGCTCTTCGAGAGCAGCGAAGTGAATTTGACTTTTTTCTTGGAGCGTCCCAAGTCGCCCGATAGTGAGGCAACCGTAGCCAGGAGTACGACTATGAGCGCCGCGGCCATTGCGACCAAAGCTCCGACGAATCCGAATGCCGTAAGCAACGCGCCGCCAACGAAAAAGCCCACGCCTTTGAGTGCATTCTTAGACCCGGTCAAACGCGCGACCCACTTGAACAGGGTTCCCTCAGCGCCGTCAGGCACGATGACTTTGATGGCGCTCTTGGCGCTCATCTTCGTCAAATCTTTCGCTATGCCGGACAGTGCTTGCGCGGCCATCACGTAGGCTACGGAGATGAATGCAGGCCAATGCGGGTTGAGCAGCGCCAGCATGAGTAGCGCGAAAATCTGCAATACGAGCCCGCCGTAGAGCGTGAGTTTAACGCCCGACCGCGAAGCAATCCAGCCGCCGAACAGGTTGGTCACGATGCCGAAGAATTCGTAGAACAAGAACAGGAATGCGATGGAAATACTGTCGTAACCCAGCTTGTAGAAGTGCAGGACCACCAGCATCCGCAGCGCGCCGTCGGTGATCGTAAAGCCCCAGTAAGCCCCCGTGACTAGCGCGTAGCTGCGAATGTTGTTCACAGAAGGGCGGCCACTTTTTGTGCGAGCTCCACCATGCGATTCACGTAGCCCCACTCGTTGTCATACCAGGCCAGAACCTTGACCTGGGTGCCGTCGATCACCATGGTGGACGGCGCATCGATAATCGCTGAGTGGGGGTCGTTGAGGAAGTCGATTGAGACTAGGGGCCGTTCCTCATACGCGAGAATGCCGTGGAGAGTGGTCTCGGCGGCTTGTTGAAAGAGCCGATTTACCTCGGCGACGTTCGTGGCCCTCGCCACTTCAAAAACACAATCCGTCAGTGAAGCGTTGAGCAGCGGTACCCGGATGGCAATGCCATTCAGCTTGCCGTGTAGCTCGGGGTAGATTAGTCCGATGGCGGTTGCAGAACCAGTGGTAGTGGGGATGAGCGACATCAACGCGGACCGGGCTCGCCGCAGATCTTTGTGAGCGGAATCGACAATGGTCTGGGTATTGGTGACGTCGTGAATGGTGGTGATCACGCCGTGCCGGATGCCGATTCCTTCGTGGATAACCTTTACGACCGGAGCCAGACAGTTGGTTGTACAGGAGGCGGCGGTGAGAATGTGGTGCTTGGCCGGCGAATAGAGCCCGTCGTTCACGCCCATGACGATGTTCAGCGCGCCCTGCTTTACCGGCGCAGCGACAATCACCTTGCGCACTCCACGCTCGAAGAAGGGCTGAAGCGCTTCCAGCGTCAGCAGCTTGCCGGAACACTCCAAGACGATATCGACATTACTTTCTTCCCAAGCGACTTCATGAGGCTTAGATTCAGCCGTGAACTTGATCGAACGACTCTCGACCGCCAGTTCATTCGCTGAGGCCTTCATCGGTTTCGGCCAGCGCCCGTGGACGCTGTCGAATTCCAGCAGGTGCGCGGCGGCTGCCGGCCCTCCTTTGATTTCATTGATGTGGACTACGGCCACATCCGCGCAACCCCACGCCGCGCGGAAGGCGAGCCGTCCCATCCGGCCAAATCCGTTGATCCCGATGCGAATCATCGCTTAACTACAGCAGGTTGGACCGCAGCAGGACTTTGCCGCCGGTTTCATGGCGCGGATAAAGGCACTAATGAATTTGCCCTCGACTTGCGGCGCGATCGCGTCCACATCGATGCCATCGCCGGCAAGAAACTGCCGCGCGTCAGCGATGTTATACACGCGGGTGGGTTCAATGTCGATCGCATCGAAACCGGCCCGCGCCAGCTTCGCCACGTAGTCGTAATCGCGAAGTGCCCCCGCGATGCAGCCTACCCAAAGTTCCATGCTGCGCTGCACTTCCGCGGGCACGTCGCCCCGTACCACGACATCGGAGACCGCAAAACGGCCCCCCGGCTTGAGGACGCGAAACGCCTCGCGCAGTACGCGGTCTTTATCGGCGGAAAGATTGATCACGCAGTTCGAGATGACGACATCTACCGAATTGTCGGGTAGGGGAATGTGCTCGATCTCGCCTTTGAGAAACTCGACGTTCTCTACTCCGGCTTTGCGCTGGTTCTCGCGAGCCAGGGCCAGCATTTCGTCGGTCATGTCCAGGCCGTAGGCTTTGCCCGTCGGCCCCACGCGCCTGGCGGAAAGAAGCACGTCGATGCCGCCGCCCGACCCCAGATCGAGAACCGTTTCGCCGGGATTCAGATTGGCGAGCGCGGTCGGGTTGCCGCAGCCCAGCGACGCGAGCACGGCCTCTTCCGGAATCTGGCCAGTCTGGCTGACGTCATAGAGGTTGGAAGTAATCGGATCGACTGAGCCGCGCGAACTGGGCGCCGAGCCGCAGCAGGCGCTGCCGCCGGTTTTGACGCGAAGCGCCGCCTCGCCGTATTTCTCGCGAACTTTCTCTTTGATTTCCATGAGATTCTCCTATTTGCAAAGCGTGATCATGGCCGGCTTGATGGCCTTGTTGCGGGTGCAGCACTCGGCGTAAAGGAAACCGAGAAGCTCCTGCAGCGCCGCCGTGTTGGCGGTATAGCGCAGAAAAGTGCTTTCACGCTGAACCGCGACTAGGTTTTCGTTTTTTAGTTTCTCCAGATGATGCGAGAGCGTTGAGCCGGCAATGCCCAGCTCGTCCTGAATCTCCCCGACGACCATGCCGTCCGGGTGCGCGGCCAGCAGGGAGCGCAATATGCGCAAGCGCGGCTCCGCGCCGAGGGCGGCGAACATATCCGCGTAAGCTTCGGTCCGGTCCACACCGGCAGCGGGCTTGGTTCGTGACGGTTCCATATTTCTATAATAATAGAAATATGGAATCAGTCAATGGGTCTGGGAAACAGGTCGATGGGAGGCGCGGGCTTTTGGCCGAGAAAGTGCGCAAGGAGCATCGCCGCGAGGATGGGAACGATGCAATACATCAAACCCGTCCCCAGCGAGACCAAGGCATCTTTGCGCGCGATGCCCATCTCTCCCTCATGCGCAGCGCCGGCCCACGACAGTTTCTCCAATTTCTTCGCCGGGTGCGGGTATAACACCTGCCCCAAGCCGAATTGCAGAGGGCAAGGCAGGAAAAAGCAAATCGAAAAAACCGACAGAGAAGCGACGCAGGCGCAGAGGGTGGTTGTGTTCGTGCGATCCGGAACCACCTTTTGAGCCAAAACGAAAAGCCCAAACGGCAGGACATTCACAATCAAAACCCCATACACCAGGCGAACGCCGGCAAGCCAGCGCCGCTTTTCCGCGTAGGCTGCATAGTCCCAGACATGAAATACGCGAAGCAATTTCATGCCGGAGATGGCCACGCTCCAGAAGACCGCAAAAAAGAAAGCTAACGCCGTGTCGCGATCCATAATGCGCGTGGGGAAAGTTTACTACAGCTGCTCGGATTGCGGTGGCCGAATAGATCGAGTACATTACACGCATGTCTTACCGGGAAGGGTGGATACTGGGCATACTCCTGCTCGGCGCCGCACCCTTCGGTTTTTCCCAGAAAGCCCCGTGCTGCGATTTGTCTGTCACCGTCTACAATTCCGTAACCAACAGCGGCATCGCGCACGCTTTGGTTTCTTACGCGGGACCCGCCAGCGGCTTCCGATTCACCGATGCTTCCGGTGCCTTTCGTGTGGAAAATGTGCCCGCGGGCGAGTACCAGCTGACGGCGTCCAAGCCGGGTTATGCGTCCGACGGGGAGTTATCGCCCAAGGTGAACCCGTTTGACTCAATGCGCGGCCGGCCCCCGCTCGATCCCGGCGACGAAGTGCGAGTTGCCAGCAAGCCCGGCCAAACCCGGGCAAGCGTGGAACTGAAACCGGGATCCCAGCCTGCACGCGTCAAACTCGTGCCCCTCTCGATCATCAGCGGGACCGTCCTCGACGAAAACAGCGAGCCGCTCGAAGGAGTTTCGCTTCAGGCTGTCGCCATAAAGGCTGCGCTCACGGGCACTGAGTACACTCCGGTTCAGAAGGCGAGCACCGATGACCGCGGCCACTACCGGTTTCTCGATCTCCTGCCGGGCGACTACATTGTCAGGCTGGCGGGCGAAGTCTCCTCGACGCAACTGTACATGGGCTCACTGAATCTCAACAACGACCATCGCGGAATGCGCCCGGTCTATTACCCAAGCGGCGACTCCACGGCGTCGGCCTCGGTATTTCACCTGGCGCCAGCGGAACACGCGACCGCGGATTTCCAACAGCCAACCGAAGCAGCGTTCGACATCAACGGCCGGCTCGCGGGTTTCACGCTGCAGGCCTGGACCCAGATGCAGCTGTATCGCGACGGTGACCGCTTGCCGGTGGCGCGGGCTTTCGTCAATGCGTCCAGTGGCCAGTTCCGCGTGACGGATGTGCCGCCAGGGAGTTACATCCTGCGGGCCGTCCAGTACGGGGGAGATCCGCCGAAATATTACGCGGCAGAAGCGCAAGTGAGCGTCTTGTCGGAACCAATTCGGAATTTGGTTATCGAACTTTCCGGCGGCGTCGACATTCCTGTTTCCGTGTCCTACGAAGCTGGAGCACAGGCCGGTGGGATGGTGAACCTGTTCCTTCAGCCGCAACACATGCGGAGCAGTGCGCGTTTCCAGTCGATCGGCCGGCCTCCCCTTCCGCCAGACGCACAACCGAACCCTGCGCCGGAACAACCCTCGGTCCTCACCGACGTGATTCCCGACAACTACCGGTTGACGGTACGGACAGGCAGCAATGACTATGTGGCATCGGCAACGCTGGGCGATCAGGATCTCCTGCGTCGTGAGTTTCCGGTGGCAGCCGGAGGGCCCGGCGAGATCCACATCGTCGTGAAAGGCGATAGCGCTTCGGTGCAAGGATCAGTTACGTCGAAGGGGCAGCCGGCAATCGGCGCCCAGGTCTATCTCATTTCCGCCGCCGGGATTGAATCGGAGCCCAAGGTTGGCTTTGGCGACGAGACCGGGCACTTCAATATCGCGGGTGTGCCTCCCGGTGATTATCGGATTCTTGCCTTGACTGCCCCTCCCTCTGCCGCGGACCTATTGTCCGGCAACAGTCAAACGCTGAGCCTGCAGCCGTCCGAACACCGGACGTTGTCTGTGGAAGCCATACAGAACGGACCGCCGTTATGAGAAAGGAATTTGTAAGCCGACTCGTCGCCTTGGCCATCGGCTTGGCATCCTGCGTCTTGGGCGCGGAGTATTTGGTCGAGGGCGTTGTACTGGACTCCCAGTCGCATGCTCCCCTTGCCAATATGCGGGTCTCCCTGGCGTCGACCGGAGCTCGCGCACGGAAAACGGAACAGACCACCGGACAAAATGGCCAATTCTCGTTCCGGGTGGGCGAACCCGGCAAGTACTCGCTCAAAGCCAATAAGATAGGCTACCCTCCCCAGATCTATAAGCAGATGCCGCTTACCAGTTATTCGAGCGCCATCGTGGTTCGCGACGACCAGGACACCCGCCACATCGTGTTCGAGGCAAAGCGCGGAGGCTCCATCGCAGGCCAGATCAGAGATGAAGAAGCCGAACCGGTAGGCTACGCGCTAGTCAGCTTGTTTCAGTCTGTGACTTTCAATGGCGAACGCAAAATTCTCCACCGGAGCGAAGGGCGAGCCAATGCCGTGGGCGAGTTTCGCTTTCGCAGCTTGCAGCCCGGTAACTATTTCGTCTGTGCGGCTGGCCGGCCGTGGTTCGCCGATCAGTTGATCCAACTCCAGCGGATGAGCGAACTGCCGGTGTTTTCGCGCCACCGCGGCCCTCGGCCCGATGTTGTCGAGCCAGCCGACGCGGACGCCGATGACGACCCTCCGGAAAAGCCGGACCAACCAGCAGAGCCGCCGCCCCCGTTTTCGCCCGATCCCGCGTTCCACGGCACGGCATTCATGACCGCCTTCTATCCCGGCGTCAAGAGTATCGAAGCCGCGTCGCTGATTCGCGTAGACCCCGGCAGTGAAGCGCGAGCTTCCATCGTACTGCCGCTGACTACTGCCGTTTCCGTAAAGGGAACGATAGGCAAGGCCGGTGCCGCGGGCAGTGGAAAGGTTGATCTGCGCAAGAAGATCCACGACAAGTACTTGTCCTTCCAGGATACGTGGGTCGGGCCGGAAGGCAGTTTTCAATTCACCAATGTACCGGCGGGCTCCTATGAAATTGTGGCCACATCGCAGTCAAGCACCGGCCCGTCGAGTTGGCATATCAGCCAGGAAGTGGAAGTCGGGTCTGCTGACATGGAGATACAACTGCGTCCTTCGCAACTGGGTTCATGGTCAGGCCATGTACTGTTCGAAGGTGATCCGCCTGCCTCATCGGCTGGCCTTTTTGTGGCGTTGCAAAACGAGACCGGCGTAGTGGCCCGCATCGAGGTCAGTCCGGATGGAAGCTTTTCAGTGAAGCGTCTGCCAGCCGGCACGTACGAAATCACGGCAGGCTCCAGACGGTACATCGCCGCCTACTTGAAGGGTACCGCCAGTGAGCGCCTGCCGTTGAACATTGAAATTCCACCGGGAGCGCCTGTCAGCCAGGACATAGTCTTGACCAATGCCGTTTCGGTGATTAACGGCGAGGTTGCCCACGCCGGAGTCCCGCAGATCGGAGCTTTTGTTATCCTCATCCCAAAGAATCCAGCGGCGCGATGGGCATATCGTTTCGACCAAACCGATAGCGACGGCTCCTACACGCTACCAGGAATACCCGAAGGAGACTATTTCGCGATTGCCCTCAGCACCGGCGAAGACGTTGCTTTCCGAGATGCGAAAGTAGGTGCGATCCTGACCAAGACGGGCAAGCCGGTTCACGTCGATGCCAGCAAAGAGTTCGACCTTGATCTGGATGTCGTGGACACCAAGAGCCTCAACTTGCCGCAGCTTTAAAATTTAGATCGGCGCTACGCCGTCCGCATCTGCAAAAGCCTGCTTCAGGCCTGCTCCCGGATCGTCGAGGAACGCTTTGGTGACGGAGTAATGTTCCGTTTCTTCGTAGGGAGTCGGGGTATATCCCCTCTCATCGAGCACCAGAATGCGCGCATTCGGATACGCCATGAGCAGGGGCGAGTGGGTGGCAATAATGAATTGCGAATCCTGTTGAACAAGCTGGCGCAAGCGGCGAAGCATCGCCAACTGCCTCTTCGGTGACAGCGCAGCTTCCGGTTCGTCCAGGATGTAAAGTCCCTGGCCCCGGAACCGGTTCATCACCAGGGAAAAGAACGATTCGCCGTGGGACTGCTCATGCAGGGAGCGATGCCCGTAAGCGCCGATGATGGCCGGTGCGGTCCCGTTGTCGGTATCCAGGCGCTCTATCTCGGTTGCCACATTGAAAAAGCTTTCAGCGCGCAGGAAGAAACCATCGCGGGGCCGCTGGTAGGAACGAACCAGGCGCAGGTGCCGATGCAATAGCGAGTGAGACGGCCGGGTAGAAAAATTGAAGTTACGGCTCCCTCCCTCGGCGTTGAAGCCAAGAGCGACAGCAATCGCTTCGAGAAGGGTAGATTTTCCAGTCCCGTTTTCGCCGACTAAGAACGTGACGCTGGCATCAAATACGAGACGATTCAGATGCCTAACGGCCGGGATGGTGAACGGATATTCGGCTTGCGCGGCGCTTCCAGCCTTCAGCGAAATTTCGCGGAGGTACGGTAAAGGCTGCAGCCGCATGAAGCCCCGCGTTGGCGGCTGATTAGTTTCGCGCGACCTGGTTCTTCGGCGACGACAGATAGCCTACGATTTTATCTTTGCTCACCGAGTTAACTACCAGCTCGTACGGCTGCTTGGCCTTCTGCACGTAGAACTGCACCGGCTCGTTGATGCTCTTGTCCCTCTTCTCGGTGATCTTATCGTCGGCCTGAACTTCAACCGTGTAGCGGTTCTTTTTCGGATCGGTCTTTTTCAGCAATA
>Ga0209579_10003672_pt1 | contig 11032 bp, 10 predicted proteins | sample Coa_R1_2_FD_187152 | JGI IMG/M metagenome (GOLD analysis project Ga0209579, IMG submission 187152) | Surface soil microbial communities from Centralia Pennsylvania, which are recovering from an underground coalmine fire - Coalmine... | ecosystem: Environmental > Terrestrial > Soil >... | reverse complement strand
GCTTCGTCCGCCGGCGGCTTCGACGATTGCGGAAGGTGTGGATAGGCTGCATTTCACGCTGACGGGAATCACGCTCTTCTTTACGGTGATAATTTTCTCCACGATTTTCTTCTTCATGATCAAGTACCGGCGGCAATCGGAGGACGAGGTGCCGCCGGAAATCGAGAAAAATGTCCCACTTGAAATTCTGTGGACCGGGATTCCTACACTCATCTGCGTTGTCATATTTTTCTGGTCTGCCAGCCTCTACATTCGCAACGCCCGACCGCCCGACGCGTCGACCGAGATTTTCGTGGTCGGCAAGCAGTGGATGTGGCATCTGCAGCATCCCGAAGGCGTCCGCGAAATCAATGAGCTGCATGTACCGGTCGGCGTTCCGATTAAGTTGACGATGACGTCGGAAGACGTGATTCACGACTTCTACATTCCCGCGTTTCGGGTGAAAAAGGATGTTTTGCCGGGCCGATACACGTCTCTCTGGTTTCAAGCGACAAAAACGGGAACGTACCATGTTTTCTGCGGTCAATATTGCGGAGCGGACCACGCGCAGATGATTGGCTGGGTGTATGTGATGGAGCCTTCCGACTATGCCGCGTGGCTCTCCGGCGGGTCTTCACACGAATCGATGGCGCAAGCGGGTGAACGGCTGTTTACGCAACTGGGCTGCGTCACGTGCCACGTGGGGGACAATACCGGGCGCGGGCCGTCGCTCGTTGGGCTGTATGGAAAGCCCCAAAAACTGCGCAGCGGCGAAACGCGGATCGTTGATGAGGGTTTGATTCGGCAAGCGATTGTGTTTCCCAATTCGGTGATTCTGCCGAACTATCCGCCCGTAATGCCCACTTTTCAGGGACAGATCAATGAAGAGCAAGTCCTGCAGTTGATCGCCTACGTGAAATCGCTCGGAACGCAGGAAAGGACAGGGAAATGAGTACGGCTGTAGCAGATATCCACGAAGTTCCTGCCGGATCGCGCGTCAATTATCTGAACGCCAGCTACGGCATCAAATCGTGGCTTTTCACCACCGACCACAAACGCATCGCGCTGCTGTACCTGGCTTCGATTACCTTCATGTTTTTTGTCGGAGGCACGGCGGCTGTCCTGATGCGCATTCACCTGATCGAACCGAGCGGCGCGCTGGTGCAGCCGGAGACATATAACAAGCTGTTTTCGATTCACGGAATCGTGATGGTGTTTTTCTTTCTGGTGCCGTCAATTCCGGCTACCCTCGGGAATTTTCTTGTGCCGCTGATGATCGGCGCGCGCGACCTGGCGTTTCCGAAGCTGAATCTGCTGAGCTGGTATGTGTATATGGTCGGAGCAATTTTCACGCTCTACGCCATCATCTCCGGCGGTGTTGATACAGGCTGGACGTTCTATGCGCCCTTCAGCAGCTTGTATTCACAGACGCACGTGATCGCCACGGCTCTGGGTGTTTTCATCACCGGTTTTTCTTCGATTCTTACGGGCCTCAACTTCATCGTCACCATCCATAAAATGCGCGCGCCGGGAATGACTTGGTTCCGCCTGCCGCTTTTCATCTGGGCCATGTACGCAACGAGCGTAATTTTCATCCTGGGTACGCCGGTGATCGCGATAACGATTTTCCTGCTGGGGCTCGAACGGCTGCTGCACGTGGGCATCTTCGATCCGGCGGTGGGCGGCGATCCGCTGCTGTTCCAGCACTTATTTTGGTTCTACTCGCATCCGGCCGTATACATCATGATCCTGCCGGCGATGGGCGTGATCAGCGAAGTGGTAACTTGCTTTTCAAAAAAGAGGATCTTCGGCTATAGCATCGTCGCTTTTTCAAGCATGGCGATTGCGGTAATCAGCTTCCTGGTGTGGGGCCATCACATGTTCGTGACGGGCCAGTCCGTCTACGCAGGCCTGATTTTCTCCGTCCTCAGCTTTTTGGTCGCGATTCCCTCGGCGATTAAAGTATTCAACTGGACCTCCACGCTTTACAAAGGTTCGATCTCCTACGAAGCGCCGATGCTCTACGCGCTCGGATTTATCGGCCTCTTCACAATGGGAGGCCTCACCGGCCTGTTCCTGGCTTCGCTCGCGACTGACGTGCATTTGAATGGCACGTACTTCATCGTCGCGCACTTTCACTACATCATGGTGGGCGGCGCGGTGATGGGCTATTTGGGCGGGATTCATTTCTGGTGGCCAAAAATCACCGGACGGTTGTATCCCGACGCCTGGGCGCGCTTCGCGGCGCTAGTAGTGTTCGTCGGTTTCAACCTCACGTTCTTTCCCCAATTCATGCTCGGGTACTTGGGCATGCCGCGGCGTTACGCGGTATATCCTGACGAATTTCAAGTGCTCAACGTGATGTCCTCAGCAGGCGCTTCAATTCTAGGTATCGGCTATCTGATTCCGCTGATCTATTTGATCTGGTCAATGCGCTACGGGCCGGCAGCGGGACCCAATCCGTGGGGCGCGCGCGGGCTGGAGTGGGAGGTGCCTTCGCCTCCACCAACGGAAAATTTCGAAGAGATTCCTGTCGTTACCGAAGAGGCTTACAACTACACAGGCGCGAGGCAAACTCTTGGCTAATATGGCTCACACCGCCGCTCACTCGCCGGCCTTGGTGCATCAGTTCGAGACCAAGGAGCAGCAGCACGATGCTGGAAGCCTCGGCATGTGGGTGTTCCTGGCCACCGAAATCATGTTCTTCGGCGGCGTTTTCATGGCGTACATCGTCTATCGCGCCCTGCATCTGGAAGCGTTCATTCAGGGCAGCCATTTCCTTGACGTGGCCTTCGGAGCCACCAACACGGCTGTGCTGATCTGCAGCAGTTTGACGATGGCGTTGGCAATCCACGCAGCGCAGACGGGCAAGAGCAAGTCGGCGATTATCACGTTTCTGGTGCTGACGATGCTGCTTGGCGCAGCCTTTCTGTTTATCAAGTTCACCTTCGAGTGGACTCACGATTGGACCGAAGGGCTGGTTCCTGGTTTGCATTTCACGTACAACGGTCCCCACGCGCCGGGGGTGCAGCTATTTTTCTGTTTTTATTTTTTTATGACCGGGCTGCACGCCCTGCACATGTTTATCGGCTTGGGCATACTGGCGACGCTGACGGTGATGGCCTATCGCGGGCGTTTCAATGCCGAGTATTATGCGCCCCTTGAAGTCAGCGGGCTCTATTGGCACTTCGTGGATATCGTCTGGATATTTCTTTTCCCGCTGCTTTATTTGATCGGGGGACGTTACGGAGGCGGGCACTAATGTCCGAGCACATCGTACCAGTGAAGAATTACGTGGCTGTTTTTCTCTCGCTGCTGATCCTCACCGCGCTTACCACCAAGGTTGCGTATATTGACCTGGGGCAAACTGCGATTGGCAAAACTCACGTGATCGACTGGAACACTGTGGCCGCGCTTGTCATCGCGGTGGCTAAGATGCTTCTCGTGGTGCTTTTCTTTATGCACGTGAAATACAGCCCGGGATTAACGCGGCTGGTAATCCTTGCCGGATTCTTCTGGCTCGCCATCTTGATTGCTTTGACGCTGTCCGATGAGCTTTCGCGGGGTTGGACAGGCACGCCGCAGCCTTGGAGTTTGTTGCTGCCCATATTTCGCCCGTTGTTCTGAGCTAACCCTCGACTCCTCGCCGCGCGCTAACCTAACCCTCCAGCGCAAACGTCATAAACAGAGCTACCGCGCCCGTGCAACACAACGACGCTAAGAAAAGCAAATCGGCGATTCTCGCGAGCTTCACCCGCTTTGGTTTTTGCTGGCTTCGCAACGCCAGGTAAGCGAGGACTGTGGAAACAAAATAGCCCACGCACACAAAGGCCAGAAAATTATCGGCGAGCGTGGTGATTTTCTCAAATCGCGTATAGATCTTGATTAATCCGATTACGGTGAGACACAACACCAGCATGTTGGGCGAATTGGTGAAGACCTTCTCGGAAAGATCTACCTCCGCCCTTTCTTCCTGTAGATTCTCATTCGGCACACTGCCCTCCCGGATACCGCCTGATGCACGCATTCATACGGAGCCGAACGCGGCGTCGCGGGATGATACCGCAGGTGCTCGATGGAGTGTTTGATGAGTCGCGCGGCTATTTCGGAATTGAACGGAAGGCGATTACGGCGTTCAGGCCCCCGAAGGCAAATGAATTTGACAGCGCGGCGCCCACCTTCTGCGCGCGAGCTTGATTGGGAATGTAATCGAGGTCGCACTCGGGATCGCGTTCGTTGTAATTCGCGGTGGGCGGCAGGATGCCGTGGTAGAGGGCCAGTATTGTGGCAACGGCTTCGAGAGCGCCGGCTGCGCCGAGCGCGTGGCCGTGCATGGATTTCGTCGAACTCACGGCGAGCTTGTCCGCATGGGCGCCGAATACCGCGCGAATCGCCTGGCTCTCTATCGGATCGTTACCGGGAGTGCCGGTGCCGTGCGCATTGATGTAGCCAACTTCTTCCGGCGACATACTGGCATCTTTCAGAGCGCCGCGCATCGCCCGGGAGGGGCCTTCGACGAGCGGTTGCGTCAAGTGGTGCGCGTCCGAGCTCATGCCCAGGCCACAAATTTCGCAGTAGATTCTTGCCCCGCGCGCCCTTGCAGCTTCGAGCGGTTCGAGAATCATCATCGCGCCACCTTCACCCAGGATCATGCCCTTACGATCCTTGCTGAAAGGCCGGCAGGTGTCTGGAGCGATCACGCGCATCGCTTCCCAGGCTTTCAGCATTCCGATTACAAACGGCGCCTCGCTTCCACCCGTTACGGCCATGTCCGCTTCGCCGTCGCGAACGAGGCGGAAAGCCTGGCCGATTGCATGATTGGCTGATGAACATGCGGTTGCAACCGTGTAGGTCGGGCCTGTAAATCCTAAATCCATCGAAATCTGGCTCGCGCCGGCATTCGCCATCGTCTTGGGGATCGTTAGAGGATGCACGCGGCCGCGTCCCGAGACATACAAATCTTCGAATCCGATCTCGATGGCTGATTGACCTCCAACCGCTGTGCCGCAAACCACAGCGCCGTTTTCACGGAGAGTAGCATTTAATTCGAGGCCGGAATCGCGCAGAGCTTCGCGCGCCGCCACCACAGAGAATTGCGCGAATCGGTCGAGGTACGCTTCGCGGCCAGACTCGAAATGCTTCTCGGCATTGAAACCACGCACTTGTGCAGCGTTGGAAAGCTTCATCGGAACGCGCGAGACATCTACCGATTCGATCGGCCCGATGCCCGGCCGGCCTTCGCTCAGCGCTTTCCAGTTATCGGCGAGATTCAGTCCCAGAGGAGAGATGATTCCAAGTCCGGTGACGACCACTCGGCGCGGTGCCATCCGTCAGGCCGCCGGTGTGGCCGAGCCCATCGAAGAGTCCGGAGGAGCGGCGGCAAGAAGCTTCTTGACGCCTTCGACGACGTCATTGACGGTGCGAATGGAGCGTACGTCGTCGTCGGGTATCGAAATTTTGAAGGCGTTTTCGAGTTCAAAAAGCAGCGTGAAGACGTCCAGCGAATCGATGCCGAGCTCCTGTAAATTGGTGTCGAGAGTGATCTTGTCCGCTGGAATTCGTTTTACAGACGCCAGCGTAGCAATCACTTTATCCGCCACAGCATCAGACATCGAGCTTGCCCTCCCGCATTACATGCGCATTTTTGAAGCCGCTGATTTGCGCGAAATACACCGTTGGTAACCGCAATTCGCTGAACATCAGACCGTAACGCAACCTCTGGAGTGAAGTCAAATTCTAGCAGGAGTGGGCGCTGCACAGCGCGTCGATTTTCTCCGGGCAGCCGCTCAGCGGGTCGTCGACGCTGGCGCGGAAGACTCTACCGGTGCGAGTTCTTTCTGAGCGGCGGGCGGCAATTTCTCAAGATGACTCAGAAACGTGACGATCTGCCATGTTTGATTTTCGCTCAGGGCCTTGCTCCACGCGGGCATGCCTGACCATCGAATGCCGTGCTGGATGATGTAGAAAGCTTGATTATCGGCCATGTCGGAGCCTTCTTTGAAAAACTGCGGGACGGGAGGATTGAAAGAATGTCCGAACTGGCTATCGGGATTCGAAGGAGTACCGTGACAGCCGGCGCAATGGTCCCGGTAAAGAATGGCGCCCGCTACGACGTTTTCATCGGTGGGCTGCACGGGATTTTTCTCACCTCCAGCGTGACGATCGGTGGATGCGTCCACTGCCGCCATTGCGAAATGTCTTTCCGCCGAAGAGGGCTTTTGGTCGGCCGAAAAATCCATGTAGCCCTGCTTCGCATACATATAGCCGCCGATGATGATGGCAAGAATTGTGGCGACTACCCCCAAGAGAAAATGTCGCATCACCGTCTCCTTTTAGGACGCTAATAGCCGAAGGGCGGGCTGAAATCATTTTACAGTGAGACGGTTGTATTTCTTCAAGACTTCGCGGAGCCGCTCGTGCGGCAACGCTTCCACCGTGTGGCCGTTGATGCCCGTCATGGTCTTGGCGGCGATCATAGCGTTGACCACAGCTTCCTCGGTGGCTTGAACGGTGGCCTCAAAGAGGGAGTCCATCTGGTCGTTGGCCAACATTTGCACATTCCCGGGCTTCTGGGCCAGTCCGGCGCTGGCGTTAGCGGTCGAGAATGCGATGAAAATATCACCGGAGCCGTTGCCGGAAATGCTGCCGAGGCGCCCGAGGCCTAATGTGACGCGGCGCGCAACCCGCTTCAGTTGATGCGGCAACAGCGGAGCGTCTGTGGCCACCACAACGATGATCGAGCCAACGTCAGGGCGATGGCTATCAAGCGGAATCTCGTAGCCCACCGGGACGCCCGCGATGCGAAGGAGATGGCGGGCGCCAAAATTACACTGAACGAGTACGCCAACAGTGTAGCCACCAAAGTTTTCAGGGAGCTTGCGCGACGAGGTGCCTGTTCCGCCCTTGAATTCGAAGCAGATCATTCCGGTGCCGCCGCCCACGTTGCCTTCTGCAATCGGTCCCGAATGCGCGTCTTGCATAGCAGCGTTTGCGTCTTCCGGCTTTACGTGGAAACCATTGATGTCGTTCAGATCGCCATCCCAAGTCTCCGCCACAACTGGAAGCGACCACCAGTCTTCGAGTGGAATCGGGGTTCCGTGTTTCAGCTCCCAGTCGATCACCGTGTCCCGTACCACTCCTACGCTGTGAGTGTTGGTGATCATTACAGGTCCGTAGAGAAAGCCGGACTCTTCGACCCACGTGGTGCCAGTCATTTCGCCATTGCCATTTTCAGTGAACCATCCTGCGAATACAGGATCGACCGAGGATTTTCCTCGGGGGAAAATCGCCGTGACACCAGTGCGAACCGGTCCGATGCCGACTTGCAGCTTGCCTTCGCCGCTGATCAGTGTGCGATAGCCGACTTCCACTTCTTTGACATCTGTAATCGAATTCAAGGGGCCGGGCGTTCCTTCGAATGGAACCCCGAGATCGCGAGCACGTTGAGCGGACTGCGCGCTGGCGTTTGTGACAGAGCCAGCCAGGACGAGCAAAATCGTCAGGGCGTAAGTGGTCACGGCTCGTCTCCAGCAGCGATAGAATCGAGTTCTTTTCGCACATGGTGTAGGAGTTCCGTATTCTTTGTTAGCGCCGACTCCAGAACTTTCGTCTGCTCTGACGCGCGCGTCCAGTCACTAGCTTCGGCGGCTTCCGTTAGCCCGGGCAATTCGAGATGGGCGTAAGTATAACGAGCGCCATACAACGTGTGTTTCCACCAGGGACGGCCCGGAATCCCCGCCGGATTGCACCAGTTGCGCTCCACTTGCATCAGTTCTTCATTTACACGCTCGGTTTCGGCGGCGTCTAGGTGGCCGTGAGAGATGGCGTGCGACACGCTTTCGTTGAGTTCTCGGCCAGCGGCTTCAAATGCCGCGACGCGATCTTGCAACGGAACAAGATCGATTTTCGTGCTCAGGTGAGTCGCGGCATCGAGGCTGGCGATGAACCGTCGAATGTTGCCTCCATAAGACGCAAAATCGAATGGCAGGATGTCGGCGTTGGCAACCCGCAGGGCCATCACCCCCCAGAGTTGAGCCATTAACGCGTGATAGCTATATCCTGGATCGCCAAAATGATTCATCCAGTAAAAGTCATCATACATGGAGTGATAGACGCCATAGGGGCCGACGAACGTAAGCCCTACAGTTGGTATGCCCAGAAAGTTCAGGAATACAGTGTGATCCGATCCGCTGCCGATTCGCGTGTTCGCCAATTCGGAATCGGAAATGGCCCCGTCGTGAAGCTCGTATTGGCGGGATATCTTCCACTCGTCATAAAGTGCCTTACCCGAAGGCGCGGGCAGCGTGCGCGTCACCTCGACAAGAAGAGGCGCGAGTGAGCCTACGGCGTCACCTTGGAAGTCCTTGCCCGAAGTGGCTTCATCAACATTGAGATAAGCGACCGCCTTCTTTTTGAGTTCGTCGGCATACTGCTCGCCCCATTCCGTCGAGCCTGTGAGTGCATATTCCTCGCCATCCCAACTGCATATCACCAAAGTGCGCTTTGGGCGAATTCCCTGCTTCAGAAGCTGGCCCAGACTGCGCGTGAGCTCCAGCATCGCAGCCGTCCCGCTCGAAGGATCCACAGCTCCGAATGCCCACGCATCGCGATGATTGCCTAAGATTACCCACTCATCGGGCGATTCTGAGCCTCGAATGCGCGCCTCGGAAACAAAGTAAGGCTCGATGTTTGTGTTCATGTCCACCTTCACATGCACGCGCACGCGCTTTCCGCCTAGGCGATATTTGAGCGGAAGTCCGCCCTGCCATTCATCCGGTGCGACCGCACCATCAAGATTTTGGAGAAACGGCTCCGCATCGTGCCACGAGAGAGGCACGGCCATAATCTTTGGAAGCGACACAGCCTGCTCAGCAGGGATGCGCTTCGCGCCAGGCACCGAAGCCCAGCCGGGGGTGAGCGGATCACCGGGCTCCAGAAAATCGTAAGTGATCGCACCGCGCTGGATGTGAGTCTCCGGGCCCCAGGGGCCGTCCGGAAACACGGCGCCTCTTTTGAAGCCATCCTCGGCGGGATCGGAATAGATCAGAAGAGCGGCTACGCCCAGGCGTTCCGCTGTGAGCGCCTTGAAGCCGCGATAGCTGTATGGATTGGAATATCGCACAAGCGCGATTTTCCCTCTTACATCGATTCCGTGCTTGCGGAGGTAGGCATAGTCCTCCGGATTTCCGCTGTGCGCATAGATGAGCGGTGCAGTCACCTCACCTGAAGCCGAATAACCCAGGTACGCGCCCGAAACATTTGGATTCTTCGTATCCGCATCAACTTCATAGGGGGCTTCGCGAAGCGTCGCTCGATACTTCTTGGGCGCAATCATCTCGAGCGAAATGTCGCGAGGGGACGAGTTCAGGACATCGTATTGATGAATCGTTACATCTTCGAGCCCTTGCTCACGCCACTGAGCGGCAATCCACTGCGCGAGCTCATTGTTCCGAGGTGATCCCGCCGGGTGCGGCTCCGCTGTGAGATATCGGTGAAATTTCGAAATTTGGTCTGCGGAGACAAGCGCTCGATAACCCAGCTCAGTCGCATTCTCTCGTGCTGCTGCGCCTGATGAAAACCCGGTGAGAGGCGCGATGTCTTCCGCACCGAGCGCGGCCACAGAAAAGAAGAAAATCGAAATCAGCCAGATAGAGAACCGGGAGGGCCGGTCAGGCAAGCGCAGATGTACCTCCCATGCCGGCGAGATGAGTCTTTTCGAGGTCGGCAAAGGCACGGCCCAGCCCGGCCGCAAGCATCTGAATCATGGCGGAGGTAATCGTGTATGGCGGAGCAATGAGGATGTGATCGCCGTGAGTACCATCCACGCAGCCTTGCATCGGATATGTCATCACACCCGCTTCGAGCGCATCTTCCTGAATTCGCGCGGCCATGTGCGCGTCGGCAGGGAAAGGCTCGCGCGTCTTCGTGTCGCGAACAATCTCGACGGCAAGCAGCAGCCCCTTGCCACGCACATCACCGACTACGGAGTATTGCCGAAGCGCTTCGAGCGCCGCCCGCAGCTCGCGTCCAACCGGTTCGACCCGCTCAAAAAGCCGCTCCCGCTCGATGTAATCAAGCACAGCATTTCCAGCCGCAGTAGCCACAGGATGCGCGCTATACGTAAACCCGTGGAGGAAGGTGCCGGAGCCGCGAGAAATCGTTTCGGCAACATCAGCGGCAACGATAACAGCGCCTAAAGGAGCGTAGCCGCTAGCGATTCCCTTCCCGACCAGAATCATGTCCGGAGAAACATTCCAATGGTCGACGGCGAAAGGCTTGCCGGTGCGACCCATCCCGCTCATTACCTCGTCGGCAATCAGGAGAATATTGTGGCGCCGGCAGATTTCCGCGATCCGTTGGACATAACCGTCGGGTGGCGCGACAGCTCCCAGCGTGGCTCCCACGACAGGCTCAAAGATGAAGGCGGCGACATCCTGCGAACCCTCGCGCTCGAGCAAGCGGTCGAGTTCATCGGCGCAGTCTACATTGCATGACGGATATTCGAGTCCGAGCGGACAGCGGTAACAGAAGCAAGGCGCTATGTGTCCCCACTCCTGCAACATGGGAGCGAATGGCTCGCGGCGACGCACGTTGCCTGACACTGAGAGTGCGCCGAGCGACGCCCCATGGTAGCTCTGGGAACGTGAAATAACGCGGTAACGCTTCGTCTCACCCCGCTCGACCCAGTATTGTCGCGCTAGCTTCAAGGCAGTTTCTGTGGCTTCGGAGCCACCGGAGGTGAAATATACGCGTCCCTGACGCATTCCTCGGGGCGCGAGGGCGAGAAGACGATGGGCAAGTTTCTCAGCCGGTTCTGTGTGAAACTGCGAGGAGTGAGCGTAGGCGAGTTGAGTAGCCTGTTCGGCCATCGCGCGCCCGATCTCGGGAACGCCGTGGCCAATAGTGACGACCGCGGCTCCGCCGGAAGCATCGAGGTAACGCTGGCCTCCTGCGGTGAAGATAAAACATCCTTCGCCGCGAACGGCCTGAGGATACGCCTTCAGGAAGCTTCGCGGAAAGACCGCGTCACTCATAGCTGCTTCTCAATTGGACG
>Ga0209579_10003668_pt1 | contig 11037 bp, 7 predicted proteins | sample Coa_R1_2_FD_187152 | JGI IMG/M metagenome (GOLD analysis project Ga0209579, IMG submission 187152) | Surface soil microbial communities from Centralia Pennsylvania, which are recovering from an underground coalmine fire - Coalmine... | ecosystem: Environmental > Terrestrial > Soil > Unclassified... | reverse complement strand
AGCCCTCCGCGAAGAGCTCACCGCGATCAACCAGTATTTTCTTCACTCCGAAATGTGCGAAAACTGGGGATACGACCGGCTCTCGGAATACATCAAAAAGCAATCCATCGGCGAAATGAAGCACGCTGAAAAGCTCATCGAGCGCATCTTATTTCTCGACGGCACCCCTTCGATGCAGCCGCTCGATGTAAAAATCGGGGGCACGGTGAAAGCTATGATCGAGAGCGACCTGTCGCTGGAAGTCGGCGCGGTTAAGCAATACAACGACTCCATCGCCATCGCCACTCGCGAAGGCGATAACGGCTCGCGCGACCTGTTCGTTGAATTACTGAAAGACGAAGAAGACCACGTTGATTTCCTCGAAGCGCAGTTGCATCAGATTCGGGAACTAGGCTACGAGCGCTACCTGGCCCAGCAGATGGGAGAAGAGGAAGAGTAAGAGCAGAAAGATTCTGCGCGGGCAAGAGTGCGCGGGCTCCACGACCTACTTCACCGTAACCGTAAGTAACTCCGCCCCACTCACGACATAGTCCAGGGGAGCCGTCGCCGTCTCATCCACATTGGATTCGCCGCTGACCACCATCTCCTGGTTGCCGCGCATCCCATCCATCACATTCATGATCGAGATGGGCAATGTCGGCATCACTTTGTCAGCTACGCGCGCTTCCGGATCGGCCTCCAGCAACGAAACGTAAACCCGGTTGTTGGAATGTTCTTTATTCAGGAGAGCGATCGTTGAAGCAAGATCGAGCTTATGTCCAAGGGTCGCGCCGCCGTGTCCAAGATGATCCAGCGTGTCACCATCGCTCACGAGAATGCGCAGCGTGCCTTTGCTCGCTGAAGTCGGAATCTTCACCGGAATCTGCTGCACAATGCGCTCGCCGCGATAGGGCGCCAGCACCGTCTCCAGCATAATTTCATCACCCGGCCGCGCTTCGGTCACATCGGTGCGAGCGCTCTCCAGCCGAGCCCAGCGCCGTTCTCGAACCAGATCGAAATCCAGGTTTACTCCCGCAATTTCTGGAGCGGCATAAGGATTATCATAAATCCGGCTAAAACGTTCGCCCAAAGACAAAGCCGCCTGCATCGCCGCCGGCTGCGAATTTTCCGCGGCAGAGAACATATTGCGCATCGTTACTTCCGGAAAGCCCTTCACGCCAATGCTGCCCGCCAGCCGGTAGGTGGTTTCCTCGCCAAATTCATTTACGCCATGCAGCGCGTTGAATACCGTCACCATCAGGGCTACCGGCGTCAGCTTCGGATTATTCAACACCTCATAATGAAACTGCTTCAAGCCAGTGCTGCTGTGAATGTTAAGCGTCACTGGAATCATCTCAGGCTGTTTGTCGAACACGCCCATGATTCCGGTGTGGCGATCCTGCACGAAGGTTCCCACCGCTTCAGTGGTATTAACAATCTTGAAGGCGTTCAGCGGGGACGGCAAAGTCGCCAGAACCTCAGCTTTGTTCATCGGCAGGTCAACCGAGCCGAACTGCAATAAAGGATGCCCGCACGCGAGCAAGTGCTGCGGATCGACATAAGTCACCGTGCAGGTCGCCGCGATATCCATATCGCCGCGCACCAGAATCGCGCTGATCGCCGATCCCGCTTCAACCGGCTCAGGCTGTTTGTCATTGCTCACCGAACCAGCGCCAATCACCGGCACAATGCCAGACGCGCCAAGCTGTCCCGAGAAAAGCTGGATCGCCTGCTCGGAAAATCCGTTGAAGACCAGCGGCGTCTCAATCGGTTTCAGATAGTTTGCAAAACCGGCGTCGCCAGTTCCAGATCCCGGCAAAGCCGAAATCCCCGGCGACGAAGTCTTGCCGGCCACCGTATTCACTGAAGGTTTAACCGACGCGCTCTCCTCTCCCGGAGAATTATCCAGCGCATTAATCTCGAGCATGTCGGCGATCGGAGTCACGCCCGCAATCGGCTCTTTCGAAAACTCTCCAATACGAAACGCTAGCGCGCCAGCCAATTTGCCATCCAGATAGACCGGGCTTCCGCTCATGCCTGCAACCACGCCGGTGTACTCCACCTTTTGCCCGTGCAGACGTACCAGAATAACGTCGCCCTTGGGCCCGTTCACGTTATGCAGTACGCCCAGAACCTCCACCTCCATCGCCTCCGGCTTCACACCCTCGAACACGGTGTAGGCGACGCCGCGCATGCCGGCGTGAATCTGGCTCACCGGAATCGTTTTCGGCGGTGGGGTGCTGATTGGGGGCGCTTGGGCGAAGGATAAAGACAGAAAGGACAGCTGGGCGACGAAGAGCGCAAAACCAAATTTTTTCATGGACAAAACGTTCGGATGGTCTAACTGAGCCCCACCATATACTCGATTAGATTTCGTCCGATTGTAAGTCGTTGCCAGGAGGGGAAATTACTGGGAGCCAGGCAAAACATCCCAATCGCGAATCCTTGCGTCTATACTAGCACAAGGAATTTTGTCTCCAAACGTCTTTATTCCGATAGTTCCCAGAGGTTTTTATGGTTTCCGAACGAGCGGCTTTGAGCGGAAGGTTAGGTTATAAAAGCTGCGGCACGTTGGTAATAGCGCTTTTGGTTTCGTTACTTTTTGTCGCCCCATCCTTCGGTCAGAATCAGACCCCATCGTCGCCTGAACAATCCCAAGACAATGGCAAGCCCAAGCAAGAGGTTCCTGACGATGCCGGCGGACCCACTGGAGACATTGGTCCCTACGCTATCCCGAAGAAAAACCCCGAAACCCCTCCCCCGCCTCCGCCGCCGGTCACCCCCAAAAAAGTGGAAGGAATGCCCGATTACTCGATCAAAGTAAACGTGCCGCTGGTCAACGTCGACGTAATGGTCAGCACCAAAAACGGCCAGTTCGTTCCCGGACTGAAGAAAGATAACTTCCGCCTCTTTGAGGACGGAAATCCGCAGCAGATTAGCGATTTCAGCGTCACGAAAGCGCCCATCACCGCCGTTCTCTTGGTGGAGTTCGCCAGCACCAATTACGTTTTCATGGTACAGGCGCTGCAAGCATCCTACGCCTTCGTCAACACGCTCCAGAAGCAAGACTGGGTTGCGGTCTCTTATTTCGACATGCAGCCGCATATTCTGGTGGACTTTACACAAGACAAGCGAGCTCTCTACGGAGCCTTGAATCAGATGCGCATTCCGGGATTCTCCGAAACCAACATTTTCGACGCGCTTTACGACACACTCGATCGCCTCGATCGCATCGACGGCAAGAAGTACATCATCCTCGTCACCACCGGCGTCGACACCTTTAGCAAAATCACTCTCGACACCATGATGAAAAAGATCAAGGCGACAAAAGACGTCACTATCTTCCCGATCAGCGTCGGATTCATCGTGCGCGAGTGGTGTGACGTAAATCCTGGCCAGTGCCGTGGCGCGCATGGCATTGGCATCCCGGTCGGCCGAATGGATTACCTGCAGGGCGATAACGAAATGCGCACCTTCGCGGCCATGACCGGAGGCCGCGCCTATTTTCCGCGCTTCGAAGGGGAACTTCCAGAACTATTCGGCGACATCTCCAACGACATCCGCAATCAATATTCGCTCGCCTATCATCCCACCAACACCAAACTCGATGGCACCTACCGCAAACTGAAAGTTCAGGTGGTCGCCCCCGATGGTGGCCCGCTCAAAGTAAAAGATCAAAAAGGCAAAGAACAAAAGATCGAAGTAGTCTCCCGCGACGGTTACACCGCCAAGCATACAGTCGACTGATCGTCTCCATGAGCACCGCTGTTTCGACCAGAGTTTTTTGAATTGCGCAACACCCGCGCCTGAGCCATCACAGTGAACTGAGCAGTCCGAGCAAACAAAACGCCTTCCAGAAAGAAGGCCTTTTCGTGTTGAGTGTGCGCTCGTGTAGTGGGTAGGCGTGCCCGCGGAGTCAGCAAAATTCGTATCATGACTCTTCTTCAGGCCTGCGGACAAGCCGCACGACAAATCAGCGGCTTCAGCCTCTACCTATGGCGCATGCAGAACCTTCTCCAGTACAAAGAAAATGGCAGTCCCCACAAACACCAGCAGCGCCATCTTCATCGATGGTTCTTTATTCACTTCCGGCACCAGATCGGAAGCCGCCACATAAATCGTTACACCCGCCGCCAAGGGTAACCCCGCACTCACATGATGCCGAAACACAGCCATCACGAGAACTCCGGCCACGGTAGCTGCTCCCAGAATCACCGATGCGCCCCACGCCGTTCCCCGGCTGCGCCCGCTGACTAGCATTACCGAACTCACCGTGAATCCTTCGGGGATTTTGTGCAGAAACACCGCAAGAAAAATTAGCCATCCCAGCGCGTTCGAAACCAGAAATCCCGAAGCGATCGCAATCCCATCAAAGAACGTATGAATGATCAGCCCAAGCAGCACAGAAAACCCGCGATGCGAGTGCATGAACTCGTCGGCATGCGTCTCTTCGCCGAAATGAAAGTGAGGCGTAACTGTATGCTCGAAAAAATGAATGATTAGATAGCCTAGCAAAATCAGAAAAGCCGCACTCCGGCCGCGCAGCTCAAAGCTCTCCGGAATCATCTCCACAACAGCCGTAGCTAGCATGAACCCCGCGCCCAGCGCAACGAAGTACCGCAGATACCGCCGCTCCCAATTGCGCTGAACGATAATGGCGCCGCCGAAAACATTCGCGGCAGCCGCAGTAAGACCAAGCAATATGCTGATGACGATCGGGCTCATGGAAGGATGGCGAGGATGATATCAGTTCCATCTCAGATTCTCAGTTCATTCCGGATGCGTCATCCCGGACGCGCGCTTGGGCAATCGCCACTAATCATTTATCCTCAAAGGTTGTCAACGTGAGCAGAGGCACAGTGTCAGCCCCGCCCAAACGTCAACACCAAATCCGAAAAGCGAACGGCGAGGAGCCAGAAGCTAGCAGCTTCCTTATATGAAAACCGGCATCATCGGTCTGCCCCAGGTAGGCAAGACATCTTTATTCACGATCCTCACTAAGGCGCATCTATCCGATCAAGCCCGCTCCAACCCGCGCGAAGCTCACATCGGAGTCGCTAAAGTTCCCGACGATCGCCTCGACCGCCTCGCCGCGCTCTATAACCCGAAGAAACTCACGCACACTTCCGTCGAATACGTCGATGTCGGCGCCATCGGCCAGGAAGCCCTCAAAGACACCAATTACGCCGCGCACCTACGCAATGTCGATGCGCTCGCGCATGTGGTCCGCGCCTTCGACGATCCTGCAATTCCACACGTCGGCGAAATCGATCCCCTTCGCGACATCAAGAACGTGGAATTCGATCTGATGATCAGCGATCTGGGCCAGGTCGAGAAACGCCTCGAGCGCCTCGAAAAAGACTTGAAGAAGATGAAGACGGCCGAGCTGGAAAAAGAATTCGAGCTGCTGAAGAAAGCCAAAGCTCAGCTCGAATCCGAAAAGCCTTTGCGCGAAATGCAGATGACACCGGAAGACAAAAAGCGCATCAAGGGCTTCATGTTCCTAAGCGAAAAGCCGATTCTTTACGTGCTCAACATCGGAGAATCGACTGAGCTAGGAAAAGAACTCGAAGAAGCGGTTGGCAAATATAAGCTCGCAGAAATCGCCTCCCGCCCAAACGCCGCAGCCACAGCCATCTGCGGTAAAGTCGAAGCCGAACTTTCCGAAATGAGCGACGCAGATGCCGCTGAATTTCTATCCAGCTACGGCCTGAAAGAAAGCGGCCTCACTCGCCTAATTCGCACCACGTACCGACTGCTGGGCGTCATCTCCTTCTTCACCGCCGGAGAAGACGAATGCCGCGCCTGGCAAGTCCCCGCCAATTCCCGCGCGCAAGAGGCCGCTGGAGCGATTCACTCCGACCTCGAAAAACATTTCATCCGCGCCGAAACCATCCGGTGGGACCAGCTTCTCGATGCGGGCTCCGAAGCCAACGCCCGCGCCAAAGGTACCCTCCGTCTCGAAGGCAAAGACTACATCGTGCAAGACGGCGACGTCATGCACATACGGCACTCGGGCTGAGGAGTTCTGTGGACAGTCGTTTTCGGCTGTCCGGTCGAGCTTCACTCGACAGGGAGGCAGTTTGTGTCGGCGTCATCTCGCGCGGAGCGGAAAGGTACGTGGTAACTGAGATCACTCCGCGCGCTGGTGAAAACGCGCGCGTTCGGGATGACTGCAGAAGTGGACTAATCAAAGAGACGCGGCCGTCAAATAAACTGCCACCAACCCCAGCAACAGCACCGCCCCCTCTACACGCGTTGACCATACATGCAAAGCATCGAACTGCATGCGAACAGGATTATCGAGCGGCACAGTACCAAAATCCGCAACCTGCGCCCGCAAAACATCCATTCGCGGAATAATCCCGAATTGCGAAATCAAAGTAAGCGCCAGCATCAAGCACAAAAGCACATGCCGCACAGCAAACACATGCGCATTTCCGTCAGTGAACCGGCTGTAGAGCAGGGAACTGATCAGATAAACAATTCCAGAAACGATCCCAATCCAATGCAACTTGCCCAGCGACCGCCCCACAACGTTTCCGGCAAGATGAGTCGTGGGCAAAACCGTGAACGCCGTCGGCGCCAGCACAAAGGCAAAGAAGATCAGTCCGCCAATCCAGCAGACGAGCGATAGCAACATGAGGAAGCGGAGGAAGGACATAGCACGAGAATTATATGCTTCAAATGACCTCGTAAAAATGCGGCGACGGACTAGTGGCAACTGAAACCGCCTACACCGGCACCGCCACGCTCTCCACAATCTCTTTCAGCACCAGATCCGCCTGATCCGATTTCTTTGCCGTCGAGGCATATCCGCCATTCATCCCCACTCGATGAGCAAATACCGGCACCGCCAGCGACTTGAAATCCTGCGGAGTGCAAAATCCCCGTCCATCCAGAAAAGCCATAGCCTGCGCCGCCCGATACAAAGCCTGCGCCCCGCGCGGCGAAACCCCCAGCGACAAATATTCCGACTCACGCGTGCGCTTCACAATCTCCAAAGCGTACGAAACCAGCGACTCATCCACGCGAATGTGTCGCACCGCGTCCTGCATTTCGAGCACGTCGGATCCACTCAGCACCGGACGCATATCATGTAGCCGATCAGTTCCCGCCTCCGACCGCAAAATCTCCCGTTCCGCTGCCGCATCCGGATATCCCATCCGCACCCGCATCAAAAACCGGTCCAGTTGCGACTCCGGCAGCGGATACGTCCCGTGATGCTCCACCGGATTCTGCGTCGCGATCACCAGAAACGGCTGTGGCAACTCATACGAATGCGCATCCACCGTGACCTGGCCCTCGTTCATCGCCTCCAGCAGCGCCGACTGCGTCTTCGGAGTAGTTCGATTGATCTCATCCGCCAACAGCACATTGGTGAACACGGGGCCACGCTTGAATTCAAACTCCTGCTCCAAAGCCGAATACACCGATATTCCCAACACATCGGAAGGCAGCATGTCGCTCGTAAACTGCACGCGCTGAAACGTGCAATCGATCGCCCGTGCCAAAGCTTGCCCGAGGGTAGTTTTGCCCACTCCAGGCACGCCTTCAATCAGCAAATGCCCGCGCGCAAAGATGCTGACCAGCGCCAGTCGCACCACATCGTCCTTGCCGCGAATCACGCGGCGAAGCGCCTTTTCCAATTCGGTTGCTTTGTGGGAAATTGCAGTTGCGGTCTCAGGAGACATTAAAGAGATTCTACTATTCGAGGTGTTATCAGACGCGGTTACCAATGTCATAAGACAACTGTCAGCCCTCAGCAAAAACCGAACCGTCCTTCAAAATTTCTCAGCGCCCTCTTAGCGCTGTCATTCCAAACCTTCGCGAAGCCATGATTGACTTGTGCTTACGTTCCTGGTTCGTGATGGTGCCGCCGGACAGCAGGTTCTCGGCACGGCGGAAAGAGCTCCATTTCATGCTTGAAGCTCACTGCATAAACTCTGCCGGCCTGCCAGTCAACCGCTCAATCCGTTTCGCAATTGGAGGATGCGTGGAAAACAGATTCCCGAAACTAATCCCCAGCAGCGGCTGAATAATAAACAAGTGCGCCGTCGATGGCGTAGCCTGCATCGGCACCCGGCGCGAATAAGCGTCCAGCTTCTGCAGCGCGCTCGCCAGCGCATACGGATTGCCCGTAAACTTCGCTCCCGAAGCATCCGCCTGATATTCCCGCGACCGCGATACCGCCAGCTGAATCAGCGTAGCCGCAATCGGGGCCAGGATCAGCATAATCAGCGCCGCAATTCCTCCGCCTCCGCCGCGCTCTTCGCGATCTCCGCCGCCCCAGCCGCCAAAAATCATCGCCCAGCGGCCCATGCTGGCCAGCATCGTGATCGCGCCCGCAATCGTCGCCGCCACCGAACTAATCAAAATGTCGCGGTTACGCACGTGTCCCAGCTCGTGCGCCAACACGCCTTCCATTTCCTCGTCATTCAATAAGCCCAAAATTCCGTGCGTCACCGCCACCGACGCATGGTTCGGATTGCGTCCCGTAGCAAACGCGTTCGGAGACTCGGTCGGAATCACGTAGATCTTCGGCATCGGAATGCCAATCTTCTGCGTCAACCGCTCGACAATGTCATACGCGCGCGGCAGTTCCTCGCGCGTGACCGGCTGTGCCCGATACATTGCCAGCGCAATCTTGTCGGAAAAGAAATAGGAGACGAAGTTCATCACCACGGCAATCGCCAGAGCGATGATCATCCCGTTTTGCCCGCCAAACGCCCGGCCAATCATCATCAGCAGCAGCGTCAGCGCGGTCAGCAGAAACGCGGTCTTGAATGTGTTTCCCATAAGTTTTGTCTTTCTGGTAGTTCGCCTCATTGGATGCTACGTCATTCTGGAGGATGCGGTTCCGCTTCGGCGCCCACTGAGCCGCTTTTCTACCCCTATAAGGCACACAGGATCAATATTTTGCGGGCGGCGCAGTGCGTTCGCGCAGCATCCTGAATTCTCGAAAGGTGCCGGCGGCGAAGATTTTCCGCTTGTTTGCCGAAATTAACTATGATTAACTAATGTAAATAATCCGTAGTTAATCAGAGATAGCCGATCAAGCCAAATCTTATCGGCCGAGTGAATGGGGAAATCTGATGCCGTGGGTAGTTCGGTCAACTTCTCTTCTGATTGCGCTGTGGTGCCTTTTTCCAATCGGGGCACTTGCGCAAGGCGAAACCACCAGCGCAATTGTTGGCGAAGTAAGAGACATAGCGGGGGCGGTTTTGGCGGGCGCCAGCGTAGCGATCACGAATCACGAGACAGGCCTGAAGCGCGCCGCTCAGACCGATGAGGCAGGGCGTTTCAACTTCCCACAGCTAAAACCGGGCACCTATTCAGTGAGAGTAGAAGCGCACGGCTTCCAGCCGGAAGAGAATGATAACGTCATTTCGAATCTTGGCCAGAAGCAGACAGTCGATTTTAGGCTGAAGATCGCCAGATCTGAGGAAGTTGTTGAAGTCAACAGCGAAGCGCCACTCATTAATCCGGCCAACGCCAACACCTCGACAACCCTGAATACGCCAGCTCTCGAAAATCTTCCCAACCCCGGCGGCGACCTAACTTACCCGCTGCAGTTTTCCCCGGGAGCGCTCATCAACACTGCAGGCAGCGGTAATGATTTCGTTGGCAGCAGCAATGGATATGGCAATGTGGAATTCAACGGTCTTCCCGCGCTTTCCAACGGCTATATCGTTGATGGTCTGGAAACGAACGATCCACTCACCAATTTGAACAGCGGCCTCTCCACCAATCTTGTGCTGGGGCTGAATTCGATCTCGGAAGTGACCGTCAACACTCTTTCTTATTCTGTCGATCAGGGACGCTATGGAGCATCTCAGGTCAACTACGTGACGAAATCGGGCACGAATCGGTTCCACGGGAATTTGTACGAAGTCTGGAATGGCGCGCTGCTCAATGCGGCGGACTACTTCACAAATGCGACGCCGGGAAATCACAAACCGGGCTCAACCGTGAATCACTTTGGCGGAAGTCTGGGGGGGCCGATTATTCATAACAAATTATTTTTCTTTTTCGATAGCGAATGGGTACGGATCGCTCTGCCGATCGTCACGCCTACAATCGTTCCCAGTCCGGATTTCCAGCAATATGTCCTGCGACAACTTCCGTTAGGCCTCCGGGACGCAAATGGCGACACCATCTACCCGGCGGCACCGCAGGAAGTGCCGTTCTATCGACAAATGTTTTCGCTCTACGAAAACACCAGCGGCGCGCCTACGGCGATTCTCGGTTGTCCAATCGCGGCGGGTTGCGCTAATCGGCAGAGCGTCTCGCATTCCAGCGACGACCACGAACAGGTGCAAACGGCGCGCATCGATTACAACCTCAACCAGAAAGATACCGCCTGGCTTCGTTTTCAGTCAGACACCGGACTGCAGGCCGCATACACCGATCCGATCAATCCGCTGTTTGATGCGTTTTCGCCGCAGCCGCTCTATTCCTTCGCCGCCGGCCACACGCACGTCTTCTCGCAGAATCTGGTGAATTACTTCAATCCAGCTTTCTCCTGGTACGAGAGTCTGTTTGGGCCAAGCAATTTTCAAAAGACACTCGCGGCGTTTCCGATCGTGTTGCAGGGCACTGGCGTGAATCCTTTCACGCCGATTGGAGGGCTGGACAACACCTGGGTTCAAGGCCGGCGCGCAGCGCGGTTTTTCATCAACGACAATCTCGCGTGGGACCACGGCGCTCACGAGCTGCGCTTTGGAACCAATACTCGCATCTTCCGCCTGAACGACTTCGACTTCGCAGAAGGCACCGTGCCCATGGTGACCTACGCAAACTTGCAGCAATTTATCTATGGAGTAGCAAATACCGCATCAGAGTCGTTTCCTTCCAACCCAAACGAGCCCTTCGACTTTCTTAATCTCGATCTCTACGCGCAAGACACCTGGAAAGTAGCGGGCAAACTGGCCTGGACATTCGGACTGCGTGATACTTTCAACTCAAATCCGCTAAATCCGCATGATCAAGTCGCTCGTCTTCGCGGCTCCTTCGGTTCCATTTCGCACGACGTCAATCAGCCGCTGAATGACGTCG
>Ga0209579_10003666_pt1 | contig 11041 bp, 13 predicted proteins | sample Coa_R1_2_FD_187152 | JGI IMG/M metagenome (GOLD analysis project Ga0209579, IMG submission 187152) | Surface soil microbial communities from Centralia Pennsylvania, which are recovering from an underground coalmine fire - Coalmine... | ecosystem: Environmental > Terrestrial > Soil >... | reverse complement strand
CCGTATTACCGTGTCACGATTGATCCGGATCCGCCACCGCAGGGTTGGCCCGTGCCTGCGGCGTTTGACATCGAAGTGAATCATGACTTTCACCAGACGATCGTGAATCTCTCACCCGAGTTCGTAGCCCGGTTCCCGGCTGTGGAACCGAACCTAATCGCAAAAGGACGCTTTGACTTCCCCTATCGCTTCGTATCAAATCCTGGGCGAGTTCTGATTGTGGGTGCGGGTACGGGGAACGATGTGGCCGCCGCCCTCCGCCACGGAGCGACGCACATTGATGCGGTAGAGATCGATCCAGAGATTCTTCGCCTTGGTCGCGAATATCATCCTGAGCATCCCTACGACTCGCCTAAGGTGAGCGCCTTTGTAGATGATGCGCGGGCTTACCTTCAAAAAACTCACGAAAAGTACGATTTGATTCTTTTCGCCGCTCTCGATTCGCACACTCTGCTGACGGCGATGTCGTCCATTCGCCTCGACGACTACGTGTACACCCTTGAAAGCTTCACTCAGGCACGCAAGCTGCTAAGCGAGAACGGCACCATGGTCGTGGAATTTGGCAGTGGACGAACCTTCTTGAGTGACCGCATCTTTGCCACTCTCACGCGTGCATTTGGTGTCGAGCCACTCGCCTTTTACAGGGACTATCCGATTCCTGGCATTGTCTGCATCGAAGGGGCTGGAGCGAAATCGCAAGCGATTTCGGGAGTGACTGAAATCAGCAAGGAGCTGAGCGCCCATCGGGCCGGTGCAATTCTTGCAACAGATCATTGGCCGTTTCTCTATCTCGAAACACGAAAAATCCCGTTTGCGGTCTGGAGCGTGCTGCTTCTTTTCTTCTATCTTGCGGTGTCCATGATGAATCGCCAGGTTTCACTTGCCGACATCGCAAACCGGGAGGGCTCGCACCTTTTTCTGCTCGGTGCAGGATTCATGCTTTTGGAGACTAAGGGGGTCACCGAGCTCTCGCTTCTTTTTGGCTCCACATGGATCGTGAACGCCGTGGTGATTACCGCATTTCTCACGATGGGCCTGATTGCGAACGCGTTTATCATGTTCCGACCGGTTTCTCGCATCACGAGTTACGCCTGCCTCTTGTCGGTTCTCCTCGCCAGCCTGTTCGTCCCCTATTCTCTGTTGGAAGGCCTGCTGCCCGCGACGAAAGTCATTCTCGCCGGAGTACTCGCAGGACTTCCTGTGTTTTTCTCAGGATTGATTTTTTCTCGCAGTTTCAAAGAGGTCGACCAGCCGGCGAAAGCATTGGGAATTAATCTGCTCGGTACGGTATTAGGTGGAGTCTTGGAGAATCTCGTAATGGTTGGGGGGACCCAGATACTGGGTATGATTGCGATAGTCCTTTACGCACTGTCTGCCGTATGTATCCGCAGAGCTCCGGCACGGGGTACTCTATGGACGAAATCGATAAAATCATTCTCCGCCTGAAAATCAGTTAGCTCGAAGCACAACTGGGTTGCGGAACTGGAGCGCGTGGCCTTGAAACGGGAGATCCGTTAGCCAGGACCGATGAGTTCAGAAAGTGAGGAACGCTCTATTAGAGCCCTCACTAATCCGCAATCCATCGATGATCCAATCGAGGCCGAGCGAACCTGCCTGCGCCAAAACTCGACGTCGAACCCACAACATATGCATTTCCCGAAGAATCAGTGGCGACCGCATTTCCGCTCTCTGTACCCGTTCCCCCCAGCTGTGTATCCAATTCGGGGTAAATGCTCCCTGAGAATGAAGGGTTGGCGCAAAAACCAAGGCTGCGAGGACAACACTGAGGACTTTAGGGATCATGGACACGCTCTCCGATCGAAAGATCGAAACAATAAACCTAACGATGAGGGCCCGATGGCGATCACGAAAGATGGCAGAGTGAGAGCAGGGTTCCAGAATGCACGAGGGAGACTCGGACCCTCCAAGGAGACCCCATCAACTGACTCGTTTGAGTGCGCGGCGAAAGGATTCCAGATGGGCGTCGATGTGTCAAGCGAACTTGAGCGTCGCCCGACTGTTTACTAAGCCAATTCAGTCCTCGGCCGCTTTCGGGGTCCAAAATTGGCAATGCCTTCAGGAGATGCAATTCAAGAGTGAAGTTGCTTGCGCGCTCGCCGAGCCTGCGTCGGTTCTCGAAAGACGGCATTCTCGCCATGCATCTGATCCAACACCAGGGGCTCATTCTACTTCGTCGGCGGAAAGTCTATTGAAATTCCGGGGCTTGCGCTGGTACGGCTTCCGTATCGCGCCGAGCCTGTAGTCGAAATTGCTCCCTTAAAACCCTCAGAGTTCAACAGGTCTCAAAAGCACTCCACAAAGAACCACAAGGATCTCCGGTAGGGAACCTGGTCCCGAAGCAGGTCAAAGGATTTAGTGAAACCTATTGAAATTTGTGGCTTCCAAGTGCTTTGGAATGTGAAGAGCCGCGATTGCGATCCGCGATTTGTTGATCCTTGTGGATCGCTTGTGCTTTGACCGCTACAAAATCGACTACAGCTTATCATCCCTTTTCTCTCCCCCAGAGATGGTCAATGAGTGCTTCGCCCTGGACTCGACAGTTGACAGCCGGACGAGCTTGATCACTGAACACAAGCCGACTTGTCGGGACTGATGCCGATCCGCACGCCACGATTGCTGATTCGCCCCAAACAACCCGGTGACGGAGCCATAACATCTGCGGCGGTTGCCGAGACCTGGGACGAGCTCCATCAATGGATGCGTTGGGCAGAACGTCCCGATGCGGGCACTGCTACGCGCGACTCGACATCGCCGGACTTCCCGAACTGGAAGTGCAATGGTGAAAGCGCGACTCGGCGCGAATGCCGAACATTGATGTCGTCCGCGACCGAAAATCCCGCAATGTTCCCACTTGCGGGCCGTGGTCTTGCTGCATCGAATGAATCGCGCTAATATCCCAGCTAATTCCCGGAGGTGGCTATGTCCAGGTTCCCAGCCGCAGCATGGCCCAAGACGGTTGTCTGGATGGCGCTGATCACAATCGCGTCAACCGTGTCGTTTGCAACATGCATCGGCGCTGATCCCTGTCGCGCCTGCAAGAATTGCAAATACTGCAACCACTGCGCGAAGCAGGGCGGCACATGTGGAGTCTGCAAGAACTCTGCGTGAAAAAAGAATCCCGGTCACTGGCAGGCGACCAGGAAAGCAGATCATCTTCTTGGTTCTGATTGGGGTCACTATGCCTTATGGCGTTGGGCTTCGGATGTGATGTGAATCACTCCACTTCAACCACCGCTCTGTGCGCCAGTGCGGCCATGGCTTCCGGGCTGAATCAGTGGCCATCACACAAGGGTGCCGTGCATCGGTTCATCTCCACCCGCGCGGATCGAGCGCGAATTCGCGGGCATAACGCTCCCGTGATTCCTCCAGCTCAACTATGATCTCGCCCCATTCGATGATGGTGCGGTCGCGCCGGACCGTAGCCCGGTACCGACCATCCTCGCTGGTATTCGGGTCATCGATCACTTTGTTCCAGGCATCGCGTTCCAACTCGCGCAGCGCCGCTTGCGCTTCGAGTTCGGAGATCTTCAGCCGTAGGATGATTTCGCCGAGTTGGTCCATAAGGGCAGGGAGAGAGAATCATTATAGCGAAGCCCGGAATATCCTCCCGTGCCGGTACGCCCGACGAGCGAGCAGGATCTCGATCCCGCTCCCTTTCGCGTTTCAGGCGTCTTACGCGGGGTTGTTCACTGGACCTAAAACGTCCAGAGCGCATCGAAGTGTCAATGGAACGTCTCGTACTTCCCCCGCATCTCGTCAGACATGGCGATATAAAACGGTGCTCCGCCTGCAACCACCCCTTTCCGCTCAATGCACAGCCCTCGCTCAGCCGTGCCTTTCGGAAGCACGTCGAAGAGGTGCATCGCAATAGCGAGCCGGACCACGATTGCCGGAAATTGACAATGGGGTTCGCGCCAAAGAAGTGAAGTAGCGCTTTAGTGCCGCGTACAAATTTAAGTGGCGACAGCATTCCACTGTCGCCATGAAGAGAAAAAGTAATGTAGTTTATTTTTGGTGAGTTCCCGTTCCCCGGTGTTCTTTGTCCTGCTCTTCGCTTTGGACGTCCTTCCGTGGGGTCTGTTGTCCTTGCTGTTGATGGCCCTCTTCGCCCTTCTTCGCCGGATCGCCTTGATCCTTGCGCTGGACGGGGTTCCCTTGTCCATGCTGTGACTGCGATCCGGAATCCGACTGCTGGTTGCGAACGCCTTTTTCGTTCTCCATTGCTTACTCCTTCTTTCCTCAGATGCGTCCTCCCCCAGAAACGTAGGCATGCCATAAGTTGAAAGGTTTACGCAAATTCAGGTATTGGGTGATTTTGAATTGGCTTCTTGCTTTTCCGCCTCAGGGTCCCGCATCACGTCGCACATCTTTCAGATTGCACACATGGTCCTGCTCAACCCTCTCCAGGTCGGCTTCATGCTCTGCCGTCGCGATAGTCCTGAAGCATTGATGGCAAATGGAATCGACTGTGCCGCCAAAATTGTGCCGGTGCGTAAACCTGTGTTTCATGGCCCGCTCCGATCTCGGAGATTTTGGGGGAGTCCAAGATTAGCAGTCTCGAGGCAGGTGAAATGCGATTCACGCGCCCGGCTGCAAATGATCTTCCAGTCCGATGGTGCACTCTCTTGTGTTCAACAAGCTGCTCGGCAAACCAACGGACGCGATCCATTGCTTCGTTGACCTCTCGCTTGGGCGCGGGCGTCGTCTCCTGGCACATGGAACAATGCGCGGACGTCAGAAAAGACGTAGCCCGGTCGTGCTCAAACAGCCGAGCTTCAACGCACTGCAAAATGCCAATACCAATGTCGCATTTTTCGTATTCGACGTGCTCACCCCACCGATTTATGGGGATACTTATGTCGTAGATGTACTTCTGCAAAGCTGCTTTGCGCTGCACACCTCGCTCTTGAGCGGGATGCAGCGGATACCGCCCGCATTTTTCCGACCAAATGCGCTGGCATTTGCTATCATCTTGGCACTGTTTTGCCAGTCGTCGCGGCTCAATCGGAGGTATTATGCTCTCCTCTGCCATGGTTCTGAGTGGCGGGCTTCTCTTCGTTGCCTTCCAATGCAATGTCTCTTGGAGCCAAGACTGCGACGCTGTCCTCAAGGACGGGGTATTCAATTCGTTCCAAGAATTACGATCAGGCGATCTGAAGAACGCATTTCAGAACGCCTACTGTAATAAGCAGGGAAATTCAAGCGGATCTAGTTCGGGCACGAGCGTTGGTGCTTCGTATGCAGGGTTCGGCTTGGATTTTGGTCACAATAGTAATGACACGAGTCAGAGTCGAAACGAGAATTGCGGAAATGGTAGCGGATCGATGTCGGACGATCAATTCGTTCGAGCAATGCAGTCCGTCGTTGACCAGCATATTGTCGATGTTTGGCTTGCATGTAAACAGGCAGGTTACGGGATCACGATAGAAGGCAGGTTGAACGGAGATTTTTTTAGGTTGAAGTATATCTTCCGCGCCGCCGGATCTGTCGCTCAAGCAACCGTGGAGGATCCACACATCGAAGGGGCAACCTGCGATGATTCCGTTAAGAAGGGCACGGTTATCAATACTGGAGGCAGGATCCAGAACTGCAAGCGAACCGGGGACGGACCTGTTAGCGTGACGGTCAATTCAAATTTTCAATCAGCGGAATTCTACATTCCTGCTGTACGAAAAGAAGATGCGAACGAAGATTTCTGTAAGAACTGGAGGGGACCTGGGGTTCCAGTGCAATGCCTGTCACCGCAGCAAAGGGCAGACGCGCTCGAACTGCAAAAGCGCACCCTTCCTGGAGTCGGTGTCGCACCTCCGGGATACACATGGTGCGTTCTCGACACGCGGTTCAACAGCCCACCGAACGTGCAAGGCTATTGCTTCTCAAAGGAAGCTTCAGGTCAATGTCACTGTGCAATAGTGCCCGCCGGCTATCCTCAGCCATCTACAAGCTCCTACGGGACGGTATACGAGCCCCATTCACCTTTTGGCCCCCAGTGAGTGATTCAGGGCACGACCCAGAACCCTCTCTCAAAGGAAGTCTATTGCATCTTGCAATTCGAGTAGCTTGGTTTCTTGCCTCCCCAATTTCGCTTTCCCCTTGCATCCGAATTCGCAGCCACAATTTGCGCAAGGAGGGGCGATGAGCGAGGCTCATCCGTCAAACACAATCTGCCAGCTGCTTGCTTGATAAAGGAAGTTCCACTTCCCGAATTTCTGGTCATCAACCAGAACCACATAGCACTAAACCGCCCGAATTTCATTCAGCAGTCGCGCTATTTCTGCAGTTTGTGTGACGCTGTACAACGGAACCGAAATCATTGCGGCATTCTGAATCCGCGTTGCCCTGTCGGCGGGCACCTCGCACTTTGCTGCGACGCCATGCTCCCAGCCGGCATGCAGTGGAAGATACAAATACCACAGATCCCAACCATCGCACATAGCACGCGCCTTCATCGGATCGTCTGCGTATTCGAACCGACCGATCAAGAGAATAGGCTCTTCAATCTGATCGTCCAAGAAGCAGACCGTGATCGCCTCAACGAAACGAGGATTGTCCTTGCAGCTCAAATATCGAAAAACGCCCGTAGCCATCCAATGGCGCGCGCCCGTTGCCCATGTCAGATCCTTGGTAGCGGTATTTTGAAACACAGAAACACTTGGCCAAGCAGCATACTTATCGAAGTCCTGGAGGAGCTTGCTCGTGGCCGAGTGCATTCGGCTGACGGCCTTGATGCACTCGTAGATCTTCTTCCCAGCCTCAGTTTGCATACATCCACCCTTCATCAATGACGTCCAGACCTGTAGGGATTGAATCCAAGTCAAAGAGCGGTTCATTCCTTAGAAAATCACCATCCTCTTCAAGGACCAGCGGGATGGTGGCGGCATCTTCCATCCCTGCAAAGTACTCCAGATTTCGTTTACGCAAAAACGTCCTCACATCATCCATGATTAGAGCGTCCATTTCCGAAGAGGGACGTGTTCGGTCGACGGCGTGGATCAGGTCCTGCCATTGCAAATGAAAAAGTCGCAACCGGGCCTGTTCGGTGTCACCGTATTGCGCAAGGCTATCGACAATTTCAGCTCTAGAGTCCGTCGCTGTCAGGTAGACTGCCAACCCCAAAGCATCACAGGGCATCGGCGGACGAAGGCTACCAAGCGAATCTAAGATCCGAAGGTAGCGAGCAAGCTGATCACGGTCCTCTTTGCCAGTCTTTGTGGCTGTCAACTTCGCCTCGATGAGGATTACAAGAGATCGCAAGTGATTTCCCGAGAAATGAAGCACCAGATCGGGGATTCCCTGTTCGTGCTCCGGCCAGAAGGCGATATCAAGAGCTGCAAAGGAACTCAACGAGCATCCAATGGCGCGTCGGATCTGCTCACTTGCAGTCATGACGCCTAATGCGGTTGGTTGAGATTTAGCGAGGTCAAAAAGCGTGTCCCAGAACGCGCTTTGCTTGATGTAGCGGAGATGCCCAAAAACGGCAGAAGTCAGGTAGTCCTCGAAGTTCCTCGCTTCCGGCACATACTTTCCGTGAATCTCTGCAATTAACAATTCCAGGATCCTCTGATCTTTGTGTCCCATACGGCGAAGCATCGTATGGACGTTTCGTTGTCGACGGCAGATGCCGGACGTGAAGGACGAAGCGCTACTACTGATTTCAACTAACGAGCAAGTCTGCCCGCAGACTGCCGTTCGTCGAACTCAGCCTGCATGTCAACCCAAAGTTCGGGCCTGGTTCCGAATACACACGAAAGCCGCTCGGACAACCGACGCGATATGAGAATCTCGCCCGCGGTCACGCGACTCAATTCCGCGATTGGCAGGGTCTTCCAGAAGGTAAGATCCAACGCTCCGAAGGACTCCAAGAACTCATGTAGGACCGTAGCTGGAACTGGGATCAGATCACGATTCTCTGGCTGCTGGAGGTAATCGTGGAATCTAGACATGATTACCTCTTCGTCGAGATCAGCATCCTGTACGAATGTGCGCAGTGCGACGCCTTGATCTCCTTTATCGCGGGTCACTCCTAGCTCCGAGGTGATCGGGAAGGGTCGGATGCCGTCCAGATGCTCGCCCCATTCCTTGGTAGCAAATAGCTCAGACGCGGACATCTTCTCGAACGGGTTCCGGTCAATCTTTGGCTTCAGCTGAGACCGGCGTTTGCGTCTCTTGATCACAATCGCACCGCCACTTTAAAGGGTTAGAAGCATTCTAACTTGTTTCCTCTGCCTGATGACCGACCCTGGAACATCATGCGAGCAGGAACTCGCTCAACGCCGACTGCCAGTCGGAGGGGTGTGATCATCGCACAGGTTGCGCTATCCTCATGCCATGCCACCAGAAGAAGCAGGAAAGCCTTCGATTCGAACAGGAACCTATGCACTCAGGCTGGAAGTGGATGGGAGCTGGTCGGTCTTCGGATTCATTCGGATGCTGGAGCATCTCAAGGAAAGTTACGAGCGGGTCGAAGGCTTTGAAAGCATTTTCGCCCCCGCTCAAGCCGGGTGGTTTACCGACCAACCAAGGTTCAAATGGCAATATCATCAGCAAGAGCTGAAGGCGATCCGGGATTTTGTTCTTGCGGCGCCAAGGGACTTCGAGAAAGTGTTCCCCGTACTGCGGACCCTGACCGGTCCACTCGCGATCAAAGCGATACAGATTGCTTCTCCAGGCTGGATCGAGATCGTGGGAGGCTTGAGCGCGTTGAAGGTCCTCGCGAGCGTCATAAATGCCTATCGTTCGGAAAACACCAAACGCCAAGATATAAAGTCGAAACTGCTGCGCGACCTTGTTGAGTTGGTGCCCGAAGAGACGCGCAAGAAGTATTCCCCGACGATCATGTGGATCGCTGAATCAATGGTTGATCCGACCTTCAACGGCATCGAAACGATCCTCGTCGATCAGAAGATCACACATGCTTCCATTGTGGAATCCGAGGAGCAAGACGTCGAAGATGAACTTTGACGGACCTGCCGTTACGTATTGTTCACGCTGGACCGTCTGCCGCGCGAGGAACCAAGCCAGCGATGACAACCCCCGGGGCCCTGCAGACCAAAGGGTATCTCAGTTACTTGTTGGTGCAAGTCACTTCAATCACCGGATCGGTCCAGTCAGCTTGTTAAATGACGTACTTTCGATACTTAACGGTACGATCTGACCCAGATCCGCAATCTGGGCTCGCACCCATTTGGAGTAGTCGGCAATAATGTTTACTTGTGTCGGCATAAATCGCCCTTCGATCGATGGTTGATTCAGGACCATTCTCCACATAGGTTTTCAGGCTGATTCAACGTGACCATGAAATGGTTGATCTCGATCCAACCTCGTTCACAAAAGTCACAGAGCAGACGAGTGGTCGTTTCCCGCGTGATCGAGATCATCGACCCCAACTCTTCCCTGGTCAAGACCATAGGGAATCGAATTTTCCCACTCTCCAGATGCTCCCCGATTTCCTCTCCGAGTTCAACCAAAAGGCAACCAAGCCTTCTGGCTGCGGTGTCTTCCAGCCCCAGTCGGCAGGCGTCTCGGAGAACCGCGCGATATCCAAGGCAAAGGGTGTTGAGAGTGCGATCGTGGAGATCTGAACGGCTTCGAAGCTGGTCAAGAAAAGCGCTCGTCTCGATGGCTCGAAGCCTCGTTGTGGTGCAGCTTGTCGCAGAAACTTCGTACATTCCCGTTGAGAGAACTGCGTACAGTCCCAATACCGACTCCGGACCGGCAACCTGAAGGATCATCTCGCGATCGCGCACTCGTGCCGACAATTTGACGTAGCCGGTGCGAACGGCGTAGATGAATCGCGCCGTCTCTCCCTCAGAGAACAGTCTGGCGCCCCCCTCCAAGCTATCGTCGAACATCAACGGGTCCAGTTCCTCAAGCATCGATTGGCCAAGCAACCAAGAAGACGCATCATTGCTGCAGGAGGTAACCATGCGAGTGGCATGCTTCTGCCATTCGAGTACGGATTTCATTTTGGGAGCATTCAGGCCCTTCATGGTGTTCCACCTGAAAAAACTCCCGGCCACTGGATGTGACCGGGATTCTTTTCTGCACCCGCGATTGGCCTGACCTCTCTCTCCCTGACCCGCCCCGGAAAACTCTGCCGCACGAGGTTGGAAATTTCGTCCTGCGTGGTTCGATTAGTGCCCGTTTGGCGGGCACGATTGCGGTTAATGTAACTCAAGTGATGGTCTCCAGCAAGGGCCTTGAGACCGGCGCGTAAGTTAGGTCTCTGTCAGCAGCAGCCGTGCGGGGGAAATGTGGTAAACGCGCGGCGTTTTCCAAGGCGGTTTTATCGCCGTCATTTCCACCGCTGCAGATAGCCGCGAACTCAGCCGGGGTGCGATCAGCCAGGGCTGAGTGTGGCCTCTGATGGTTGTAGTCGTTGAACCAGATCGCGAGCTTGCGGCGCGCATCTGAGAGGCTGAAGAAGACCTCCACGTTCAGGCACTCGTCGCGCAGTCTGCCGTTGAAGCTCTCGATATAGCCGTTCTCGACGGGCCGGCCGGGGCGGATGAAGTCCAGATGTACTCCGTTGAGATAGGCCCAGTGATCCATGGCTTTGCTAGCGAACTCAGTTCCGTTATCGACGGTGATCGACTTCGGTGAGCCGCGGAGTGATACCACCTTATCGAGCGCAGCCGCGACCTTCTCTCCGCTGAGCGCCGTGTCGGCATGGAGCGTTAGACACTCGCGGGTGTATTGATCGACGACTGTCAGCACTCGGATCCAGCGACCGTCGGCGAGCCGTTGTGCGCCGAAATCCATGCTCCATCTCTGGTTGATCGCGCTAGCCTGCCCCAGGGCGATGCGTTGCCGCTGCGCTCTCTGCTTGCGGGTGTGAGTTCGCACGATCAGCCCTTCCTCGATGTAGAGTCGGTAAATACGCTTGGCGTTCACCTTCCAACCTTCGCGTTTCAGCATGACCGTCAATCTGCGGTATCCGTATCGAACTCTGCTACCGGCCAGTTCGCGCAATCGCACTCGCAACGCATCCTGCGGGTCGCGATGATGCTCATAGCGGAGA
>Ga0209579_10003655_pt1 | contig 11071 bp, 10 predicted proteins | sample Coa_R1_2_FD_187152 | JGI IMG/M metagenome (GOLD analysis project Ga0209579, IMG submission 187152) | Surface soil microbial communities from Centralia Pennsylvania, which are recovering from an underground coalmine fire - Coalmine... | ecosystem: Environmental > Terrestrial > Soil >... | reverse complement strand
GCGGAGAAACTCGGCCAATTCCGCATCGCCGCTGGCGCCGATCGCGACCTTTAGCGTGACGTACTGGTCGCCCGCCGCAGCGGCCCCCTGACGCCGCCGCTGGATGCCCTTGCCGCGCAGCCGCAATCGGGTCCCGGTGTCGGAGCCCGGCGGGATCGTCATCGTCACCGGCCCGGTCACGGTCGGCACCGCGACGCGCGCGCCGAGCACCGCCTCGGCGAGGCTGACCGGCAATTCGAGATGGATGTCGTCGCCGTCGCGGCGCAGGTAGGGGTGCGGCGCGACCAGCACCTCAATCAGCGCGTCACCCGGTGGAGCGCCGCCGCCAAAGCCCGGCCCGCCCTTGCCCTTGAGGCGCAGCACCTGGCCCTGCTCGATGCCGGGCGGGATCGTCACGTCGAGCCATTCCTCGGGCGACAGCGCGAGGCGCTGCTTGCCGCCGGTCGCGGCCAGCGCGAAATCGATCGTCAGGGTGAAATGGCGGTCGGGCCCCGGCATCGCAAAGCCCTCCCCCTGGCGAGCGCCCTGGCTCCCGCCCCGCGCGCCGCCTCGACCACCGCCCCGGCCACCCCGACCGAACATCGCGAACAGTTCGTCGAGATCCTCGGGATTGATCTCGCCCTGGGGCTGATATTTCCAGCCCTGCGCGCCCTCGGCATGCGGCCGGTAGGAATAGCGCGGCCGCTCGGCGCCGCTTTCATCGATCTCGCCGCGGTCGTAGCGGCCGCGCTTCTCGGGGTCGGAGAGGATGTCGTTGGCCGCCGTCACCGCCTTGAAGCGCGCCTCGGCCACCGGCTTGCCCGGGTTGAGGTCGGGGTGAAATTGCTTCGCCAGCTTGCGGTAGGCCTTGCGGATGTCGTCGGCGGTCGCGTCGCGCTTGACGCCGAGCACCTCGTAGGGGGTTTGCGTCGCCATTCCGGGCCCCCGCCTCAGGGCTTCTGGCGCGCCGCGGCGGCGCGTCCGGTCGGCTCGACATGCACGTTGAGGCTGTATTCCGAGCCGCTGCGGTCGATCGTCAGAGCGACGTTGCTGCCGATGCTGGTCAGGCCGATCGTGTTGCGCAATTGCGTTCCGCTGTGCACCGGCATGCCGTTGACCGCGACCACCAGATCGCCGCGGCGCAGCCCGGCGCGCTCGGCGGGCGAGGCAGGATCGACGCGGGCGATGACGGCGCCCTCGGTATGCCCGGTCTTCATCGCCTGCGCGAGGTCGGGCGTCAAATCCTGGATCGCCACCCCGATGCGGCCGCGCTTCACTTCGCCGTAGCGGACAAGCTCCTCCATGACGCGGCGGGCCATGTTTATCGGCACCGCGAAGCCGATGCCGATATTGCCGCCGCCCGGCGCCAGGATCGCGGTATTGATGCCGACGCATTCGCCCTTCAAATCGACCAGCGGCCCACCCGAATTGCCCGGGTTGATCGAGGCGTCGGTCTGGATGAAGTCTTCGTAGCCCTCGATGCCGAGGCCGCTCCTGCCCAATGCGCTGACGATGCCCGAGGTCACGGTCTGGCCGAGGCCGAACGGGTTGCCGATCGCCAGCACGAAATCGCCGACCTGCAACTGGTCCGAATCGCCCATCGGCACGGCGGTCAGGTGCTCGGCCGGGATCTGCAGCACCGCGACGTCGGTGTCGGCGTCGCGGCCGATGAGGCGCGCGGTCAGCCGCCGGTTGTCCTTGGTGGTGACCTCGATGCGGGTCGCGTTCTCAACGACGTGCCCGTTGGTCAACACATAACCGCGCGCCGCGTCGACGATGACGCCCGAGCCGGTCGCCTGGGTCTCGCGCTCCTCGCTCTGCTGGTTTTGCGGCAGGCTGAAAAACCGCCGGAAAAACGGGTCCTGCAGCAGCGGGTTTTGTTCGCGCACCCGGCCGCGCACCGCGATGTTGACGACGCCCGGGGTGATGCGCGCCAGCATCGGCGCGAGGCTCGGCACCGCGCCGCCGACTTCGGGGATCGGCGCCGCGGCCCGCGCCAAGGGCGGCGCCGACGCCAGCATGATGGCGGCGCCCAACAGGAACGCCGACAGAATCCGGTTCATCGCGATGAAAGCCTTAGGGATGCTGTACTGCGCCGTCCATCTAAACGGCGCCGATTACCAGGGGTTTCGCTGCTGCAATATTTAACCTTGAACGCCCCCGCTTCAAGGACCGCGCGGCACCCGGGCATGCTGGCAGCACAATTCACCCACGGCTGCTACAGCGCTGTTTTCATGAACGCTTTCCTGTTGCAACGGAGCGGCGTGGCGGCCATGCTCGTTAGCCAGGGCAACGCAACCTCGAAGGTGCGCGACGTGACCCTTTACGAATTGCAGATGCGCGGCTACCGCCTGACCACCGCCGAGATCGTCTACCGCCTGCCCGACCACCCGGCCCTGCTGCAGACCTTCATCTGGCAAAAATTCGATCTCGCGCCGGATTTTCCCGAGTTGCACAAGTTTCTCGAATTCTGGAAAGCCAACATCGAAGGGCCGCTGCATTCGGTCAACGTCAAGCAAAGCAGCCGCACCGCCGCCAATCGCTTTCGCCATTTCAAGCACTCCCTGACGCTGCATTAGCAGCATCGCTGCAACGGAGCGTTGTCCTCGCCGCGATTGCCGGCAAGGCGCCCGGCGCGCTATCACAGGCCCGCTGTTCAAAAAAACGGCAGGTTAGGGCAGGAGCCGCCGCGCGGTGAGCGAACTTACGGGACCGACACCGCGCCGGGTCGGCGAGGAACGCGCCATATCGGCCAGTGTGGCAGGTAGCCCGGCCGGCAGCATCGAATCGCGCGAATCGTGGATCGCGGCCTCTCTCGTGCTGGGCCTGCTGGCGATCTCCTATGGCTCGCCGCTGTTGGCCGTTGTCGGGCTGAAGCCGATCACCGCCGACCTCGGCACGTCGCGCGAAGTGGTGGCGCTCGCCGGCGCGCTGGGCTGGCTCGGCACCGGGCTCGGCGGCATCGTGATGGGCCAGGTGGCCGAGCGCCTCGGGGTGCGCGTCACGGTCAGCTTCGGGGCCGCGATGATCGCGGTCGGGCTGTTGATCTCGGCCAGCGGCAGCCTGACGGCGCTGCTCGTCGGGCACGCCCTCTTCGTCGGTTTTCTCGGCAACGGCGCGCTCTATCCGCCGCTCATCGTCTACGTCAGCCGCTGGTTCGACCGGCGGCGCGGCACCGCGCTGGCGCTGATCTCGTCCGGCCAATACATCGCCGGCATGGCGTGGCCGACGCTGTTCGAGCATGCCATGGCGAGCTATGGCTGGCGCGCCACGATGGCCGGGTTTGGCGCGATCGTCGTGGTCGTCGTGCCGCTCGCCGCCTTCTTCCTGCAGCGCCCGCCGACGGTCGCAGGCGAGTTCGACGACGACGCCCACCTGCGCCACCGCGCCGTCCTCGGCATGCGGCCCAACGCGGTCCTGGCGGTGCTGTGCGTCGCCGGGTTCTGCTGCTGCATCCCGATGGCGATCCCGCAGGGCCATCTCGTTGCGTTCTGCAGCGATATCGGCATCCCGGCGGCGCAGGGCGCGGCGATGCTGTCGGTATTGCAAGGCAGCGCCTTTGTCAGCCGGGTGTTCTGGGGCTGGCTGGCCGACCGGGTCGGCGGACTCAAAACCGTGCTGGCCGCCTCGTCCTGCCAGGCGCTGGCGATCGCCCTCTTCCTGACGACCCAGGACGAGCACAGCCTCTTCGCGATCTCGGCCGCCTACGGGCTCGGCTTCAGCGGCATCATCCCCGCGTATATCGTGGCGATCCGCGAACTCTTTCCGTCGCGCGAAGCGGCCTGGCGCGTGCCGACCGTGCTCTTTGTCAGCATGGCCGGGATGGCGGTCGGCAGCTGGCTCGCCGGCGCGCTCTACGATTATTTCGGGTATTACGCGCCGGCCTTCGCGACCGGCGTCCTCTTTAACCTCGCCAACCTGGCGCTGGTCGGTTTCCTGGTGCTGCGCCAGCGCGCCGCCGGCGGCTTCCGCGCCGCGCTGGCGTGACCTGGACCCAGCGTCAGCGGTTGCGTGGCCAGTCGTCGGTCCACAGGAAGTCGGGGCCGAGGTCGCCGAGGCTCGGGCAGCCGATCTGTCCCATCACCGCGTCGATCTCGCCGCGGAAGATGTCGATCGCCTTCTTGACCCCCGGCAAGCCGCCGGCGACCGCGCCATAAAGCGTAGGGCGCCCGAAAAACACGAAATCGGCGCCGAGGCACAGCGCGATCAATATGTCGGCGCCGCGCCGCACCCCGCTGTCGAGCATCACCGTCATGCGGTCGCCGACCGCCGCCTTCACCGCCGGCAACACGTCGAGCGAGGCCGGGGCCTGGTCGAGCTGGCGGCCGCCGTGGTTCGAGACGATGATCCCGTCGCAGCCCAATTCGGCGGCGCGCACCGCATCGGCCGGGTGCATGATGCCCTTGACGATCAGGTTGCGCGGAAAGAGGCGGCGGTATTTCTCCAGATCCTTCCAGGTCTGCGCGTGCGCTGGCACCTGGGCGCGGTTGAACTTGACGGTATCCTCCGCCGTCGCGCCCTCGCCGGCATAGGGCGACCAATTCTCCAGGGCCGGGGTGCCGCCGTGGCGGATGTATTCCATGACCCAGCCGGGATGCGTCATCGCCTCGGCGAGGAGCGCCGGCTTGAGGCTCAGCGCCGCCTTCATCCAGTTGCCGCGGATGTTGGCGAAGCCGTTGCGCATATTGCGCTCGCGCTTGGAATGCACCGGCACGTCGACGGTCAGCACCAGCGCCTGCTGGCCGGCGTCGGCGACGCGGCGGATGATGTCCTCCGAGATCGCGCCGTCTTTTGCCGCGTAGAGCTGGAACCAGGCGTTGTTGGGGGCGACGCGGATCGCCGCCTCTAGCGAATCGTTGCTCGACCCCGACATGATGTAGGGGATGTTGGCGTCGGCCGCGGCTTCGGCCAGCATCAGATCGGCACCGCGGCGGAAGAGGCCCGCGCCGCCGGTCGGCGAGATGCCGAAGGGGCTATTGAACTTGCGCCCGAAAATCGTCTGCGTCTGGTCGCGGGTCGAGACGTCGACCAGATAGCGCGGCAGCAGATGATGCTTGTGAAAGGCCGCGGTGTTGCGCTCCAGGCCGCGCTCGTCTTCCAGGCCGCCCTCGATGAAATCGAAGGCGACTTTCGGCAGCCGGCGCTTCGCCATCCGGTGGAGGTCTTCGATATTGACCGCTTGATCGAGCTTCATCGGTCGGGTGCTCTCGCTGAAAGTGCCAATGCTCGCGCCACCATTGCGTATTTCGCCCGGCCGCGACAACCCTCGGGCGGTGGTGACAGCTACGCGGGCACGGTATGGAGGCGCCGGCGGGTTCAGCCCGCCCTTCAGCTAGACCGCCCTTCAGCCGGCTCGGCGGCCGCTGACGATCAGGCAGGTCGCGGGCAGCCGCACCGTGCCGTCGGCCTCGACATAGTTGGAAAAGGCCGCCTCGGTCTCGTCGACGATCGCCTGGCGCGCCTCTTCGCCCGCCTCCTTCTCGTCCATCAGGCGCTGCACCGCGCCGAACATCCCGGCGTGCTCGGCGAGCGCCGCCGGGGTGTCGCCGTGGATGTGGAAGTGCCGCGGCGTGATCGCGACATCGCGAAACCTGGCGGTCTCCAGAATGCGCCGCAGGTAGTCGCGGTCGCCAAAGGCGTGCGGCCCCGGCGCGTGCGGCGGCTGCGGCGCGGGCGGTCCCAAGTGACGCACCGCGATCTCGTAGGGGATCTTCCAGTGCAAATTCTCGGCGAGCGGCGCCCATACCGCCATGCAGAGGCGCCCGCCCGGCTTCAGCGCCGCGATCAAATTGGCGAACGCGGCAAAGGGGTCGGCGAAAAACATGACCCCGAGCCGCGACGTCAGAAGGTCGAACGATGCCGGGGCAAAGGCGTGCACCTGCGCGTCGGCCAGCATCAGCGTGACGTTGTGGAGGCCGCGCCCGGCGATGCGCTTTCCGGCCGCGTCGAGCATCGGGCGCGATATGTCGACGCCGGTGACATGGCCCTGCGGCCCCACCGCGATGGCATAGGGCTCGGTCGTGACGCCGGTGCCGCAGCCGATGTCGAGCACGCGCTCGCCCGGCCGCGGCGCGGCTGCCTCCAAGAGCAACGCCAGCATCTCGGCGTTGCGCGCCTCCTGCACCGCCTGCCGGCCGACCCAGCGCGGTCCGGCGACCTCGTTCCAGTACCGCCCCATCTCGGCGTTGCCGGTCGCGTTTGCGGCGCCTTGCGCCGCCGAGCTCCGATCGCTCATGGCGTCAGACGATGCCTTCCTGCTTGAGGGCGGCGATCTCGGGAGCACTCATGCCGAGCCAGGAGCCGAGCACGTCGGCGCTGTGCTGGCCGAGGGTCGGCGACGGCTTGACCCGGGGCGGCGACCCGTCGAAGCGCACCGGCCAGGCCGGCATCTTCACTTTGCCGGTGGTGGGATGCTCGATCGTCTGCATGATGCCGCGCTCGGCGAGCGAGGGGTCGTTCATCAGTTCAAGCGTGTCGAACACCGCGCCGGCCGGGACGCCGGCGGCGCCGATGATCTTCATCGCCTCTTCCTTGGTGTGCTGGCGGGTCCAGGTCGCGATCAATTCGTCGACCTCGGCGGCGCGCTCGCTGCGCGCCTGGCCGCTATCGTAGCGCTGGTCGCCGAGCAGGTCCTCGCGCTCGATCGCCTTCAGGAGGCGGCGCCAATGGTCGGCGTTGGCGCGGCTGCAGAACACATAGACGTAGTCGTTCGGCCCGCCGGGCTTGCACGGATAGAGCGCCGACGGGACAAGGCCTCCTTGTACCGAGCGGCTGCTGCCGCTGCGCACCTGCGCCTTGCCGCTGCCCTGGGTGCGCGAGAACGGCACCCGCATGTAGTGGATCATCGCGTCCTGCATCGCGACTTCGAGGCGCCGCCCCTGCCCGGTCTTCTGCCGCTTGTAGAGCGCGCCGAGGATGCTGATCGCCATCAGCATGCCGGTGCCGGTGTCGCCGAAGCTGGGGCCGGGCTTGGCCGGCGGCCGGTCCGCCTCGCCGGTGACGCTGGTCGGCCCGCCGGCGGCCTGCGCGATCATGTCGAAGGCAAGGCTGCGCTCGTAGGGGCTGCCGGTGCCGAAGCCCTTGACGCGGCAGTAGATGATGCCGGGGTTGATCTTCTTCACTTCGTCGTAGCTGAGCCCCAGGCGCTCGATCGTACCGGGCGCCATGTTCTCGACCGTGACGTCGGCCTTGGCCAACAGCGACTTGACGATTTCGAGGCCGCGCGGCGATTTGAGGTTGAGGGTGATCGATTTCTTATTCGCGTTGAACTGGTGGAAATACCAGGGGTCGTTGTCCGGCTTGCCGGGTTGCAGCCGGCGGCCCGGGTCGCCCGTCGTCGGGTTTTCGATCTTAACCACCTCGGCGCCGAGCCATGCGAGGCTTTCGGTGCACGAGGGCCCCGCCTCGAACTGGGTGAAATCCACCACCTTGACGCCTTCGAGACAATCGAGCTCAACGCCGAGATTAGCCATTGCGCACTTCCTCCCGTGAACCGCGATATCCTTTCGCTGCGCCGACGATAGCGCATCGGGGCGCCGCTCGAAACCCGTTCCGGCGCGCCGCCGAGTGGTGCATGGGCTCTGCACCTTCAGTTGTCATTCCGGGGCGACGCGAAGCGGCGAACCCGGAACCCAGGAACACAGGCCTCTGGAATATGGGTTCCGGGTTCGCGGCCTTCGCCCGCGCCCCGGAATGACCGCACTTTCCGGGCAAAGTCGGGCGGGGTGAGACACACCCCTCCGCCGTCGCTATGATCGCGCGGCGGCGCGCGACAGCGCCGCGCGACAACCACCGAACGGGAGGCAAGCTATGCGGATCATGGTCAAGTTCGCGTTTCCGGTGGCATCCGGCAACATCGCCATCCGCGACGGCAAGGTCGCGAAAGTCTTTCACCAGATCATGGACGAGCTGAAGCCGGAGGCCGCCTATTTCTATCCCGACGGCGAGCGGGGCGGCTTCATCGTCGTCAACATGGAGGATTCCTCGCAGATCGTGCAGATCGCCGAGCGGTTCTTTTTCGGCCTCAACGCCAGCATCGAAATGGTGCCGGTGATGGCGGCCGAGGATTTGGAGAAGGGCCTGGCTGCCGTTCCGGACATCGCCCGCCGCTACAGCTGATGCGCCGGCGGCCGCCTCAGCCGCTCATGCGCGCGAGGCGGCGCTCGACGAGGCGGGCGAAGAGGGCGGCGCCGTAGGGGATCGCGGCGTCGTTGAAATCGTAGCCCGGGTTGTGGACTTCGCAGGCGCCCTCGCCGTCCCCGTTGCCGATCTGGATATAGGCGCCGGGGACGCGCTCCAGCATGTAGGAAAAGTCTTCCGAGGCCATGACGAGGCCGGCGTTGCGGTTGACATTGTCCTCGCCGACGATGTCGGCGGCGCATTCGGCGATAAAGCGGGTCTCGTCCGCATCGTTGATGAGCGGCGGAAAAAGCGCGCGGAAATCGAGGCTGGCGGTGGCGCCGAAGCCGGCGGCGATGCCCTCGGCGAGTTGCCGCATGCGCTCTTCGACGAGGGCCATCGTCGCCCGGCTGAAGCAGCGCGCGGTGCCGCGCAGCACGGCCTTCTCGGGGATCACGTTGTAGGCGTCGCCGGCGTGGATTTGCGTCACGCTGACGACGACGGTGTCGAGCGGGCGCACGTTGCGCGCGACGATCGATTGCAGCGCGGTCGCGATGTGGCTCGCCGCCAATACCGGATCGACCCCGGATTCCGGCCGCGCGCCGTGCGCGCCGCGCCCGGTGACCGCGATGTCGAAAAAGGCGCCGCCGGCCATCATCGCGCCCGGGCGGATCTGGAACTTGCCGACCGCGAGGCCCGGCCGGTTGTGCATGCCGAAGATCGCATCGCAGGGAAATTCTTCGAAGAGCCCGTCTTTCACCATCGCCTCGCCGCCGCCCAACCCCTCCTCGGCCGGCTGGAAGATGAAATGCACGGTGCCGTCGAAATTGCGCGTCTGCGCCAGGTAGCGCGCCGCCCCCAACAGCATCGTGGTGTGGCCGTCATGGCCGCAGGCGTGCATGCGGCCCTGGTGCTGCGAGCGGTAAGCGAAGGTGTTGGCTTCGAGGACCGGCAGGCAATCCATGTCGGCTCTGAGCCCGATCGCGCGCGGCGAGTTGCCGACCCGCAGCCGCCCGACCAGCCCGGTTTTGCCGATGCCGCGGTGCACCTCGATGCCGAGCCCGGCGAGCTGGTCGGCCACCAGGTCGGACGTGCGCTCTTCCTCGAAGCCGAGCTCGGGGTGGGCGTGGATGTCGCGGCGGGTCGCCGTCAGCTCGTCATGGAAGGCGCGCAACCGCTCGACGATGTCCATCGTTGTTAATCTCCGTCAGAAAAGCGCCTTTATTTATAACGTAGATCAAGGCGATGCGCGATAGCCGCAGCAAAAGCGCCCGATAAAGGCGCGCGCCGCCGCCCGGTCGGCGAAATAAAACGCGACCGCGTCGTTGACCACGCCGCCGCGCCCGGCCGGCGCCGCACTCCACCGGGCACGGCCCCAATGGTCGTCGAGCCAGGCCAACATCAGGGCAAGCTGTGCGGGCGGCGGCAGCGCGACGACGACCCGCCAGCGCTCGCGCGCTGCGCCAGCCTGATCGCGGAGGGCGGGGACGCTCATTTTATGGTTCCTGGTTTGTTCACTCCGAACGTAGCCGAGCGCGCGGCCATTGTCGAGGCTCTTCGGCGGGAAAAAAATCTAGCGGGCGATGGCGTGCAGCGCCGGGCGCAGCCGCCAGGTTAGCGGCAGCGTCACCAGCACGATCGCCGCGATCACCATCATCATCACCGGCACGTCGATGAGGTCGCTGACCAGGCCGTAGACGACCGGCGCCAGGGCGCCGGCGCCGATCCCGCCGGTATAAAAGATGCTGAAGGCGCGCTGGCGCTTCTCCGGCGCGACCAGCTCCGGCACGGTGCCGTAGAGCACCGAGGACGTGCCGTTGAGCGCGATCCCGATCAGCGGCAATACCGCGAGCGCGCCAAAGAGCGGCAGCGGCAGCAGCACCAGGATGCCGGCGGCGGTCAGCCCCTCGGTCAGGAACACCGCCCGCACGACCCCGAGCCGCACCCCGAGCCAGCCGCACACCAGCTTCCCGGCGGCGCCGCCGGCGAAAATCAGGGTCAGCGCGACGCCGATCAGCGGCACGCCGGCGCCCTTCATCTTTAGCAAAAACGGCAGGAACGTCAGGAATCCCATGCGGGTCGCGCTGTCGATCATCGCGATCCCGAGCAATAGCGGGAAGCCGTGCCCACTCGGCGCCGCCCCCGGTCGCTCTCCCGGGCGCGCCGCCTGCGCGGCCTCGTGGACCGGCTCGGCGGCCCGGCTCGGCAGGCCGCGCACCGCGAGGATCACCGCGGCGGCGGCCAGCGCGAAGATGCCGAGCAATGTCGTCGCGCCGCGCCACGGCATCAGCGCGACGAGCCCGGCGGTCGCCGCCGGCACCGCCATCTTGCCGAGGTCGCCGGCGAAATTGTAGCTCGAGAAGGCCATCCGCGAGCGCCGGCCGGTGAAAGCCTGCGTCACCAGATTGGCGGCGATCGGGTGCTGCACGCTGGCGCCCGATCCCGCCACCACCAGCGCCACCGTCAACATGAAGAAACCGGCGCTCGCCCCGGCCGCCAGGTAGCCGATCCCGACCAGCGCGGTGCCGAGCCCCAAGACGAGCGGCCCGCCGAGGCGCTCGCCGAGCGCTCCGGCCGGCACCTGCAACCCCGCCATCGATCCGGTATAGAGCGCCCGCAGCAGGCCCACTTCGGCGTAGCCGAGGCCGAACTCCGCCTGCCACAGCGGCAACAGGACGTAGAGGAGGTCGGTATAGCCGTCGTGCAGGACGTGCGCGCCGCAGGCGACCGCCATCGTGCGTCGCTCGGGCGCCGCGATCCTCCCCAAGGTGGCCGTGATCAATGACATCGCGTGTCCGCCCGAAAACCGTCATTAAACTGTCATCGTCGGCGATTGGGCGCAATGCCCCACCGCCCGCCCGCCACGCCCGCTTTTGCGGGACCTTTGCATAAGGGTTTCACCGGGTAGAAGAGGCCTGTCGGGGTCGGTGTTTGGGCAGCAGGAGGCTGTCGGATTGCGATTTGGGGGTGATCG
>Ga0209579_10003654_pt1 | contig 11071 bp, 11 predicted proteins | sample Coa_R1_2_FD_187152 | JGI IMG/M metagenome (GOLD analysis project Ga0209579, IMG submission 187152) | Surface soil microbial communities from Centralia Pennsylvania, which are recovering from an underground coalmine fire - Coalmine... | ecosystem: Environmental > Terrestrial > Soil >... | reverse complement strand
GTAGGAACGGCTTGAGGATGGCCATGGTGGTGCCAGTATAGCCACCGCCCAACGGCCGGAAGCGGCCCCGATGCCGCCGTTGCACCGAGTGTCAAGTGTAGTCGGATCTATCTGAACCTAGACACCGCTCGGCGGGATGCCGCGGGGGACGCGGACGGCCGGGCGGTCAGAAGCGGTCGCGGGCTTCGAGCTCGCGGGCGAGGCGGGCGCGGTCCGGGGCGCCGGAGTCTACGCTGGCGGCGCCGGTCCCGTCCGCGGACGGCGGCGTCAACGCGCCGCCGCGTGGATCGGCCGCGGGCCGGCCCGTCCACCGGCGAATGCACAGCGCCGCGATCGCGAGCCCGCCGGCGACGCCGGCCGCGGGCCCCAGGTAGAGCAGGAGCGACAGCCCACGGCGGGGAGGCTCCGCGAGCACGCTTTCGCCGAACTGCCCGACAAAGAAGCTCAGGATCGCATCCGGCGTCTCGCCGGCCTGCAGCTTCGCGCGGATGACGTCGCGCATCTCGCGCGCGACCGCGGAGTCGCTCTCCGCGACGGTTTGCCCGGCGCAGACCGGGCACATCAACTGGCTGGCGATCGCGTAGACGCGGTCGTCGAGGGTGTCCGCCCACACCGCGGCCGCCGTCAGCAGCAGCGCCACCGCGACGACCGGGAGCAGCACCCCCGGCCTACGCGCCGTCATGGGCGCTCCGGCTCCGCCGCAGCCGCGCGAGCACCAGCGCGTACCCGTCCGCGCCGTACGTCAGGAACCGGCGGACGCGGCTGATCGTTGCCGAGGAGGCGCCGGTGCGCGCGGCGATCTGCTGGTAGGTCCGTCCTTCGGCCAGCATCCGCGCCACGGCGAAGCGCTGCGCGAGGGCCTTCATCTCGCCGATCGTACAGAGATCCTCGAAAAACCGGTAGCACTCGTCGACGGTGCGCAGCTGCAGCACCGCCTGAAAGAGCGCGTCCGTATGGGGCTCCCGCAGCTTCGGATTCATTCCGGCGCGACTGCTCACGGTCCGGGCCTCCCTGTTCTCTGCCACGCTGACGCGTGAAACCGCCGCGCAGTTCGGTCACAGCCAGTGCTCCACCTCCTCGGCCTCGCGCGTGAGCCCGAGATCGCGAAAGGCCGCCGCCGCGGCGGTCACCGCGTCGAGCGCGTCGGGACGGTCGGCCGCGAGCGCCACGCGGGCGCGCGCGCGCGCCACGCGCGCGGCGAGATACCGGTTCTCGCCGGGAACGGCGCGCTCGGCCTGGCGCAGCAGTCCCTCCGCCCGGTCCGCGGCGGACGGCCGCGGGCGCGCCCCTTCGACGAGGCTCTCGGCGACGTCCGCCCGAAACGCCGCGAGCCCTTCCGCGTCGCGGGCCGGCCAGCCGGCGAGCGCCGCCGCGGTCAGACGGTTCGCCTCCCGCAGCAGCGCCGGCGCGTCGCCGCCGGGCTGCGCGGCCGCGAGCCGGCGCAGGAGCAGCGCCTTCGTGGCGCGCGCGTGCGCCACCGCGTCGTCCGCGTGAAAGCGGCGCGCGAGGGCAAGGGTCCGGTCGCAGGCCGCGATGCCGTCCTGCGCCGCGCGCGCGGCCTCGCCGTCCTCGGTCACCTCCGCGAGATCCCGGTACGCGTCCTCGAGGTACGCGCGGAGTGCCACCGCGGCCGCCTCACCCGACCGCCGGCGGACGATGTTGAGGAGCTCCTGCACCAGCACCACCGCCCGGCGCACATCCTCCGGACGGCGGCGCAGCCGGAGCGCGATCGAGAGGCCGATCAGCACGCCCTCGGCGTCGCCGCCCGCTTCAATTCCCTGCCGGCCGGCCACAGGTCGGCCGGCGTCCGCCTCCGGACGGCGCAGCAGCCGTTCCGCCTCCTCGAACGCCGCGATCGCCTCGGGCAGATAACGGGCGCCTTCGGTAAAAAAGGCGCGCAACGCCCGCCACCCGTCCGCGGCGCGCGCACGGGCCGTGACATGTGCGTCCACGGGAAAGATCGGTCAGGCTGCGGAAGCGAGGGCGGTGCCGGCCGGGCGCCGCCGGTCGAGGATCAGCACCCCGGCGACCAGCGCCGCGGCGGCCGCGACGTCGAGAACCGTCCAGACCGCGTTGGAATAGACGCGCAGCTCGTACAGGAGCCCGAAGATGAGGAAAAGGATCTGAAACAGCACCGCCGCGCCGAGATAGAAACCGGCACGGCGTCCCAGCGCGCCGAACGCCGCGAGCGCGGTCGACGCGCTGTTGGCGGCCACGAACGCCAGCTGCTGCACCAGCGAGACGACGAAGCTCGACGCCGAACTGATCGGCAGCGCGCGCGCCATCAGCGCGAAATGGATGATCTGGTAGGCGCCGACGACCGCGAACCCGGCGCCCGCTGCGGCGCCGAAGCCGAGCAGCGTCCCGCCGCGCGACCACCGCCACACGAGCAGCGCGGCCGACAGCGTGAACACTTCGTTGACCACCGCGGTCACCACGGCGCCGGCAATCCCGGGTCCGAGGGTCATCGCGATCGCGTCGGGTCCCCAGCCGAAGACGGACGCGAGCAGAGCCTGGATGGACGCCGCGAGGAAGACCGTCAGAGGGAACGCGATCCCGCCGGCTGCGAGCGCAACCAGGAGCCACGGCCGCCGGGACCTGGAGCCGCCCATAACGGCGACCGCCGCCAGCCCGTAGCCCAGGGCGAGGGCGGCGGCCGCGGGCATCATCAACACGGGTGATCCGAGCACACGACAGAGTTATTGTAGGCCCGGCACCCGGACGAATGCAAGCGAACCTTCACATCCGTGAACACCGGCGGCGCGGATCGCGCCGCCGCGACCGCGCACTTACCGCGCGACGGCGGGCTCCCCGCAACCCTGCGGCTTGAACACGCGCACTGTCGAAGCGGGATGCGCCGCGAGGGCGGACGCGGAGCGGGTCGGACGCGCGACGAGGACGCCGCCGCAGTTCGGACACCGCCCGCCCAACCGTGTCTCGGCACAGGCCCTGCAGAAGGTGCATTCGAAGGAGCAGATCATCGCGTCGGGCGCCGAGGGCGGCAGGTTCGCATCGCAGCACTCGCAGTTGGGACGAAGCTCGAGCATGCCTCCGCGCCCCTCAGGACAGCCGGGCGAGAACCGCGTCGGTCATCGCCGTGGTCCCGAGCTCAGGGCCGTCGCCGCCCATGTCGGCCGTCCGGCATCCGTCCGCGAGCGCCTTGACCACGGCCGCCTCGATCGCCCCCGCCGCGGCCTCGTGCTCGGCGCCGTACCGCAGCAACAGGGCGCCGGTCAGGATCGCCGCCAGCGGATTGGCGATCCCGCGGCCCGCGATGTCGGGCGCGGTGCCGTGCACCGGCTCGAACAGTCCGGGTGGGGCGTCGCCGAGGCTTGCCGAGGGCATGAGCCCCAGCGTGCCCATCACGCCCGCGGCCTCGTCGCTGAGGATGTCGCCGAACATGTTGTCGGTGACGATGACGTCGAACTGCCGCGGAGCGCGGACAAGCTGCATCGCGCAGTTGTCGACCAGCATGTGCTCCATGGTCACGTCGGGGAACTCGCGGCCGACCTCCGTCGCGACCTCGCGCCAGAGCCGCGACGTCTCGAGCACGTTGGCCTTGTCGACGGACGTCACTTTGCGCCGCGCACGTGTGCGGGCGATCCGGCACGCGGCGCGAACGACGCGGCGAACCTCGCCCGCGGAGTACGGCAGCGTGTCCTGTGCCGTCACCGCCTCCCCCTCGCCGGTGCGCGACTGCGGCCCGAAGTAGAGGCCGCCGGTCAATTCGCGGACGATCAGCATATCCACGCCCTCCGCCACGTCACGCCGCAGCGGCGACGCTCCCACAAGCGGGCCGCGCACCACGGCCGGACGGAGGTTCGCGTACAGGCCGAACCGCCGCCGCAGCGTGAACAGCGCCTGCTCCGGGCGCAGGTGCCGTGGACCCTTGTCCCATTTCGGCCCGCCGCAGGCGCCGAGGAGAATCGCGTTCGAGCGCGCGCACAGATTGACGGTCTCGTCGGGAATCGGGTTGCCGGTGGCGTCGATCGCGGCGCCCCCGGCGATCCCCTCCTCGTACGAGAGCGAGATCTCGAAGCGCCGGCCGGCCTCGCGCAGAACGCGGACCGCCTCGGCGATCACCTCGCGGCCGATCCCGTCGCCGGGCACGACCGCGATCTGCATGGCGCGCGGGCTCACGACAGCGCGCCCGCCCCGCGGATCTCCGCCGCGGACGCCGGCACTCCGCTCGAGACCGAGGCGCGGAGCAGCACGTACTCGAGACTGTCGACCAGTGCCTGCCACGACGCCTCGACGACGTTTTCGGAGACGCCGACGGTCCCCCACGTATGGGTGCCGTCCGTCGACTGGATGAGCACGCGCACGCGGGCGGCGGTCGCGGCGTCGGCGTTGAGGACGCGCACCTTGTAGTCGGTCAACCGCACCCGCTGGATCTCGGGGTAGAACCGGCCGAGCGCCTTGCGGAGCGCGCGGTCGAGCGCGTGCACCGGGCCGTCGCCCTCGGCGGCGGTGTGCTCTTCCTGTCCGTCCACCGCGACTTTGATCGTCGCTTCCGCGGCGCACACCGCGACGCCGGGATCCCGCTTCTCGACCGTCACGCGCAGGCCGAGCAGCGTAAACGACGGCCGGTGCTGACCCATGATCCGGCGCATCAGCAGCTCGAACGACGCCTCCGCGGCCTCGAACTGGTACCCCTCGTGCTCGAGCCGTTTCAGCTCAGCCAGGATCTGGCGGACCTCCGGCCGGTCGCGCGAGAGGTCGATGCCCATCTCGCGTGCCTTGTACAGCACGTTGGCGCGCCCCGACAGGTCGCTCACGACGACGCGCCGGGCGTTACCGACGGTCTCGGGGGCGATGTGCTCGTAGGTGGGCGGGTGGGCCATCACGGCGCTGACGTGCACACCGCCCTTGTGCGCGAACGCGTTGAGCCCGACGAACGGCTGATACTCGTTCGGGGCGATATTGGCCAGCTCGGCGACGTAGCGCGACAGCTCGCCGAGCCGCGCGATCTGCGCGGCGGGAACGCAGCGGTACCCCATCTTGAGCTGGAGGTTCGGGATGATCGAGACCAGGTTGGCATTGCCGCAGCGCTCGCCGATCCCGTTGATCGTTCCCTGGACGTGGACGCACCCGGCGTCCACCGCCACGAGCGTGTTGGCGACGCCGAGCTCGCCGTCGTTATGGGTGTGGATGCCGAGCGGTCCCTCGATCGCCCGCCGGGCCGCCTCGACGCCGGCCCGGATCTCGTGCGGGAGGCACCCGCCGTTCGTGTCGCAGAGCACGACCACGGACGCCCCCGCCCGCTCCGCCGCGCGCAGCGTGGCGAGCGCGTACTCCGGGTTGGCCTTCCAGCCGTCGAAGAAATGCTCGGCGTCGTAGACGACCTCGAGACCGCGCGACCGCAGATACCGGACGGAGTCCTCGATCATGGCGAGGTTCTCCTCCGGCGTCGTGTGCAGCGCTTCGCGCACGTGCAGGTCCCACGACTTGCCGAACAGCGCCGCGGCCGGCGTGCCCGCGGCGACGATCAAGTTGAGGTTCTCGTCGCGGTCGGCCGGAATGCCGGGCCGGCGGGTGCTGCCGAAGGCGGTGAGCCGCGCGTGGCGCCAGCCGCGGCCGCGGGCCCGCTCGAAGAACTCCATGTCCTTCGGGTTGCTGCCCGGCCAGCCGCCTTCGATATAGTCGACCCCAAAGGCGTCGAGATGCTCGGCGATGCGCAGCTTGTCGTCGGCGGACAGGGTGATGCCCGCGCCCTGGGTGCCGTCCCGGAGGGTCGTGTCGTAGAGCGCGATGCGCCTGGCGTTCGGCATGCGCCTATCCGTAGGTGTTGCTCATCCAGTGCTCGCGCTCGTAGATGAGCTTGTTGACCGCGGCGAGATAGGCTTTCGCGCTGGCCTCGAGCACATCGGTGCTGGTCCCGCGGCCGACGAACAGCCCGTCGCCGTCGCGCACCTTCACCGTCGCCTCGCCGATCGCGTCGGTACCGCCGCTCACCGACTTGATCGCGTAGTCGGCCAGGGTCGGCGAGAGCCCCACGATCTTGTTCACGGCGTTGTAGATTGCGTCGACCGGCCCGTCGCCGCTCGACTCCTCGGTGAACAGCTCCCGCCCGCGCGCCAGCGTGACCGACGCCATCGGCGGCAGCGTGCTGCTGGTGGAGACGTGGAACGCCCGCAGCGTATACGTCTTCGGCGCGCTCTGCGCCTCGCTCTCGACGAGGGAGAGAATGTCCTCGACCGAGACCTGCTTCTTCTTGTCGCACAGGACCTTGAACTCGACGAACGCGCGCTCGACCTCGGCGTCGCTCAGTGTGAGGCCGTTCTCCTCCAGGAGGTTCTTGAAGGCGTGCCGGCCGGAGTGCTTGCCGAGCACCAGCTTGTTGCTCGGGATGCCGATCGTCTGCGGGGTCATGATCTCGTAGGTCTCGCGGTTCATCAGCACGCCGTGCTGGTGGATCCCCGCCTCGTGCGCGAAGGCGTTGTCGCCCACGATCGCCTTGTTGGGCTGGACCGGCACGCCTGCGATCGCGCTGATCAGCCGGCTGGTGCGGTAGATCTTCGTCGTGTCGACGCCGGTCTCGTAGCCGTAGTGGCCGCGGCGCGTGTGCAGCGCCATGACGATCTCTTCCAGCGCGGCGTTGCCGGCGCGCTCGCCGATCCCGTTGATCGTACCCTCGATCTGGCGCACGCCGACCCGCAGCGCGGCGAGCGAGTTGGCCACGGCGAGTCCGAGGTCGTCGTGGCAGTGCACGCTCCACACCACGCGGTCGCCGCCCGTGGTCTGCTCGATGCAGAACTTGAGGAGCGCCGCGTACTCTTCCGGCGTCGCGTAGCCCGTCGTGTCCGGCACGTTGATCGTGGTCGCGCCCGCGGCGATCGCACCGTCGAAGACGCGCACGAGAAATGCGGGATCGGACCGGCTCGCGTCCTCCGCCGAGAACTCCACGTCTTCCACGGAGCGGCGGGCCAGCCGCACGGCCTCGACCGCGGCCTCGTAGACCTGGTCCGGCGTCATCCGGAGCTTGTGCTCCATGTGGATCGGCGAGGTGGCGATGAAGGTGTGGATCCGCGGACGCTCCGCCTCCCGCACGCCTTCGATGGCCGCCTCGACGTCGCCGCGGTTCGCGCGCGCGAGCCCCGCGATCACGGGCCCGCGCACTTCCCGCGCGATCAGCTGCACGCCTTCGAGATCGCCGGGCGAGCTCGCCGGAAACCCGGCCTCGATGATGTCGACCCGCAGCGCGGCGAGCGCGCGGGCGACTTCGAGTTTCTCCTGCGTGTTCATGGTGAAGCCCGGCGACTGTTCGCCGTCCCGAAGCGTCGTGTCGAAGATCCGGATCATCTCGGCCATCGTCTCTCCGCCCCCCTGGCCCCGCGAATGCGGGGCCGTGATCCGCGTGCGGCACTAGCCGGCGGTATGCGCCGGCGTCGCCGCCTAGCGCTTCGCCCGCGCCTCGGTTTTGCGAGGCCCGGCCTTCGCCGCGGCCGCGCCGTCCTGTCCCGGCACGGCCGCAGAGTCCCGCTTCAGCCACGGCATCATCGCCCGCAGCTGCCGCCCGATCTCCTCGATCGGGTGCTCGGCCTCCTGACGGTACCGCGCGTTGAACACCGGGCGCCCTGCCTCGTTCTCCAAGATCCATTCCTTGGCGAAGACGCCGCTCTGGATCTCCGAGAGAATCCGGCGCATCTCGGCCCGCGTCTCGTCGGTGATGATCCGGCGGCCGCGCGTGAAATCGCCGAACTTCGCGGTGTTGCTGACCGAGTAGCGCATCATCCCGAGACCGCCCTCGTAGATGAGGTCGACGATCAGCTTCATCTCGTGCAGGCACTCGAAGTAGGCGATCTCCGGCGCGTAGCCGGCCGCGACCAGCGTCTCGTACCCCGCTTTGATGAGCTCGGAGATGCCGCCGCACAGCACGGTCTGCTCGCCGAAGAGATCGCTCTCCGTCTCCTCGCGGAACGTGGTCTCGATGACCCCGGCCCGGAGGCTGCCGATGCCGTGCGCGTAGGCGAGTGCGATGGCGCGCGCCTTGCCGGTGTGATCCTGGTGCACCGCGAGCAGCGAGGGGACGCCCCTGCCTTCGACGTACATCCGCCGCAGCAGGTGGCCCGGGCTCTTCGGCGCGATCATGAACACGTCGGCGTCGGCTGGCGGCACGATCTGGTGGAAGTGAATGCTGAAGCCGTGCGAGACCCCGAGGGCCTTGCCGGCGGTGAGGTGCGGCGCGATCTCCTCGCGGTAGATCCGGGCCTGGATCTCGTCGGGAATGAGGATCTGGACGATGTCGGCCTGGGCCGCCGCCTGCGCGACGGTCGCGACCTCGAGTCCGTCCGCCCGCGCCTGGTCCCACGACCGGCTGCCCTTGTAGAGGCCGACCACCACCGCCACGCCGCTGTCGTTCAGGTTCTGAGCCTGCGCGTGACCCTGGCTGCCGTACCCGATCACGGCGATCCGCTTGCCGCGGAGCACGTTCAGGTTGGCGTCCTGTTCGTAATAGACCTTGGCCGGCATTTGTGCGCCGCCTCCTTGGGGGTTCCGCCCGGACGTTACGTCGGTTGGGTGCCGCGCACGAGCGTCACCTGGCCCGTGCGGACCATCTCGCGCACGCCGTACTTCGAGAGCAGCGACAGGATTGCGTCGATCTTATCGGACCGCCCGGTCACCTCGAGCGTCATCGTCTTCTCGGTCAGATCGACGACGCTCGCGCGGAAGACGTTGCTGATCTCCATGATCTCCATGCGCGTCTGCGGCGTCGCGTTGAGCTTGATGAGCGCCAGTTCCCGGTCGACCGTGTTGAAACCGGTGACGTCGTTGACCTTGATCGTCTCGATCAGCTTGTTGAGCTGCTTGATGATCTGCTCGAGGATCTCCGGCTCGCCCTCGACGACGATGATCATCCGCGAGACCGTGGGCTGCTCCGTCACGCCGACGGCCAGGCTGTGGATGTTGTAGCCGCGCCGGCGGAACAGCCCGGCGACCTTCATGAGCACGCCGGGCGCGTTGTCCACCAGCACGGAGATGGTGTGCTTCATCGGCCGCTGCGTCCGCGGCGAGGCGCCGTTGAGGGCCTCAGTCGCGGATGCGATCATCTTCAACGATCATCTCCTTGATGGACTGCCCCGAGGGGATCATCGGGTAGCAGTTTTCCTCAGGATCGCAGATGATGTCGACCACGCACGGCCGGTCCGTGACTTCGAGCGACCGCCGCACCGCGGGCGCCACCTCCTCCGGCCGGCGCACGCTGATGCCCACGGCGCCGAAGGCGTCCGCCACCTTCGCGAAGTCGGGGTTCTTCAAGAAGACGTGCGAGTAGCGCTCGCGGTAGAAGAGCTGCTGCCACTGCCGGACCATGCCGAGCGAGCCGTTGTTGATGATGTAGACCTTGATCGGGAGCCCCCACTCGACCGCCGTCGCAAGGTCCTGCATTGTCATCTGGTAGCCGCCGTCGCCGACAATCGCGCACACGAGCGCGTCCGGCCGGCCGACCTGGGCGCCGAGCGCCGCGGGGAATCCGAAGCCCATCGTCCCGAGGCCGCCGGAGCTGACCCACGTCCGCGGCGCCGTCGTCAGGTAGAACTGCGCCGCCCACATCTGGTGCTGGCCGACGTCGGTCGTCACGATCGCCCGGCCCTCGGTGATCTTGTAGATCTCCTCGATCGCGAACTGCGGCTTGATCGTGTCGCCGTTCTGCCGGTACCGCAGCGGGTAGCGCGCCTTCCACTCCGCCAACTGCGCATCCCAAGGTCCGCACACCGGCGGGGTGAGCTGCGCGGCCAGCACGCGCAGCGACTCGCGCGCGTCGCCGACGATCGGCACATGGGCCGGCTTGATCTTGCCGATCTCCGCCGGATCGATGTCGATGTGGATGAACTTCGCGTGCGGGGCGAAGTCCTTCACGCGGCCGGTCACGCGGTCGTCGAAGCGCACGCCCACGGCGAGCACGACGTCCGCGGTGTTGATCGCGTGGTTCGCGTACGCGGTGCCGTGCATGCCGAGCATCCCGAGCGACAGCGGATCGGTCTCCGGGAAGGCGCCCTTGCCCATCAGGGTCGTCGTGACCGGGATGCGCGCCTTGCGGGCGAGCGCCGTCAGCTCGGCCGCGCCGTTCGCGGTGATGACGCCCCCGCCGGCGTAGATCAGCGGGCGCGACGACGCGCCGAGGAGGGCCGCAGCGGCGGCGATCTGATTCGGGCTCGGGATGGCCGGGGGAATCTTGCCGCTGCGCAGCGTCACCTGCTCCGGAAACTCGAAGTCGTACTCGGCCGCCGCGATGTCCCGCGGGATGTCGACGAGGACGGGACCCGGCCGGCCGCTGCCGGCGATGAGAAACGACTGCAGCACGAGCCGCGGCAGCTCTTCGGACTTCTGGACGATGCAGTTGTGCTTGGTGACCGGCATCGTGATCCCGGTCACGTCGGCCTCCTGGAACGCGTCGCGGCCGATCGCGAGCGTGCTGACCTGGCCGGTGATTGCGACGATCCCGGCCGAGTCCATCATGGCATCGGTGATGCCGGTGATCAGGTTCGTGGCGCCCGGCCCGGACGTCGCCATGCAGACGCCGACCTTGCCGGTGACGCGGTGGTACCCCGTGGCCGCGTGCGCGGCGACCTGCTCGTGCCGCACGAGGACGTGCCGGATACCGCGCGCGTCGTACAACGCGTCGTAGAGCGGGAGCGCCGCGCCGCCCGGGTGGCCGAAGATGACCTCGACGCCGACCCGGTGCAGGCATTCGATCAACGCCTGCGACCCCAGCATGCGCTTCACCGTGGCAGCCGGACCCGGCTTCACCGTAGACGTCGCCTGACGCGCCATCACACCGCTCCTCCCCTGTGTCTCACTGCCCGCCGAAAATACGAAACCGCGGAAAGCCATCTAAGGACGGGGCTTCCCGCGGTACCACCTTAGTTCCGTCCGCGCCGTAGGCGGCTCGAACGGCTCTCATCCCGATCGCGGCGGGGTCCGGCGGATGCTACTCGGCGGCGCGTCCCGTCTGCGCGGGATGAGCGGCCTTTGGTTCCGCAGCTCGGAGGTGAGCGGTCACGGTTCCGGATGCTGGCTCACACCTGGCCCCAGCTCTCTCGGATCCAGGCAACCGCGGCCCGGCCTCCTC
>Ga0209579_10003653_pt1 | contig 11071 bp, 10 predicted proteins | sample Coa_R1_2_FD_187152 | JGI IMG/M metagenome (GOLD analysis project Ga0209579, IMG submission 187152) | Surface soil microbial communities from Centralia Pennsylvania, which are recovering from an underground coalmine fire - Coalmine... | ecosystem: Environmental > Terrestrial > Soil >... | reverse complement strand
TTCCGGGTTGGTCGCTACCGGCCCCACGATGTTGGAGTTTTATCTGTCCGCGAGCTAATGTGACCAGCTTTCATGTTCAATACATGACATACTGGATCTAGATTCCGACCCAACCTCAACTGTGCGGAAGAAAGAACACAATGCACCATGCGCAAAATGAATTGCCTATAATAGAGGGCATACCAGTATCGAAGCCAAGAATTCTAGTTGTAGACGATGACAAAGCAAACCGGGACTCTCTCGGAATAGTTCTTCAATTTGGTGGATTCGACGTAGTCACTGCGGCAGATGTCAACGAAGCACTCAGGCAGATTGGGTCTCAGGATTTCGATGTTCTGTTGACTGATCTACATATGCCAGCCCCCGGTGATGGATTGACCGTTGCGAGCGCCATGCGGCACTCCCATCCGAACGCTGCAACATTCATCTTCAGCGGTTATCCCGAGATGTCTGCGGCAACATCTGCAATTCTTCTTCAAACGGATCAAGTTCTGCTTAAGCCGATGGCACCTGGTCCACTTGTTGAAACAATTAAGAAGCGATTGAGGGAGGGCGGTATCACTTCACTGAATGACGTCGAAAATGTGGCCACGATACTGGAACGCGAGTCGAAGGCTACCCTTGAGGATTGGTATAAGCGCGCGGAATGTGATTCCAGCGTTATTACCGTCCAACTAGAGCGAAACGAAAGATGTGCACATCTGCCCGCAGTCTTCCGCGATCTTGTGCACCGCCTTCGCCATCCTCTGCCTCTTGGTACGCATGCTCTAGTGTCCGCTGACGCTGCTGAACACGGACGGATGAGATGTAGACAAGGTTATACGGCTGCCATGTTGGTGGAGGAATCACGGATGCTGCAAGTTAGCATCTTTCAAACGTTGCAGAATAATCTTCAGACCGTGGACTTCAGCTTGCTTTTGCTTGACGTGATGGCCATTGCCGATGAAGTTGATTCGCAGTTGGCACAGGCGATGACAAGCTTCGTTGCTGAGGCCAATCTGAACCATCTCGCAAGCTGACACCCAACCAAAACCACTTTTCGCCAAAAGATTTGTCCGCCGGTGCGGCGGCACTGCTGGCCCGTCTCCTGACGTTCCTTTCGCCACTGGACGGTTGTGTTTCATTATATTTCCGGCAGGCGCGCCGCTGCTGCCCGTTAGATGGGCGTTGTCCAGCTCCCTGAGTGTCATCAACGAAGCCTATCATGGCCTTCCGCACTGCGCACACTTCCGCGGCCAAGATTTGCAGGACATTGAATTTCAGCTGAGGATTTTTTGCCAGCAGCTCGCTAAATTGTGCACCATCCATGCAACACAGCTCAGCTGCTTTGGACATGTTCAAACAATGTCGCGATTTGACCCGACAGGAGAAGCGGACATGAGCAACGAGAGACAAGAGGTTTAAGCATACTGGGCGCATGCTGCATAAGTTGGATTGAACCTTTTCGGGCCGCTGGGCGAAAATCCAAAATTTGGCCGATCATGCTTGGCGCCAAACAAGGGGGTCAGGTGGCCGCCCTCTATCCGCAATGAGGGCTCAACCGGATTGGTGTAAAAATAACCTCCAAGGAAGACGAACCACAGCCCAAACCCAACGTTGTTGCAGCCTGGGATAAAATACGCTCTGATGGCTATCGCCTGAATGGCCTCCGATTGATGTTAGGGGCCGGCCCCAAGAAAGGAGTCCCTGTGCAAAGTTTTAATGGTAAAGCGCCGCTCTTCGCTTTCGCTAACGATTTCACCGCATCATCTCCGATACTGAGCAATTTTGAACAGCTGAGACGATGTTTTACCACTTCAGTCGTTCAATTCTGTGAAGTTTCATTGCTCAGGCGATCTTCCCTGCCGGACCCTTGCGAGATGGCGCTGGATTCGAGTTCTGAGTGGAGCACGCGAGGCGAAGCAGTTCGTTTCCGATTGTGGTCGAGGAATGCCGCTAAGGCAAAGTTGATTGTAAGCAGGAGAGTGACGCCCCCGATTATGAAGCTTGTATCCGTCAAGTAGTAATTCAAGCGTCCTCCTTGGATGCCGTAGCGGCAAGACACAGCGTGGAAGCCCCCACTTTAAGGAATTGTGAGACGGGGAGAGTGGAGCAAGCTGTTCAGAATTGCTCAGGTGCGGTGAGTGATCCTCGCGGTCTTGCCGCCGCGGGCGTCCTCATCTTTGAGGGGATAGAGCACTGCAAACCGCATGCTCGCGGCATGACATTTTCGCGAGATATGCCGCGAATACAACTGGCGATTGCTTCTCTAAATTGTGAGTAAAACAGCGCAGACAAGGAGTGGCGTCCAGCCGATTGTAGAAAGGGTTTGAGTGAAGTGTATCGGACATTGGGAAAGTGCCGCGGAGGGGCCCTCCGCAGGGTGGGCGAGGAGGATCGACTTTATGGAGAGCAACCAAGAGTAGACCAAGTCTATGAGGCCATACGTTGGTGCGATCGAAAAGCAGAGTCTGCTTCTTGCACAGTATTCTTGGAGCAAATAGACGAGCCTTGATGTGCCAGAAACAGCGGAGCTGTTGCCGCAAGGACCAACACGCGATTCTGCTGGCACGCGGAGGGGCACAACTCGACTTGATGTGCGCTTCCTCACGAAGTCGCAGCTCGTCAGGAACCTGGACGAGCCAGATATCAGCAAGATCATGGTTGGCCAGAACGCCGCTTCCACTGTCGATGCTTCCCCTAACCCTGCCCCATTGAAGAAGGAGTTCTTTGCATGCAAAGCAGAGTAGTCGCGTTCGTTCTGGCAGGGGGCCGGGGTAATCGCTTATTGCCGCTGACTCAGGCGCGGGCCAAGCCTGCTGTCCCATTTGGGGGTAAGTATCGGATTATTGATTTTGCTCTAAGTAATCTCATCAATTCCGGTATCTATTCGATCTATGTGCTGATCCAGTACATGAGCCACTCGCTGTTGCGACATCTGCGCGATGGGTGGCAATTTGGCGGCCTACTGAAAAATCAATTCATCATCCCGGTGCCAGCCCAAGTGCGTTCTCACGACGAGACAGGATACAAAGGCACTGCTGACGCGATATTCCAAAATCTCAATCTGATTGACGATCTCGATGAGCATCTAATCGCCATTTTCGGCGCGGATCATATTTACCGAATGGATATCTCTCACATGATCGAATTTCACCAGCGTATGCATGCAGACGTGACCATAGCCGCAATTCCTGTTTCAACTCGCTTTGCAACTGAGTTTGGAGTTATTGAAGCGGGGGCGGACGGTGCTGTCCACGGTTTCCACGAGAAGACAGTCAATGCGCCAGCTATTTCAGGTAGGCCAGACAAGGTTTATGCGTCAATGGGCAACTACATCTTTTCCGCTCGCGCTCTGCTTGACGCACTGAAAGCAGATGCGGGGCGGTCCGAGAGCAAGCATGATTTTGGGCACGATATTCTCCCTTCATTGCTCGGAAATGCATCAATCTACGCTTACGACTATCAAATGAATGCAATTCCCGGAGAGGAGCTGGCGGCTCCTGTCTATTGGCGGGATGTCGGGACTTTGGAGGCATACTTTGACGCGCAGATGGATCTGTGCGGACTTGTGCCTTCTCTCAATCTCTATAACCAGCATTGGCCGATACATACTGCCAGCTATCCCGATCCGAGCGCGAAGTTTACCTTCGACGAGGAGGGCAACCATGGACTCGCTGTTGGTTCCATTGTGTCCGGCGGATGCATTCTTGCGGGCGGGACAGTCCGCGGCTCTGTGCTCGGCCGGAATACTTTTGTCAAAGGTGAAGCTGTTGTCGAAGACTCGGTGATCCTCGATAACTGCGTCATCGGACGGCGCTGCAAGATTCGGCGCGCCATCCTGGATGAGAACATCACAATCCCGGACGGAGAGTGCATTGGGCACGATTTGGAGCATGATCGCAACCATTACTGTGTCACCGATTCTGGAATCGTGATTGTGCCCAATCATTCGAGCCAGTAAGCGTCGCCGACTAGGTGCAGGACGAGATTCCCTGTGTCTAAGTTGGGGATAGTCTCCTATTGAACGCGAATACGAAAGCGGAGCTTGGGACAATACCCGATCTGCAAAAATCCACAAAGCTGCTCACTTTCGCGCACTTCTGGACGGTCGAGCGCGGAGATTGAGTGCGAGAGTTCGAGCCGATCTTTGCCGACCGATCGTTGACCAGGCCTGGCGAGGCGCCACCTTGACTGATGCCGGTTTTGAGGTGTTGTCGAGGCCTGGACTAGAGGCTCGAGATATTTTCGGGAAAGTGAGCAAAAGTGAACAGATCGCTTCCCGGTGCACGATGCATGATTATGAGAAAATATGGCGTGGGGTGCGGGATCATGGAAGATCGGATATCCTCCATGAAATGAGCAATTTCCGGGCGCTTGGATTAGCCGAATGTTTGGGGGAATTTGTCCCCAATGTAGCAATTTCGCTGCTAGCCTAAAGATGGTGCAGTCGCGGTTCGCGTTACCGCGTCCCCCCTGTATCCGGAAGGACCGCGTTCGAATGGTTCAGCCCGAAAAGCCGGCATTTGATGCGGCCACAGTCCTCACCCATGCTGGACTGGGTCAAAGAGTCGTGCATCTGGCGCCCAAGGAAGCGTTCTTTTCTCAGGGAGATCCCGCAGATTCCGTCTTCTATCTCCAGGATGGCCCGCGCAAAGATCACCGTGGTCTCCCACTCCGGCAAGGAAGCCACCATCGCGCTCCTTTCCGCAGGCGATTTTGTGGGAGAAGACTCCCTCGCGGCGGTGCATGGGTTACGCCTGGCCACCACCGAGGCAATTACCGACTGCATCGCGCTCAAAATCGCGCGGGAAGAGATGATTCGCATAATGCACGAAGAGCACGAGCTCTCTGACATGTTCTTGAAATTTCTGCTGGCCCGCAGCATGAGAACACAGGCAGACCTCATCGACCAGCTCTTCAATTCCAGCGAAAAACGTTTGGCACGCATTCTCCTGTTGATGGCGGAATTCGGGAAATCAGCCTAACCTAACACCTTGATTCCCAAGATCTCGCAGGAGACACTCGCGGAAATGATTGGAACGACACGGTCGCGAGTGAGCTTTTTCATGAACCGGTTCCGCAAACTCGGCTTTGTCGAGTATGACGGTCGCATCCGGGTCCACCGATCCCTGCTGAATATGGTTCTGCACGATCAACTGCCGGTCGACGCCCATGACGGCGAGTCTATTTCCGGGTCTTAAAAAGAATCGAACAATCACGGCTCTAGACTTGGTCGTGCCATCGAAGCCAGCGAGCGAGGGACGCAATTTGCCAACTTTGCGTATCCACCAATAGACGGCGGAGTATTATGGCCATGGTTGCATGCAGTGTGCAGGGAGGGGGGGCCAATGACTCATCCAAAACAGACGCGCGATTTAGCCCGCAGCCTCGTTGCTCGCGAGGCTGAAGCAGGTACAACCTCCCTTCACGCCGAACCTGCAACGCTGCGCGTCTATGACAGGCTCCGCCGGCAATTCAGCGCACCCGTGGGGGCTGACGCTTTTCAGGTGCTCGCTTCTCGTGCTCTGGCTCTGGCCAAGTCGGAGTCTCGCCGCCTCAGCGACGTGCAAATAACGGTTAATGGAGGCTTGCGCGGCCTTGGCGAAATTGAATCCCAGGCTGGCACGGATGAGGATGGCGAAGCCGGAGTCGTCCTGATTGCGCAGCTGCTCGGGCTGTTTGTCACCTTCCTTGGCGAGGCAACAACGCTCCGTTTGATAGAGGATTTGCGCCTTCAGGTTGAGGCCGGGACAGAGTCAGCCAAGACCGCACCGGACCCGTTAGCCTCAGCGGCCGATGGACCTCTGATGGCCGCGGCTTTCGAGGACCTTCTGCTGGAAATCGATCGCCTGAGGAGTGTGAGCAGACATATTGAAGCCCTGGCGGACAAACATCCCGGCATGGAAGATGGACTTGTAAGTGTTGCGGGAAATATCCTCAGCATTGCCACGATCTTGGACGTTTTCACCCTGATCCGAAGCAGGGCGGGCGGCTCGCAAGAAGAGGTTCCAAACCTGCAAACGAATATCTACATGAATTGAGCTCCGCCGTCGTCAATTTCAATGCAGATCCATAGGCCGGAACCTCGATGGGGCGCTTGCGAAAGGATGGGACCGTGCCCTGATCCAGCGCCAAAGGGATACGTGTGTTGAAACCTTCTACGTGAAACGATGACGTTTGGAACATGACCACTCCCCCTCAATTGCGAAAATTAGCTAACCGGCTGGTGGTGTGCGAAGCCGCTTCGAGCAAGGCGTCCGGGCCTGTGGAGTCCGCGGTTCCTCGCGTCTACGAAAAATTGCGCATGCGTCTGTCTGCACTTGCAGGCGTTGCTGGCTTTCAATCGCTCGCTTTCCGTGCTTTAGCACAGGCCCGATCCGAGAGTCCCGGTCTTCGGTTGGTGGAAATTGCGGCGGATGGAACTCTAAAGGGCCTCGGGGGGGTGGAGTCTTCCGTTGACATTGACAACGATTCGGCTGGTGGAGGAGGGGTCGTACTTATCGAACAATTGCTCGATCTGCTTCTCATCTTCCTTGGCGAAGCCTTGACGTTGAATTTGATAAGTGATTTATGGCCGGATGCAGCCCCCGAGGATTGCATTTCCGGGAAGGGGAAAAGCGCGTGAGCACACAAGGCAAAGTAACGATTCTTAAACTGCCGACCGGAGTTCCGGGCCTCGACGAAATTGTAGGTGGCGGTCTTCCCGAATTCTCGTTCAACATTATCGCGGGGGCACCCGGAAGCGGGAAGACTACCCTGGCGCATCAGTTCGTGTTTGCCAATGCTACCCCCGAGCGTCCTGCTCTCTATTTCACTGTCCTAGGTGAATCCGCAATAAAGATGTTGCGATACCAGCAACAGTACACGTTCTTCGATCCGGCCAAGCTGCCCGGCTCCATCCGCTTCATTAATCTGAGCCAGGTTGTCCTAGAGAAGGACTTGGGAGCGGTGTTGGAGGAGATTACCAAGGAAGTTGAAAAGGCCAATCCCGCCGTCGTGGTTGTGGACTCGTTCCGCACCATTGCGCGGAAGCCACAGAGTGACATGGATCTGCAATCCTTCATTCAACGGCTGGCTTTGTTTCTGGCCAGTTGGCAAGCGACAACCTTCTTGATCGGCGAGTACGCCGAGGAGGAGTTACGTGATAATCCCATTTTCACGGTAGCTGATGGGCTGTTCTGGTTGCGCCAAACGGCCGAGCGTAATTCGATTGTGCGGAAGTTGCAGATCATAAAACTCCGCGGCCAGGCTTCAGTGCCAGGGCTTCATACATTTCGCATCACAGATGCTGGAGTGCAAGCCTTCTCTCGCACATTTGGGCTGACCGAACGCGTGAAAAAGCAGACCGGCCAGCGGCGCCTTTCCTTCGGTATTCCGGAGTTGGACGTAATGCTGGATGGAGGCGTGCGTGAAGGCGATAGCGTACTCATAGCCGGGTCTTCGGGAACCGGGAAATCTGTTCTGGCAACCCAGTTCATTGCCGAAGGAATAAGCCAGGGGGAGCCAGGGATTGTGGCGGTCTTTGAGGAACGCCCACAGGCATATACTGAGCGGGCAATCAGTCTAGGCTTGGATCTGGAGACACCGCAGAGCGAGGGGAAACTCACCATCCTCTATCTCCGCCCCCTGGATCTTTCAGTGGACGAGACTATGCAGTCGATTCTGGACGCAGTGCAGAAGATCGGCGCCAAGCGCCTGGTGATCGATTCGCTGGCGGGCTTTGAAATGGCTCTTTCGCCGGGCTTCCGCGCTGACTTTCGCGAATCGCTCTACCGGATGATCTTCGCTCTGACAGGCATCGGAGTGACGATTCTCAGCACGGTTGAGGTGGATGAGTCCTTTACTGAATTCCCGTTCAGCACCTACTCAATCTCTTTCCTCTGTGATGACATCGTCCGGCTTCGGTACGTCTCCATCGATGCCCAACTTCGCAAGATCATGGTGGTTATCAAGATGCGTGGTGGCAATCATGCCAAGGATATCCGCGAATATGAAATCACTCCCAAGGGCGTAGTCATTCTCGGCAAACGCCTCACAGACTTCCAGGGTCTGATCAGCGGGATTCCTGTGCATTCGAACCGGTCCGGCCGAGTGGGAGGCTCGCTTCCCCCTGATCCGGAAGTTAATGATAAGTCCTGAGGAAACAGCCTTACGCCGGGGGATCTCTTGGAAGGTCAGAGAAAAAAACGGAGCGAGGCCAATGGGTATCCCAAGGGCGCTACGACAACTTGCTAACTGGTATGTGGAGGCAGTTAGCTCCTGAAGTTGCTGGTAGCTCGCGCTGACACGATCCGTGGGTCGTCCTGAGAGCAGTTTCCACGACCTGATTAGAGTGGCTTTGAGTGCACTTTGGGTCTCGGACGCGACCTCCCGGAATACCGGAATTAGTCGAGCAATTGTGAACAGCCAGAACCTGACGGACTGTTGGACACTACTTTCAATCTCTTCCCTTCAAGAGACGCGGAGGAACGCGGGTCAGGCCTCTGACTCGCAGCGAATGGGCGTGGTGCGATCGCGATTTCTGCCTTGGTTCCCGCGATGACACCACGCTTCGCTACAATCACGGTCGGCATTCTAAAGGAGCTCAGCAACATGCTTCGAATGATGAATGAGACGTGAACTCAGAGACGGCCAACGGCGTCTCCATACGAAATGTGAGCAATATTGATCAGACTTGTTCCGTCGGCCGGCATAGAGTCTTGAATCTTAGCAAGTCAATAGGCAACAGCCCGGGGCCCGTAAGTTGTCCCCACTTACTGTGCCAATAACGAGGGCCTGTCGATGGGGAACCACGCATCTCAGTGGGTTTCAGGACTTCTAGTCCGCGTCCCGCTGCTCGCGTGCCTCTTTGACCATCTCGAGAAACCTCCGGGCCAATTCATGAATGCGATATTCTTGATGGAGGCGCAGAGCGTCCTTCGGCAACAACTCTCCGCCGGCGCCAATGGCGCTCGCTCCAGCGAGGATATAGTCGAACGCCGTAAGTTGGTTCACCCCGCCAGTAACGATTAGGGGAATCTTGGGCAGTGGCACCTTAAGTGCTCGCACATAATGACTTCCTCCGACAGTGGCAGCCGGAAAGATCTTTACAAAATCTGCGCCCGCCTTCCATGCTGCAATAACTTCCGTTGGTGTGAGGGCTCCTGGAAACACCGCGACGTCTGACTTGTTTGCATAGGCAACCACTTCCGGAACGAATCCGGGGCTGGTTAGAAATCTAGCGCCGGCATCGACGCAACGACGGGCCTCTTCCTCATCAAGGACTGTGCCGGCGCCCACTACCAGATCCGAATACCGCTTCGCGAGCTTCTCGATGACTGCGGGTGCTTCAGGCAACGTCAACGTGATTTCGACCACGGGAATTCCTGCGGAATAAAGTGTTTCTGCCGCAAACTGCGCAAGTTCCGGCGCCTTGACGCGCGCGCTAGGCACGATGCCAATTTCGTCGATCTTTGATTTAACCTCGGCCCGATTCATCTACCCTCCGCGTGTTGGCTAATTCATATGGCGCGAATTCCGACCGTAGCTGAATCAACCTCAATAGTCCAGGTTAAGATTCTCACTTTCGCATGAAGTGATCGCACGCCTGAAACAATACAAAGCTTAGAGTAAACAGCAAGCTTACGACTGCCATCCCCAGCACAGCCATCTCGCTCGCTGCACGCAGTTGTCTTGGATTTGCCTTCCTGGGATTCCGACGTTTTGACAAGGGACCTCCTCTGACCCAACGGATATGGGGAAGTTCGAGCCCTCTAGTTTTTCTATCGTTTTATTCACTCGCCCACTCCGGTTCGGGAGCCGGCAGAACATCATCCTTTCCGGCGATCCAGACATACAGTGTCGGGAGGAGAAAAATACTCATCAGCAGGTCGGTTATTAACCCACCCACAATCACGATGGCAAACGGGCGTTGCGAGTCCGAGCCGATCGCATGCGATAAAGCTGCTGGAATCAGTCCCAGCGTTGCGACCATCATGGTGATCATGATCGGCCGCAGACGGAGAACGGCACCTTCAACCGCGGCTTCTTTCACCGTGAAGCCGTGAACACGCAATTGATTGATGTATTCAAGCATGATCACGCCCGTCTGCACCGACACTCCGAACAAGGCCAGCATTCCGATCGCAGCCGAGACGCTGAAATTTGTATGCGCAAGGAAAAGAGCTACCAGGCCCCCCAGGGGAGCGAGAAGCACATTGAGCATGATGAGTGTGGCCCACTTGAACGAGCGAAACATCGCGTAGAGGATCATGAATATGAGCATGATAGTAATGGGGGTGATCATCGCAAGACGGGCATCGGCGCGCTGCTTGCTCTTATACTCGCCGGCCCAGTCGAGGTGGTAACCGCGAGGAAGTTGTACCTGGTCGTGAACTTTCTTGATGGCCTCTTCGACAGTTGAACCCAAATCGCGTCCACGCACGCTGTACTTGATGGCGATGTACCGGGACTCGCCTTCGCGATAGATTTCTTCAGCTCCGTCGTCCGTGGATACTTTGGTCAGCTGAGCGAGTGAAACGCGTTGGCCTGAGGGCGTAAGCAGCCGGATGTTCTCAATGGCTTCACGAGTGTTACGGTACTTCTCCTGGTAGCGGAGCACCACGTCGTATCGAGCCTCGCCCTGTAGCAACTGGGTCAGCGCATTACCCCCCACAGCGGTTTGAATGGCATCCTGAACATCTGCAACGTTGATCCCATAGCGGGCGCAGACGGGCCGATCCACAACGAACGTGAGGTTAGGCTGTCCAATGATGCGGAAGAGTCCAAGGTCCGCCACACCCGGAATCTGGCTCATGAGCGAGACGATTTCGTTGCCTTTGGCCTCGAGAGTGCGCAGGTCATCGCCGAAAACCTTTACGGAGAGTTCGCCCTTTACCCCGGACACAGCCTCTTCCATGTTGTCCTCGATGGGCTGCGAAAAGCCCCAAATCACGCCGGGAATCTTCGAAAGCTCTTTGTTCATGGCACTGATGAGCGCGTCCTTGTCCTGATGAAAGGCCGGGCGCCACTCCACTTTGGGCTTGAGATTGATGTTGTATTCGGTATCAAAGAAGCCGGTCCAATCCGTTCCGTCGTCGGGCCGCCCAAT
>Ga0209579_10003651_pt1 | contig 11072 bp, 7 predicted proteins | sample Coa_R1_2_FD_187152 | JGI IMG/M metagenome (GOLD analysis project Ga0209579, IMG submission 187152) | Surface soil microbial communities from Centralia Pennsylvania, which are recovering from an underground coalmine fire - Coalmine... | ecosystem: Environmental > Terrestrial > Soil > Unclassified... | reverse complement strand
TCGTCCCATCGCAAACGACCAAAGTGGTTGGCCAGGGCAATTCCAGCCAATCGTGCCGCCGCCGAGGAGCCGCAACCTTTGCCAATCGGAATTTCATTCTTGATGCTAAGGGCTAACGGAATAACTCCTTGGCCGGCAGATTCGAGAACCTCGCGATAGGTGGCGAGAATCAGATGATTCTCCATGGAGCGGCAGATTTCTTGATCGCGCCCGGTCGCAGTGATCGAGAAGGCGTGATCCGGGCGGGCGTCGATCGTAATGTATAAATTCAGTGCCAGTGCGGCCGCATCGAAGGCAGGACCCAGATTCGCGGAAGTTGCCGGCAGGGCAAGCCGCAACGAAGCCGGGCGTCGAGCGTTTTTCTTAAGCATTTTCGTTTCGCGATTTCTCCGCCTGCTCTAAGGCCCTGGTAACCGCTTCCAGCGAAGCGTCGAGCACGGCCGGAGGATGGCGCAGCGCATCGAGCTGCGCGTTGGGTGGTGTGGACTGCGCGGAAAGTTCGCCGCGATGGAATTCGATCGTGAAATCAGGATCTTTGAGCAGATTTCCCGTTAGAATCAGTACAATTGATTCTTCCGGCTTCACGAAGCCCTTGGACTGCAACTTTTTCAATCCGGCCAGTGTCACGGCTGAAGCCGGCTCGCAGCCGATTCCCTCAGCTCCTATCTCCGCTTTCGCTTGAGCAATTTCCAGTTCACTCACTTCGTCGCAAGCACCGCCCGTCGCCTGAAGAACCTTTACGGCCTTTTGCCACGAAGCGGGATGGCCGATGCGAATCGCGGTTGCCCGGGTTTCAGCTTGCACGCTAATAAGGTGCTTGCCCCCGGCTTCGCGCAACGTGCGCACCAGGGCATTCGCACCTTCGGCTTGAATCACAGACAACTTCGGTAGCCGTGCAATCAGGCCGATGTCATGCATTTCCAGTAACGCCTTGCCGATGGCCGAGCTGTTCCCAAGGTTTCCGCCGGGCACGATGATGTGATCGGGAGGGTGCCAATCCAGTTGCTCGAGCAGTTCGAGCGCGGCCGTTTTCTGACCCTCGATTCGAAAGGGATTGATCGAGTTCAATTGATAGATTGGCGCTCGTTGCACCAATTCCTGCAACAGACGCAAACAACCGTCAAAGTCCGTCCGGAGTTGCAGGGTAAGCGCACCGTAATCTAGCGCCTGCGACAACTTGCTCCACGAGATTTTTCCTTCTGGAACAAGAACCAGGCTACGCATGCCGCCTCGCGCCGCGTACGCCGCCATCGATGCAGAGGTGTTTCCGGTGGAGGCACACCCCACCCAATGGAATCCTGCCTGCCGGGCAAAGGTTGCAGCCACGGTCATGCCCGTGTCTTTGAATGACCCTGTAGGGTTCATGCCCTGATGCTTGGCGTAAAGCTGGCGCACGCCAGTAGAACGCGAAGATCGAGGCAGTTCGTACAGCGGTGTATTCCCTTCCCGCAAGCTGACAATCTGCTCCACCGAAGCAGGCGCGGGAAGGAGCTCGCGAAATCGCCACACTCCACTTAGATCAGAGGGCAAATTGGAAGAACGGCGCTCGCGCCATAACGATTTGAGAGCATCTCCGCGGGGAAGCGATTTCCAGGAAGGATCGCTGATCTCAAGCAAGCTACCGCAGTGTGCACAACGAAAATCCTTTGCCGCGGATTTGGAGACGGTGCCGCATCCGATGCAGCAGAAGCGATAGGCTTGCTTATGCTGGTGCGATTCGGGGTCCGGTTCAGAAATGGCCGAAAATGGCATGAACCTGAGTTATTTCTCGCCGCGCAGGTATTGGTCGGTTCGGTTGATCCAATCGGCGCGTGGCGGGTTGAAAACATCAAGATCGACTGTATCCTCCATCGCTTCCGCCTTATGCGGCATGTTGGCGGGAATACATAGCACTTCGCCCGCGTGAACCACGACCTCTTTACCGTCGATCCAAAACTTCAACGCTCCATCGAGAATGTAGGTGAGTTGCTCGTTGTGATGGCTGTGCTCGGGAACGATGCAGCCCTTCTTTAGCAACACGCGAGCCAGCATGATATCTTGACCGACTACGAATTGCCGCTGCAGCAGCGGGTTCAGATCTTCCAGGGGAATGGTGTGCCAGGGAATGTATTGAAACTCCGTTTTTGCTGCACGCTTGGTCATTCTGCTTCTTGCGCGCGAGCGAGACTTTGCACGCGCCGTTTTCTTTCTCGAAGAATCTCTTTTGCTGGGAGAAAGCTTTCGCATTTTTGTCATGGATGCAATCCCTATATTGTTTTGAAGATTAATGCACTTTTCCGTGGTAAAGCCCAACCGCTGTGTCATGCAAATAAGCATGGGCGAGTTCCAGCGCGTGCGGTTCAGAAATTTCGTTTTCCGAAATCATTTCGGCAAGTGCTGCGGCAAGCGCCATCCGTGACGATTGCGCCCCCAGCCAGTAACTTTCTTCGGCGCCGAGCACCTCATTGTAAGGGAAACAATCGGTGCCGAACGTGATCTTATCGGGAAAGGTTTCCAGCCACATCTTGAGTGTTTCTTTAAACGCGGATGGATATTGGGCAAGTTCTCCGAAAGACGAATCGAGGTACACATTCTTCATCGCCGCCAGCCAGACCGCCTCGCGCTCGAGCGGATAGCCTCCATGAATCAGAACAAAAGTCGTCGAGTGGTAGCGCGGATCGCGAAGGACGCTTTCAAGCCCCATGACGTTGCTCTGTGAAAGGTTAAAGTAATCTCCGATGCCCACGGCGGTATGGATATGCACTGGAAGATCCAATCGCCCGCCCAGACTCACGAGGAAGCGGAAGATGTAGTCCTGAAAGGTTCGATAATCATTCTCGCTGGGTACCATACCGGACGCATAGCGGTTATAAATCTCTTCCGCCTGTTCGCGCGTGGGGTCGGAAAAGGTCGTCGGGCGAAAGTACGCAACCTCAAACTTCATCGCGATGCCGCCTTTTTTTTGATTGTCCGTCAGTACGCGAACGATGAACTCCAGATAATCGCTGAATTTTGTGGGGAGCTTGCTGACGTTCTCCTGCCGCATCCAGCGGTGCAGCATTTTCTCCTGCAAGGGAATGTAAACGCCCTCGTCGGGATTGCGTGCGGTCTCGCGCTCATTGTTGAAAGGCCACATAAACGAATCGGCGAAAAAGACCCATGGAAAACGATTAGGATCCAGATAATCTGCCATCATCGCGCGGTTCGCGACCGAACTTTCGGTATTGATCTTGTCGAGGACCATGTCGAAATAGGCGGTGCCGGGATATTGTTTTCTAAGGGCGGCTTTTTTCCCAACCAGCCACTTGGCGTGTTCGGGCGAAAGATCAGCGTATGGGTAGCCGAACAGCGCTTTGGCTGCGGCAATCAGTTCGGGATTGTCATCTCGAGTGCGAAGCGCTTCGCTGGCGTCGGGGGGCGCAGCCATCGCATCAACATCGGGATCGTCGGAGAAGCCAGGATGCGCATGATGGTCAAAAGCCGGAATCTTCTCTATTTGCGGCAGAAGCCGCTCGTAGATCTGTGGGACATCTGGTCCGGGAAGGGGACGCGCTTGAGCAGCGGCAAGCGACACAAAACTGGCCAACGCCCCAATAAGCAGAAGAAGTTTTCTCGAAAATGATTCCTGAATTGTCGTTTTCATGTTTGCAGATCGAAGTTTCTTCTATCGGTTTACCGGCGTTCCCTGCCATGCCGGCGAAACTTTCGCGATGCGCTCGACTGCTTCCCTCAAATTTGCCACCGATGAAGCGAACGAAAATCGTACAAAGTCTTTGCCGGATGGACCGAAAGCAGCTCCAGGAATCGCTGCTACTCCAGCTTCGTCCAGCAGTATTCGGCAAATTTCTTCGGCCTTCATGCCAGTTCCAGTAATGTCGACCCAAGCGTAGAAAGCGCCCTCAGGGGCATGGCAGCTGAAACCTGGGACGCCATTCAGGTCGCGCACGAACTGTTCCCGGCGCCGGCCGAACTCAGCGACCATCCGCGGCGTGTTTCCTTCGCGATCCCGCAATGCGTCGACGGCCGCATATTGGGTGAATTCCGCGACGCAGGTGTAGCTGTTGATCGCCATCATGACTAACGCAGGCACGACTTCAGGCGGCGCCACGGTATAGCCAAGCCGCCAACCTGTCATGGCAAAGCTCTTCGAAAAGCCGTCGATGACCAGGGTTCGCTCTTGCATTCCCGGGTAACGCAGCATGGAGATATATTCGCGGCCATAAATGATCCGCGCATAGATTTCATCGGAAAGAACCCAGAGGTCGTGCGTCACCGCCAGCTTAGCCAAACCTCGCTGGACTGCATCGCTATAAACGGTTCCGGTTGGATTTCCCGGGCTGTTGAGAATGATGACGCGACTGCGGCGGGTAATCTTCGACTCGATTTCAGACAGATCAGGCTGGAACTTATTGCGTGACGATAGTTCAAACGGGACGGGAACCGCACCAAGGCCGAGCGTGATCGAAGGATAGCCGGGGAAACCGGGGTCGGGATACAGAACCTCATCACCCGGCTCCAGCAAAGCCATCATCGCGAAAAACAGCCCCGCCTTGCAGCCGGGCGCGACGACAATATTCGCGGCGGCGACATCAATGTTGCGCGTGCGCAGCAGGTACGCGGCAATTTCGTCACGCAGCGCCGGAACGCCAGCAACCGCGCAATAGCGGTCTTTACCGTCAGCAAGAGCTTTCGCGGCGGACTCGATCACCGAATTTCCGGGATGAAAATCGGGTTCGCCCAGCTCGAGGTGGATAATCGACCGACCCTGGGCTTCCAGTTCTTTGGCGCGGGCAAACACCGAGAGGGCGCCTTCCCCGCTCATTACCGACATCCGGGATGCTATCGATCGCATTGGTTCTCCGAAAGCTATATACCTTTATACATGCCACCATCGACGAGGACGGTTTGGCCTGTGATGTAGGAAGCGCGCTCCGATGCTAGCCATACGATAGTTTCAGCGACTTCGCGGGGCTCGCCCAGTCGTTGCAGCGGAGCATCGGCGGACCAGCGCTCGAAGAACTCCTGCTCCCTTTTCCCCGATGATGCCGCTCCTGCGCGCGCCAATTCTTTCAGGCGGTCGGTCGCGGTAAAACCGGGACCGACGTTGTTGACGAGAATTCCATCTTTGCCAAATTCGTTGGCAAGGCTTTTCACCAAACCAACCACCGCCGCCCTGACAGCGTTCGAGAGCACGAGATCTGCAACTGGCTGTTTAGTCGTGATCGAAGTGAGAGTGACGATGCGCCCCCACTTTTTCTTCTGCATGTGGGGAATAACTTCCCGAACAAAGTAAACCGTACTGAGAAAATTGGCCTCGAGCGCGCGTCGCCAGTCTTCCTGCGTGGTGCTCAGAAAACCCTTTGCAGGGGGCCCTCCCGCGTTGGTGATGCAAATATCGACTCCGCCGAATCTATCGGCGACCGCCGCAACAAACCGGCTCACCCCCTTAGAGTCGGTCACGTCGAGGGCCTCGGCAAAAACCTCCACGTTGTACTGCTCTCTGATTCTCGCTGCTGCGGCCTGCAGCGTCTGTTCGTTGCGCGCACACATCGCGACGCGGCAGCCTTCCGCAGCAAAGGCTTCAGCCGAGGCCCGGCCGATTCCCTGACTGGAAGCTGCAACCAGCGCGACTCTGTCTTTTATGCCAAGATTCATGAATCAGGCATTATAAACGTTGCTCGCCGATTCGCCTGTAACTTCGCTTGCGAGAGTCTGGCATCGCAATTAATCTGACAGGCATGAGGTTTTTATGAAACCGTACAATCCACGCTCTGAAACCAAAGCGGTGCGCGGTGCCGCAGGACTGGAGAAGAAAAACGGCCCGATGGCCACACCGATTTATCAGACTTCCACTTTTGAAGTCAGCGACAACGACGAGCAACTCCGCGCGACGGATACCGACCACTTCTACACTCGCTACGGCAATCCTACGAATACGGTTGCCGAAAAAACGATTGCCGCGCTCGAAGGCACGGAGGCTGCGCTGACCTTCGCCTCGGGCATGGGCGCGATCACGACCACGATGATGGCTCTGCTCAAGAGCGGCGACCATATCGTCGCGCAGCGCGATATTTATGGCGGTGCGAACAAATTCTTAAGCCAGTGGCTGCCAAAGATGGGGATTGAGACGACTTTCGTCGACACCACGAAGTATGAGCAGCACGAGCGCGCTATCCGCCCGAACACGAAGCTGCTTTACCTGGAATCGCCGACGAACCCAACCCTGCGCATCGTTGATCTGAAAACAGTGGCGGGCATTGCCAGGGAACGTGGGCTGTTGAGCATGATTGATGCTACATTCGGCACGCCTGTCAACCAACATCCGGTGGGGTACGGAATCGACCTGATCATGCATTCCGGAACTAAATATCTCGCCGGACACTCGGATCTGATTTGTGGCGTGGTGGCTGGGCGGCTTAAGCTGCTGGAGAAGATTTGGGCCACGCGAACGACTCTGGGCAATTGCATGGACCCTCACGCCTCATGGATGCTGGTGCGTGGCCTCAAAACGCTCGCTGTGCGGGTTGCGCAACAGAACAAAAACGCCATGCGAGTAGCTGAGTTTTTATCGGACCACGCAAAGGTGCGCAGCGTGAATTATCCGTTCCTGAAGCGCCATCCTCAATATGAGATTGCGCGGCGGCAGATGAGCGGCGGCGGGGGCATGGTCAGCTTCGAGGTCGAAGGCAGCGGAGAGGACGCACGCCGCGTCAGCGAGGCAATGAGGCTGTTTACGCTGGCTCCCAGTTTGGGCAGCGTGGAGTCGCTGGTATCAATCCCCGTGCTTACGTCTCACGCGATGGTCTCTGCTGAAGAGCGAGCGAAGATGGGCGTCACCGAGCAGTTGATTCGCCTCTCGGTGGGAATCGAGAACGCCGACGATCTGATCGCCGACCTGGAGCAGGCTCTGGAAGCGGTGGCGGCGCCGCAGCGGGTGACAGTCGGATGACCACTTTTCTCTTCTGACGAAGCCAGCCCGGCGCGTTGCGCCGGGCTGGCTCTTTGTGCGGTACTTTGCTCAGAAGATAAACTTCAAACCAAGTTGCAAGATGCGCGGAAGGTGCGACGACCCGGAGCGCAGATAGGTCGAGCCCGCACAATTGGTAGCATCCCCCGCAGAAAACGGAGCCGACGACCCGTAACAGGCGATCGTATTCGAATCCGTCCCGTGCCCGGAGTTGTCTGCCGCCGAACCGGCGTCACCGCCAAGCCATGTGTACTCAATGTGATTAAACACATTGAAAGCTTCTGCACGAAACTCGAAGTACTTGCTTTCGGTAACGTTGAAGTGCTTGAGCAATGCCATGTCGAAATTGGTGCGCCACGGATTGCGGAGGATGTTCCTGCCCGCATCTCCGAAAGTAAGTCCGGTGGGCTGCACAAAAACGTCCGGATTGTAATAGAGAGAACTGAATCCGGGAATGGTCCCGGCCAATGGGCTTGCGGAGATTCCTTTGCTCGGGTCGCCGACGAGATCCGGGTAGGAGCCGCCCGTGGCAAATCCATTACCCACACCGGCATTGTCGCCGGTTGCGGTGAATCCGCCATTATAGACGCTGAAAGGCGACCCACTTTGAATCAGGGTAATTCCAGACCACTCCCATCCCCCAAGCACTTTGTGCGAAAGACTCCTTCCCTTTTGCAGGAATGGAAGGTCATAGACGTAGGCAAAAGTGATGTTGTGGCGTTGGTCGAAATTCGAACTCGCACGATAGGCATTCAGGTTATAGGAATTCACGAAGCTGGTGTCGTTGTAGTCGGACGAGTCGTCGATCGAGTGGCTGTAGGTATACGCGGCATTCAGTTCTAAACCACCGATGTTGTGGCGGAGCGACGCCTCCAGGGCATGGTAGTTGGAAGAGCCGGTTTGGTCTTTGCGCTGGATGCTGCCGATGCCAAGGTAAGGACGATAGGGCGTTGCGCTATTGCCGCAGGCTACGGCGAGATTATTTGCCCAGCTCCCGGTAATCGTCGCGGTATCACCGGGATTGTCCACATTGGCCGAGGCCGTCGCCTGCCCGGTAGTCTGGTTAACCGTGATCGAAGCGCAGTCGTCTGCGGTGATAATTTGTCCCGAATGGTATGGATTTAAACCCGGCGCGACCGGGAACATCTGATTGTATTCGTACGAGCGCGTCAGGTGGACTCCGGCGCTGCCAACGTAGGAAAGTGTCGCCACGGTGCTCCTGGCAATGTCATGCTGCACGTCCAGGTGCCACTGCTGCATGTACGGCCAAATAGCCTTGCTCGGCAGTGAGACGAACTGCAGCGGCGGTGTGCCGACTCCAGTGAGCAGGCCGGGGTTCAGCGTTCCGTAGCCAACAACATTGCTTACGCTGGTAATCGGGGTACTCTTGCTCTCGTATTCCAATGATTCAGTATTGGATTCATTTCCATTCGTATGCTCGAAGAAAATACCGTAGCCGCCGCGGATCGCCCATTTGCCGTTGCCGAATGGATCAAAGGCAAATCCCACACGAGGCGCTGGATTCCACCAGTGGTTCTTCAAACATCCGTCGGGAACCCCTGGGGTCACGCCGCAATCCACCCATCCGTTAAAGGGATTCCCCGAGACCAGCCAATTTTGGCTGTTAGGATCGAAGACTACCCCAGTCGCTCCGGGGGTGTAAAAGGCGGGATCAAAGTTCCAGGCCAGTTTATTCTTCTCGGTATAAGTGCCGAAAAAGCTAAAACGCAGACCGAGATTCAACGTTAGCTTCCGCGTTATATGCCAGTCATCCTGGAAATATGTCTCAAAAATTCTATATTGCTCGTGCATCTTGAGCGCGGCGCCCTCCTGGGTAAAGGTACCGATATTTCCCAGGAGCAGATCTGCAAATGCGTTCCCGCTTGATACCGTGCTTGTATTGCTGTATTGCAGAAGACCGTTCACGCCGTAGCCGGGCTGCGGAATCTCGTTCTTGTGCGCATCGACGACGTAAAGGCCGAATTGAAGATTATGACTGGCCACGATTTTGGTAACGTTGTCGCGATAGGTAAAAGTTGGATTGGAATTCAGAGGACCACTAGGAACGTAGCCAGGGTCTTCGGCGAAGCCGCCACCGAACTGCCCGCCAGAAATCTGGACACCTGAGATCTTGCCCCCAAAGCCGTTATCATAGAGTCCCACTGGGGGATAGCCTTGCGGACGCGCCCAGGCTCCCGTGAGTTGAGTGCCAATGTGATCGGTGGTATATCCGGCCACAAACTCATTCAATAGCGTCGGTGAAATGTTGGCTGTAATACGGGCAATCATGCTGACGCCGGGATTGGTGAAGTTCGTCTGAACCGTAGGGAAACTGGTGCCGCTGGTCCATAGTGGTACCGGATATTGCTGCTGCCAGGAATCGTGGATGTAGTTGTAGGTAACGCGAACCTTGTCGGTCAAGTTGTGATCGATGCGGAATAACTCCTGGCGCCAGTGAAGCGGAAGGGTCGGAGGAGCAAACCAGGTATCAAGCGCGTTATTGGCCAACACGCCGTCGGATCCGTTGGGCAGTGGGATCAATCCTAGCAGTGGCTGCGTGATCGCCTTGTTTGAAGCAAATGCCGGAACGGCAGCGAGGTTAGGCGTGTAGAAAACGCCACCAGGGCCCATTACCTGGGGAAAACCGGCGACTGAAGGACAATCGGTCCAACTGTTGCCGGGCTCGGGACAGACTTCGGAAAAGTCGCCAGCACGCTCTTTCACGCTCGGCACAGGCGTCGTGGAGAAAAAACCGGAAGCCGGCGTCAGTTCACGCCGCCATTCTTCGGACCAAAAGAAGAAGGTCTTCTGCTTATTAGTGTTGTAGATTCCCGGGATGTAGACCGGGCCTCCGATGGTGTATCCAAAATCGTGCTTCTTATACTCAGGAACAGAAGTGAACCCGAACTGTGTGGCGTTGAAAGCGTCATTACGCAGAAATTCGTACAGGTTCCCGTGGAATGAACTTGTTCCCGATTTGGTTTCAACTTCCGTGGTTCCAGATGCGTTACGCCCGTACTGGGCACCATAGTTCGAGGTCAAGACCTTGACTTCGGCAATCGCGTCGATACTCGGGTATACGTTTAGCGTTGAGTTGCTACCGTTGTCCATGATGTCGCCGCCATCGACCTCAAAGTTGTTATACTCGGTGCGGCCGCCGTTGATGCTGAACGCCACAGTAGAAGCGCCGGGCTCACCTTCATCCGAACCAGACTGATTGGTCACCCCTGGCGATAAAGCCACCAGCTGGGTAAAGTCCCGACCATTGAGTTCAAGTTGCGTGACTTCTTTTCCGGTGACAGTATCTCCGAGGTCAGATGATTGAGTTTCGACCTGCGCGACTTCGGCTCCCTGCACGACAACTTCTGTGCTGATCGTGCCTATCTCTAATACAACATTCACACGAGCTTTTTCGGCAACCTGCAGGATTATGCCTTTGGCTTGGTACTTCTTGAATCCCTCGGCAGTGACACTTAGGTCGTAGGAGCCGATGGGGAGCGAGGCGAACAGGAAATCTCCGCTGCCGTTGCTGGTCCCGTTGCGATTGATGCCCATCTCGGCATTCCTTACGACCACCTGCGCGCCGGGTACGGCGGCACCGCTCGAGTCTGTGACCGTTCCAGTCAAGGAAGCCGTATCCTGAGCCAAAGCCACAGCGCCGAATGCCAGTACAGCAAGTGTGACGGCGAATAACCTACAGCGGGATCTCATGGTCAAAGTTTCTCCTGATGCGCAGCCGGTTGACTTGTTCTGAAAGATTAAGCGTAATCAGTGCGAGGTCACGCTTTATTAGTTTGTAATCAGAATGCCCCAATCTAAGCTCTCGGCCAGCCCGCCCACAGTGCGGTTATTAAAACGTATGAATAGTGCTTTTTATGCATATCCGATGTCAAGAGAAAACTTATCTTTCCTGAATCGTTGATGAACGAAACTTCGATTTCACCCACAATTTTGAATAGCTTCTCAATGTGAAGGAATGACCCGGTACTATTTCTAGGAAATCTCCCGTGTCGATTCCCGGACCACCAGTTCCGGAGCCACCTTTGTGTGTTCAGCGGCCACATCGCGCTTTTCCAGCACGGACTTAATACCCTCCAGAACGATCTTTACGGCAGTAGCGCCCATG
>Ga0209579_10003650_pt1 | contig 11077 bp, 10 predicted proteins | sample Coa_R1_2_FD_187152 | JGI IMG/M metagenome (GOLD analysis project Ga0209579, IMG submission 187152) | Surface soil microbial communities from Centralia Pennsylvania, which are recovering from an underground coalmine fire - Coalmine... | ecosystem: Environmental > Terrestrial > Soil >... | reverse complement strand
GTGCCTTCGCGGCCAGCCGGGGCGATTTTCGTTTGGGCGGGGCCGTCCGGTGTGTGTGGCGGCTTGTAAGGAGAGAGCATGAGGAAGTTGGCATTCGGGATTGCGCTGACGGCGGCATCCCTGGGCCTGAGCCCGCGGCCGGGCCTGGCGGCCGACGAGCCCAAGCCCTACACGGTGCAGGACGGGCGCGTGGACCAGAACACGTTCAACGGCTATCGGCGCTACGGCGATTCCTGCTTGCGGTGCCATGGTCCCGATGCGGCCGGGAGCTCGTATGCACCCGACCTGACGCAGTCGCTGAAGCACCTGGACAAGGATCAGGTCGAGGACGTCATCATCAACGGCCGGAAGAACGTCACGACCTCGCAGGAGAACGTGATGCCGAGCTTCGGCGAGGTCCCCGACGTGGTGAACTACATCGACGACATCTACGCCTATCTGAAGGCCCGCTCCGACGGCGTCATCGGCCGCGGCCGTCCGAAGCGGATCGGCCATCCGGACGATGACTAGAGCTCTCGCGCTCGCGCTCGGCCTCGCGGCGGTCCTCGCCCGCGGGGCTGCCGCGCAAGCGCCCAGTCTGGTTTCGCCGGATGCGCTCCGGGTTTGTGCCGATCCCAACAATCTTCCCTATTCCAACGACAAGCGGGAAGGCTTCGAGAACAAGGTCGCCGAGCTGATCGGCCAGGATCTCGGGCGTCCGGTGACCTATGTCTGGTTCCCGCAGGTTGTCGGCTTCGTGCGCAACACGCTGCGCAAGAACGAATGTGACCTGGTGATGGGCGCCGTATCGGGCGACCAGGTCATGCAGAACACGAATCCCTACTATCACACCGGATACATGATCGTGACCCGCGCCGATTCCGGGATCACGGCGCGCGAGATCGGCGATCCCTCGCTGGCCGACAAGAGGTTCGGCCTCATCGCCGCCACGCCGCCGACCGCGCTTCTGCTGAAGCACGATCTGATGGACCATGTGACCTCGTACTCGCTGGTCGTCGACACCCGCTACGATTCGCCGTCGCGGCAGATGCTGCAGGATGTGGTCGACGGCAAGATCGATGTAGGCCTGCTGTGGGCGCCGTTCGTCGGGTTTTACATCAAGCGCGACCACCTGCCGCTCAAGGCCGAGTTCCTGCAGCCCGAAGGCAACGACCGGCTCGACTTCCACATCACGATGGGCGTGCGGGCGAACGAGCCGGACTGGCGCCGCCGCATCAACGAGGCGATCGAGCACAAGCAGGCCGAGATCACCAAGATCCTCGACGATTACGCGATCCCGCGGCTCGACGAGCAGAACCGTCCCATCCCGATCGGCGGCGCCGCGCAATGACGGAACTGTGGCTCCGCGCCGCCCTGGCCGCGGCGGCGCTGCCGCCGTTTCTCGCTTTCGCCGGCGTGCCGGAGCCCGACGCCTATCGCATGGACGATTACCGGGCGCCGGTGCCGGACACCGTGACCGGCGGCCGCGTCATCCACACCAACGAGCTGAAGGCGGCGATCGACCGTGGCGGCGTCGTGCTGATCGACGTTCTCCCGGCGCCGCGCCGGCCGGAGGGCATGAAGCCCGACGCGACGTGGATGCCGGTGCCGCGGCGCGACATCCCCGGCAGCGTCTGGCTGCCCGATGTCGGCCGCGGCGCGCTCAGTCCGGCGCTCGAGGCGTGGTACCGCTCCGAACTGGCGCGAGCCACCGGCGGGAACATGGCGAAGCCCATCGTCGTCTACTGTCTGAATCAGTGCTGGATGAGCTGGAACGCCACGAAGCGTGCGGCGAGCTTTGGCTATTCCAACGTCGCATGGTATCCGGAGGGGACCGACGGTTGGGCGGCGGCGAACCTGCCCCTGACCGAGGCGACACCGGCTCCGGGCCAGCCCTAGCGCCGTCAATCGACCATTTCATCCCAGAGGAGACGAAGGAATGCGGTTTTGGATCATCGCGTCGGTCGGACTGATGGCAATGACGCACGGGGCTTGGGCCGACGGCGATGCCGCGGCGGGTCAGGTCATCTTCAAGAAATGCGCGCTCTGCCACTCGCCGGACGCCGGCGTCAACAAGGTGGGGCCGAGCCTGCACGGGGTGGTCGGGCGGAAATCAGCGACGATCGCCGATTTCAACTACTCCGATGCGATGAAGGCGGCGAACAAGACCTGGGATGCGGCGACGCTCGACACCTACCTGACCGATCCGAAGGCGACCGTGCCGGGCACCAAGATGATCTTCCCGGGCCTCAAGGAGGCGAAGGACCGGCAGGACGTCATCGCCTATCTGGAGACGCTCAAATAGGGGCCTCCTCCATCGGCAGACCCGGCGGCGGCAACCGCCGAGCCGGGCCGCCAGGGTCTCTCCCATCCGTCAACGAATTCAGGAGAGCATGACAGAGGCGCCGGCGGCCGGCGGAAGCGGCATCCTCGTCGGGCCGGAGGAACTGTCTTCGGCAGCGCCTCCGCCGGTTCACTGTGCGGCGGCGCTTCGTTTGGGACTCGGCTCGGAATCCGCTACCGAGCGCACCAGCCCGACGATGTGCTGCCGTGCCTTCTCGCTGCGGATCTTCGCGAAGTTGCTGGTCAATTCATAGGTCAAGCGCTGCCGCTCGCCGATCGCCGCGTCGGGCGCCTTGGGGTCCGCCTCGTTCGGCCCTTCCTGGAAGAACCAGGAGACCGAGCGGTCGAGCGCCGTGGCGAACTCGGAGAGCATGCTGCACGAGACCCGGTTCGCCCCGCGCTCGTATTTTTGGATCTGCTGAAAGGTAAGCCCGACTTGATTTCCGAGCCATTCCTGCGTCCGGCCTGCCAAGAGTCGCGCCAATCGAACACGGCTGCCGACATGAACGTCGACCGGATGCGGTCCACCCTCGGCCACCGTGGGACGGGAGCGTTGCTTGGTGCGCGGACGCGGCGGTGCTTCCTTGGCTGCCATGCGTAGTCCTCCAGATTCACAACAATTCCGCTTCCCCGGAGCGCTCGGAGTCGCCGCCGGCGGCGGCCGATCTGGCCACGAATGCACTGGCAAACCTCAAGATAATGGCGCAAGCAGCAACTTCAAGGCGTACAGGATTAGTGGACGTCGATAATTACGAGATTTCCACTAATAGACGCAGACCCGGACTCGGTCGGCGAAGGCAAACCGATTGATATTTCAATCGACTGCGGTGGATCGTCCGGTTGAACGAAGATGAGCGTCCTCGCCTGTGACGTAAAAGTGTCAATTCCCATCGGGCGCTTCTCGCCAGATCGCCGCTCGTCCCGGACACTTCGCGGCTTGCGAGTGCTCTCCAATCACCGGAGCCCAGCCCATCGGCCCGCCCCCTAGGCAGTTGGCCGGCGCTTGTCTATACCGCTCGGCGTACCGATCCCGAGGATGAGGCATGAACGATACCGCACCGAAGCAATACGACTTCGCGGCGACCGAGGCGAAGTGGCGGGAGGCCTGGGCCGCCTCGCCGGTCTTCGCCTGGGACCCGGCGGCGCCGCGCGACCAATCCTACGTGATCGACACGCCGCCGCCGACCGTTTCGGGCTACCTCCATATCGGTCACGTCTACAGCTACACGCAGACGGACCTGCTGGCGCGGTTCCAGCGCATGTCGGGCAAGAACGTCTTCTATCCGATGGGGTTCGACGACAACGGCCTGCCGACCGAGCGGCTCGTCGAGAAGCGGCGGAACATCCGCGCAAGCGATATGACCCGGGAGGAATTCATCGCGATCTGCGAGGCCGAAGTCGCGGAGGCGGAGGAGGATTTCCGCAGCCTCATCCGCGGCATCGCGCTTTCGGTCGACTGGTCGCTCGAATACCGCACCATCAGCCCGCTCTCGCGCCGCATCTCGCAGCTTTCCGTGCTCGATCTCTTCGAGAAGGGGCATCTCTACCGGACGCTTCAGCCGACTCTGTGGGATCCGGCCGACCGCACGGCGCTGGCCCAGGCCGAGGTCACCGAGAAGGAGGATCACGGCACGATGTGGCGGGTCGCCTTCGACCGTGCCGAAGGCGGCACGGTGGAGATCGGCACGACCCGGCCGGAGCTGATGGCCGCTTGCGTCGCGCTGCTGGTGCATCCCGATCATCCCCGGGCGGGCGAGCTGGTCGGCGGCACGGCCGTCACCCCGCTCTTCCGCGTCGAAGTGCCGATCATCGCCGACGAGCGCGTCGACCCCGAGAAGGGCACCGGCGTCGTGATGTGCTGCACCTTCGGCGATACCACCGATATCGAGTGGTGGCGCGACCACGGACTGCCGACCCGGGTGATCGTCACCCGCGAGGGCCGGATCGGCGATCTCTCCGGCATCGGCGGCGCGGGCTGGCCCAGCCGCGACGCCGACAGCGCCCGGCGTGCCGCCGCGCGGCTCGAAGGGCTCAAGGTCAAGGCGGCGCGCGAGATGATGGCGACGCTCCTGGCCGAGGATGGCCGCATCGTCGCGTCCGAGCCCGTCACCCGCATGGTGCCCTCGGCCGAGCGCTCGGGCGCGCCGCTCGAAATCCTGGTGACGCCGCAATGGTTCGTGCATGTGCTCGACAAGAAGGACGCGTTGATCGCCAAGGGCCGCCAGATCGAATGGCATCCCGAGTACATGCGCCAGCGCTTCGAGATCTGGACCGAGAACCTGAAATGGGACTGGTGCATCAGCCGCCAGCGCTTCTTCGGCGTGCCCTTCCCGTTCTGGTACTCGAAGCGGGCAGGGGAGGAGGGGCGGATCATCCCGGCCCATCCCGACGACCTGCCGGTGAACCCGCTGGTGGACCTGCCGCGCGGCTACGTACGCGACGAGGTCGAGCCCGATCCGGACGTCATGGATACCTGGGCGACCTCCTCGGTCTCGCCGCAGCTCAACAGCCACGGCATCTCGGCCGAGCATCCGGTCGACCCGGTGCGGCATGCGAAGCTCTTCCCGGCCGATCTCCGCCCGCAGGCGCACGAGATCATCCGCACCTGGGCCTTCTACACGATCCTCAAGTCGCATCTGCACGAGGGCAAGGCGCCGTGGCACGACGTGGCGGTCAGCGGCTGGTGCCTGGCGCCCGACCGGCAGAAGATGTCGAAGTCCAAGGGAAACTCGATCGAGCCGCACGATCTCCTCGAGAAATGGGGCGCCGACGTGGTGCGCTACTGGACCGCGACCTCGCGGCTGGGTCTGGACACCGCCTTCAGCGAGGACGTGCTGAAGATCGGCAAGCGGCTCCAGACCAAGCTGTGGAACGCCGCCCGCTTTACCATGCTGCAGCTCGGCGAGTTCGGCGGAACCCCGACGAGTCCGGCCGCGGACGCTGCCGACGGGATCATCACCGAGCCGCTCGATCGCTGGATCCTGTCGCGCCTTGCCCGAACGGTCGACACGGCAACCGTGCATTTCCGGGACTTCGACTATGCGGACGCTCTGGCCGCGGTGGAACGGTTCTTCTGGGCCGATCTCTGCGACAACTACCTGGAGCTGGTGAAGGGGCGCAGCTACGGCGAGGTCGGCGGCGAGACGGCCCGTCGGTCGGCGTGCCACACGCTCTGGCATGCGCTCGAGACGGTGCTGCGCCTCTTCGCGCCGGTGATGCCGCACCTCACTGAGGAGCTCTACGCGACGCATTTCCCCGGCCGCTCGGCCGGGCTGGGCTCGGTGCATGCGCGCGGCGCCTGGCCGAAGACTGCGGACCAGCTGATCGACGAGGCGGCGGAGGCGTCGGGCGCGGCCGCGACCGCCGTGCTCGCCGCGGTCCGCAAGTGGAAGAGCGAGCGCAAGCTGTCGATCAAGGCCCCGATCGCGGTTCTGACGATCGGCGGCCCGGTGGAAGCGGTCGAGGCGCTGCGCGGCGCGATGGCCGATCTCCGCCACACGGTCGCCGCGGCCGAGATCGTCCCGTCGGGGGGTGCCGCGCCGGCAGAGGCGATCGCGATCGAGGACTCGCCGCTGTGGCTGACGGTGGAGCTGGCCCGGACGGCGTGAAGCGGCCGGCGCTCGTCGCGGGCGCCGACGGCGCCAGCCTTCGTCTCCGCGTGAGACCCGGCGCGTCGCGCAACGCCGTGCTTGGCCGCGGCGTCCTGGCGGACGGCAGCGAGGTCGTCGTGGTCGCGGTGTCGGCGCCGCCCGAGGACGGTCGGGCCAACCGGGCCGTCATCGAGCTTCTGGCCGAAACATGGGATCTGCCGCGCCGCGCCGTCGCCGTGACGGCGGGCGCCGCTGCACGGACCAAGACGATCGGCATTGCCGACCCGGCCGCCGGCCCGCGCCTCGCGGCCTGGCTCGAAAGCCTGCCATTGACGTAGGCGGGAACACGGCGGAATGCGCTGCGCTTTCCCGCCCTACAGCGCTCGGTCTGTAGGGCAGAAAAGCGCAGCGCATTCCGCCATTACCTGCCCCGCTCAGAGCGCGCCCGAAAATATCTCGTTGTTACAAAGGGTTTCTTTTACCGTCATCCCCGCGAAGGCGGGGATCCAGAGTCCCGGGCGCCGGCGCTTGCGGCCCTGGATTCCCGCCTTCGCGGGAATGACGACAGCATATTGGTATCGAACGATTCATTTCCGGTCGGACTCTCAGGTCGGGAGCGTCACCGTCACCCGAAGCCCGCCCTCGCAGCGATTCTCCAAGGCGATATCGCCGCCATGGCCGCGCACGATGGTGCGGGTGACGGACAGGCCGAGGCCGACGCCGCCGGTATCCCGGTTGCGCGAGTCGTCGAGCCGCTGAAAGGGCTGGAAAACCAGCTCGTGCAGCTCCTCCGGGATGCCCGGCCCGTCGTCGTCGATCGTCACAGTGACGTGATCGGTGTCCACGGCCAGCGAGACATGCGCGTGCCCGCCGTACTTCACCGCATTGTCGATGAGGTTGCCAAGGGCGCGGCGCATGGCTATCGGGCTCAGCTCCACCACGGCGGATTCGGTGCCGTCATAGGTCACGTCGCGGCCCGAGTCGCGCATCTGCCGGGCGAGCTCGTCGATCAGCCGGTCAATCGGCTCGCGGCCGCGCCGCTCGCGCGCCACGTCGTCGCGCGCGAAGGCCAGGGTCTCGTTGATCATCGCCTCCATCTCGGCGATGTCGATCAGCATCTTCCGCCGGTGCTCGGGGTCGTCGATGAACTCGGCGCGGAGCCGCAGCCGGGTCAGCGGCGTCCGGAGATCGTGGCTCATGGCCGCCAGCATCTGCGTGCGGTCGCGGATGAAACGCTGCAGGCGGCCCTGCATCTGATTGAACGCTCGCGTCGCCAGCCCGATCTCGCGCGGCCCGGTCTCTGGCAGCGGCGCACCTTCGCTGGAGCGGCCCAGCGCCTCGGAGGCACTGGCGAACTCGGCAAGCCGCCGCGAGAAGCTGCGGGCGAAGACCAGCGACATGGTGCTCACGATCACGCAGATCGCGACGGCCAGCCCGAGCGCCGGGTACCAGCGCAGAGAGGGGCTGGTCAGCCGGATGCTGAAGGCGGCAAGCTTGTTGTCCGAGAGTCCGACGGCGAGTCGGATCGTCCGCGTCGAGAGCTTGTCCCGCGCTGCCGCGCCGGGCTCGTCGAACGGCCACATCTCCGGGGTGGTGCCGTTGCGGGTGAGCTCCTGCCGGAGCCGGCTCGTCAGACTGTCGAGGAGCGTGTTGTCGGCATCGGCGGCGACGCGATGGAGGCCGGCGCCGCCCGGCTCGACGATCCAGACCGTGTAGCCCGAGCCCGAGATGGCGTCCGCCACCGTATCGCGCTCGCCTTGCGGCACCGAGTTCAGCGTCTGGACGTTGGAGGCGATCTGGCTGGCCAGATAGGGGACGGCAACAGGGCCGAGCCGGTCGTCCAGCTCGACCAGCAGCACCGCGACGGCGCAGACGAGTGCCAGGTTGACGATCAGGACCAGGGCGATACGTGCGAACAGCGTGTCCGGGACCACGCGCGTCAGCACCGCCCGCAGGCTCATGCGGCCGTTTCCAGCACCCGCACCGTCGGCGTGAAGAGGTAGCCGCCGCTGCGGACGGTCTTGATCAGGACGGGCGACTTCGGGTCGTCCTCGATCTTGCGGCGGAGCCGCATGATCTGAATATCGACGCTCCGGTCATAGGGCGCCGCGACGCGCCCGCGCGCGAGGTCGAGCAGCTGGTCGCGCGTCAGCACCCGCTGCGGCCGCTCGACGAAGGCCAGCAGCATCTCGTACTCGCCGGAGCTCAGCACGACCAGCGTGCCGTCCGCCCGCCGCAACTCGCGCCGGCCGACATCGAGCCGCCAATCGGCGAAGGCCAGCATGCGGCTTCCTTCCTTCGCCTGGCCCGCCGGCGCCAGCTGGACCTGCCCGGCGCGGCGCAGCACGGCCCGCATGCGCGCCAGCAATTCCCTCGGGTTGAAGGGCTTGGCGACGTAATCGTCGGCGCCCATCTCCAGCCCGACGATCCGGTCGATCTCCTCGCCCATCGCGGTCAGCATCACCACCGGGACCTGGCTGTCGTTTCGTAGCCGGCGGCAAAGCGCCAGCCCGTCCTCTCCCGGCAGCATCAGATCCAGCACGATCAGGTCCACGCGCGCGGCGGCGAGTACCCGGAACATCTCGGCGCCATCGCGCGCGCTCGATACGCGGAAGGAATGCCGGGTGAGGAATTGCGACAGCAACGACCGGATCTCGCGGTCGTCGTCGACGACGAGGATATGAGGTGTGCGATCCATACCGAGAGGGTGGATAGCACGGGCGTTCACCTTGGCGGTCAAGGAAGCTGCTACGAACAGTTACGATCGATGACGTCGCAACACGAAGGTTACACGGCCAGGCCCGCAGGGGGAACAGCGCGTGCGCCGACCATCGGAAATTCTGGTCAGCGCGGCGTCGCCGCCGAGGTCTCGCCGTCCTTGTCCATGCGGGTCCGAATGTCGGCGGCGGCCCAGCCGGTCAGGTCGCTGAGATTGTCGGCCTCCTCGGCGAAGCGCTGGTGCAGCGACTTGCGATACTCCGCCCCGGCCTGGCACGCGGCGGTGCCGGCGAAGGGATGGTGGAGGGCATAGACCACCTGAAAGCTCTGCTTGTCGCGGGTCTCGGTGAATGCGAGATCCTCGGGGAAGTGGCCGCGGTCGTAACGGATGTGGAGGCGGGTGACAAAGGCGTTGGTGCCGGGTCCCTCGTAGTAGCCGCCCGGCATCTGCATCTGAGGCATAGGGGCGCCGGGCCGCGCAGGGCCAAGCCAGCGCACGCCCAGAGTCGCCAGCTCGGATGGCGTCGGCGGCGTGCCGGAGCAGGGATCGCAAAAGGCCGAGAGGTCCCAGGCGTATTCGAGGAAGATGCTGCGCATCCCGTCGTTCTCGACGGCATGATCGAAGGCGGCCTTATAGACGGGCCCGAAATCACCGCGCACGAAGAGCGGCACGTTGACCAGCGTCGCCATCTTGGCGGGCCGATAATTGGCGGTCTCGATTCGCCCGTTCCGGGTGATGGCGAAGACCACCATGTCCTGCGGGCCGTTGGCGTTCACCGTACCGAGCCGGATGGGCAGCATGAACTTGGCAGTGTCGTAGCCGACCTGCAGCGGCTCCAGGAAGCTCGTCTCGGCCTTCGCCTGCCGCTCCAGGTTCACCTTGGCGACGAAGAAATGCATGCCCTGGCGGATGTAGCTCCCAAGCACATCCTCGGCGCCTTCGGGGATGCGGTACTGATTCTCCTTCAGCCAGGTCACGAGTCCGTCCGACTCCTTTGCCGACAGGACCAGGATATCGTAAACGCCGACCTCGTATTTGGCCTCGATGGTAACGCCGAAAGCGCTTTGCGCGGCCATCTTCGCAGGAGCGGGAACTGCCGTTGCACGCACAGCGCTCGACACATCGTCGGCCCATGCCGGCTGGCAGGGATCGGGATCGAAATACTCGGTCAGCCGCGGCGCGGTGTAGGCGTCCAACCGGTTCACCAGATCCGGATTGACCGTATGGATGTCCTCCTTCTGCACCACCACCGGCACCGGGATGACGAGCGCGAACTCCTTCGGATCCCCTTCGTAGTCGCTCGCCATGGTGATCGCCGTGTGGCTGCCGTCGCGCGCCAGCACGACCTTGGAGGCCTTGTTGAAGAGCTTCGAATCCGCCTGCGCGACATAGAAGCCGCAGAAGGCGAGGACCGGGGTCGTGCTGGCGGCCAGCGTGCCGGCGATGCCGAGCGCGGCGCCGGCGAGACGGACGAGCTTCCTGGAATTCAGCGGCATGGGTTTCCCTCGACGGGCAGGCGGGTTGGCGAAGGATAGATCGTGGGCTCGGTAAACGTCACCGCGGGGTCGCCGACGTGGTCTCCCCGTCCTTGTCCATGCGGCTGCGGATATCGGCGGTCGTCCAGCCGGTGAGGTCGCTGAGATTGTCGGCTTCCTCAGTGAACCGCGCCTTGAGCGTCTTGCGGTATTCCTCGCCGGCCTTGCATGCGGCCGAGCCCGCGAAGGGATGATGGAGCGCGTAGACGACCTGGAAGCTCTCTCGGTCATGCGTCTCGGTCAGCGCGAGATCCTCGGGGAAATGGCCGCGGTCGTAGCGGACGTGAAGCCGCGTGATGAAACCGAGCGAGCCGTTCGGCCGCAGCATCCTTATCACCGCCCGGTTCTGCATGGTGGGCGAGGACAATTCCGTCGGCGCCGGCCCGGCCCAGCGGGCGCCGAGCGTTGCAAGCTCGGAAGCGGTGGGCGGCGTGCCCGAGCAGGGATCGCAATAGGCGGCCAGATCCCAGGCATATTCGAGGAAGATGCTGCGCATGCCGTCATTCTCGACGGCGTGATCGAAGGCGGCCTTGTACACGGGGCCGAAATCGGCCCGTACGAAGAGCGGTACGTCGACCTTGGTCGCCATCTTGGCCGGCTTGTAATTCGCGGTCTCGACCCGCCCGTCACGGGTGATCGTGAAGACCACCATGTCCTGGGGGCCATTGGCGTTCACGGTGCCCAGCCGGATGGGCAGCATGAACTTGGCGCTGTCGTAACCGACCTGCAGCGGTTCGAGGAAATGCGTCTCCGCCTTCGCCTGCCGCTCCAGGTTCACCTTGGCCACGAAGAAATGCATGCCCTGGCGGATGTAGCTGCCGAGAACGTCCTCGGCGCCTTCCGGGATCCGGTACTGGTTCTCCTTCAGCCAGGTCACCAGCCCGTCCGACTCCTTCGCCGACAGGATCAGG
>Ga0209579_10003649_pt1 | contig 11077 bp, 7 predicted proteins | sample Coa_R1_2_FD_187152 | JGI IMG/M metagenome (GOLD analysis project Ga0209579, IMG submission 187152) | Surface soil microbial communities from Centralia Pennsylvania, which are recovering from an underground coalmine fire - Coalmine... | ecosystem: Environmental > Terrestrial > Soil > Unclassified... | reverse complement strand
CGAGTACAACAACGAGCGGCCCCACAGCGCGCACGGCTGGAGATCACCGGTCGAGTTCGCTGAGGAGTGGCTCAGACAACACCAGCTACAGCTCGCATAGCGAGTGGACCATCAACCGGGGTCCGGTCAGTGCCTATGGCTGCATAGGGCAGCACCACCCCTCCGAGGCCGACTTCGCGCGAACGTCCAGGGTGTTGGCGGTGTGGCGCGCGCTCACCTGCATAGGGCTGCGTACGGCACTCATGATAGGCCACCGATACATTCCACCGATAAACCCTGTGGGTAACGCGGGGTCGATTTCTACGTTGCGAACGCCACAACACCCGAGGTCCTGTATGACCTGCTTCGACTCCACCTGCGTCGTCGCGCAGCATCACCCCTGCTGCGATCGCGCTCAGCCATGAACCGACGCGAAGCGCGCCCCTCCTCCGGGTGATTCCGAGACTCGAGCAGCGCGGCAATGTTGCTGGTTCTGGTCCTCTCACCTCCACCGCAAGATTTGGATTGGCGCCCCACTTCGCCATGGCGCGACGCGCTGACGTGCAGTTTCGCGACGAGGACCAGTTCGCTGCTCGATGAGATGACCACTGCTCACTCTGGAAGCGTCGCACGGCCTCGGGATACCATTCGGCCGTGCCGATTTTCCGAGACCAGAGAGGCGATCTGATCGCCTTTACTCCGGTGCTTCCCGGCCCTGAGCTTTACGAAACTGAGCTGGAAGGGCTGATCTGGAGCGATTTCGAGGCATTCACTGGAGAGGCTCTCTTCCCGATCGCAAGGCAGGCCCACATTCCAGGAGGCGGCGTTCCCGACATCCTCGCTCTCGATAGCGGCGGACATGTCGTGGTCATTGAGGTCAAGCGCGATGTCGACCGCGGACAGCTCGCGCAGTGCCTTGAGTACGCGGGATGGGCCAGAACAACCTACCTCGACCAACTGGCAGCCTTGTACAACGCCGGACCGGGCCACCAAGGTACGGCGGCCTTCTTTACGGACTGGCAGGAATTCACGGAAACGGCCACGCCGACCACCATCGTGTCGCCACCTCATCTCATTCTTGTCGCCCGCGAGTTCATCGGACGAACCAGAGCTGCGCTCGACTTCCTTCGCGACAGCTCCTTGCCCGTCACTGTAATTCCCGTCTCGATATATGAGGACGGCGCGGGGGGTCGCATTATCAATGTCGAACACGACCATGAGGTCGGAGTCGGCGCGGCTCCGCAGAAGGCGACTGGGGGGGCACCGCATGCAAACCAATACACGGTGAACGGAAGCACTGTTACCGTTGCCAACCTGATTTCGGCCGAACTCATCCAACCCAACGAGCAGGTGGAGTTCGTTCGACCTGTGGTCGGTGACCGTTACAGCGCAACTATCCTTCCTGATGGTCAGATTCGACTCGACGACGGATCAATCTGTCGAACGCCTTCGCGCGCCGCGATGCAGGCTGCCCACACTCCCTCGTATGACGGCTGGCATGCATGGCGTGTGGTACGTCTCGGAGGTACGAAGCTTCATGAGCTCCGGCAGCAGTACATCGCACAGCAGACTGCATCACCTGCTGAGTAGACGATTACCGCACTTCGCACAGTACGGTTCCCCGTAACGGTGCGCTCAGCATCCATGCTGCTGAGGTCGCGTCGATGGGATCCTGATCGAGGAGCAGGCCCGGTGTATTCGACAAAGCTTTCGGCGCCAAGGGCGACAATGCTGCCGTCAAGGACGCTCCGGGCGAGCGTCGACCGGGTCCGCTACGGTTGCCTGTAAGAATGAAAGTTCGTGGGAATCGGCGACGTCCTCAGAGATCTTGCCACTGACTTTGGATTAGTCGAAGACCGCGCGGGGAGATATGCGCGCAGTCTGGCGCGGGCCAGGCGAACGGCGTTTCTCAAGGCTTCGTGGGGACGTTTGGTCATAGCCTTGGTTCTCGGGCTTGCTCTGGTCGGACTTACGGTCTTGCTGCCACCATGGTCGAGAGCCTTTGTTGCCGGAGCGGCTGTCGCCACGGTGGTCTGGCTACTTGTATTCATAGTTGAATGGGCTTCTGGCGCGGGATCCATCACGATGGGGGCGGCCGCAGAACAGTGGACCGCTCGTGAGTTGCGGAGGCTGCGCCGACACGGGTGGAAGCCTGTTTCTCATGTGATTGCGCGGTACGGCGATGTGGATCACGTTGCTATTGGTCCGGGCGGTGTGATCGTCGTAGAAACCAAATGGGTGTCAGACGGTGACCTCGTCGAGGATCAGATTCGAGGGGATTGCGGACAGGCTCGACGAGGGGCTAAAGCGATTCGGCTGGCGCTCCAGGGCAGGCTTCGGGGAGCGCCGGTTCACACTGCTCTGGTCTATTGGAGTCCCAATGAAGTCGCGATACCGGCGACCTTGCAATCGGACACAACTGACGTGACCGTACTGGCGAGCAGTCAACTGAGGCGGTGGCTCGAAGGTATCCGGGCGGATGTTCTGGCGGATGTCGATATCCAATCCGCGTGGATCACGTTGACGGACTTCGCGAGAAGGATCGACATCAAGGAGCTCGGTGCAAATGCGCGACCTCGACAAACGCCGCAGCGAGGGCTTATCGACTTGACCGTCGGAGTTGTTGTCGGCCTCGTCCTCTTTTATGCGTCAGCATCAGCGCTTCGCTCGATTGGCCCTGTGTGTTTTGTCCCCGTCAGTGCAGTCGCTGCAAGCAGCGTCTTCATGTCTCGACATATCGGTCCGAACCCAGAAGTTCGTGCGATCGTCCTAGGCGTGCTGGTTGGAACCCTTGGGTTCTGTCTCGCCGGAGAGGCGCTCTATGCCTACTTTGGCTTGATTCACCATGGTTAAGGAGAGCTTGCCGAAGGAGAAGGACGCCGCTACCGGATGAGACCGAGGACGCCCAAGCGCTCGAACCCGGCTGACGTCCGCAGCACTAACTACACGGCCGCGCCAGCGGACGGGCAGCGTGGATGGATCCCACATTCACCAGGTGGGCGTGCGGGCATCAACGAGGTCCGAGATGATCCGCAGATCGGCTGCGTTGTACGTAAAGAGGGTGACGTGTTCGACGATCGCGGTCGCAGCGATGGCGAGGTCGATCTGCCGCCTGCGTGGACGACCACCCCGACGCGCGACGGTCGCGGCGAGGTGGCCCCACTCTCGAGCAATGTCCACGGTGATCGGTACCGGGTCGAAGGTCGCGAGGACCGCAGCTAGACGATCGAGCCGTCGCGCGCGTTCTTCGTCCTCGTTAGTCACAAGAACACCGAAGTGGAGCTCAGTGATCGACGCCACGCTCACTGCCGCCTCAAGCTCCTCCGGCGGAGCGATCTCGCCGATGAGCACAGAGGTGTCGAGCAGCGCCTTCACGAGACGAAGGGATCGGTGAGGGTGGCCGGCATCCTGGCGAGGTCACGTCGAAGACCGCGCGGCGCCTTCCCACACCAGACGGCCGTGAGGTCCGGGCCGCTCACCCAGCGGCGCCGGCGCAGAGGGACGAGCTCGGCAACCGGTCGACCGGCGACCGTCACGGTCAGGGTCTCCCCCGCTTCGACTCGGCGAAGCACCTCGCTCACCTGATTACGGAGTTCCTTCTGCGCGATCGTCGCCACACTGATCATGGTAGCAGTTCTGCTACCATGCGCACCGCCCTTGCAATCTTGACTCCCTCACTTCATTGTTCGATTCGGGTGCGGGAAGGCGGCAACATGCACGAGATCACCCTCGACACGCAGCCCGATGCCCGTGACGCTCCCTTCGAACCGGAGCTCTTCGCCCTCCCCGACCGCGGGGCCGGCGACCAACATGCTGGCGTCGACTTCGCCCAGGAAGCGCTCGATCTCCTCTGCGAGCGTCGGTCGCGCCCCGTCGTCCGCGTCGAGCCGGTAACCCTCGACCAGCCCGTTCAGGTAGCTCCTGAGGCTTTCGGGCCGGTCGAACAGGTCGAGGCCGAGCACCCTCTCGCCGGACGCGCACACCATCCCGACCTGTCCGGTCAGTGCGCGGACGTCGTCGATACCCGGGACGCGTTCCTCGCTGACCGATTGCTGGACGTCCTCCAACGCCGCGGTCTTGGAGACCACGCCGTGACGGGCCGCCTGGCGATCGACTTCCCCCCACACGAGACCCTGGTCCGACCGCCAGCGGGCGGAGCCTTCCTCCGAAGACATGCTCGCGGTCTTGGCGGCGCGGAGCGACCCGGGGAGGTGCGAACGGGAGCGCACGACGTCTCTACGGCCACCCCACCGGCCGGCTTCGACGCAGGAGACGGGGACCACGGTCCTGCTCGCAGGGGCCAGGAAGACGGTCGTGTTGAGGGTCCTGTTCTGGTTGCCGCCCACGAGGGTCTCGCCTTCGACGAGGAGCAGATGGACGGGCGCCAGGTTCTCGACGGTGAGGAACGGCACCTGAGGTGGGTCGAGCTCGGTCACCTTGACGAGGTTCTCGTCGAAGGCTTCGGGACCCGGGACGTACTCGACCTTCCCGCTCGTCCCCGACACGAGCGGGAAGACCGAAAGTGGCCCGAGGACCACCGGTCGTCCGATTCGTACCTTCGCACCCAACAATTGCGCCATCGCGCTGCACCTCACTTTTCTTGTCGATACCAGTGTGGACCAAGGGTGTGACACTCCCTCGTCCGATCGCCCCGTCAGCGACGCGTCGGCCCCCGCACTGTCTGGCGTCGCCTGTCCTTCGCCGTCCGTGAGCCGCCGCAAAAACGGTGGGGCCGCGCCGCCCGTTCCCGTCCATCGCTAGAGTGACGTTGCCCATCACGAGCGGCCGAGGGACGTGGCCCGTCGACGCCGCCGCAACCTGCTCCGGCAAGGTGCGAACGCCACGCGATGGAGGAACCATGGGAACCATCCCGCCCCCGAAATCCTGCGGCCTTTACCTGCCCGGCCACGAGGTCCACTGGATCCAGGGGATCCACTCGAACGATGAGGGAGAAGTCCCGCCGGTGCCCTGCACGGTCGTTGAGGTGCTCGACGACGGGACGACCATCGTCGAGATCAGGGGAGAGCGCCTCGAGCTGTGGACGCACGACCCGGAGCGGCTCCGGGCGATCGTTGCGGAGCGAGCGCGCGACGCCTCCTACCAGAAGCGCTGGAGGCTCCTCCGGATCCGCTACGAGACAGCGACGACGGGCGTGCGAGGCGACTACAGCATCGACGTCGTGCCCGCATCCGACCCCGACCGGCGTCCGTGCCAGGCCGAACCTCGTCACTTCGACACACTCGCCGAGCGCCTCCTCGAGACCGGCGGCTTCACGATCGCTGCCTCCGAACTCGAGAGCTGGCTCAGGTGACGGCTGGGGCCGCAGAAACGCCACCGGCTGAGCGTCGTCGGCGATCCGACCAGGCTGCTTCTCCTGTGGCTCCGCACGCGCCGGAGCTCGCTTTGTAGTCTCACGCGGGATGCTCCTAGTCCACCGCTCCGAACGTGCGGACCTCCTCGTCGAGGCGCTGGGTGAGCTTCTCCTCGACGCGCCGGAGGACCCGATGGCCGTCGAGGTCGTGGCGGTGCCGACCCGAGGAGTGGAGCGATGGTTGACGCAGCGCCTGTCGCACACGCTCGGCGCGACCACCGTCGAGGACGGAGTCTGCGCCAACGTCGAGTTCCCCTTTCCCGGCTCGCTCGTCGGAGGAGCCACGTCGGTCGCCTGCGGCATCGATCCCGAGTTCGACCCCTGGCCGCCTGACCGTTCGGTGTGGCCGCTTTTGGAACTGGTCGACGAGAACCTGACAGCAGGCTGGCTCCAGCCGCTCGTGGAACACCTGAAGGCCGCATCTCCGGACGGGCCGGATGGATCAGGCGAGGTGCGGCGCTTCGCCACGGTCCGCCAGCTGGCCGACCTCTACGACCGCTACGCGATCCACCGGCCGGAGATGATCGAGCTCTGGGCGAAAGGCGTCGAACCCGACGAGCGCGACGTGAGGTCGGACGCGTCGGGTCAACGCAGCGCGCGACGATGGCAGGCCGAGCTCTGGCTCCGGCTCCGGCAACGCATCGGCGTCCCGAGCCCCGCTGAGCGCCTCGGCGCCACCGAGACGAGACTGGTCGAGGAACCCGACCTCCTCGACCTCCCGTCCCGGCTTTCGCTGTTCGGCTTGACGAGGCTGCCGGCGAGCCACCTCCGCATTCTCCGAGCCATCGCTCACAGCAGGGACGTCCATCTCTTCCTGCTGCACCCTTCCGGCCGGCTCTGGGATGCCGTCGAGGCGGTCGCCGACCCCGTGGCCGGGCACCCGCTGAAGCGCCGCGACGACCCGACCGTCGCCCTGGCCGCCAACCCGCTGCTCCGTTCCTGGGGACGCGACGCAAGAGAGACGCAGCTCGTCCTCCAGATCCGCGGGATGACCCGAAGCGAGCACCGGCCGGTGCCAGAGCCCTCTTCAGAGGACCGGACGCTCCTCGAGCAACTCCAGTCGGACATCCGGGCGGACTGCGAGCCCCCGGGAGCGCCGCGGCCGAGCACCGGCTCCGACCCGCGGCCGCGCCTCTGCGCCGGCGACGACAGCCTCCTCGTGCACTCGTGCCACGGACGGCTCCGTCAGGTGGAGGTGATGCGGGATGCGATCCTCCACCTGCTCGTCGCCGACCCGACGCTCGAGCCAAGGGACGTGGTCGTCATGTGCCCCGACATCGAGTCGTTCGCGCCGCTCGTCTACGCCGTGTTCGGATCGAGCAACGACCCGATGGCGGGCGGTGGACAAAGCGACGGTCCGGTGCCCGGCGCCGGGCCACCGCAGATCCGGGTCCGGCTCGCCGACCGGTCGATCCGCCAGACGAACCCCGTGCTCGCCGTGGCCGCGCGGCTCCTGGACCTGGCGGCCGCGCGCGTCGCCGCCTCCGAGGTTCTCGACCTCGTCGCGCGCGAGCCGGTGGCGCGTCGCTTCCGCTTCGACGAAGACGAGCTCGATCAGCTCGAGCGATGGGTGGTCGAGACCGGCATTCGTTGGGGGCTGGACGGGGAGCACCGCGCGAGGTGGCGGCTCGACCACGTCGCTGACAACACCTGGCAGACGGGGCTCGACCGCCTGCTTCTCGGCGTCGCCATGGCCGAGGAGGAGCAGCGCCTCTACGGCGGGGTGCTCCCCCTCGACGACGTGCCGAGCGGGACGGTGGACCTGGCGGGGCGCTTCGCCGAGTTCGTCGAGCGACTGCAGGCCGCGGTCGAGCAGCTGCAGGGCCGGCACACGATCGCGCAATGGGTCGCGACGCTCATCGGGTCGACGGAGAGCCTCGCCCTGGCGGGACCGCACGAGCAGTGGCAACACGAACAGCTCCACTGGGTGCTCGACAACGTCGTCGGAGAAGCGGCGGCCTTCGCGACCGCGCTCGATACGAGCAACCCCGCAGCGACGGCGGGGTCCAATGGGGCGCTGCTCGACCTCTCCGAAGTCCGATCCCTCCTCGACGGCCGCCTCCGCGGCCGTCCGACCAGAGCGAACTTTCGCACCGGCGACCTCACGGTCTGCACCCTCGTCCCGATGCGCTCGGTCCCGCACCGGGTGATCGGCCTCCTCGGTCTCGACGGCGGGGCCTTCCCACGGCACGCGACCGAGGACGGCGACGACCTCCTGCTCGCCGACCCGCACGTCGGCGATCGCGACGCGCGCTCCGAGGACCGCCAGCTGTTGCTCGACGCGCTGCTCGCCGCGACCGAGCACCTGATCGTCACCTACGAAGGCCGCGAGCCTCGTATGAACCAGGAGCGCGCGCCGTGCGTGCCGGTCGCAGAACTGCTCGACGTCGTCGACCGCACGGTGCGGGTGCCGGACGGGTCGCCACACAGCCGGGCGCGCGACCACGTCGTCGTCGAACACCCGCTCCAGTCCTTCGACCAAAGGAACTTCGTCGCGGGTCAGCTCGCCGGCGACGCCCCGTGGAGCTTCGACCCCGTCGACCTGGCGGGCGCCCGGGCGCACGCCGAACCGCCGGCCGAGCCTCGGCCGTTCCTCTCGCGCCCGCTGGAGCGCCTCGACAACCAGGTCGTCCAGCTCGACTCCCTGGTCAGGTTCCTGGAGCACCCGGTGCGGGCGTTTCTCCGCGAACGGCTCGGCTGGTACGGAAGCGGTGGCAGCGACGAAGTGAAGGACGCGTTGCCGGTCGAGCTCGACGCCCTCGAAGAATGGGGTGTCGGGGACCGGCTGCTCGACGCGCTCCTCGGCGGGGCCACACTCGGGCGGGCGAGGGAGGCGGAGCAAGTCCGGGGAATCCTCCCGCCCGGCGCTCTGGCGATCGGCCAGCTGAACGAGATCGAACAGGCGGTCCAGGCGCTCGCCATCGCTGCACGCGAAGAGACCCCCGGGGCGATTGCCGGTCCCGGATCGTTCGAGGTCAACGTCCGCATCCCCGACGGCGGGGCGCTCATCGGCACCGTCCCCGACGTCTACGAAACCGCGTCGGGCCTGGCAGCAGACGGGAAGGCGCAACTGCGCGTCGTACGGTGCCTTTACTCCCGACTCGGCCCGAAGCACCGACTCGCCGCCTGGGCCCGCTTCCTCGCCCTCACCGCGGCGCACCCGGACCGGGAGGTCTGCGCCGTCACGATCGGACGCGGCGTCGGAGGGACGGCACGGGGTCCCCGAATCACGGTCTCGACGTTGCCCGCGCTCGGTCGCACTGCCAGCGAGCGGCTGGAGCACGCGCTCGCAGGGCTCGAGGTCCTCATCGACCTCTACGACCGCGGCATGTGCGAGCCGCTGCCGGTGTACACGAAGACCTCGGAGAAATTCGTCGAGGCCCGGCGCGCCAAGGAGCCCGCCGGCGCCGAATGCAACACGGCGTGGGAGTCGAACGACTTCGCCTTCGGCGAATCGCGGGACCCCGAGCACGTCCTCGTTCTCGGTGGCATCGTCACGATCGACGACCTGCTCGCCAAGCCGGCGCGTCCCGACGAGTCCGGACCAGGCTGGAGCGCTGAGCCTTCGCGCCTCGGACGGCTCGCCCGGCGGCTCTGGGAACCGGTCTTCGCGCACGAGCAGCTGGAGTACCGGAGGTGACAGGCACCTCCGATCCGTCCTTCCGCACACCATCGCAGGCACCGGGACACTTCGATCTGTGCGGGCCCCAGCCGGAACCCGGCATCACCGTGCTCGAGGCGAGCGCGGGCACCGGCAAGACGTTCACGATCGCGTCGTTGGTCACCCGCTTCGTCGCCGAGGGCGTCCCGATCTCCGATGTGCTCGCCGTCACCTTCACGCGCATGGCGACGGGCGAGCTCCGCGACCGAGTGCGTGCTCGTCTGGTCTCGGCGGAGCACGGGCTCGCCCGTTGTGTCGAAGGCGAGGCGCCGCCTCCATCTGACGACCGGCTGCTTGACCTTCTCGCGACGGGCCCGGCCGGCGAGGTGAAGGAACGGTGGGAGCGGCTGGCCACCGCGCTCACGTCGTTCGACGAGGCGACGATCACGACGACGCACGGATTCTGCCAGCTCATGCTGTCCGGGCTCGGAGTCGCAGGCGACGTGGCGACGGGCGCCACTCTGCTCGAGGACCCCCGCGACCTCGTCGAAGAGGTGGTCGACGACTTGTACGTGCGCTGGACGTTGCGCCACGGAGAGGCCCCGTCGTTCAATCGCAAGGAGGCGGTCGAGATGGCGCGCGTCGCGGTGGCGAACCCGGTCACGCCTCTCGTGCCCGAGCCCGAGGCGTCGCCGGCTGGGCTACGCCTTCGCCTTGCCCGCCGCGCACGCGGCGAGGTCGAGCGACGGCTCGTCGACGACAACCTCATCACCTTCGACGATCTGCTCGTCCGGCTGAAGGACTCGCTCACCGACCCACACCGCGGTGCGGCGGCCGCCACCCGGCTGCGTGCCCGCTATTCGGTCGTGCTTGTGGACGAGTTCCAGGACACCGACCCGATCCAGTGGGACGTCGTGCGCACCGCTTTCGGGACGGGAGCGACCATCCTCGTCCTGATCGGCGACCCGAAGCAGGCCATCTACGCGTTCCGCGGCGCGGACGTGTACGCCTACCTCGATGCCGCGCGTCTGGCGGACCGGCGGTTCACCCTGGCCGAGAACTGGCGGAGCGACGCGGACCTGCTGGCGGCCCTCGACGCGCTGCTCGACCCGGTCCGGCTCGGACACCCCGACATCCCCTTCCGCCCGGTGTACGCGGCCCCGTCGCATCTGCGCCCGGGCCTGCGGGGTGCGCCCATCGCAGAACCGCTTCGGACGCGTCTCGTGCCGGTCAAAGGCTGCGGACTCCCGACGACCAAGTCCGGAGACATCGGCAAGGCGGTGGCCGTCGAGTTCATCGCAGGGGAGGTCGCCGCCGACATCGTCCGGCTGCTCGAGTCCGGGGCCGAGCTCGTCAGCTACACGGACGACGGGACCCCGCGTGACGCTCGACTGCTTACGCCAGGTGACGTCGCCGTGCTCGTCGGCAAGAACCGCCAAGCCGGCGCCGTACAACAGGCATTGCGCGACCTCGACGTGCCGGCGGTGGTCGCGGGCGCCGGGAGCGTCCTTGCGACGAGCGCGGCGGATGAGTGGCTGACGTTGCTCGAGGCGTTGGAGCAGCCGGCGAGCCGGGCGCGGGCGGTGGCGGTGGCGCTCACGCCGTTCTTCGGCATGTCGGCGGACGACGTCGCCGCCGCCAACGAGCCCGAGTGGGAAGCGGTGCACGCCCGGCTGCACCGCTGGAGCGACACGCTCCGCCGACGCGGCGTCGCGTCACTGTTCCGCGCGGTGCTGGCGGAAGAAGGGGTCCCACATCGACTGCTCCGCGAGCGCGAAGGTGAGCGCCGCCTGACCGACCTCGGCCACATCGCCCGGCTCCTGCACGCCGAGGCGTCGACGGGCCAGCCCGGTGCTCCCGCGTTACGAGCGTGGCTCGCACGGCGGCGCAAAGAAGCAACAGGCGCCCGGGAGGGCGCCGAAGCGGAGGAGCGCAGCCGGTGGATCGACTCGGACGCGGAGGCGGTGCAGGTGCTGACGATCCACCGGTCGAAGGGGCTCGAGTTCCCGGTCGTCTACTGCCCGTTCCTGTGGGACGAGTTCGCGAGGGCGAAGGGACTTCCGGTCGTCTTCCACGACCCGGACGACGCGATGATGCGCAAGGTGGACGTCTCCGGTCGTGACGGC
>Ga0209579_10003646_pt1 | contig 11080 bp, 9 predicted proteins | sample Coa_R1_2_FD_187152 | JGI IMG/M metagenome (GOLD analysis project Ga0209579, IMG submission 187152) | Surface soil microbial communities from Centralia Pennsylvania, which are recovering from an underground coalmine fire - Coalmine... | ecosystem: Environmental > Terrestrial > Soil > Unclassified... | reverse complement strand
TGCCGGCCGCTGCAGGCAACAGCTCGCGCTCAACAACGTCTTCGACCTGGTCGGTGTTGAACACGGCAAGTACGATCGGATCGCAGCAGCGCGCGACATCGGCAAGCGATCCGGCGCGGGCGCCGATCTCGGTAACCCGCGCATTCTTCGCCGCATCGAGATCGAAGCCGAGCACGTCAAAGCCCGCAGCAGCGAGACGGTGCGCATAGACTTCGCCCATCAGGCCCAAGCCGACCAGGCCGACGGGAGCGCGGCTCGGCATCGCGTCCATCATGACGCTAGTCCAAAAGCTCGACGTTGAGTTCGCGCGCGAGCGTATCGAGGCTCTCGCGCAGCGGCTTCGGCACCGGCACGCCATGCGCGCGGCGATCTTGAATCTTGGTATGGCTCTGTTCGCCGGGCAGCCAGATGCGGTCGACGCCCGGCAACCGTGGCGAATTGCGGATGTCGCGAATGAGCCGGTCGACAGCGCGCTTGAATTCATCAGCCGGCATGAACGCGTCGATCGAGATCGCGGCGATCGCCTGTCCGGTATTCGTCGCCGAGCCTGGCTCCTTGACGAAGTCGACGACATCGCGCCCGAGCGCGGCGCGATTGAGCGCGCCGGCGAGGAGCCCGATGATGAGGCTCAAGCCGGAGCCCTTATAGTCGCCAATGGGGAGCAGATGGCCCTCGTCGGCGCGCTTCGGATCGGTAAGCGGCTTGCCCTGCCGGTCGATCATCCAGCCGACCGGCATTTGTTCGCCGCGCTGCGCCTTAAGCCGGACCTTGCCGAAGGCGGCGACCGTCGGCGACATGTCGAGCACGATCGGCGGCTCGTTTTCCGCCGGAACGGCGACCGCCATGGGATTGGTGCCCAACAGCGTCTCGCTGCCGCCCCACGGCGGCAAATGGTTGCTGCTGCCGACGGCGAAATAGAGCCCGATCATGTCGTGTCTGAGCGGCATGGTCACGTAGAGCGCCGCCGGGCCCGCGTGATTGCTCATGCGGGCGCCGACCCAGCCAATGCCGGTTGCCTTGGCCTTTTCGATCGCGAGTTCGGCGGCGCGGCCCATCACCAGATGGCCCATGCCGTTGTCGCCGTCGATCAACGCCGTCGACGGCCGGTCGCTCACCACGCGGATATTCGGTTTCGGATTGACGCCGCCGGCGCGGATGCGGCGCACGTAGAGCGGCAGGCGGATCACGCCATGGGTGTCGCTGCCGCGCAGATCGGCCTCGACCATCAGTGCGGCAAGCGTTTGCGCATCCGCTTCCGGCACGCCGGCTGCGGCGAAAGCGCGGCTAATGAAGGTCGCGATCCGCTCGGCCGGAACGCGGACAACGTCATTCGGCATATGGGTCATGCTCCGCGGGGTAGGGGGAGGACTGGTCTCGGATGCCGTCAAATCATAGAATTAAACCAACTCGGGAGGTAAGCCGAATGAACACGATGACCGCGGAAAAAGTCGAGACGTTGGACGCCTGTTTCGGGACCTATCCGTATACCCAGCCGCTGAAAAACGGCGAAATCAAATCCGACCGTGTGGCGCTGCGCTTGACCGAAGTGAGCCCCATCTACAAGGCGTTCCTGATGATGGCGCGCGAACAGAAGTTCGATGTGAGTGAAATGGCGCTGGTCACTTATCTGCAGGCCAAGGCCTATGGCAAGCCGATCACGCTGATGCCGGCGACCATGTTCGGGCGCTTTCAGCACGGCACCATGCTGTACAATTCCGAGCGCGGCACCCTGACGCCGGACATGCTGCCCGGCCGCCGGGTCGGCGTGCGGTCGTTCGCGCAGACCACGGGCTGCTGGATTCGCGGTATTTTGTGGAAGGATTACGGCCTCGACCTTGCCAAGGTGAACTGGGTGACGTTCGAGGACGCGCATTTGGCCGAATTCCGCGACCCGCCCGGTGTGCAGCGCGCCAGCGAGGGCAAGGACATGACCAAGATGGTGCTCGACGGCGAGCTCGACGCTGCGATCTTCGGCAGCAATGTGCCGCCCGACGCGCGGCTTAAGAGCGTCATCCCCGACCCCGAGGCCGCCGCGAAGGAATGGTACAACAAGCACAAGACCGTGCCGGTGAACCACATGGTCGTGGTCAAGAGCACGTTGTCCAAGTCGGACCCTGGCGCGGTGCGCGAAGTTTATCGCATGTTGGCGGCGAGCAAGAAGGCCGCCGGCCTGCCGAAGCCGGACACCATCGACACTATCCCGTTCGGCTTTAATGCGGTGAAGCCGGCGCTCGATCTGATGTCGAGTTATGCGCTGGAGATGAAAATCATTCCGCGGCGCTATACGGTCGAGGAATTATTCGACGACACGACGCGCGCGCTGTAGCGCCGGCGAGCAGGGACGCTGGAGCGCAATCGTTTTCAGATCGAATCGATTGTCGCTCTGGCATTTTGATGGAGCAGGATCTTTTCGGAAAACCGGTTCCACCCTCGGATCAAGTCCGACGGCAGGCATTTTCCGGATCCGTTCTAGCCTCCCGAGTTCGGGGGATGCCCGTGCAGTTGGTTCCACTGCAGAAATTCGCGAAACAGCTCGTCGCGCTGCTGCGGCGTACTCAGATCCGGGGTACCGCTGCGCTGAGCGATGAATTGATCGAAATCGGTCTTCTGCTGCACCGACGCCTCGGGCGGCAGAGGTCGATGGCTGTCGAGCCACGCTTGGGCTTCGGGGAAGCGTTTCCAGCCGGGTAGCTCGGCCGCCAGATTCACTTCGCGCCACGTCGGGTGCCGCGGCGGTTTCTGAAACTCGGAAAAATGCGAGAAGAAGTGATCGACGAAATTTGCGATGCGTTGATAACGATCCGTATTTTTCGGCCAATTAAACGCGATCATGACCGACCCGTAGGCAATGGTATCGATGCTCTCGCCTTTGGCGATGACGCCCGGATAGTCCTTGTCGGTCAAGGTTGCCGGCAGATAATCCTGCTGCAGCCGCTGGTCGTAGCTAACCGGCAACAAACGAATGCCGTCGCTCGCCTTCAATTTTGCAATCGCCGGCGCCGGCTTTGCCCCGAATTGGACGGTCCCGGCGATCTCGCCGCTCTTCATTTTTTCGTAGGCGTCGGCCTGGCCCATGTTGACTTCGATGGGCTTGATGCCGAGCCGCTCGAACACGTCGCCCGCCGACACCTCCGTGGCGCTGCCCATATCGCTGAAATTGACCTTCTTGCCGTCCAATTGCTGCAGCGATGTGATGCCAGAATCGGCGCGCACCAGGACGTGCATTTCATCGTCTGAAAGCTTGGTGATGTAGTCGATCTTGTCCGAAATGTCGCCAAGCTCGCCCGAGCGGCGGAACTTGCCGAGCACGCTCGTCACCGTTATGCCGAGATCGATGCCCTTGAGATAACGAACGTCGCGCACGTTCTGCGCGCCGCCCTTGCCGATGACAGGCAAGACGCGGAAATTGTTGCCGTCGTCGAGTACCGCCGACAAATCAGGCCGCAGTCGTTTCCAGGCCGCGTTGATGTTGCCCGAAACGATGGCAATCGTGTTGGCGTTGATCACGGCGCCGAGCGAGCCAAGTTCGGGCTTGTCCGGAATTGGCGCGTTGCCGTCGACTGCGCGCTTCTTTTGCGCAAGACTTGGCGAACTGGAAACGACTGCGGCCAATGCCGCAAGGATCAGGACCCAGATTAGCTGTTTTGACCTTAACGTCCGCCGCAGATACGCCAACATGTTCACCCCCGCGCGGCAGGTTACTCTACGCGACACACACACAAAAACGTAGCAGCAAACCCCCAATGTGATCGCAAAGTATTGACGCTACCGTTCACGCTCAATGCCAGCGTTGAGTTCGCCGCATCGCGGGACGATGAGCAAAAATCATTTCAACTGAATCCGGCAACTGCGTGATCGAACTATGATCATTGTACGACGATCAGTGTCGGACCATTACGAGCCGCGAAGCCGTCACATTTTAATGCGGCAATTCGGCGTGGTGGAGCCACCTGCAACAGGTGGACAAAGAGTAGGGGTGAGTCATGAACTTTGCCAAACCGCTTGGGTCCGCCGAAGTCGACAAATCGACCGAGACGGAAGTCGAGGGAAATATTCGCGAATTGACGCGTGGTGGTGCCGCGTTTCGCCAAATCGAGAGCAACGACGGCGAAATGACGGCGAACAATCTCGGCACTTTGCTGCGCCGAGTCTCTGGGAGCTCGACGCGCCAAATCGACAATCTGATCGCCGAGCTGCGAAACTTGCGCGAAAAGCTGCAGACCGACGGCGATCGCGTTCAGCGCGATATCGTCGAATACGCGACCCTCAACCAATCCGTCATGCAGCTGACCAATATCGTCGCCGAAAGCGTGAAAAAACTCCCCGACGAGCCGGGCAACGGCGGATAGTCCGGCAAGGCGCCCAGCCGATTCCGAAGATGGCTGGAATTCGATAAAGCTTGAGGGCTGTCGCTGTAATTGATTCTCGTCAGACCGATCGATCGGTTCTGCGGGAGCCAACGGCCCTTTGGCGCAGCCGGACGCGCCGCCGCCGCGCCGCAAATGCCGTTGTAACTATTCGTTAACCATTGTTACCGCAGCATTGCCGATAATCGGGAGATCGCGCATGAACATCATCACGATGGCGTCGCGAAAGGGTGGGGCGGGCAAGAGCACTTTGACGGCTCACCTCGCTGCCTTTGCCCACCAATCCGGCCAACGTTGTACCGTTATCGATGCCGATCCTCAGGGCTCGCTCACGCTGTGGCATTCGCTTCGCGCCGACGGCAACCTGTCATTACGCAGCGCCGCCCGCGGCGTCGACAGCGCGCTCGCTTCAGCGATGGTCGAAGGTTACGACTGGGCGTTTATCGATACCGCCGCGAGCATGTGGGTGGTGGCGCTGGAAGCAATCCGCGCCGCCACCTTTGTGCTCATTCCGGCGCGGCCAGGGTTTTTCGATCTCAATGCCGTGCGCGAGACAGTCGCAACGGCGCGCGAGCGCAACAAGCCATACGCCGTGGTGCTCAATGCCGCGCCGGTGAAGCGCGAAGACAAGGAAGCCCCCGCGGTGACGCAGTCGCGGGCCTATTTCGATCGTCTCGGCATCCCGGTGTGGTCCGGCCAGATCAGTCAGCGCACCGGATACGTGCTGACGCTCGCCGCCGGCGCCAGCGTCTGCGAGGTTACGCCGGAATCCGTGGCCAGGTCCGAGATGGCGCGGTTGTGGTCGGCGGTGGAACGTTCGGTCGCGGCCATCAACGAAGCACGCAGCGGCGCCGCGCACGGTCAGGCGGCATAATTCGATCGATCTTCCGCGCCCAGGCGCGATGCGGATATCAGAGCTTGCCGCAGCGCGGCGTTGAGCTTTTTGGTCTCGGCTTCGGCAAGCTGCCGAAGGGCCGGCGACATGTCATGCACGCGATCCGGGTGGTTCTGCTTGATCAGGCGCTTATAGGCCTCCTTGACTTCCTCTATCGTGGCTGAGGAGGACAGACCGAGCACCGCAAACCAGTTTCGATCGCCGCCGAGCTCGGTGGAATCGGCAAGCGGACCTGGATCCTGCTCGGCCCGATCGATTCGCATTCGTTCGATCACTGCGGCAGGCTCGCTTCGCGCCAGCTCCTTAAACGAGCAAAACTCGAATCCATATTCGCGGCGCAGGCCGGCCCAACGTACCAGATAAAACATCGGCGCCGCGGTGGCCGCAAAACCGGCGGCCACCGCATTGGCGTAGAAAAACCGCTCGTCGATCGGATACCAGGCGAGGATGTCGTTCGCGCCGGTGGTCAATTCGCCGGCCAAAGCCGGCTGATCGGGAATATGGAACACGACGAGCAGAAGCACGAGTCCCGCAACGTGCGCCGCCAGCGCCCGGCCCAAGGCCGATTTCGAGCTCATCAAGTGCGCCCATGATCGCAACCGCTGCAGTGGCCGGCTCTGCAGTCGACTGATCGTTTCGCCCAAGTGGCGCGCGTAGGCTTCAAGATCTGCGACTTCATCGGCACGGCCGTGATCGAACTCAGGCCGGCGAGGGAAAATATTCCGCCACAGGCCGGTTTTGACCGCGTTGCAATCTTTGAGCGCCTTCAGGCGGCTGCAAACCGTCTCGTATAGCCGCGCGGCGCGGCGCAATTCGAACACCTCAGATTTGCGGAGCGAGAATTCCGGCCGAATGTGGCGGGCCGCCAGCGATTGCCGGGCGTAGCCGAGCAGCAGTCCGGGAAGCACCGGCCACAGCGCCAGCAGAACCGCGTTGACCAGCGCCAGTGAAAAATCTTCGCTGCTTACCGGCACCATACTCGCGACGCCTAATCGAATACAACGCTGACGATCGCGGGCGCTAGATCGCCCTCACGCTTTCGATGCTAAAAACACATCCTGTCGGAACACGGGCAGCATGCCGTCAAAAATAAGCCGACCTATGGGAGCGGCGGCGGACTCTCTGCCGCGGCCATATTTAAGATGCAAACTCAAACGTATCGTCTCAATCATGGCCAGCTAGTAGCGAGTACTGATGCCATGCGAGAGCGATTTATTGCGTATGTCGTCTGCCCAAAGTGCGGGCAAAAAGGGGCGGCGGTTTGGGAAGAGAACGAGGATCCGGTTTACCAGCGCGGCGACTGGGGCACGACTTTGACGCGAGTCTCGGAAGGCTTTCGCGCGGCTCCAGGCGGAAGGATTTTCTGCACCGTCTGCGGCATCGAGGCAGGCGTGGGGCAGAAACCGGCAGGATCGCTATTCTAATCGGCCGCGTCACCTTTGAGCGCAGTTTGGCGATGCATTGCGGGCGACAATGCAGATCACGTAGTCTGTGTCGTCCCGCGATATTGTTCGAGCGGATTTGGGGGTCGACATGAAGTTGCCGCGCAGACGATTTCTGCATTTGGCGGCGGGCACCGCCGCCGCTTCTCTATTTTCCCGGTTCGCATTCGCGCTCGACTATCCGGCGCGGCCGGTGCACTTGCTCATCGGATTCCCTCCGGGACTGGCGCCCGACATTGTCGCGCGGATCATTTCTCGACCCTTGTCGGAGCGGCTCGGACAGAACGTCATCATCGATAACCGGCCCGGGGCCGGCAGCAACATCGCCGCCGATGTCGCCGTACACGCTCCGGCCGACGGCTATACGCTGCTCTACATGACGTTGGGCAACGCCATCAACGCCTCGTTCTATAAGCATCTCGATTTCGATATCGTCAGCGACATCGCGCCGGTCGGCGGCACCGCACGGTCGCCGAGCGTGCTCGTGGTCAGCCCGTCGGTCCCGGCCAAGACGCTTGCCGAATTCATCGCCTATGCCAGGGCGAATCCCGGCAAGATCAATTTTGCGTCTGGCGGGGTCGGCACCGCGCCTCACTTGGCCGGCGAGCTGTTCAATCAGAAGGTCGGCGTCCATCTGGTCCATATTCCCTATGCCAGCAGCTATATGCCCGACCTCCTCGCCGGACGGGTGCAAGTCACCTTTGCGCCGATAGCGACGTCACTCGCCAACATCAAAGCCGGGAAACTTCGGGCGCTGGCGGTAACCGGCACGACGCGCTCCGCTGTGCTGCCAGATATCCCGACGGTGGCCGAATTTGTACCCGGTTATGAGGCGAGCGTTTGGCACGGCGTCGGCGCCCCCAGGGGCACGTCCCCTGATATCGTCAACAAGCTCAACAAACAGATCAACTTGACTCTCGCCGACGCGGCCGTGAAGGAACAGCTTGGCGGCCTCGGCGCCGAACCGATGCCGACGACACCCGGCGAATTCGGAAAGTTTGTCGCCGATGAAGTCAAGAAATGGGCGGACGTTGTGAAGTTTGCCGGTCTCAAACAAGAGTGATGCCGCCGGCGCGGTTCGGCTGTGCGCTCGGAGTCAAAAGGGCCGACCGCGCGTAAACCTCTGTGGCAAGCGCCCCAACAATACCTCAGATTTCGACATAATCCGACACGCTCCCGCCCTGGCAGTCCGCTGAAATCGGCTGTTCGGTCGGGGAGCCGCATTTCATGCGTTGCTGGGGTATTGCCGTCATCGTCGCGGGCTTTTGCGCAATCGCCGCATGCGGGGAAACCGCAGGAGCGGCGGACGGTATCGTTTCCGACGCTGCGTCCTCTCGGATAACGGTTTCCGGCAATCGGCATATCGGCACCGATATGATCCGGTCCTATTTCCACCCGAAGCCTGCAGGCGGGCTCGATGCATCCGAGCTCGATGCAGCGCTCAAGCGTCTTTATGCCACCGGGTTGTTCAAGGACGTCAAGATTTCACATGCAGGCGATCGCGTTCTGGTGATGGTCGTCGAAAATCCGACGGTCGGGATTATCAGCTTCGAGGGCAATAAGAAGATCAAGGACGCCGATCTCAAAAAGGCGATTCAATCGAAAGCGAATGGCCCGTTGTCGCGCGAATTCGTGCACAGCGACGTCGTGCGCATCATCGAACTCTATCGGCAGCAGGGCTATTACGACGTGCACGTCGTACCGGAAACGATCGCCGCCAAAAGCCAAAATGCCGCCAATAACTCCGCGAGACTAGACCGCCTCAATCTGGTCTTCGAGATCAAGGAAGGCGACAAGCTTGCGGTGCGGCAGATCCGGTTCGCCGGCAACAATGCCTTTTCCACGACAAAGCTCAAGGCGGTGGTCAAGACCGGGACGACCAATGTCCTAAGCTTTATCCTCGACAACGACACCTACGATGCCGACCGTATCGACAGTGATCGCGATCTCGTCCGCCGCTTCTATCTCGCGCACGGCTATGCCGACGTGAAAGTGTCGTCGGAAGCGAGCTACGACGCCGCGCAGAAGGGCGTCGTGCTCACTTTCAAGATCGACGAAGGTCCGCAATATCGGCTCGGCCGGGTCAAGATCGAATCGATCATCAACGCTGTCGATACGGCTGCATTGCGCGACGCCGTGCACACCCAGGCCGGCGATATTTACGACGCCGATGCGGTCGACAAGACCGTTGAGGATTTGACGATGGCGCTGGCCAAGACCGGCGCGCCGTTCGCCAGCGTGGTCGCCGGCAGCGCGCGGCAGCCCGGCCAGCGCATAGACCTGGTCTACACCATCGGACAGGGCAAGCGGCTTTACGTCGAGCGAATCGATATCCACGGCGACACCAAAACCCACGATGACGTGATCCGCCGCGAATTCGATTTCGGCGAAGGCGACCCCTTCAATCAGGCGCTGGTCGACCGCGCCGAGCGCCGCCTCAAGGCGCTTGGCTATTTCAAGACCGTGAAAATCACCGCCGCGCCGGGCTCGGCGCCGGATCGCGTCGTGCTCGATGTTGCGGTGCAGGAGCGGCAGACCGGCGATTTCTTTATTTCCGGCGGCTATTCCACGACCGCCGGCATGCTGGCCTCAGTCTCGATCAGCGACACCAACCTGTTCGGCACCGGCGACACCGCCAAGGCGTCAGTGACCTACGGCCAATATGTCCGAGGTTTCGACCTTGCGTTCTTCGATCCGTGGTTCATGGGCCAGCGCTTTGGCGTCGGCGCCGAGGCGTTTGCGAATCAAACCTTTGCCAACACCAATCAAGCCTTCAATACGACCTGGTACGGCGCGAAATTCTCCCTCGCAACACCCTTAAATGACAATCTCGGCGTAAGCTGGAACTACTCGATCTACAATCAAGGCCTTACGCTCGATCCCGCGCTTGGAACGGCGTCGCTGCCGATTCAACAGGCGGCGCAGGCCGGCTCGTATTGGGTGTCGTCGATCGGCAACGCCGTTACCTATTCGACGCTCGACAACCCCAAAAATCCGACCACCGGCATCCGCGTGCAGACAAGCAATGAATTCGCCGGCCTGGGCGGCGCGGCGAATTTCGCCAAGACCACCGAGGACATCCGCTATTACCATGCGATTGTCGGCGACCTTGTCGGCATGGTGCGGACCCAGGGCGGCTATGTCACGCCGTGGGGCGGGAAGCCTTTGCCGCTGCTCGACGGTTTCTTCGGCGGACCGCAGCTGGTCCGCGGCTTCGCCCCTGACGGCTTTGGCCCGCGCGACATTACACCCGGCACCACGATGGATAATCTGGGCGGCAATGCCTATTGGACCACTACTGCCGAATTGCAAGCGCCGATGCCGTTGGTCTCGCCGGACGCGCAGCTGAAAGTCGCCTTGTTCTCGGATACCGGCAGCCTGTGGGCGACAAACGCGTCGACCGTTCCAAGCCTGGCTACAACGATGACTCCGGCGCAGCAGATCGCTAATTCGCGGGCGGTGCGATCTTCCGTCGGGGCGAGCCTGATCTGGGATTCGATGTTCGGGCCGATCCGCGTCGATTACGCTTACCCGATTGCAAAGCAGCCCTACGACGTCACCCAACGCCTGCAATTCACCGCCGGCGGATTTTAACGAATTGCGGCGCTCATTGCTTCCACAGCGGCGCAAATTGGGCGGCGACAACATCCTCGTAAGCGACCTCGCCGCCGAGGATGCCCTGTCGCCGCGCGAACCCGCTCATGCCGGCGACGAATTCGCGCGACAGCGTGGCGTCGTAATAGGGCAGGTCGCGGCGAATGAGGTCGGTAATCAGCGCGGCCTCCGAGGGCGGAAACAGTTTGTTGCCGACCGCGGCGGCGCGCGTCACGTCCGCCTTCAGCGCGGCCTGAGTCTTGACGATGGCGCGAATGGCGGCCGCGGCCATCTCCGGCGCGCGCGCGATCAACTCATCGGTCGCGGCGATCGTTGCCGCGGTATAATGGAAGCACGGCTTTGGGCCGTCGCCGCGCCGGACGTCGAGGACGATGCTGCCGATGCCGCGGCGCACGGCGACCTCCGCACCCATGCCGTTCGCCCAGAAGCCGTCGATCTTACGCTCTTCAAGCGCTTTTGCCGCGGTGACGCCGAAATTGACTCCGGCCTGGAGCGAGCCGGGCACCGGCGCGATCTTCACGTTGTCGCGCGCGAGATCGATGCCGGCCTCGGCCAGAAGCCCCCGCAAACCCTTGTCGACCCACGGCGCGGCGCCGATGCTGCGGCCCTTGACGATAGAGATGTCGCCACGTCGCGCGCGCAAATCGGCGTGCATCACTAAAAACCAGTACATGCCTTGCGCCTGCGCGCAAATAAGCTTCGCGCCGCGAAAGTTTGGAAACGCGGCGAGCGCCGAATGCGCCGAGCCGCCGACGAAATCG
>Ga0209579_10003643_pt1 | contig 11084 bp, 7 predicted proteins | sample Coa_R1_2_FD_187152 | JGI IMG/M metagenome (GOLD analysis project Ga0209579, IMG submission 187152) | Surface soil microbial communities from Centralia Pennsylvania, which are recovering from an underground coalmine fire - Coalmine... | ecosystem: Environmental > Terrestrial > Soil > Unclassified... | reverse complement strand
CACTTCGCCGACGATCTTGGCGCACTTGCGGTACGGCCGCGTCGAAGTCAGCCCCAGTTCGTACATGCCAAACAAAATCCGCCGGTGCACCGGCTTCAACCCGTCGCGCACATCCGGCAGCGCGCGCCCGATAATCACCGACATCGCATAATCGAGATACGACTTCTTCATCTCCGATTCGATGTCCACCGGTACCATGATCGATTGTGTCTGTTCGTCCGCCATGTCCCCTCAGTCCCTGCTTAATTCGTTATTCCGAGCGAAGCGCGGAATCTCTCCGCGCAGTCCACTGCAAAACCCAAGCCTTCACTGTGTCGAACGCATCCGCCGTGTTCGTGAAGCGGCGCCCGCCGAATTCGACCTCGGCTTCTTGCAAAAAAGCGCCAAGCTCCGCTTCGCCAAAAAATTCAATTGCCACGCCGCGCTCGTTATCCGGCGCCGTCGTCCGCTCCGCACGAAACTCGCTCACACCCAATCCGCGCATTCCCGGCAACGTCGTCCATCCGATTTGATAGATCATCGGAAAACCTTCATTCCGAGCGAAACGAGGAATCTCTCATCGTTAAATATCCAGATTCACCACTTCCAGCGCGTTGTCCTCGATGAATTTCCGTCGCGCTTCGACGTTTTCACCCATCAGCGTGGTAAAAATGTCTTCCGCGGCGACCGCATCCTCGAGCCGCACTTTCAACAGCGTCCGCGTATCCGCGTTCATCGTGGTCTCCCACAACTGCGTCGGATTCATTTCGCCCAGTCCCTTGAATCGCGTGATGGTGAAATCCTTTTTCGCATCTTCCATCACGTAGCTCAAAACGTCTCCTGCCTTTTCCTTGGTCGCTTTGTCGCCGTTGCGCGTCACCGTGAACGGCGGCTTGTTGGAGTCCTCGGTCTGCTTGGCCAGCCCCCGCAACCGCTTGTAATCCGCCGAAGCCGCCAGCGCCCAATTGATCTTCTGGTGATGCGGCGCGCCGAAGGTAATCTCGTACAAGCTGTGCGCTTCATCGAAAGTAACTTCTGCTTCGGTTTTCAGCTTCAGCTTCTCGATTTCCTTCAGCAGTTTTTCCAGCGGCTTCTTGTCTTCAAAGTCCGCTTTCTTCTCCAGGCCGCTTTCCGCCAGCGCTTCCACCAGTCGCGGTTCCTTCAATCGCCGGCCTAGTTTTGCGGCCACCGCTTCATACTCCTGCACATTCAGCAGGAACGTGGTCAGCCCCGCGCCTTCCAGAGTCACGCCTTCTTTTGCCTTTACGACGTGGTCTTCGGTAGCTCGCTTCATCAGTTCGCGTGCGAATTCACGTTCGTCGCGGATGTACCGCTCGCTCTTGCCGCGTTTCACGCGATACAGCGGCGGCTGCGCGATGTAGATATGGCCGCGGTCAATCAGTTCTTTCATGTGCCGGAAGAAAAACGTCAGCAGCAGGGTGCGGATGTGCGAACCGTCCACGTCCGCGTCGGTCATCAGGATCACTTTGTGGTAGCGCAGCTTGCCCGCGTCGAAATCGTCCTTGCCAATGCCGGTGCCCAGCGCGGTGATGATGGCGCGAATTTCCTCGTGGCCCAGCATCTTGTCGTAGCGTGCTTTTTCAACGTTGAGAATCTTGCCCTTGAGCGGCAGAATCGCCTGGTATTTGCGGTCGCGCCCCTGTTTCGCCGAGCCGCCTGCCGATTCGCCCTCGACCACAAACAACTCGCAGCGCGCCGGATCGCGTTCCTGGCAATCCGCCAGCTTCCCGGGCAGCCCGCTCGAATCCATGGCCGACTTGCGCCGCGTCAGCTCCCGCGCCTTGCGCGCGGCTTCGCGGGCCCGTGCCGCGTCAATACACTTCGAAATAATCCGCCGCGCCACCGTCGAATGCTTGTCAAACCACTCGCCCAGCTTTTCGTTCACCAACTGCTCAACGTCGCCCTTGATGTCGCTGTTCAGCTTGCCCTTGGTCTGCCCCTCAAACTGCGGCTGCGGCAGCCGCACGCTTACCACCGCGACCAACCCTTCGCGCACGTCGTCGCCCGTGATGCTGACTTCGTCTTTCTGTTCTTTCAGCATGCCCTGCGCAGAGGCAAAGTTGTTGATGCTACGCGTCAACGCCGAGCGAAATCCCGAAAGGTGCGTTCCGCCATCCACCGTGTTGATGGTGTTGGCAAAAGCAAACACGTTCTCGCCGTAAGAGTCGTTGTACTGCAGGGCAATTTCGATCTCTACCGTCCCCTTTTTGCCTTCCATGTAGATCGGCGAATCGTGCAGCGTGGTCTTCCCGCGGTTCAGGTGCTTCACAAACTCCGCGATGCCGCCGGTAAAGCGAAACTCCGCCGTTTTTTCCGAGCGCTCATCATTGAGCGTAATCTTCAATCCCTTGTTCAAAAACGCGTATTCGCGCAGCCGCGTTGCCAGCGTGTCGTAGCTGAACACCGTCTTCTCGAAAATTGAAGCATCCGGATGAAACGTCACCGTCGTCCCGGTTTTCCGCGTCTTGCCGGTCTGCTTCAGCTTCGAAGTCGGCTTGCCCTTCTCATAGGTCTGTTCCCACACCGCGCCGTCGCGCTGAATTTCCAGCTCCAGCCAGTCCGATAGGGCATTGACCACCGAAACGCCGACGCCGTGCAATCCTCCCGAAACCTTGTACGTGTCGCTGTCAAACTTTCCGCCTGCGTGCAGCACCGTCAGGACCACTTCCGCCGCAGGGCGCTTTTCCGTCGCATGCATGTCCACCGGAATGCCGCGCCCGTTGTCCACCACGGTCACCGAATTGTCCTCGTGTACCGTGACGTTCACTTCATCCGCGAAGCCGGCCATGGCTTCATCGACAGAGTTGTCCACCACTTCCCACACCAGATGGTGCAATCCCATTTCGCCCGTCGAACCGATATACATCGCGGGACGCAGCCGCACCGCCTCCAGCCCGCCCAGCACCTTGATGGACTTCGCGTCATACTGATGGCCGCCCGGACCTTTTCCGGTTACCGGCTCTTTTTCTTTATCGCCCATTAGCCCCTCATCTCTTGATCCTAAAAAATCGTATCTGTGGCGCGCTGCGACCCTGCTGCTGGCGCTGCCCGAGGCAGTCGCGTAGCGAACGCTCGAATTTCTTTATCGCTCGTGAAGCAAGACCTGGCGTGCTGGCGGAAGTTTTCGAACTTCGTCCCCGTGCGGCCCTCGAAAAAATCCGTGTGGCCGACGCCTTACCCTTTGATCCGCGAGGCAAACCGCGTGCACCGTGGACTCGTAGGGTTCCTGCTTCATCCCATCCCGCACAGCGGGACGCGGCGAAGACTATTCCCCCGCGAATTTCGTCGCGAAATTGGCAGGTTCGTTACTCCAGGTTGGCTGCACTTCAGCTCCTGGCGCAGAGCTGTTGCGAAGTCAGCCGTCCCTGGCGGACGAGCTCCAAAAATGCTTGGAGCGTGTCGATTTGAAGGAAATTTCTGCGAATCGACGACCTGAAAATTATAGCCGAAGCGGGCACGTTTCTCAACCTGAAATGGAGTTCGACATCAAAATAAAGTCATCATTTTGTTTGACTTACGGGCCGCCGCCCACTTTCCACAAGTGACCTCGACGTTGTTCTCTGAAGCCCGGCTTTTTCGCGCCCGGTTGGTGCTACACTCTTCGCCGCCATGATCACTCTTCGCCGCATTTTTTCCGTCGCTGTCCTTCTTTTTGCACCACTGGCTCTACTCTCCGCCGGGCCGAAAACCAAACCGCGCACTGCAAAGACCTATCGCGCCTACGTCGGCAACTACACCACGAAAACGACCAGCAAGGGCATTTACGAATTTACGTTTGATCCGGCTACCGGAAAAATGTCCGGGCTGGAACTCGCCGGCGAAACCAAAGACCCCTCCTGGGTCATCGTTCATCCCAGCGGAAAATATCTCTACGCCGCCAACGAGCGCGGCAAAGACAGCTCCATCAGCGCTTTCGCGATCGAGCCCAAATCCGGAAAGCTCACCCTGCTGAACGCGCTACCCGCGCTCGGTGCAGATCCTTGCCATCTCGCCATCGACCGCACCGGAAAATTCCTGCTCACCGCCAACTATTCCAGCGGCAACGTGGCTGTTTTCCCCATCCTCTCCGACGGCAAACTCGGCGGACACACTGCGCTGGTCACCGATCAGGGCCAGCCAGGACCAAATACCAAACGCCAGGAAGGCCCGCACGCCCACTGGATCGGCGCGTCGGAGCACAACCGTTTCGTTTACGTCTCTGATCTCGGTCTCGACAAAGTTTTCGTTTACAAGTTCGACGCTACAACAGGTACCCTCGCCGACGCCGGTTCGGCCGTCGCTAAGCCGGGCACCGGGCCACGCCACGTCGCTTTCTCCAGCGACGGCAAATTCATGTACGTCCTCGGAGAACTCGAGTCCACAGTCACCGTCTTCGCCAATGACAAGGGCGCCTTCCACTCGGTTCAAAATGTTCCCATGCTTCCTACCGGTTTCTCCGGCCGCAACGATGCCGCCGAAATCGAAATCCACCCTAGCGGCAAATTCCTCTACGCCTCCAATCGCGGGCATGACTCCATCGTGGTTTTCGCGATTGATCCCAAGCAGGGCACGCTCACGCAAGTCCAGGATATCCCCACCGGAGGCCAGGAGCCGCGCCATTTCGCCCTCGATCCCACCGGCAAATTTCTCCTTGCCGAAAACCAGAACACCAATGCCATTGTGGAATTCCGCGTCGATCAGGCCACCGGCAAGCTGACGCCCACCGGCGAAACCCTTTCCGTTACCTCGCCCATTTGCATCAGTTTCCTCGCGCTGGAGTGAGCTGCGCGACCTCGTAGCGCGGCGGGTCTTCAGACCCGTGCTTTTTCCGATGTTTTTTCTTGTCCGCAATGCTCGCGAAACGAGGACTCCTCGGCCTTCGTCTAAACTTGCAGTACAATCACCAATTCATTTTTCACCTAGGAGAAGTCCATGCCCCGCGCGTTCCGGTCGAAGTTTGCATTGCTCATCCTCGCCAGCTGCTTTTCTGCCGGACTGGCCCGCTCCGACGGCGAAACGCAGCCCGGCCGCGACGCTAAACAACCCATCGACGAGGCTTACACCGCCAAAATGAAGAAGTACACCACCGAACCATTCTTCACTTCGCCGCTGGTGGACTATCTCCCCGCCTCCAAAACCGTCCCCACGCCCGAAGCCGTGCTCGGCGACGTCGCCGGCGCATCCGGCATCCTTCCTTACTCAAAAGATGTCTACGCCTATATGCGCATGCTGGAGAAGGCCAGCCCGCGCGTAAAAGTCTTCTCCATTGGCACCACCGAAGAAGGCCGCGAAATGATCGCGGTCGCCGTCTCCTCCGAAGCCAACCTGAAAAAGCTCGAAGAAAACCGCGCGCTGCTCGGCAAACTCGCCGACCCCCGCACGCTGCAGCTTAACGACGCTGAAGCCGACAAAATCGTCGCGCAAGCCGTCCCCGTTTATTACATCACCGGAACCATTCATTCGCCCGAAACCGGCGCACCCACCGCGCTCATGGAACTCGCCTACCGCCTCGCCGTGGACGAGAGCCCCTACGTCAAAGAAATCCGCGACGGCATGATCACCCTCATCACCCCGGTCGTGGAAGTGGACGGCCGCGACCGCATGGTGGATATCTACAAATGGCATCTTGCCCATCCCGGCCAGAACTATCCCAACCTTGTCTACTGGGGAAAATACGTCGCCCACGACAACAATCGCGACGCCATGGGCGTCACCCTCAAGCTCACCGAAAATGTGATGAACACCTACGTGCACTGGAACGCCCAGGTGCTGCACGACCTGCACGAGTCCGTGCCCTATCTTTACGACAACACCATCGGCGACGGCCCCTACAATGCCTGGATTGACCCGATTCTCGCCGACGAATGGCAGATGATTGGCGCGCGCAACGTTGCCGACATGACCAGGTTCGGTATGCCCGGCGTTTTCGCCCACGGCAACTTTGACACCTGGTCCCCCGGCTACCTCATGTTCATCGCCGCGCTGCACAACGGCATCAGCCGCCTCTACGAAACCTTTGGCAACGGCGGCGCCGACACCCTGGAGCGCACGCTCGACCCTGAAGAATATGCGCGCACCTGGTACAAACAGAATCCGCCGCTCCCCAAAACGCTCTGGTCGCAACGCGACAACAACAATTACGAAGAAACCGGCCTGCTCGTCTCGCTCCACTATTTCAACGAGAACAAGCGCATGTTCCTCAAAAATTTCTACACCAAGGCCAAGCGCTCCATCGAAAAGCCAAAATCCGAAGGTCCGGTTGCGTACGTTTTGCCGGCGGATGAAGCACGGCCGACACTACAGCTGGAGCTTCTGCGCGTGCTGCAGAAACAGCATGTAGAGATTTCCCGCGCCACTTCCGCGCTGATCGTCGCGCTCCCGCCCAAAAAAGAAAAGAAGAAATCCGACGAGAAGAAGAAAGAAGAAGCCAAGAAAGACGAAAAGAAAGACGAAAAGCCCGAGCCCACAACCAAAACCTTTCCTGCGGGCAGCTATGTGATCCGCATGGACCAGCCGTACTCGCGCATCGCCGACGCCCTGCTCGATTACCAGTATTGGAGTCCAGAAGATCCGCAGAAAACTCCCTACGACGACACCGGCTGGACCTTTGGCGAATTGTACGGCGTCCAAGTGGTGCGCGTGACCGACGCAAAGATTCTCACCGCTCCTATGGAGCTCGTGAAAGAACTGAACGTCCCCGGAGGTGTTAAAGGAGACGGCGCAGTTTTCGCCATTGAGAATCACGCCGAGCCGGCCCTGGCGTCGTTGCGCTATAAGCTCAAAGACGCGGACCTGCAGGCCGTCGAGGAAGCGTTTGAAGCGGGCGGCAGGAAATTTGCCCCCGGAACGATGGTCGTGAAAGGCGCGGATCGCGGCCAACTCGATTCGGCGACCAAAGAGCTCGGGCTGCAGCCGGTGGCGCTGGCCTCTGTTCCCAGCGTCAAAATGCATCCGCTGCGCGCAGCCCGCATCCTGCTTCTCCATACCTGGCTCAGCACGCAAACCGAAGGCTGGTGGCGCCTCACCCTCGACAAACTTGGCATCCCTTACGACTACGCCAGCACCCAAACCATCGCCGGCACTCCCGATCTGCGCGCGAAGTACGACGTCATTCTTTTTCCGCCGGTGGGTTGGGGCGGTTCGCTGAATGCCATCGTCAACGGCTTGCCCACCACTTGGGGCAATCCGCTGCCGTGGGAGACTACATCACTGACCCCAAATCTGGTCGGCAAGAACGATTCCACTCCAGACATGCGCCCCGGCCTCGGCTGGGATGGCGTAGCCAAACTGCAGAAGTTCGTCAGCGATGGCGGCGTCCTATTGACCGTGATGGACACCACGCAATTCGCGGCGCAGGCCGGAATGTCGCCGTCGGTGAACGTGTCTGGGTCCGAAAAGATGAAAATCATAGGCGCGGTGGTCGGCACTCGCCTGGTGGACGGCAACAGCCCGATTGCCTACGGTTACGGCGAAAAGGTCGCCGCTTATTGCGACAACGGACCGGTTTTTTCACTGACCAGCATCGCCGGGTCGCGCCGCCGCCGCCGTCTCGGCCCGGAAATGGGCGAGCGTCCCACAGGCCGCGGCAGCAAATCTGATCCCGACTTCGCCGTGGGCCGATTGGGTGTCGAAGCGCCCGAGGAACCCGAGGGCGAAACTTGGGAAACGCCTCCCGTAACCGATGAACAGCGGCACAACAATCCACGCGTCATTCCCCCGGCCCTGCGCGGCCGCGTGGTCCTGCGCTATGCCGACTCCAAGGACTTGCTCATTTCCGGCCTGGTCGAAGGCGGCAATGAGATCGCCCAGCACCCCGCGGTCGTGGATGCGCCGCTCGGCAAGGGCCACGTGGTGATGTTTTCCATCAACCCGGTATGGCGCGGCGAAACCCAAGGCACCTACTCGCTGGTCCTGAACACCGTGATGAACTTCGACAGCCTGAACGCAGGCCGCAAAGACCCCGACAAATAAACCCTTTCTTCGTAGGGGCACAGCACTGCTGTGCCCGTCTTTCTGGCGCCGGGAGCTGCCAAGCACACACTTCAGTCTGTGCCAGCCATCCCGCTGGCGCTTGCTATTGCCCTCGGTTGGAGTACAATCCCCGCCGTCATGGCCAAGAAGAAAGCCAGGCGGGCCAGTTCGAGCAGCAAGCGCCGCAACCGTTCCAGCAAAGCCGGCAAGTTGCCCAAGGACGCCGCGACGTTGCTGGTCATCCTGCGCCCCCGCGAGGGGCAGGACATTTTTCTCGAAGCGGAACTCCGCGCCCTCATCAGTCCCACACGCAAAGAAGACGGCTGCCTGCGCTACGATCTCTACCGTTCCACCGACGGGCCCGCGGCCTACCTGCTTTACGAAATCTGGGAATCGCGTGAGCACCATGCCGCGCATACCAAGACCGATCACTTCCTTCGCTGGAACGCCCGCAAAGACTCGCTGCTCACCGCGCGCGACTCCGCCTTCTGGAAACAAATTGCCTGAAAGGCAGCAACCAGTTTGCGCAAAAGCTCTCCGCACGCGCCCAGCACGTTGCGCCCGGTCTCGGCCATGAAACCACCCCTGCCGGCGAAACGTGGGCATCATTCGGCCCGCTTTGGAGTAAGCTCTTTTACGCAAGAAAACGGTGCCTCTGCGGAGTTTCTCGATGAAAAATAAATTGCTGTCTCTCGCTGCGTCTGTCGTTCTGCTTGGCATTCCGCTGTACGCGCAGGAATCGCATCACCATGAAGGGATGACCCTGGGCGGCAACGACCTGGGAAGCGTGAATTTCCCAATCTCCTGCGCTGCGGGAACCCAGCAAATCTTCACTCGCGGCGTCGCCTTGCTCTATTCCTTTGAATACGAGCAGGCCCAGCAGTCCTTTGCATCCGTCGCGCAAAAGGATCCCGCTTGCGCCATGGCCTACTGGGGCCAGGGCATGAGCCTCTGGCACCAGCTCTGGGAACGTCCGTCCAAGGCGGCCTTGCAACAAGGCAGCGATTTCCTTCAGAAAGCCAGCGCGCTCAAGTCCACCGCCCGCGAACACGATTACATCGAAGCGCTCGCGATTTTCTACCGCGATCCCGGCCTGGACCACGATCAGCGCGCCGAAGCCTACTGCAAAGCCATGAAAGGCGTTACCGAACGCAATGCCCAGGACCGTGAAGCTCAGGTCTTCTACGCGCTGGCCCTGCTCGCCTCCGCTCCTGAAAACGATGCCGAGCACAAGAACGAGCGCGCCGCCGTCGCCATTCTCAACCAGCTCTTCGAGGAACAGCCCCGCCATCCCGGCATCGCCCACTACATCATCCACGCCTGCGACAACCCGCAAATGGCCAGTCTGGCTCTGCCCGCCGCGCGCAAGTATGCGCAGATCGCCCCCGCTTCCGCCCACGCCGTCCACATGCCTTCGCATATCTTTGCCCGCCTCGGCCTGTGGCAGGACGATATCCAGTCCAACCTCCGCGCCATCCAAATCGCCGACCAGCAGGCCTCCATGCACGTTCACACCACCCATCACAAAGTGCACTCCATGGATTTTCTCGAATACGCCTACCTGCAGATCGGAGACGACTCCAGCGCCAAAAAGCAGGTGGACGATCTCGCCGCCATGAAGGTCATGCAGGGCGACGAAGACTTCATGCAGGACTATATGCAGGGTTCGCAGTCGATTTTTCCTGTCGTGTACGCCATTGAGCGCCGCCAGTGGAAAGAGGCCCTGGCTCTCGAACCCAGGCCGGACGTGGCGCCTTACGCCAAGACCCCCATCTATTGGGGCAGAGCGGTGGCAGCTGGCCATCTCCGCGATGCCGCTGCGGCGCAGGATGCCCTCCAACACTATGACCAACTGATCGAAGCTACGAAAAAGGGGCCCAAGCCTTACCTTGCTAATGGCTACAGGCAGCAGCGCAAAGAACTCGTCGCCTGGGCCGATTTTGCCGCGGGCAAATCGGACGACGCCGTCAAAACCATGATGGCCGTCGCCGATGAACAGGATAAAGTCGGCAAAGGCGAAACCGATCTTCCCGCCCGCGAGATGCTCGCCGACATGCTCCTCCAATCCGGCAAACCCAAAGACGCCCTCGCGCAGTACGAGATCGCTCTCAAAACCGACCCCAACCGCTTCAACGGCCTCTACGGCGCCGCCCAGGCCGCCAGCCAACTCGAGCAAAAAGACAAAGCCGCCTCCTACTACACCCAGCTGCTCAAAAACTGCGACGGCACCCACTCCGACCGCCCCGAACTACAGCAAGCCAAAACCCTAGCCGCCGCCAACTAAAAAGATTTGAATGTAGAGCCGCGGTCTTTAGCGCGGCACATCTTTTTTAGCGACGGCTTTCCAAGGCGGAATCCAGACGGGAGCTGCGGCAGATTTCAGCAGCTTTGTTCCGATTTCGGTGAAAGAGCCGAGGTATGGGAACTCTGTGGGCACCGCACAGAGGCCCGCACGGACGGGGTTCATCCAGATGTACCAGGTGACGCGATCCCGCGAATCGGATGCCCGGAGGATGCGATCGTAATATTTGAACTGCCAGAGGCGACGATGGGCGCGGCGCGTGAATTCGACAGCGGTGGCCTGCTTATAGGATTGGACGAATTTAACCAGGTTGCTCCGTTCGCCCGCGGCGGTGACCATGACGTGCATGTGATCCGGCACGATGCAATAGGCATGCACAAAGAACGCGCAAACCGCGGAGTGTTTTCGGAGGTTGGCGATTAGCCGGGTGGCCAGGCGTGGGTTCGTGCCAAAGCGGCGGCGGCCGGAAAAGCACAGAGTGAGGAAATAGGATTTGCGGCCTTGGTAGATCGCGGTGGGGAGGCAGATGTTTTTGCGGTTGAATGCCGGTGCGGTATCCATTCGATTATATATGTGAGTAGGTATCACTAGTATGCCGCGCTTCAGGCCCCGGCGCTACATTTAAACCTGCAAGACTAAGAGCGGCGCGATTGACTCGCGGGTGAGGGGTGTCGCTTCCGGCTCCCTGAACGGGAATGACGGAAAAGATTTGAATGTAGGGCCGCGGACTTTAGCGCGGCACGTCCTTTTTGGCGGGGCAACCATCGATCAGCCGCCCGGAGCTTAAGGGTATCGGGGAATTAGTGAGTGATGCCTGGAGTTGTTACCATGG